>OGIO01000711.1_pt1 | contig 36497 bp, 31 predicted proteins | sample 1571841 | NCBI WGS metagenome assembly OGIO01 (sample SAMEA2582111, study PRJEB24529) | metagenome | biome: Human gut stool | place: China | collected 2011
GAGTCCGTTTCTGCCGGCAGGTTCAACTCAACAAAACCGGATTCAGATGATTGTTACAGTACTGAAAAGGTCATATAAGTATACTCCAAGCATGAAACCAGCTTACCTTTGGCAGGTTGGACTTATTAAAGAGTGAACTTCACGGATTCAGGCTAAATTGTACAAATAACGTGTTTTCTAAACTTGACACAATAATATCGAGGGTGTAATATATAATATATATGTTTTTTCACAGAAAGGTAAAAGAAAATGATATCATTTAATGTACCACCTTATACGGGAAAAGAATTGGATTATATTTCAGAAGCAGTAGCATCACATAAGATATGTGGTGATGGTCAGTTCACAAAGAAATGTTCAGCATGGTTGGAGGAAAAAACAGGCTCAAACAGAGTATTGCTGACAACGTCGTGCACTCATGCAACGGAGATGGCAGCTATGCTCAGCAATATTCAGCCTGGGGATGAGGTTATAATGCCTTCATATACATTTGTATCAACTGCCGATGCATTTGTGTTAAGAGGTGCTAAAGCAGTGTTTGTAGATATTAGACCGGATACAATGAATATCGATGAACGACTTATCGAGGATGCGATAACAGAAAAGACTAAGGCAATAGTCCCTGTTCATTATGCTGGTGTAGCTTGTAAGATGGACAAGATTATGGAAATAGCACAAAAGCACAATCTGCTAGTGATTGAGGATGCTGCACAGGGAGTAATGAGTACATATAAGGAAAAGGCACTTGGCTCTATTGGTGATTTTGGCTGCTATAGTTTTCATGAGACTAAGAATTACTCTATGGGTGAAGGTGGAGCACTTCTTATTAAAAATAAGAGTGATATAGAGCAGGCAGAAATTATAAGAGAGAAGGGAACTAACAGAAGTAAGTTCTTTAGAGGTCAGATAGATAAATACACTTGGGTTGATGCTGGTTCATCATATCTTCCAAGTGAGCTAAATGCGGCATATCTATATGCACAGCTTGAGATGGCTGATGAGATTAACAATAACAGATTAGCATCGTGGAATAGATATTATGAAGGACTTAAGAAGCTTAAGGATGAAGGTATTATTGAACTTCCTGTAATTCCTGAAGATTGTGTTCACAATGCCCATATGTTCTATATAAAGAATAAGGATTTGGACGAGAGAACAGAATTTATATCATATATGAAGGATAATGGTGTTGGATGTGTATTTCATTATATACCTCTTCATTCGGCACCTGCCGGTATGAAATACGGAAGATTTAATGGTGAGGATAAGTATACAACTAAGGAAAGTGAAAGACTTGCAAGACTGCCATTGTACTACAAGCTTACGGAGGCAGATCAGGAAAAGGTAATAGATACAATTTATAAATTTTACAAAGTTAATCGATAATATGAGGTGCAAGGGATGAATGTAATTGTTACAGGTTCTAATGGATTTATAGGAAAACATGTATGTGAATATTTTAAACAGAATGGCTTATATGTCATTGGTGTTGGTAGGCATCAGCAGAGCTTGGTTAATGTAGATGAGTATGTATGCTGTGATTTATCCACAGATGATGCAAAAAAAATATGTGATAAGGTTAATGCTAAGGTTGACGCTGTTGTTCATCTTGCAGCAGATATGAGGCATGAACCTTATACTGTTGATGTTGTAACAACAAATTGTGGTGGTACACAGCGTCTTTTGGAAATGTGTGAGGAAAATCATGTGGATACATTTTTACAATTGTCAAGTCTCCCTGTAATAGGAAAACCTAATCAGCATCCTATAACAGAAAGCCACTCAATTAAGCCTCCTACGGTATACCATGTAACAAAGCATACGCAGGAGTTATTGGCTAATTATGCTGATTATACATTTGGACTTCGTACAGCCAGCTTTAGAATATCCGCACCTGTTGGTATAGGAATGAATCCTAGGACAATTTTTCCTGTATTTGTTCACAAGGCACTTAATAATGAAAATTTTGTTTTATCAGGTAAGGGAACCAGAAAGCAGACATATATTCATGTAAAGGATATTGCACAGGCATTGTATAAGGCGTTATTCAGCAATGCACATGGCGTATATAATTTGTCAAGTAATAATCTGCTGTCCAACTATGAGTTAGCAGTTAAATGTAAGGAGGTATTACATTCTGATTCAGAAATACAATTTTCTGGCAAGGAAGATTATATGGATGATTATTGTTGGGATGTATCACTCGATAAGATAAAGAGCGATATAGGATACAATCCTGAAGTTGACATTGAAACAGCAATAAACGAGTTGGCTGATTATATTCGAAAAACAGAAATGTAGATTAATCTAGGAGAAATAGAAATGAAAAAATTATCATTTGTCATACCATGCTATCGTTCACAGAGCTCTGTTGGCAATGTTATAGAGCGAATTGTGAAGACTGTTGAGACAGATGGTCGTTATGACTATGAGATAATATGCGTAAATGATTACTCACCGGACAACACTTTAGATAGTTTAAAAAAAATTGCTTTGGATAATGAAAAGGTTAAGGTTATTGCATTATCACGTAATTTTGGACAGCATTCAGCATTGATGGCTGGTTTTAATTATGTTACAGGTGATATTGTGGTCTGCTTGGATGATGATGGACAGAACCCTCCAGAGGAAGTGTTTAAACTAATAGATAAACTTGAAGAAGGGTATGACTTGGTATCGGCAAGATACGAGGGTGAAAGAAGATCATTTATAAGAAAAATTGGAACGAAAATAAGTTTTGCTATGTCATCTTATTTTATAAATAAGCCTAAGGATATTGATTTAAATAGTTATTATGTATTCAGAAGATATGTATTAGATGAAGTTATAAAATATAAGAATGCTTATCCTTTTGTTCATGGTCTTATATTAAGAGTTACAAGAAATATGGCTAATGTTGTAATAAGTCATGACCAAAGAATAGAGGGAAGTTCAGGTTATAGTTTTAAGAAGCTTTTTGGTCTTTGGATGAATGGCTTTACTGCATTTTCGGAGAAACCTTTAAGGCTTGCAGCAGTAATTGGCTGGATAACTGCTTTTTTAGGTTTTATATATGGAATCTTTATTATTGTAAGAAAAATTATTATGCCGGATATTGCAGTTGGGTATAGCTCGATAATGGCTGTTATGCTTTTTTTATGTGGTATGATTATGTTATTTATGGGACTGTTAGGCGAATATATTGGAAGAATATATATTAGTTTAAATAATGCACCACAATACGCTGTGAAAGAGGTTATTAATTGCGATAAAAAGGAGGACTAGTTTAAATGGAACGATTGCTTATATTGAACGGTAGCTTTTGTGAACAGCCTGTTATAACAAAAGCCAAGGAAATGGGATACTATGTAATTACGACTGGAAATGCTCCAGACCTTATGGGGCACGCTTATGCAGATGAATATATTCCTGCTGACTATTCGAATAAAGAAGCTATATTGCAATTGGTAAAAGAACATAATATAGATAAGATTGTAAGCTGTGCAAATGATTTCGGTGTTTTGACGGCTGCTTATGTTGCGGAAAAGATGGGATGGAAAGGACATGACACATACGAAAATGCTGTTCTTTTACACCACAAAGATAAATTTAAAGATTATTGTTATACACACAATATTCCGTCACCGCACTCTATTGTATTTACCGACATAGATTCAGCTTTAGAATACGTGAAAACAGCACAGTATCCTATTATTGTTAAGGCTAATGATTTGACAGGTGGAAAGGGTATAAGGAAAGCTGAAGATTATAAAGAGGCTGTTGAGGCGTTAGAATATTCTTTTGGTCGTTCAAGAGATAAGCATATAGTTGTAGAACCATTTCTTGAAGGAACCCAGCATACGATAGTAACATTTATAGCTGATAAGAAAATAATTTCGTCTGTTAGCTGTAACTGTTACTCGCCAATCAACCCGTACCTAATTCAAAGTGAAACATTTCCAGCGGATAGTATAGACGATGTACGTGATGAGTTACATGGAATAATTGAGAGCATAGTCAATGATCTTAATCTGGTTGATGGAATTTTTGCTTTACAGTATTTTTTGTGTAATGGTAAGCCGTACATTATAGAAATGATGCGCAGAAGCTTTGGAAATCAGTTTTTAACACTTGCAGATGCATATTCAGGTTTTCCTTGGGAGGAAGCATACATACGTGCTGCAACAGGACAGTCTTGTTCAGATATTAAATGCGGTAAACCGACTGTAAAGTTCTGTGGTCATCATGGAATTATGGCGGATAAAAATGGTGTTATAAAAAGCTATAGAATTCCAGAAGAGATACAGAAGCATATATTTAAGAAAATAGATATGTTATCTATAGGTCAAAGAATAGAAGACTATATGAATGAACGAATTGCCTATATTTATTACAGCTATGATAATAGAGATGAGATGAATGAAGCTGTAAAAAAGTATAATCAAATGATTGAAATTGAACTTGGTGATTAGTTATGAATAAATCGAAGATTAAGGTACTGGTTGTTTTACATGTGATGCTCATGTTGTATTCCATGAGTGGTATATTTAGCAAACTGGCAGCTCAAGAGAAATTTTTGAGCTTTAGATTTTGTTTGTTTTATGGTGCTATTATATTGCTTCTAGGATTGTATGCAATAGGATGGCAGCAGATTATAAAGAGATTACCATTGACAACTGCTTTTGCAAATAAAGCAGTGTCAGTGGTATGGGGAATTGTATGGGGATGTCTTATTTTCAAAGAGTCAATTACCATTGGTAAAATTATAGGTGCTATATTGGTTGTTTCCGGGGTTGTATTGTATGCCTACTCAGATGATAATGAAAAGAAAGATGAGGTAGAAAATAAATGAATCAGGAGACAATAAAATATGCATGTGTGTTGTTGTTTGGGGTATTTGTAAGCGCAATATCACAGGTGATGTTAAAAAAAGCTTCGCAGAAAAAATATGAGTCTGTTATACAAGAATATCTTAATCCATTAGTTATTTTTGCGTATGTTATCTTTGTTGGAACTACATTTATGTCAATAATTGCATATAAAGGGATTCCATTATCTATGGGTCCGATTTTGGAGGCTACAAGTTATATATATGTAACCTTTTTTGGCATTAAGATATTTAAGGAAAAAATGTCTAAGAAAAAGTATATAGCATTAGCTCTTATTATATTGGGTATTATAATTTATTCTATACTGTGAAATTAAATAAGCTTGCTTGAAGAGGAGAAAATTAGATGGCGTATTTGAGTAAAATTAAAAAAAATGCGTTTCCCTTAGTAATGAGTGCAATATTTGCAATTATAAGTATTATATTGGTTAGAAATGAAGTTTTTTTTGATGATTGGTATATAGAAAGTGCTGCTGATGGATTATTTGGTGCAGATAATAGAGGAATACTGGTTTTAGGTGCTAATTATTTGATTACAGGTATTATATATGTTTTATCTTTAACTGGAATAAGGCTATCTTGGCTACATGTTATAATGCTTACAATTAATGTAATATCCTCATACATGGTAACGTATGTAATATACTATGGAATACAAAATAAATTTAAATATTTGTTTGCAACAATAATAATGTTAGCCACTATTCCATTTGTAAGCTTTTATATGCAATTCACCACAACAGCAGCATATTGCATTGCAGCGGCTTGTGTTTGGATTTTTTTTATCAAAAAAGAAAATGTGAGCAAGAAAAAGACAGTGTTTGGTATAGTTTGGGTTGTTTTAGGCAGTTCGCTCAGATTTGATGCTATGTATTTTTCTATGGCAATTATTGGTGTTTTAGGTATTGTGCAATTAATAAAAATTATATTTGAAAATAAAAAATCAAAAAAAGTTAAGGAAATAATTTTCTCATGTTGGCATTTTATACGACCATTTATAATTGCAATAGCACTTGCATGTGTACTTGAATTTTCTCAAAAAATATTGATGAATATTTGTTATCCAGGGTTTGCTGATTGGAATACAACGAGAGCCCATGTTGATGACTATCAAATTCCAGATTATTATGAAAATGAACAGATATATGCTGAACTTGGGATATCATATAATGATTATCGTTTATTAAAATCATGGAATAATATAGATGAGAATTTTTTTACAGAAGAATTATATGAAAAAGTTATGCATATTAAAGAAAATGATTATTCAGACAAAAATGATAAGAGTGGAATATTATCTTTACTTGCATATTCTGCTGGAATTATAGTTAGTAACTATTCTTTTGTAATAATAGTTTTGCTATTTATGTATATTCTCTTTTTTGGAAATTTTTATTCTAAAATTTCAGTACTTTCATCAGGAGTTGTAACATTTTTTTTAATTACATATTTTTGTTTAACTAAAAGAATAATATGGAGAACGGAATGGCCTATTTTTTTAGTATTAATATTAGCAATTATTGTCGTACTAATATGTTTCTTAGAAGACAATAGAAAGAAAGCAACGGTTAGAGAACTATATATAGGAACATTTATATTTGTTTTAGGTTCTATTTTTGTAAGTCCATACATCGTTGAAAGGGAAGAATGGAGTGAATATAATGGTAAATCATTAAGTGAAATATATTTTGATAGAATAGTGAGTGAGGATAGTTACGGAAAATATATATTTAATAGAATTACTGGAAATGATAAATATACATATGCAACAATAGATCGTGAGTTGATGGCTTATACTCAATTAAATAAAGATAAATTGTATTATCATTTGTTTATGACAAGCTGGTTACAACCTAATCCCCTTACGAGTAAAGATTTATTTAGAGCAGAATCCGTAGGCGCTGCAGATAATTGGGCTACATTAGGTCAATATATTTGTAGATTTAATACAGAAAGTACAATTGAGAAAAATTATAGCATAGATGATAGATTTAAAGATTTGATAAATGATAATGTTAGAATAACAGTTCAAAATTGGGAACTTAGATATAGAACAGAGGAATTAAACAACTATTTAAAGCAACATTACTATACGCAGGTTGATTTTTCAGTGACAGAAACATTAAAAAATGTTGCAGTAGGAAGATTTATAAAAAATTTTGATGTTCAGGATGTAGATTCAAATAGTTATAATGTATATATTAACGTAGATTATGATTCGGGTTATGATAGGATGATTAGAGTCAATTTCACATGTTTTCCTCTAGAAATCTATAGTAGTGATATAGAGAACATTTATGTTAAATTCGAGAGTAATAGTGGTGAGAGACATACATTTTCTGTAATGAAAAATTATAACAATGAATTTTATTCAATTATTTTTGATGATGCATTAAACCATGAGGAAAAATATAATGTCAGCTTTATTGTCCAAGGCGATGATAGAATTACATCGTATTTAGTGAATGGGGAATTTGTTTTCCAATAAACAGTCTATTAAAAATTAATTTCTTTATCAAATGAATAAACGAGATGTATACTATCAGGAAACACCTCATATCGAACAACTGTTTGGTTGTTATTCTGAACTTCAATATATGGTTCACCTAATTGTGTAAAGTAAAGTTCTCCAATAATAAGTTGTGGACTTGAAGATATAGTTAAACCTGAATATAACATTGGAATAAGTTCCTTTTTATTTTTATTATATGTAAAGGATTTAATTATATACACAAAAAATATGTCAAAGGAGACAAAGCAATGAAAGGTATAATTTTAGCCGGTGGGTCCGGCACAAGACTCTATCCATTAACAAGGGTTACGTCCAAGCAATTGCTGCCAATTTATGATAAACCGATGATATATTATCCTATGTCGGTTCTTATGAATGCTGGTATTAGGGATATACTTATTATATCCACCCCTATGGATACACCGAGGTTTGAGGAGTTATTAGGCGATGGAAAACAATTTGGTGTTAATTTGACATATGCTGTTCAGCCATCTCCGGATGGGCTTGCTCAGGCATTTATTATCGGAGAAGAATTTATAGGCAATGATACAGTTGCAATGGTACTTGGCGATAATATTTTTGCTGGACATGGTCTTAAGAAGAGATTAAAGGCGGCAGTAGAGAACGCTGAGGAAGGAAAAGGTGCCACTGTATTTGGATATTATGTGGATGATCCTGAACGCTTTGGAATCGTAGAGTTTGATAAAACTGGAAAAGCAGTTACCATTGAGGAGAAGCCGGCACATCCAAAGAGCAATTATTGTGTAACTGGATTATATTTTTATGACAATAAGGTTGTTGAGTACGCAAAGAATTTAAAACCGTCTGCTAGAGGAGAACTGGAAATAACAGATTTAAACAGAATATATCTTGAGAAGGGTAATCTTAATGTTGAACTCCTTGGTCAAGGTTTTACATGGTTAGATACAGGAACACATGAAAGTTTAGTTGATGCAACAAATTTTGTAAAGACCATAGAGACACATCAACATAGAAAGATAGCCTGCCTAGAGGAGATAGCATATTTAAATGGCTGGATAACAAGAGAAGATGTTTTAAAAGTTTATGAAATATTGAAGAAAAATCAGTATGGACAGTATCTGAAAGATGTTTTGGATGGGAAATATATTGATGTTCTTCATTAATTGTTTTATATAAAAAATTGCTTAAGGAGTTTATAGTATATGAATATTTTTGTAACAGGTGGAGCAGGATTTATTGGCAGCAACTTTATTTTTCATATGTTGAAAAAGTACCCTGACTATAGGATTGTATGTCTGGATAAGCTTACATATGCAGGAAATTTGTCTACGTTAGCACCTGTAATGGACAATCCTAATTTCCGTTTCAGTAAGACAGATATTTGCGATAGAGAGGCAGTTTATAAATTATTTGAGGAAGAACATCCTGACATGGTGGTAAATTTCGCTGCGGAATCTCATGTTGATCGATCCATCGAAAATCCAGAAGTATTTTTGGACACAAATATTAAGGGAACTGCTGTGATGATGGATGCATGTCGTAAGTATGGCATCAAAAGATATCATCAAGTAAGCACGGATGAGGTATATGGTGATTTGCCATTGGATAGACCGGATCTTTTTTTTACAGAGGAAACACCAATTCACACAAGTTCGCCTTACAGTTCCTCTAAGGCTGGTGCCGACCTTTTAGTGCTTGCATATTATAGAACATACGGACTTCCTGTCACAATCAGCCGTTGTTCTAACAATTATGGTCCATATCATTTTCCTGAGAAGCTTATACCTTTGATGATTGCTAATGCACTTGCAGATAAGCCACTTCCAGTATATGGAGAGGGATTGAATGTTCGTGACTGGTTATATGTAGAGGATCATTGTAAGGCCATTGACCTCATAATACACAACGGTAGAGTTGGAGAAGTATATAATGTTGGTGGACACAATGAAAAGAGAAATATTGATATTGTGAAGCTGATATGCAAAGAACTAGGTAAGCCTGAGAGTCTTATTACTCATGTTGGAGATAGAAAGGGACATGATATGCGATATGCTATAGATCCTACTAAGATTCATAATGAATTGGGCTGGCTCCCAGAAACTAAGTTTGAAGATGGTATCAAGAAGACAATTAAGTGGTATCTTGATAACCGTGAGTGGTGGGAGACCATTATAAGCGGAGAATATCAGAACTATTACCAGAAAATGTATGGGAATAGATAAGAGGACATAGGCGTAGGTAACTGTTTCTCAGAAGTAGATATGCTGTTTCAAAATACACCATTTCCAAGATGTGGGGATGGTGTATTTTTAATATATCAGGTAAATAACTCGCCTACCCAAAAAAGGTAAGCGCAAAATATCCCCACGCCGTGACATATCATTAACCTGGCTTCATAATGTAAATAGAAAATGCGAGCGTTTTACTCTGCTTCAGATTGCTAGAAATATTAAATGTGCAGTTTACGATGTCCAGCGGTCTCCATTATGTTTTTGAACGGCCGTTTTCCGAAGCCAACGGCCGCCCATTTTTAGTTAAAAGATCACCACTTATCGTGTGTTGATCTTGATAGTGTAGTGCTTTGTGGCTCTCTTCATAATGGAATTAGCAGATACCTCATCGTTGAGAATCATTGCTTTCCAGTTATCCGGATCACGCTGGGAGCATACGATAGTGCTTTTTCTCTGTTCGTTCCTCTTTTCGAGCAGCTCGAACAGGATTTTTATTTCCCGTTCGTCAGTGATCGTGTGGAGCAGAAAATCATCTAGGATGATCAGTTCCCATTTGAGATACTTCTTCATCTTGCGAGCATATTTATCATAATCCTGTTCTTTAAGGGCTACCATGCTTTCCAGAAGCTCCTCGCTGTGGAAGTAACCGACGTTATACCGGTTGCAGGCCTTTATGCCGATAGCTTTGGCAAGATAAGACTTTCCAGCATCTGATTCTCCTAGAATGCAGAGATTATAGCCTCTTTCGATAAAGTTAAGGGAAAAAAGCACCTCGGTTATACCTGCAGGCAGATACTCACGCTTGTCAGAGTCCACACAATCCGCAAATTCCTCCGGAGATCCTTTCAGATGAGCTGCTGTCAGCCGATTCTTCAGTGTCGTACTGACTTTTTCCTGAAACTGCGGACCGATCAGTTCTGCAATAAGCGTGAGACGATCCATCTCTAAAAAGCCGGGTCTGTGATACAGATCATCTAAGGTGGCTGCCATTGTTGAAAGTTTAAGCTCATTCAGTTCGTCGACAAGCTCGTTCATGAGAGCGGTTCCTGTAAGTATCACTCATCCACCTCCTCGCGCATCTGATCAGCAAGGGCTCTGCTGCGAGATAAAAGGGTGTCTATATTGGAAGCTTCCGGCGGCATTACATACCCGCCGCGTACCGGTTCTTTCTTTACCGATGTGGAATGATGGTATCCCGCCTCTCCAAGATCGTCTGATACAACAGATATCGTATTCTTGATGAAGGTGTATTTCTGCTTATTCAGAGCAATCGCCTGCTTACAGCACTCTTCAAGAGCCTTATTACTATACTTCTTTGTAAAGTTCAGAATACCCAGGCACATGCGATAGGTCTGTACTTCATATGGTCTGGATTTGAGAATCGTACGAATAACAGTCTCTGTATTCCTGCCAATGAGCTGGGCTTTCTGGATAAAGTAAGGAGCATTCCACTGGGTAAAACCTTTATAGTTGTCCGGCAGGTGATCAGGATTTGTTGACTACTGGCCTTTACGGGTTGCCCTTGGCCATTCGCAAAGTACCTCTCCGGCAAGAGAATAAATACGAACAACGGTTGAAGAAGCCTTAATAGATACTTTCTTGTGCAGAAACGCTTTATCTACGCTATAATAAGCATTGTCAAAGCGTACGTGGAAGTCGCTTGATACCTTGGCCGTTTTTCTCTCCATGTACTCATAATGCATGGAGGGGAGCGGCATTAATTCAAGTTTCTCTTCTTCCCAATAGTAGTATCTATTGTGTTCTTTCTTCTTGAATGGCTCTTTATTCAGAGCCTCCAGTTCCTTCCAGAGATTCTTATTAAATTGTTCCAGTGAGAAATACTGGCGTTCTTCAAGTTTGTGAAAGAAGCCCTTCTCAAGAATGCCTACTGCGTTTTCTACAGAGCTTTTGAACTTCGGCTTACGAACCTTCGCTGGAAGAATAATGGTGCCATAGTGGTCAGCCAAGTCAGCATAATCCTTGTTTAGTTCAGGTTCAATCCAGTCCTGATTAACGATAACGGCCTGTTTGCAGTTATCACAGACTACTAATGCAGGAACTCCACCAAAGTAATTTAATGCATGATTGTTGACATCAATCCACTGTGGCTCCTTCGTTGAGAGCATTCCTTTTGCATAGATATACTGTGAATAAGGCAGGATAGCTACAAAAACGACGGTGGTCATAATCTCACCGGTAAGAGGATCTGTCATGGAGAATGTCTGTCCAGCAAAGTCAACTTCCATCTTTTGTGCGATAACCGCATCAAAGTGGGCGGTCTCATAATTCTCTTCGCACCACTTGTTGTAGAGTTCACAATACTGGCTGTACTGATAGAAGCGGGCACCTTCTTCTTCGCACTTTTTCTTGTAGCGATTCCAGAGAAACATGAGTGTCATGTTTTTACGGGTAGCCATAAGCTTGGCAGCCTCTTCATAATCAGGTAACTCGATACTCTCATTTCGACCTCCTGATCCATGTAAAGCTCCATACACCTTCAGGGCAATACCATAGTTGGTGATGCCTGCTGGTAATGGATAGCTCAAATCTTCACACTTCTTGAATGCTCTCAAGAAGTCATTAACACCAGACTTGCTGAAACCAGTCTGACGGGCTATTTCGCTACCGGACATTGATAGCGCGTAGTGTTTGATAATGATGTCCTTGTAATCCAACGGCATACATTATCCTCCTTAAAATGATGTATTCACCATGGATCGAATCATTCATAACTCATATGAAGTTTTGATTGATGGTAAAGTATCCATGCGTGAGCGTCACGGATTAAAAGCAACCCAGAAAGGAGGCATCCATGAATAATTATTGTGCATTCAGTAAAGATCATCATTGTATCAAGTGGCAAGACATAGAGGTCAGTTACTTGTGCCTCCAATGTACCATTTCTTATATATGTAGATGGTATATGTTTTGCCACGAAAAAATCATATAAAACACATACTATGCTTTAAAGGCTTTAGGATGTGAAGTCCTAGTAGTATATATGATATTATGACAACTTTGGCAGGTTACAAGAGAAAATCAATGTGGTAAACTCTATATAGAAAATATTTATAAGCAGAAGATAGCACATTAGAAAAAACCAAAAATAGGGAGAAATATAATGCAGATGAAACATTGTAAAAGAAAAACCCTTATAAATAATGTTTTTGTATTAGAAGATGTAGATACAGAAAAGGAAACGAGACGAACTTCAAGATGTGGTATAGTTCTTGCAATAATAGCATTTATTGCGGGTGTTTTGACTATTATGTATAATGTTATAAAAAAATTTTCGCAAATTCTTGTATTAGAAAATGAGATTTGTATAACTTATTGCTATATTTTTATGTATATTTTGCTTTGTTTAATAATTTTGGTTATTTTTGATGGATTACTTTATGCGTTTATAGATATTGGAAGATATAATGTAAAAAATGTAAAATATAAAGAGTATGATAAAATTTCAGATTATTATTATAATTGTTTGGTTTTGGATGTAAGATGTGAGGTGATTTTTGTTTTTGCGGCATTATATTTATTTCTTTGGCTTTATACAATTTATTTGCCAGATTCATTGCAGAAATTGGTAAGTATAATTTTCTGTGGGATTACGACTCTAATTATACTAATTTATATGATAAATAGAATAAGTATACTGCTGTCAAAATTGGAACTTATAGGGAAATTTGTTTTAAAACTCATTATTATATTTTGTCTGGGTTCTTTTTTTACAGTTTCAAGTATACAATCACAAATCAAAATAAACTTTGATAAAAATATTGTGTTCATAGAAAATAAATCTAACCAAAAATACGATTGTATGGAGATAAGTATATACAATGATAATGGTAAAAAAATAGTTAAGTATTTGGTTGACGAAGGTGAGATTTTGTTGGCTGAGGAGTTAAACAGACAAGTACTTGGAGAAACAGAAGGCGAAATAAGTTATTTACCGCGTAATAGTTTGTATTGGACGTATGAATATGATATAGGCAAGCTTAATTTGAAGCCTGACAAATATAATATTATAATAGACGTTAGGCAGGGCAATACAAAATTGCATTTTGAAAACGAATTTATTTATAATGCAAAACAAATAAAGTATGCAAAAAAGGAATTTATAAAAATTTACAAATAGAAAAAACAGAAAGATGTTTTATAGACATTATTTTCCAAAATATATTTAGATATTTTGTCTGGTTGATAAAGTATGCAGGTGTCTGTTGGATTAGAATAGTAATAGGCAATCACAAAAAATTTATAGATAAAAATTATAATATAATATAGTAGTAACGGAGAGATGTAAAATGAGCGGTGGAACTAAGAAACAATATAAGCAGTATCCGATAAATAATATTCCAGAAGCATGTCAAGTATTAGGTTCATTAATAGTAGGGGTAATCGGTAATCTCGAAAAATATAAGGAGTATTCTCAGGAGGTTCAGAAATTGTTCGACTATACAGATGAACGAGTGACTGCAAAGATATATGAAGACATACATGACAAATTGTTATATAGACAATTTGAACTATTGAAATATATAGCAGATCATCAGGGAAGTTCATTTTCGTATATAGATATAAGGATGTTGTACGAAAAAATGGGATATTTAAAAAGTAATTTGACAGATGAAGCAAAGATGATATTAAATGAATTTCTTGATTTAAGGAATTGGACATTTCATAATCCACAGTCAATGATGGTTGCGCAGAAAGAAGTTACAGAGAAGAGCATAGCACCAGAACTTAAACCATATGTAAAACCTGTACCCCAGCTAAATCCGATAATGATACCTAAAGCAGTAACTTATGATTTACCCTATATTAATTCCTTACTGGTACTTACACAGGCAAGAATTAAACGATATGAATATATTTTAAATTGTATGAAGAAAGATTATCAGGAATTATTTGATTCATTGGAAAATAAACCTTTCATTATAGGTCAATATGGATTAAAGCGTGAAGTACAATATATAGAATATCAATTTGATATGAGACTGAGAGATAACTCTAACAATATTGCTCAAGTATCTATGGCTATTCAAAAATCTAAGTATGACGGAACAGATGATGCTTATAATAAATGGGCTCTGTTTCATAGTTGATGGGAATGGTTTCATGGCTTTGAAATAGGCGTGTTATGTATAACATGACTAAATTTAAATGCCTATGTGATAATACACTAATGCAGGAATATTTCAATGTATGGAAGAATGACGTTATTGGACCTATGTCAATACCTTGGACACAAAAAGTTGAACACATTTCTCCCCAACTACATTAGGGAGAATGTGTTTCAGGCTGATAAAGCTTCATCTTCAACCTGCTGAGGCGTTCTGTAATTAAGTGCACTATGACGCCGCTTGCGATTGTAGAATTATTCTATGTACTCAAAAAGTGCTGCTTTTGCCTCCTCAAACGTATGGTATGTTGTTGCATATGCTTCTTCCTTTTTTAGTACTGAATGGAAGGATTCTATACATGAATTGTCATAAGGATTACCTTTTCTGCTGAATGAGTGCCGTATTCCCAGCTTTTTAAGGCAGCCTTCAAATTCCTCACTGGTATATTGGCTTCCGGGATCACTGTGCAGGATTATTCCCCTGGCATCAGGAATATTTAAACATGCATTCCTTACAGCATTTACCGCAAGCCCAGCAGTGATATTTCTGCCATATGCCCAGCCTATTATTTTACGGTCATATAAATCCATGACTGATGCAAGGTAAGTCCAGCCTTCATTTTTGACATGTATGTAGGTTATATCCGTTACGAGCTTCTTAAATACGGTATCCGCCTTAAAGTTACGGTTTAAAATATTTTCTTTGTCATCAGGCACCTGACCATGGTTCTTCTTATACTGATATTTTTTGATGACAATGCTTTTGATTTCAAGATGCTTCATATGGCGCTGCACTCTTTTTACGGAGCATGGAATATTTCTGTCATTAAGTTCCCTGTGAATCTTGATGGCTCCATAACGCTTTTTGAATTCCAGATATACGTTCAGCACCTGATTACTGAAAATATTATATTCCTGTTCCCTTCTGGATGAGACATGATTAACCGCTGCATAATATGTGCTTCTTGGAAATTTAAGAACCTTACACATCTGCTTGGCAGTATACTTTTTGATATTAGCCTGAATAAAGGACACGTATTCAGCTATTGATTTTTGGCGAATATGGCAGTGGCTTTTTTTAATATTTCGTTCTCAATCTCAAGCTCTTTCATTTTCTTCTGGAGAGCCCTGTATTCCTTTACGGAAATAGTTTCAGTTTCAGAAACCTGTACAGGAGAAAGATTTTTTATCCACGTAGATACAGTGCCTTTAGGAATGCCATATTCGTTACTTAATTCGGTTACACCTTTACCGGCTTTGCAGTGCAGGTCAACAATCTGCTGCTTAAATTCCGGGGTATAAGATTTTTGATTTTTTGCCATTGTGTTGAACTCCTTTTTTGATAATTATAAGCTGTTCAATTTTTCGTGTCCATAGTTATATCTTAGCACCAGGAGCTGCCAATGACTGATTATTGTGCATTCAATAAAAACCATAAATGTATCAAGTGGTCGGATTATGAACTGACCCGTTACGAATTGGAAGAAGCCGATGAATTGTGTCATGGTAACTGGATAGAAATACAGCACCTACGTAACTACATTGACCTGCTTCAGGAGTTACTTACATCACATGGAATAGAGATTCCACCTGAGTACTAATCATAAGCTGCACCCTACTCTGGAAAGGTATGCTCTGCTTTTAGTTCTTCCGCAATTGTCCGTCTTATCCATTTAGCAATATAAGTTTAGCGGTCAATAATTCCTTGCCACAACGTCCATACATGGTACGTTTTATCATTTTCAATTTGCTGTTTATACCCTCAACAAAACCATTCGATAGAGGGCTAGCTACAGCATTTTCTACGGCAGATAAATCTTTTTCCAGTCCGGATGCAAAACGGGAAAGTTCTTTCAAATCGCTGTTTTTGTATTTTTCAATAAAAAGATATAAGTACGGCATGTTTTTCTTTTGAAATATCTCCCGGAATTCCTGAATGCAGGACTTTAGAGTCCTAAGCTGCGGATAAGTATCCATCAGATATGATTTATGACGATCCGTTATCTCGTGGTTCATCCATAAGAAACGGAAGATGCCGTTTCTTGATATGTGGTCATATTTCTGAATTTTTTTCTTTTTCTGAATAGCGTCCGTTGAAGAACTCCTGTAGACCGCAATATCAATATGAAAACGCTCTATAATCTTATTCATGTAATCATAAGCTGCTGTCTGGCCACCTTTGTACCCTTTTTGAATGAGACTTCGGAAAACATCTTTTCTGCTCACTCCAGAAGATAACTCTTTGATGATATAATCATAAAATTGCTCCATTCCGCTGTAAAAATTTTTGTGGCATAAAGAATCATAGTCTCCTTCAAGATATTTTGTTACTGTATTTCTGCTACAATGAAGTATTTTAGCTATCGCACGTTTGCTGTATCCGGCTTCTGAGTATTCATGAATTGCTTGATACAACTGTACACTTTTTTCGTTGTAATTCAGAAGTTTATCCACATCACAATGCATTTTTTTTACAAGGCTCTCCGGCAGTTGTAGCAGTTTCACTTGTTCCATAATCTACAGGAATCCGGACATCTACAGGAATCACAGAATTTACTGTGCTCTTAACAGCTTCCAAAAGATTTTGATGGAGATGGAATCGATCCGCTATCTGCATGGCATCCGGCAGTATTTCCTGGATAGCAGACGAATACGCACTTGCCCTGTCCCATGTGACGGTTTTAACGTGTTTATTATTTTTAAGCCACTCCTTAAGTGTCATTCTATCACGTTTATCAGCAAATTGCTGCAAAACCTATAAATACAGTGTTTTCCGCTTCTCTTAATGGGCATTTCATGGTATAATAATGGCATCAGAAGAGGAGCGAAAAATATATGGCAGGAATCCAGCACTCATGGAGCAGTGTCGTACACTTGCGGATTATGCACAGTACGTTGCACTGGTGAGAAAGTACAAGGCGGAGCTGGGCTCGCTTGAGGCGGCTGTCAGACAAGCCGTCGATGAGTGCATAAGAAATGATGTGCTGGCGGATTTTCTGAGAAAGAATCGTGCGGAGGTAGAGATGACGAGCATATTTGAATATAATCAGGAAGAGGAAGAGAGAAAGCTCAGGGCTGCGGAACGGCAGGCAGGATATGACAAGGGATATGACAGTGGGTATGAGTCAGGAGCCGCTGATGGAGAAGTCAGGAGTACTGTCAAGGCTGTAATAAAACTTATGCAGAATATGAAGCTTACCATGGAGCAGGCACTTGATACGCTGGACATTACAGGAGATGAAAGAGAAGAGGTATTGGAACGTCTTAACAAGAAAATGAATGTATAGCAGTGGTGGGACATAGGGGGGCAGGCACCATTGCCACAGAATTAAATATGTAATTTCAAAATACACCATTTTCCATATGTGGAGGAGGGTGTATTTTTTAGTATACAAATATCATATAAAACGTATCAGGTAAATAACCCGCACTAACTAAAAATGAATGCCACCTGAAATCAGATGGCATTTTTAACTCGGTTTCTTCAATTGTTTGCAGCAATCAGGAAGCGTTTCCGACCATGGCATAAGTTTTTTGAGTTCTTCCTCTGGAACATCATTTCGGGGATACTCTTTCAGTTGTTCCATGAGCCATCGAAACTGCTGTTTTGTCAGCTTCCCGGCCTCGCTTTCATCCCGTGGCCACTGGTAGGAGCAGTCTCCGGTAAGGCGTTTATAACACAATAGCCATCCATCTCCCTCAAAAATCAGGGCTTTGATACGGTCTTTTTTATGACCGCAAAACAAAAAGATGCTGCCGGGTTCTGTGGGATCAAGTTCCATATGCCCTCCGATAACTGCCAGCAGGCCATCAATACCAAGCCGCATATCCGTTCGGCCGGTTCGTAAGTATATATGAGTAAAGCATTCAGCATCCTTAAGCATCGCGGGCAGCCCTCATGATTTTGGAAAGCAGCTCTTTCGATATATCGTGACCGACAGTAATGCTGATTCCATTAACGGAAAAGCCAAAACTTTCCGGTTTTTCATCCGGGATTTCGATTTTGGGGATTGCATCATTATGGTTTGAACTTGGAACCAGCTCAACCAGAGCTTTTGTGGATACGGATGCAGGTAATAAATCATTGTGGTCAGGAAGAACTGAGGTTGACATCTCTTCCCGGATCTTTCGCAGTCAGTAAAAATAAGAATTGCGACTGAGTTGATTCTTTTCACAGTATTCGTCGATCTTTAACCCGGATGCAATCCGGTCTTCAATGATAGCAGCCCATTGCTGCATATGAAGTTGTTTTTTTTGTTGACTGAACATCAAGCATGGCAAAAACCTCCTTAGGTTGAAAAAGTGTAAAACGTTTTGAACTTTTTACATTATCTCAACTTTTGGCAGGCTGTGCCATTTGCGAGTTATTTACCTTATACGGAAGTTATCATAAAATTGTATATAATTAAAGAGACATAAAAACACACCATGTTTTCCGTATATGGAATACATGGTGTGTTTTTTAAATTAATTGAATTTATTTTGAGCATTGAAATCTGTATATATACAGGTTGTTCTCATAAAGACTAGAGTCAGAAGCATTGTTCTCAACCCAGTAAATGCTTCCGTTGGCATACACAGGCATCTCGGCAGGATTCAGATATGCCACCGATGAAAGAAGGTTAATCCCGCTCAATGTTGTGCCGTTCTCGTCGAGGACTGTGTAGTATACGCCGAGGTATTTGCCGTTCTGGCTGAGTTCAAAAAGAACATAATATTTTCCTGAGCCGTCATATACAATCTGGGAATTCTGAATTGTATACTCGGAGGAGTAATCTGTAAGCCATTTTACACCTTCATCAGTCTTTGGTGTGGTTCCATTAGGACCGGAAAGACCTTCGCGGGTGCCCTGCGTGATGAAGCTTATTGTACCATCTTCGTTTGGAACGAAAATCTGGATAAAAAGCTGCTCATTCTCATTGAGGGCATTGGAGTTCATAGATTTGACGGAGGTTGATACAAATGCAACACGGTTATTGCTGCCTGCCGCAAGACCGCCCATGTGTGCAAAATTATTGTTGAGTGTCCACATATCGTATTTATCATATGTTCCCTCTGCTACCCAGAAGTTGAAAATATTCCAGTCAGTGCAGTTAGAATCCCAGTTGCTTTCTAATGTCTTAGAAGGGTCGGCAACAGATACTGTGAAGGCACGGTCGTAGCAGTCACCTTCGCTTGCGAGAATGAATTTGTCATTGTAAGGGACAACTCTTTGTGCAAACGAATGGGAGTTATAATATGACTGGATATTTACAGTTTCCATTGTTTTTCTGTTTACCACGAACATGGAATTGCTCTGATGCCCGGAATACATTTTCCTTGCGTAGTTGACGGCAACATAATCTCCGTTAACAGCGATATCACAGTTACCGGCATTGAAAGGGTATTTTGTATAAAATGATTCGCTGTAGTAGTAGGCAAGACTTGAACTTCCGTTATCCCCTCTTGATGCAATCATGTTTCCGTTGGAGTCATACTTGGTTATAAAGATTGTATTCTGTGTAGTGTCATCTGTTTCATTGTTCTTTCCCGTAACAACATAGTAATATCCGTCGGAGTCACAGGTGGCTGCTCCGAATATATCTGACACCTTGGTGAGAGTTATGTTTCTGTTGCCGTCATATGGCTTCACAACAACAACTGTACTGCCGGAATCATAGGCAAAGCAGAAATTTCCGGTGTTATCACGAAACTGTGACACATTGGTTGTACCATCCCAGTTGATATATTTACCTGCTGCAATTACAGATAGCTGTATATTGGTGTTGGTAGCTGAGAAGGATGAGTAAGCTGCTTCTACCTCTGAATCGTAAAATCCGGTAACAGTGCCGTCGGAGAGAGCGTATCCGTACAGCTTGCCACTGGCAAGAGCTTCGTAATTGACGGCATTGGTATCAAGCTTAAATACCCCGTATCTTTCCATTACACCGTATGGATTCGCATAGTAAATCTTGGTTCCCTCCACATTGTATGTGAGCACGTTGACATACATATTTCCGGTTGTTCCAAAATAGCACAGGTCATCAACCTCATCGCCGGCTATGCTTCTCTTGACATTCGCGAAGGTGTCAAAGCACTCATGACCCTGTGAGTCAAAATATATTATCTGTACTCCGTCAGGGTGATATGTGAGTCTGTCCTTCATAGGTGTTCCGTCCGCCTGCAGAAAGTAGGTGTAGGTTCCATCACAGAAGAAAGCATTCTTTACCATAGTGCCATCTGCCAGATAATAGTGTTCACCGTCAAATGTACCACCATTGGTGGTGATGTTGTAATACGGTGCGTCAAATGCCGCCTTGCAGGTCATTTCCTGTGAAAAGAAACCAACGGCAGCCGCAGCTACAATGGCGAGCTGCATGATGATAAGTTTTAATTTTTTCAATGTTGTACCTCCTTATATCTTAATATATGAAGTATAGCACATATCATACACGCTGACAATGTGCGTGGGACAGAGGGGTCAGGTGCCTGTGTCCCACACAAATTAAAATTCAAAAGCACCAACGTGTACCAAAACAGAGTGCACGTTGGTGCTTTTTTAGTTGTGCACATTTATTTTCTGATATATAATATGTTCTAGGTATTTATGGTTTTGTCTTTGAAGGAAAGAAAGTGCTGATTATGGACTAGAGTAAGACTACCATAAGCTGTGTTTTTTTAATATTTACCATAAGGAAATATATGAGGAGGTTCTAAAATGAAGAAACTATTAAGAAAGCTTAGTGTTTTGATGGTGTTTGTTATTACTGTCACATTGATTCCGGTACAGATTTTGCCGGTAAGTGCAGATGAAGTGCAGGTACAGGCGGCAACAGACAGAGTGTACAGTACTGTTGATGAGGCAGCAGAGTATCTGCGTGAGCAGCTGCTTGCGATGGAGGAGAACATAACGGTTCGTATAAGCAGGACAGCAGTCGATGACTTGTATAATGTGATATACGAACTTATGGATAAGGCTGTTGAATACAAGCGAGGAGATTCCGGGAGAGCAGGGGATGCACTTAAGAGTGTAAGAAATGGCTGGGGATGCAATAGCAGTCTTGACTCTGTTTCTTATATGATAAGCTATAATGTCAACTATCTAACCACGGCACAGCAGGAGGCACAGCTTACTGAAGCAGTGAATAATGCGTTGGCTGGGCTTGACCTTGAAAATAAGACAACCTATGAGAAAATAAAGAGCATATATGACTATATTTGCGACCATGTAGATTATGATTATGATGGTCTTGCGGACAGCAGTAATATTATAAAATACACGGCTTACAGTGCACTTATCAATGGTAAGGCAGTGTGTGAAGGATATGCGACATTGTTTTACAGGATGTGTATGGATGCTGGAATTTCTGCCAGAGTTATAAGTGGTACAGCGAATGGTGGACTACATGCATGGAATATAGTTGAGATTAATGGATATTATTATAATGTTGATGTGACATGGGATGGACAGGACAGCAGTACAAGGCATGATTATTTTTTGAATAATATGCTTGATTTTTCTGACCATGAGAGAAATGATGAGTTCACGACAGCGGAATTTAATGCGGAATTCCCAATGTCAGAAAAATCCTATGTGGATTACAGCTCAAGAAATGCACCATTGAATAGGGAAAATTATGATTATACATTCGATACAATAGATGGCACAGCCATAGACACCTCAGCGTCAGGGAAACCGAAAGTCCTGATATTTTTTAGTAGTGGTTGTAGCTACAGCAGTGCAACAATAAAGTCTGTTGCAGCTTCGGATTTCAGCGATGTTGATGTTGTGTGCATAAACATTCTGTCTTCGGGAGATACTGTGGCAACGAAAAGTTTTCGTGACAGCTATGCTAGCGGCAGCAGCATTGATTTCTGTGCATATACCAGCTGGAACAATACAGCAATGTGGGCATATACATGGGATATGCCGGGGTACACGGGTGGCAGTATAACAATGCCTGTAATAGCATATATTGATGCAGATAATAAGCTTCAGATGGTTAAAAATGGTTATAGCGGTGCAGGTACGGTTCGTGAATATATTGATTATTATTGCAAGGGCATAAAATTTGAGCCAGGACACAATCATATATATTCCGATAAATGGTCGAATGATTCAGTAAATCATTGGCATAGCTGTGTCGCAGAGGGCTGTGCTGAAAACAGTGCGGACGGAACAGTAGCAGTGGGTGATAAGGCAGCACACACAGCTGGTGGCTGGATTACAGACAGGGAAGCCACTGTTGATGCCGAGGGAAGTCGCCACAAGGAGTGTAAGGTATGCGGATATGTTATGCAGACGGAGAGCATAGATAAGCTTGCTCCTGTACCGACGGAGCCAGAGACACCGGCACCAGACAAGGAACCAGACAAGGCACCGGAGATAGACATGGATGCTGATACTTCCAAATACTACAATTTAAATACCAACGGAGGAACCTGGGACGGAACGCATTACTACCTTACAAGCGGTCAGATGGTAAGGAATTCATTTTTCAGTGATGGACCTTATACCTACTACCTTCAGGCGGACGGAACCCCTATGAAGGACAGACTTACATACCATCCGGATGGAGTACATATTATCTACTTCGATACGAACGGACATGAAGTGTTTAGTAATTTTTCACATATATCCAGAAGTATTTCTGGTGCTAATGTGGACGACATGTGTTTTTTTGATATGAATGGATATATGTATGTCGATACGCTTACTTATGATATGACAGGAACTAAGCTCTACTATGTAAATCCGTATGGTGTACTTGAGAGAAATGGCTGGTTCCAGTTCTCAGGTCATGAGTTCGAGGCAGGTCTCGGCTTCTCAGGCAAGGCAGGCGGCTATGGCTATGCCAACTGGGATTGTAGTCTTATGGTAAACGCAAATACCTATGATTGGAATGGAAACCTTGTATATATGCAGGGTGACGGACATATGGCACAGTAACAGTTTGGGACAGAGGGGTCAGGTACCTGCGTCCAAGGGGTTTTCCTGTACATGTTATGTAAAAAATATAAATAATAAAGATGCTGTGATGCAGAGCGTTCTGTGTCACAGCTTTTTTATTTTAAAATATATTGCATCGTGTTAGACAACAATGTAAGACCAAGTAAAAATCAGAGTGACTAACAGGATGGCATTGTTTATACATTTGTGGGAAATTCAAGATGAATTGAGTTGTGTACGTCTTTTTTGTGGTATATAATAATTAAGTTAAATGAAACGTGAATATGGAGTGCGGGTTTGGGTTCAATGGCGGTGCGACATACAATAGTGGGGATGTTATGAAGGAGGAGAGTTAGTAATGAAAATGAATAAGAGGACTAATGCCGGAAAAAGGGTTAGTATAGGTAAACAGGATTTTGCTTCATTGATAGAGAATAATTTCTATTATGTGGATAAGACGGATTTTATAAAGGAATGGTGGGACTCTGGGGATGATGTGACACTTATAACCCGCCCCCGCCGCTTCGGCAAGACGCTCAACATGAGCATGCTCAACTGCTTTTTCTCCAATAAATATGCTAACAGAGGGGATTTGTTCGAGGGTCTGTCAATCTGGGAGGATGAGGAGTACAGGAAAATACAGGGGACATATCCGGTGATTTTTCTCAGCTTTGCGGAAATAAAGCAGACGGATTATGGGTCAGCGGTGCAGAAGATTAAGAGAATAATTGCGGCACTCTTTAGGCAGTATGCAGATATAATGGATTGTGATAAGTTTACAGAAATGGATAGAGCACAGTTTAACAATGTGACGCCTGAAATGGATGATGTGACAGCACAGAGTGCAATACATGATTTGTGCAACTACCTTAGCTTGTATTATGGCAAGAAGGCTATCGTTATACTTGATGAATACGACACGCCTATGCAGGAGGCGTATGTACATGGGTACTGGGGAGAATCTACAGCATTCCTTCGGAGTCTGTTCAACAGCACATTCAAGACGAACCCGTACCTTGAAAGGGCTGTCATGACCGGCATTACGAGGGTATCCAAGGAGTCGATGTTCTCTGACCTTAACAATCTGAATGTTGTCACCACGACATCTGATGAGTACAGCACATGCTTCGGATTTACTGAGGATGAGGTGTTTGCATCGCTTGACAGCTTCGGACTGGCTGACAGGAAGGCAGAGGTGAAAAGGTGGTATGATGGATTTACCTTCGGTTCACACCGGGATATTTATAATCCGTGGTCTATCATAAATTATCTTGACAAGAAACAGTTGAGACCTTACTGGGCATCAACAAGCTCCAATGGTCTTGTGAGCAAGCTCCTGCAGACCGCTTCGTCGGATATGAAGATGAGCATGGAGGAGCTGCTGGGTGGCAGCTCTATAGTGGTAAATTTCGATGAGCAGATAGTGTTTAACCAGCTCGACACTAATGAGAGTGCTGTGTGGAGCCTTCTTGTTGCGGGAGGGTATCTTAAGGTTGATGATGTCGAGTACCGTGGTGAGACCCTTGAGCCGTGGTATCATGTGTCAATTACCAACATAGAGACGAAGAGCATGTTTTATAACATGTTCAAGGGGTGGTTCAGTGTGTCAACAGCTAACTATAATAGGTTCGTGGAAGCAACTATTCTGGGTGACGTTGAGGCCATGAACCATTATATGAACAGGATTGCCATGGAGACATTCAGCTTTTTTGATGTCGGAGGGGATTCGCAGAACTGTGAGCCGGAAAAATTTTACCATGGATTTGTTCTGGGTCTTATGGCAGAGCAGGCGGTAAATTATGAGATTCGCTCCAACCGTGAGAGCGGATTTGGAAGGTATGATATTATGCTTATACCTAAGAGGACACAGCTTCCTGCTATCGTGATAGAATTCAAGGTACACAATGCAGGAAGAGAAAAAAGCCTTACTGACACAGTAGAGTCCGCCCTTAAGCAGATAGCAGACAAGAACTATGATGCGGAACTGCTTGCACGAGGAATCAGCACGGACAGAATAAGGCATTATGGATTTGCATTTGAGGGGAAGAAAGTATTGATAATGGAACAGTAACAAAATGGGACACATGTACCTGACCCCTGTGTCCCACACATCGCTTCTGTATGTATGGCAGAGGCGATTTTTTTGTGCCAGAAATTAAAACATAGATTTAAAAAAAGCATTGACAAAATTAGTCGGGGGGGGGTATGATAAATCTATCTAAATTATACTATGGAGGTATAGGCAAATGAAGAAAGTATTATTAAAGACATTCACTCCTATATTTGCGTTCCTTTTGATAATAGGTGCGTTTAGTGTGAATGTTAAGGCTGCAGGAAGTTCTACTAAGGATGCGACGGATTTATCATCAGGTGAAGGAGTTACGGATTCACTTTTAAACGGTGATGATGTAAACTATTACAAATTTACCGTGAATGGTAATGGTTATTTTACAATAAGCTTTAGCGGCGATCCGAATTATGACAGCGGTAAAGGTTGGAGGGTTAAGCTGTGTAACTCAAGCATGGAGGTAATTACATACTTTGTTACCGAGACAACTGGTGAGACAGAAAAATTATTTTATGCAGAGGGAACCTTCTATGTCACAGTAGAGGGAGCTGAGAGAGGTTGGAATGATTCTTTGTGTCCTACAGGAGTTCCTTATACAATAAAGTACAACAAGGTCAATGATGACAGCTGGGAATCAGAGGATAACAATACCGCAAGCAATGCGGATGTTATCGCTACTGGCAGGATGTACAAGGGCGTTATATCAAGTGTCAATGATTCTGTTGATTATTATAAGGTAACTACATCCAAGCAGGGATATTTTACAGTTCAGCTTGGTCTTGCTGATGGCGAGGAGCCTGTAGGTCAGACTGACGGCTGGAGAATGGATATATATGATAAGAATATGCAGAATATTGTATCATACAATCATATTAAATCAGATTTCGAGACAATGATCCCGTATCCTGCAGGTATATATTATATAAAGATTTCTCCAACTAGTAAATACTCTAATTCTGTAATACCAAGATCAGCGTACTATCTTCTTGTAAACGATTTCGAGGACAGCCTTGTTGAGCAGGAGTCTAACAATGATTCTGCCGGTGCAAATGATATAGTTCCTGGTGTAGGGCGCTGGGGTATGAGACAGAGCGATAATGATAATGATTATTATAAGTTCATTGTGAGCAATTCAGGTGTATTTACTGTCAGTCTCGCACCAAGAGCAGGTGCTGATACAACCAAGATGGGTAACGGCTGGGATGTCATAGTGTATGACAAGAACATGAAAGAGGTGTTCAGGGAGAATATTGTCAAGGATGCATACGAAACTGACCCTATATTCTATACTTCTGGAACATACTATGTAAATATAACTGGTTCAGCAACAGGTGTAGAGTATGATGTCAATGTAAATATTCCGGCGAAGACAGGTTATTATTCCAAGTACGATGGCTGCCTGTTCTTCAAGTCAAGCAATGGTACAGTATTCTGCTATAGAGAAGATGGAAAACAGGTAATCAATGAATTCAAGTGTGATGGTGAATATACATATTATTTCCAGGCGGATGGAACTGCTATGAAGGACAGACTTACATATCATCCGGATGGAGTACATGTAATATACTTTGATAAGGATGGTCACGAGGTATTCAGTGATTTTGCCCATATTTCTAAGAGTATTGCCGGAACAGATGTGGACGATATGTGCTTCTTCAATGTGTATGGTTATATGTATGTTGATACACTCACTTATGACAAGACAGGAACCAAGCTCTATTATGTAAATCCATATGGTGTTCTTGAGAGAAGTGGCTGGTTCCAGTTCTCAGGTCATGAGTTCGAAGCAGGTCTTGGCTTCTCCGGTAAGGCAGGCGGATATGGCTATGCTAACTCAGACTGCAGTCTTTCAGTTAACGAGACACGCAGATTTACAGATGGAACCAAAGTGTATATGCAGGGCGACGGACATATGGCACAGTAACAGTATGGGACAGAGGAGGCAGGGATCTGCGTCCCAAGAGGTTTTCCTGTACATGTTATGTAAAAAAATATAAATAATAAAGATGCTGTGATGCAGGGCGTTCTGTGTCACAGCTTTTTTATTTAGAGCATATCTATCGTGTTCAGGCAATGTAAGACCAAGTAAAAATCAGAGTGACTCACAGGATATCAACATAAATACGTTTATGGGAAATTCAAGATGAATTGAGTTGTGTACGTCTTTTTTGTGGTATATAATAATTAAGGTAAATGAAACGTGAATATGGATTGCAGGTTCTGGTTCAATGGCGGTGCAACCTGCAATAGTGGGGATGTTATGAAAGAGAAAGTTTGAAACAAATAAGTAGAAGACAGCCTAAAAATAAAGGGCATAGTAAACAAACCGTCCGGACACAAGTGTTATGGAAAAGAATACCGTTGTCAAGGTGGATGGTACGAATTATGCTTTCGGGGAGAATGGGAAGCAGATTGTAGCTTTACCTTTAAAGGAGTTTAAATCCGGTTGGAATGGAATGAATGGCTATATTTATGAGTATGATGATAGTTATAATTTGATTAAAAAGGTATATTATGAAGCAGGAAATATAAAAAGTTGGAGTATCTACGATTATGATACACAGGGTAGGTTGTTGGAAATTACTGATAGTGATTTTGATGGAGTAAAGCAATATACTGATTATGAGTATTATTCTAGTGGAAAAGAGTCAAAAAAAATAAGAAAGGAAATTTATCGTTCTGATAAAACAGAATACTCACGAGATGGTAAATTATATAAGATTGAGGACTTTAATTGGGTGATAGTTAGTATTTATACATATTATTCGACTGGACAATATATGGACATCTTTCAATATAACAATGGGGTACTATCTTCGATAGAGGGATACGATATTAATGGAAAGGTTATAAAAGATGCGGAATATGATGAAAATGGAAATTTAAATTATTGCGATACATATCAATATGATTATAATACTCTGGGTGATTTGTTATGTTGTACGCGCTATAGAGACCGTGGAAATGGAGAAGTAGTAGAGGGACAAATCCAATATGAATATAGGTACGATGTTTATGGAAATATGCTATATTATGAATCACATTATTGGGGTCATAAAATAGAAAATGAATATGTGTACAGATAAAATAATGGGTTTAGTAATAAAATTTTTAAGTGGTATTGCGTTTATATTATTTACAAAATTTGCTATACCTATACAGTGTGCTGAACCTTAAAAATTCAATATTTCAGCCAATAAGGAGGCATAAATCTGTTCCGCTTGGTATAATGGAATTGACGAAAAACCAGCATACCACGGAGGATTTATGCCATGTCTAATGTACCACAAAACCATTTTAAAGAGAACATTTTACAAAAACCTGATAAAATGGGATAATGATAAGAATAAGGTTAATTAATCAGCGCTTCCCTAGCCTTTTCCACAAAAACGAAAATAGCTTAATCAACTTCGGTGTAGCCCACACAAGGAATGCTGATGACAGAAGTGTCGCTGCCCAGCACAGAATATAAGCCAGCCATACTTCCTTTACTCCGAAGGTGCGTCCGAGTGCGAACTTGGTGATAAAGGTGAGCATGATAATGTGGTGTGTTAAAAATATAGGATAGCAGAACCTATCTATAAAATGGCTTATGAATTCCACAATCTTTCCTTTTAGGAAGGAAAAAACAAATGCCAGTACAATGAAGCTGGAGTATCCCACAAGCCATATCTGAACTATCTTATTCATATTCGGAAAGTCGAAGATTCCAAGTACGGCAAGCACAGCCAACGAAGGAATCAGCATATACCAACGCGTTTTTTTAAAGTATTGTATGAATATCATACCAAAAAGTATCTCTGGAATACGATGGAAAAAATATGCATCTACGGCAAGATAGCAGTCAAACCAGTTGAATGCACTTGCGATTGTTGCAAGCGTAAATATTATAAATGTCCATACAGGATGTGATAATACAAGCTTTTTCAAAAATGGAAATATTAAGTACATTATAATAATAACGGTGAGAAACCATTCGCCGAGAAGATAATATGTGCCGGTATATACTCCGACCTGACCGTCAATGCCAAGCAGTGTAAAAAGAAATGTGCCATGATTGATACCTTTGGCAAAGCCCGGATATACGATTTCCTTGGCTATGAAGAATATTGCAAAGGCGAGCCAGAACATAGGGTATATTCCGAGAAATCTTTTTTTATAGTAGCTTGCCAGATCGATTTCTTTGTCACCGTAGATGTACATGAGCACGGCACCGCTTACAATAAAAAACAGTGTCACACCGTATGAGCCAAGATACATTCCGAATAAGGTATCAGGCAGCACATGGGTTGTAAAATTGATCTGTGCGTATTCAAGCGTTCGTGTGAAGTGTATTGTGAATACCATTATCACGGCGACTAACTTGATAAGGTCGAGGTATAACAAACGTTCTTTTTTCAAAATTATAATATCTCCTTAGGTTTTAATTTGTTATGCAGGAAAACGTAGGCAGAGCTTTGGCTCTAAGGGGCTTTGGATTATTCTGTGTATTTAATTTCAATATTCAGTTGAAAACGAGTTGGTTTGAGTATGTTAAAGACATTATACAGCAAACTGACAGATTAAATCAATATTTATAGATAAATAGTTACATATTTATATTTAACAGCCAAAACAGTGATATGAATATAGATGTAAAATTGTGTCAATTTATGAGAAAGCTGTCTTTATGGATAGCTCATAAAAATGTAATTCATAAGACAATAAAGGTTGAAAAATAGGAAAAAAGTAGTATAATATTGATATGATTGACCTTGTAATTAGTGAAAAGGTACGATGAATAAAATGATTTTATGAGGAGGATTAAGATGAAAAACAAGAGAAGACTGGCAACAGTATTAGGTTTTGTCATGGTATTTACTATGATTTTCTCATTGAAGACACCGATGAATGTAAATGCCGGAAATGTATCGCATGTCAAGGCTACGGCGGCGGATGTACGTACTTCGGCGAATGTAGCGGCGGGTGCACTTAAGGGTGTGCAGGGCACGAATTTCTCAGATGAGTTTGGTGATACAGTATCGAATCTGAATATGGATGCTATGTTTTTAAACTGCGACATATCATGGTTCGTTAACACGAAGGGTGTTGGTACCAAGGTTTACACCATGAGTGATGGAACCAGCTATTATGTCGATGATAAGACACAGGGCGGTATGCTTATGGTTATAGATTACCGCATCAAGCAGTATCGTGAGCAGGGAGTTACATGGAATCTATGCCTTATGATGGGCTGGACTGATATTAATGGAAATCATGATGCTGGTATGGAGAAGCTTATGTACAATCCTCAGCCGGGACATTACTATTACACATGGAAAGTGACTGATACTGAGGCTAATGCGGCACTAACTGCTATTGTAGATTATCTGACAGAGCGCTACAGCTATCAGGATACGTTCGTGCAGAACTGGTGGATTAATAATGAGGTTAATGTATTGAATGACAAGATTTATACGATGGATAGTCTTGATGCCAATGTTGTAGTTGACCTTGCGGTTAAGAGCTATGATTTACTTTACAATTCACTTATGAAAAACAATCCTAATGCTCTTGCTTATGTTTCTGTAACACATGACTGGAATAATACCAATGAGGGTAAGGGCGTTTCGACACGTGAATTCATCCATGCTTTTGCAGATGCTGAGAAGGATAAGGATTGGAACCTTGATTTGCACGCATATCCACCACAGATGCATGAGCAGGTATGGACTAAGGCAAGCTCAGCATATTTAAGGCATGATGAAGATACAGTATCAATATGTGCTGTTAATCTTGAGGTTTTATTGAATTATATTAAGAACAATTTTGGAACAAATCATCGTATTATTATGTCAGAGCAGGGATTTGATTCCGCTTATGGAATGGAAGAACAGGCTGCGATGATGGCATATACATATTATGCGGCAACAAGAAATGATATGGTTGATGAGGTCATATTTACAACGTATAATGATACCAATTCGGAAGGTCATGATTTCTACGATATGGGTATTGTAGATATTAATGGCAATAAAAAACCTTCATATAATGTGTTCAAGTATATGAATACAAATGAGGCAGCAGCTTATACGAACCCTTATTTACAGAAGTTAAGCGGATATACTGGAAGAACTATATCTTCATGGAGTGATGATATTCTTTATCAGGTCCCTAAGACAAGTGATGCGCTCGTTAAGGGAAATCTTTATCTTCCTGGAAGTGAACAGACAGCGGGAAGTATCTTTATTGGAATGAACACAGAGCCGACTAAGAACCAGATTGATATTGAGTACAGATGGGCAGTATATGATTACCAGACAGGTGTGCGCACAGAGGTTCAGGGTTGGAAATTAAATGGGGAATGGATTCGGTGGTATCCTCCATATAATGGCAATTTTGAAATGTATTGCACAGCAAGGGTTGCGGGCAACACGGATTCGCAGCTGGAGGCTCATGTTACTGTAGGATATAACGGAATAGTCTCAACAGATATATCCAGTGATTATGTTTATGCATCATCGGGAAGCAGTGGAAATTCAGGAAATACAGATAATAGTGGGAATATTGACGTATCAGATACGAGAACATGGCCGGTTTCGTATCAGGGGTATACATTCAACAGAGCGGATGATGGAACAGTTACATGTGTTGACGGTGAGGGAAATAGAGTTATTAACGAATTTAAGTGTGATGGAATATACACATATTATTTTCAGGCAGATGGAACATGCATGAGAGATCGTCTTACATATCATCCGGATGGGGTTCATGTAATCTATTTTGATAAGTATGGACATGAGGTATTTAGCGACTTTGCACATGTTTCAAAGTCGATTTCCGGCGAAGCAGTAGATGACAACTGTTTCTTTGATGTATTTGGATATATGTATGTTGACGTCCTGACATTTGACAAGAAGGGTGAGAAGCTGTTATATGCTAATCCATATGGTCGTCTTGAGTGCGCAGGATGGTTTGTATTTTCTGATACAGTAAAGTGGGCAGATGGGACCCCTTGCGATGGAATTGCCGGAGGTATAGGATATGGGCAGATAGATTGTACACTCCTTACAAACACAGCTACATATGATTGGATGAACAGACCATGCTATATGCAGGGTAATGGTGTTGCGCTTTACTAATAATTGAGTATTAACATGTGAGTTAAAATGACTGCAGAGTTGAAAAACATATTTGACTTTGCAGTCATTTTTCATAGTGGTGTAGGCATAGCTCATGAGCAGGCGGTTAAACGGATTTACTCTGGTCATGTTTAATAACGGAGTTATCAGGAATTAGCACATTTACTCTTTAATGGTTAAAAGCCGGGTGAATAACAAGCGGTCTAAAATATGTATGTAGTTTGAAAAGCTAATGTACAGTGTTAATTTTTGAGATATAATAAAAATTGGAGTACAGGAATTGCAGCGGTTTTTAATATTGTAGTAAGAATAATTTAATACGTGTAAAAGAAATGGGGGTATATAGATGAACAGAGTATTAGAAAACAATAATTTAAAGGTAACAATAAGCGACGAAGGTGCCGAGCTTATCAGTGTATGGGACAAGAGCCGTAATGCCGAGCGTATATGGAGAGGTGATTCGGCGGTATGGGGAAAACATGCACCGATTCTTTTTCCGTTTGTCGGAAAGGTTGCCGGCGGAAAGTACAGCTACAGGGGAAGAGAGTATAAGATGACATCGCATGGCTTTGCGCGCGACAGGCAGTTTGAGCTTTTCAGTGAGGACGGAGGGTCTGTGACACATGTGCTTAGGTGGAATGAGGAGAGCCTTACGGTGTATCCGTTTAAATTTGCACTGTATGTGAAGCACAGCCTTGAAAATGCGGATTCGCGTTCTGTGAAGGTGGAATGGAGGGTTGTCAATGAAGCTGTTGAGGGCGGAGAGGATATGCTGTACGGAATTGGCGGGCATCCTGCGTTTACATTTCCGAGGGAGGTGAAGCCGGTTGACTGTTCGCTGAGAATATACGGTGGAACGGCGGCTGTTAATGGGAATAATATAAGTGATAACGTGGCTATCTGCAGGGCATTGAGATATCGCCTTCTGGATACGGCGGGCTGTATTGATATGTCACAGGAGTATGTGCTTGATATGCCGGAGAGCTGTGCGAGGATAACGGAGAATATGTTCGATAAGGATGCGCTTATTGTTCTGGATAATCAGGTGAACCACATTGAGCTTCTTGATGCGGCGGGAAAGGCTTATGTGACCATGGATTGTCAGGGCTTTCCTTATTTTGGAATATGGTCGAAGGAGGTTGATGAATTTATCTGTCTTGAGCCATGGTATAGCGTTGCCGATGTCGCAGGCTGTGACGGAAATATTGAAAACAAGGCAGGAATGCAGAGGCTTGCAGCTGGGGACAGCAGGGAGTATGCGTATACGATTACCTTCTAAAAATATACAGCTTCTGAGTGTTGCGTGAAGGTGATGAACACGAATATTATATATTTTAGTACAAAATTATTCTGTAAAAAACGGAATGTTTTGTTAGCTAGCCCAGGATGTAAAACATGCCGGTTTAATCTATGAATGTACTGGGCATGCTTCACGGCCGTGATTATAATTACACAGAAAAATAAAGGGCAAATGTATAAGGAGTTTTATGAATAAAATACATAATAAAATAATAAAAATAGTAATAAGTTTTGCGCTCACGCTTGGTGTGGTTTTAGGTGTGGCGGGAAGCTTTTATGAGAAAACATCTGCAGACGCGGATGACAGTAATTTTACAAACCTGATTATTTTTATGAGATTTGCGGGCGAGGATGAGTTTATTGATGATGTATATGAGAATACGCCGGTAAGAAAAATAACGGACAACTCCTACAATACGGCAATGTACAACGTCAGCGACTATTATAGGAATGTTTCGGATAACAAATGCCGCATAAGGAGCGTATATCTGTTAGATAACGGTGGGTCGATTAAGCTGTCGCATGAGAGGGGCTATTATGCGGAGTACAGTGAGACAAATCCAATCGGTTATAAGAACAGCGGTGAGGCGGGAGCCCGTATGTATGAGCTGAAGCGTGAGTGGTCGGATGCGGTGACAAAGGCGGTTGAGGCGGGCAACAGGATATCCAATTATGATGGGACGGTCAATTATGGTTATGATGAGCTTGACAAGGATGGGGATGGCTGCATAGATTCCATAACGATAATTTATAAAAATGCAACGCAGAGCAACATAGCGGTAGGCTGGGGATCACCCTTGTGGAATTATAAGGATTATGCTGATTATGTAGTGATTAATACGGATAAGGGAAGCGTAAAGAGCAGAATGTATGTCCAGCTGACCAACTCGTATACAAAGCCGGATGGAGATACGCTGGGTTATCTTTATAAGGATTCACAGGGGAATGTCATAGTGTCGCAGGCAGCGGCTATCCATGAGATGGGGCATATAATGGGGTTGAAGGATCTATACAATTCCTCACAGAGTTCTCCGGTGTATTACATGTCTGTGATGGCAAAGCATATGTCGCCGATCCCGCAGTTTCCTTCGGTAAAGGAGAAGGAGGTTCTCGGCTGGGTTGAGGACGGAGACGTTCAGACAATTATAGCCTCAGGTGAGTATAGTCTAAGGGCACTTGGAACTGCAGGACATGGAATTGCAGGATATAAGCTTGATATTCCGGAGAAGGGAAAGACGCTTTATCTGGAATACAGGAATTTTGCGTCAAATGGAAACAAGTATGATTCCCAGTACAAGGAGCTGTATAAAACAAATGGCAAAAGAGTTGACAGTCTGCCGATGAAATCAGGTCTGGTATGCTACCTTATTGATACAGGGACAAAATTTCCGAACAATATGAACTCTTCACCTTCTAAGTGGAATTATCAGGTGCTGGGCAATCAATATTCTACGATGGTTGATGCAGCGGTTGGAGTAGATGAGGAAAAGTGGATTACAGATAATCTTAGTATCATGGTGACGGCGATTGATGGCAATACACTTACTTTTACAATAGAAGGAAATTTTGCGGAGCATATTCACAGTGGTGGACAGGCAACCTGCGTCAGCCGCGCCAGATGCTCAGTCTGTCATCAGGAATATGGTGGATTTGATGATAGTAGACACGAACATACCATGGTTAGAGGTGCCAAGGCACCGAGCTGTACAGAAGTTGGATACACGGGCGACACATATTGTACGGATTGCAATAAAATGGTGAGCATTGGCTCAGACATAGACATGATTGCGCATGAATTAGAGCATGTGGAGGCACGGGCAGCTACAGCAGCACAGGAAGGTAATATAGAGTATTACTATTGTAAAGTATGTGGAGAGTGTTTTCTTGACAAAAATGCAGCTGATACTATAAAAATGGCTGATACAATAATACCTAAGCTGGCACCTGTAATCATAGCGGGAAATGATGCAACTATAGATGCTTCCTCGGGCAAGAGTGCTGTATTCAGGTCGAATGCGGCATTTGCCGATTTCATACGTGTTGAACTTGACAGCAAGGAGCTTGTAGAGGACAAGGACTACATTGTAAAGGAAGGAAGTATAATAGTAACACTCATGCCTGAGGTTATCAGCAATCTGTCTGAGGGAAGCCATAAGCTTGCTATAGTGTCTTCAGGTGGAACAGCAATCGCAAATTTCTCTGTAACGAAACCGCAGCAGCCAAGCAGCGAAGAGCAGTCAAGCAGCGAGGAGCAGTCAAGCAGCGAGGAGCAGTCAAGCAGTGAGGAGCAGTCAAGCAGTGAGGAGCAGTCAAGCAGCGAGGAGCAGTCAAGCAGTGAGGAGCAGTCAAGCAGCGAGGAGCAG
>OGIO01000714.1_pt1 | contig 36333 bp, 42 predicted proteins | sample 1571841 | NCBI WGS metagenome assembly OGIO01 (sample SAMEA2582111, study PRJEB24529) | metagenome | biome: Human gut stool | place: China | collected 2011
AGGCTGCACTAAGCGCCACAGGTGCGCCTAACGTAGACATTCTAGGGTCTAGTGTCATAGTTGGTAGCAAATTACAGTTCGCAGCGGATCAAACAGCGGCGAACGGCTTATTACTGGGGATCACTAACTTCGAACCGGGAACGCTTAATTACGCGGCGGGTTCAGATTGGGAGACATGGAAACAGCCAAGCCCTAACTACTTGAGAACTAAAGACCCGATTTTTATGGGGGGTGCGGGGACTACTTTGAAACTAGAAGCACCTGGGTACACAGTCCAAGCCTACGTTTTAGATCATGACGGTAAAGGCGTGACGGCTACGGCGGCAACTGATACAGGGGCGGGTGTGACGTTAGCCATCCCGGCAGGGCAATACTTCACATTGACACTGGCGAAGAACCCGTTGGCATCTATCGCGTTATCGGACGTGACAAGGGCGGCCATTACACTTACAGGCACTTACGAAACTAAGCTTTCAATCATAGATTCACGTGTTGAGATTAACCCGGCGACTAGTACAGGCACGGCAACAATCAAACCGGGCGGCACTCATTCTTTCGGTTCGGGCGTGAAATACCCGGAAGCGATCATAAGAAATTCTAAGGTGTCTGTGATGGTGCATGCTACGGCTAACAGAGAAATTAGATTGATGGGACAGGTGATCGGATCGACCGCAACGCTAGACGCAACCGCGGGAGACCTTTCGGTATCCGGTCAGTACGGCAACGTTAAGAATCTAATGATCACGGGTATTGCGTCGGCGAGTATCAGAGAAGTAGCATATAACAGTATTCAGGCTACCGACTGTAACAACTTCGCCGTATCGACCGCAATCTTCCCGGGAATGGAAGCAGCCTTATCGGCTAACATGCCTTTCATCTTTCAAGGTTGTAACGTCCCTAATGGTATATTCTACCATCACGCGCAGATAGCCAACACTTACAAGAATATTGATTTTGTGCTGGCTCAATCTGATTTGGGTAGATCTATCGCATCCGGTGAAATACTTGCTAGTTCAGAAGTTGAAGGGATGTACCGTTTGTATTCTACAACCGGGACTGTTTTTGGCGGTCTAGTTGAGGGGTACGATAGTGTCAAGTCCCTAAACATGGCGGGCACTGCAGGCTCTTATGGTACAACCATCTATAAGGATGCGTATTTAAACGGAAAATTTGACTTAGCGGGTACGAACGTGTTCGGTAACACCAAGAAGCGCGATACGAGCAATACACAAGATGTAAGCGGCGTGCTGGTGAAAGGTCTATTCGACGCGACTACCAACGGGAGTACTATATCGGGGGTAGTGGCTAATAATGCAAGGGCCGTGGTGGCACAACCGTTTAGAGTTTCAGGGGCTGGGGGCGTATCGGTATCATCCCCCGTAGGAGTGGAATGCAACATATATCTAACTGATGCGACAAATAAGATACTAGTAAACACCGGGTACGTATCTGGGACTAATGCCCCCGCCGTACCAGCCCTCCCAGCTGTCTATGCGTACGTAGCCATGAGGAAAACCAACGGGTCTGACATATTGTCCACGGATGAATTTAAAGGCGTAACCGTAACGGTGTACAACGGTTGTAAGATCGTGAACACAGGCGCAACAGCGGTTAACATGAAGGGTAATATCCGCGTAGAGGATAACGCCACAATCGTCAACGCTGGCGTTACCGGAACGGGCTACTTCGGTGGTAATTCCGTAGTGTACTATAATCCCGCTGTTTGGGCGGCCCTTGAATGTACCGGGTCGGCGTTCATGAAGGACAACGCGGTATTCGCGCCTACGTCGTTAGCAGGGGCGTGTGCGCTTGTTCACATGGAGGGCAACGCAAAGTTTATCGGATCAGGTGCTAGATCTAGTACAGAACTTTCGTTCATCATGAGGGACAACGCTATTATCGAGGGGGTCTCTAATACACGGTCGGGTGTGTCTATGTCCGGTAATGCTAAAGTAACGTCTACGGGGGCTATCTCAGCCAATAGTCGCGGCGCTCTTGTAATGAAGGATAACGCTAGCATTGAGGCGGCCACAACCGTTATCGGGGCTATTACGCTAGCGGGTAATTACAAGGGTAACGTAGTAAAAACGTGGACGGGCAAACGGACCATTACAGATGTAAACGAGCCGGAATACGATAATAACGTAAAAACTCAATATGAACATGAGCATAACTTTTAAAGGAGTACTAGACCAAATAGGGACATGGGGGGCGCAACACGCGCTTCCCGTATTCTTCGGAGATGAATCTACACGTAATCGGCTGGCAAACGATATAACGGGTGATTTTATCTTTGTTGATGTACCCGGCGGCAGGCAGGACTATAACGACTACGCCGCCGAGGCGTTCTCGATCACTGTGCTTATACAGGTACTGGGGACTTCTCACTACGAGCGTGACGACGTGTCCGAGATCGACGTACTGGATCGGACGTTTACAGTCATAACGGACATAGCAAAGAAGGCGGTTTGCCTTTATGTGTCCGAGGGTGCGGCGGTTGTCAAGCGTCAAAACATATATGACAGTCCAAAGTCAGGCTGGGAGATAACACTAAATCTATCCGAGTAATGGCACGTAACGCGATGTTGGAAATAGAGGTGCTGCTAACTAAGCTACGGGACGATATAGAAGCGTCTTACAAGGCTAAGGGGCTTATGGCATCCGGTAACTTTGCCAAGGACCTAAAGTTGGTTGTAAGCGGCAACAACGCTAAGATAACAGCACCGCGATATGTGGGTGCGATGGAAGGCGGAAGGGTAGCGGGCAAACGTCCGCCGTTGTGGATCATCCGGAAGTGGATCGAGGACAAGAACAAGCAGGGCGCGAACATACCGTTAAGCGCCGCGTATCCGATCGCAAAGCTAATCGGTGAAGAAGGGATCAAAGTACCGAACAAGCACAACCCCGGCGGCGTGGTGTCGGACGTTCTCAACCCTGCTAGGGTGCTTAAGTTACAAAACGAGATAGTAACTATAATTAAATACGCTATTATTGACACTTTAAATATTAAATAGATGAACGTACAAATACCGATAGCGGGCTTAACGCTAACAGATAATCAGACGTACGACGGACAGTTACCCGTGTGGGCTACGCGCCCTTTGATGATCCGCATAAAGCCGGACTACATAAGCGGAAACGAGTACCCGGTTTATATCCGTGTGTCGAACGGCGGGGCGGTCAAGAAGGAAATAGTTTTTCCTTATCAAGAGGAGGTAGACGTAGACCTGTCATTTGCCGCTCCACTGTTGAGGCGAGCAGACCGCAACAAATCCGAGGGTAACCCGGCTTTCCCGCAGCAAGAGGTAGAAATATGGAGTTCGGACATTGCTAATAAAATAACGCTTCCTGTGTTCCACTGTGACGAAACGTATTGGGACACGCTAGGCGTTGACGGCGCGCTCCCCCAACCGCCCAAACCGCGCATACCGGGTCAGACGCTGGACATTTATTTCCCATACCGGATACACCCGCTTGACGCGCTTTCCGTTGAGGTTGAGCCCGTGACAGGCGCGCCTAGTTCGGCTATCTTTCCTACTACCTACGTACTGGGAAATACTATCGATATAACGTACATTAAGAAGTTGACGATCAAAAACGTTTGGGGGTCGGGGCTTGATCAGGTGATTAACTATGAAGACCGCCTAATGTCTGACGTTGTTTATGACGAGAGCCTGCAATGCGCTTTGCGCGCTAGATGGAACATGCGCAACGGACAATGGTTTTGGGCTGCATTTAAGGATTATTTTTGGTCTAATAAGTTCACACCGATTCGAGGCCGTGGAGGCGTAACAGAACAAGCGGAGATCACTATAAATCTAGAGTATGGCGAAGAGTGGTACAACGTCTACCAAGAGTTGTTGGTATCGTCTAATGTCGTGTTCGATCTGAACATACCGGGAATAAATCAATATCAATCGAAACGCTTTAGGGCAGAAATTTCGGGGGATACGGGTGCGCGGTGGTCAAACAGTACTAAGACGTACAGACAGCAGGTGAGATTCAGAACAACCGAGCTACAAGACAACTACGTGTTCCCGTTAGCGCCGGATCAACCGCCTACGCCGTCTATCGCGTTTAGCGCGCAGCGTAACCCGTGGACGGTCGGTGCAGCGTATGCGGAAGGACTAGCTAATAGCATATATAGCAACGCGGCATGGGAGGTGCAGAGCGAGCCTAGCTGGCTTACTGTGACAAATGGCGCAACGTTATTAACGCCGGACGACTTCGAACAAGGCAGCGCATTAGCTACGCCGGGTCTGACGTGGGAACAGGCGAAAGCAAGCACACCGAACGGTATAAGAACTAAGAAGGCGTTCACGGGTTTAAACAATGAAATTTATAGCCTTATATCCGGCGTTCCGGGATATATGGTTATACTTGTGTATCTTAACGCGGACGGTACTATATCTGCTAATACGCCTTGGATTTCTATAAACGGTAGAGTAAATACAGGCACATATCAGCAAGTAGGAATGATAATAAAAAAAACGGACACTACCGCGATCACGCCCGCAGACATCACAACGTTAAACGCCTATTGGGGGAAACGTTATCATCAATTCCCGGCGGGTAATTCTAATCTCACCGCAACGGTAGCCGCCAACACTGGTGAACCGAGAACGGGTAACATTGTGTTGAAAAGCAAGGTGGGGTCTGCTACATACAATATAGCCGTTACGCAGGCTGGGATTTCAGGCAATATATCAGTAGACACGCCGACGTTTAACGTAGACTATCTAACGCATCCGGTAACTGTAGACGTTACAGCGGTTGGCGCGTGGTCTGTGTCGCAGCGTGATACGTGGATCACACCGGACTTAACCGAAGGCGCGCCCGGCGAAACAACCGTAACGTTAACGATCGCGGACAATGATTCGAATAACAACGCGCGAACCGGAACAATAATGTTCCACAATGACCAAACCGAGGAGATGGTGGTAGTTACCGTTAACCAAGCAGGTGCGCCAACTTCAATCGGTTTAACTCCGTTCCGTATTTCGGGCAGCAAGGCAGGTGGAGAATTACGCCCCGTTGTGTATATATCCGGCAATAACTGGACTATGGGAAGTGCCCCAAGTTGGGTATCTGTTACGCCTACGTCAGGCACAGCCGGATCGGGCGCAATAAACGTAACGTTCAATACACCGAACCCGGGAGCAGCACGTACGGGGCAGTTGAGAATCAAGAATACAGTTACGAACGAGATCGCAATTTGTTTAATCACACAGGAGGGATAAGATGAAAATAGTATCATTGAGAGTTAACGGTTACGACATTGACGGACTAGATAACGCGACGGTCAAAATCACATTAAACAACATTTCCCCGGTTACCATGACCGGGGATAGCGTCGCGTTCAGCGCGTCGGTAAAAGTGCCGAGAACGCCGGACAATGACCGGACGTTTATAGGGCTGAACAAGGGTTTGCTTAACTGTGAGTATTACGTAGCCGAGGTGCGCGTATCATCCATTCCGTTCAAGTATTACGCTTATGTGTCCGACGAGCCTACACAGTTCTACGCGAAGGTGTCGGCGACTGAAACGGAGTACACTATAAACTTAATAGAGAGTACGGACAAGTGGTCCGACGTGAGCAAACAAATTTCTTCGCCCTATGTGCATGCCGTTGTCCGGGACACCGAAAACTCACAGTATTTGGCGGCGGTGGATTTGTCGCAAATTGTGAGAACAAATTTTAATTTCCCGCAAATCGCTTTCCCTAACATTCAACCGTATTACGCTGACGGGACTAGACCCATAGATTACGATTCGTTACAGGCGCATCTTATTTGTTCGCGTGGTGCTTTATCGTGGAATTCTGATGTAGCGGCGGGTTCTACGAGCCTTATACCCCGAAACTCGACTAAAGGACGGGGCGGGTACATGTATCCAGACGTGGCGCAATATGTATTTGACAATGCTAGTATGTACTTGAATGCCTCTTATTTTGGCACAGCGCCCGGGGGGCTTCTGGCGGGGCTTAAGGTAAAACCTTCACAAGAGGAAAGGTTCGCTACATTCTTGCTCGAATACACAGGGGATTCTATCCCCGCAACAAAACCGGATATAAATTTAGTAGGTAACTCTTCGGGGGAACGCTTTAATTTTTTCGCAGGGGTTTACAAAGGGCAAGTATCCGAAAGGGTGTGGGTTTATTCTATGAAATTTGATTCGGCAGCGGGCGGGAACTTATTCCCGAAAGCCGACAGTCATTTATTAATATCTGCCACAATAAACGGTGAGACACGGACGGACTTTTTCAAAATACCTAACGGGTATTCACCGGGTGAATGCGTACGATTCAAAGGGGAAGCCAAACCGGAAAACGATCTAAGCCCTACGGTCAAGACCGTTAACGACGTACCAATAGGATTCTCGTACACGGACGTAAAAAACATTGTGGACGACATGTGCACGGCATGGCATTGGCGTAAAATTTACCGCAACGGTACGTTACGTGTCGAGCCGATAGTAGACGCCGATCTACGTGACGGTACATCAGCGGCATGGGCACATATACACGATTGGAGCGACAAACTACGTAGCGTTGAAACCGTAGACGTGCCGGACGAGTTCGCAGACCAATACGTGTGCACGCTAGATTCTACGCAATTCAGTTACACCAACGGTGCGGGAACGGTAACACCTGTTAAGGAGGCGTACAAGTCGGCGATTAAATTCCCGTACAGCCCTTATTTGTTTCCAAAAGTAGGGCTTACGGCGGCTTTCAGTAAGACGGGCTACGATCAACAGTATATCCACGTGAATGATATTTATTACCCGTATATAAACAGGCATTTCAAGATGTTCAGATCACGGGTACAAGTGAAAATCAAGGCGCAACTGGAATACGGAGACGTTGAGAATCTGAAATTAGGGGACGCTTATTATTTTTCGCAGCTAAACAGCTACTTCTATATCAAATCTCTAGGCGAATATGACGTAGCAACCGGGAATTGTAAGCTATCTTTGTACAAAATGGATTTAAAATAACATAAAAATGGCGGATCAAGTAACATTATTAGACCTAAATTTCGGCACGTCAGAAGCCGAGAAGGGGCTAGACGCGTTAATAGCCAAAAGCATGGCGCTTGCAAAGACTAAAAAGGATTTGCAGGCGGCGTACGCCTCCGAGAAGAAGGAGCTAGACGCGCTAAATCAGAACTACGCGGACGGTCTTGTACAGCAAGACAAGTACGACGCGACTGTTAAGAAGCTGAATAAGTCTCTGATCGAGACGCAAAAAGCGATACTGGACAATACCGAGGCGAACAAAAAGAATAACGCCGAGATCAAGTCTACAAAAACGCTTCTCGACAACGAGGCTACGAGCGTCAACGCGCTACGCGCCCAACTGGCGCAAAACACCACGGAGCTTAACAAGATGAGCGAGGCGCAACGGACTACCAGCAAGGAAGGACAAGACCTAACCGAGCAAACCAAAGCGTTATCGGACAAGCTTAAGGAGATGGAGAAGGCGGTAGGCGACAACCGCCGCAACGTCGGTAATTACGCCGAGAGCGTCAAGGACGGTATACTCCAAACACAAGGGCTAACCGGGGGGACTGGTGCGCTGGTAGGGCAAATGAAAAGCGGAATAGCAGGGGTACAGGCGTTCAACGCAGCGTTAAAGGCGAACCCTATTATATTCGTTGTGTCGCTTGTCTTATCGCTTATCGCTATCATCGAGAAGATGATGAAACGTAACAGCGAGTTAGCGACTAGCCTTAACGCCGCATTCGCGCCTTTTAAGGTGATTTTCGGGCGTTTGCTGGACTGGATAACCGGATTGTTTGAAGGGGTGGCGTTCTTGCTTGAGAACCTTGCTAAAGCCGTTACATGGCTTCTAGACAAACTAGGGCTTATCAGTGAGGAGACGAAGAGAGCAGCGGCGGAAGGCGCCCGGCTGGCAGCCCAAACGCAGAAGATTTACCAGGCTGAAACGGCGGCACTCGTACCTATGGCACAGATGCGGCGCGAGATGGAAGAGCTTAAGACGCTGGCAGCGGATCAAAACAAGTCAGCGGCGGAGCGTACTAAGTTGCTAGAACAAGCTAGGGAAAAGCTGCACGCTATTCGTGATATGGAATTGTCCGTACTGGAAGCTAAATACAAGCAAATAAAAGCCGAGAACCAGCTAGGCTACACTAGTGACGAGGACGCACGGAAAGAACAAGAAGCCCTTGCAGCACTCGAAGCGGCACGCGCCCAATACGCTACACAGGAGAAAGAAATGGCGGGGCAGGTGTCCGGCTTCATAAAGCAGGAGCGCGACAAGCAGGCACAAGCGGCACAAGCGGCGGCGGCGAAGTCAGCGAAGGCGGCGGAAGACGCAGCGAAGCGGGAAGCAGACGCGCAAAAGAAGGCGCAGGACGCTATCAAGGCCGCACAGGACGCGCAACTTAAGAAATATTCGGAAGCGGTTACCGCAATGCAACTGGACATAGCGCAACGGGAACTAGAAGGCGCTCAAATCTCATTGCAAGAACTGCAAGCGGTGAACGATCAAAAGATAGAGATCGAGACGTACAGACGGGCACAGGGTTTGATTGGGGAACAGGAGTATATTAACAACGTCCGCCAACTCGAGCTGGAATACGCCGCGGAGGTTAAAGCCCGGAAGGACGAGGAAGACCAGAAGGAGCGAGACCGTCAAGCTCTCAACATGGAGAACGACCGCGCGCTAGCTGACATGAAAATGGGTAATGACTTGGAAAGCCAATTGGCCCGGTTGGAGGAGCGGAAGGCTCTAGAAATAGCGAACGCGGAAGCCATCGGGGCGGACACAACCGCGATAACCGAACGTTACGCGGAAATGAAGAAAAAGCTTTTACAGGAATTCTATAACGCGCAATTAGAAATGGCAGCAGGCACAGCCGGACAACTCTCTAGCTTACTGGGCGAAGAGAGCACGGCGGGGAAAGCGTTTGCCACGGCGCAGGCGCTTATCAACACGTATTTAGGCGCGTCTAAAGCTTTGGCACAGGGCGGCATCTGGGGTATCCCGCAGGCGGCTATGATTACTGCTTTTGGTATGAAACAGGTTATGAGCATTAACAAAACTAAAACGCCGGACACTAAGATAAACACGAGCGTTAAGAAATACGCGAAGGGCGGGCAGATTTACGGAGCCAGCCATGCGGCGGGCGGCGTGACGTTCACCGGATCAAACGGTCAACAGTTCGAAGCCGAAGGCGGGGAAAATATGTACATTCTAAACCGTAAAGCGTCCGGCGCGATCAACGCGTTATCAGCCCTTAACATGGAGTACGGCGGGCGTTCGTTCGGTTCGTCTGGCGTGTATCGGTACGCAAACGGTGGCAAAATCGACGTAGGCGGCGGATCAACTATGCAGTTACCTAGTAATTTCAGCCTGTCAAATGATAGTTTGCGGAAACTGGCGGCAATTATGTACGATTCAGTGGCTAGCGTTCCCGCGCCACGGGTGGCAGTTACCGACATAGACGAGGGTCAACAGCAGTATAATAGTGTACAAGTAGCGGCTAGCCTGTAAATCATAGGTAAAGCCGCGGCTTCGTGCCGTTTAATAATATATCTTTGTACCAATAATACAGTAATATATGAAAATATTTGAAAAGTTACGCATTATAGAAGCCGGGGAGACCGCAAACTACTATGAAGAAGGGGGAAAGGCTTATAAATTAGTCATCTCTGCTAGTGCTTTCCCGTCTCTAGTGGCTTTAGGTAATTCCCGGCCTATTCACGCACGCCGCACTCATAACGGCGCAGACTTGCTTGACGGGTATATAGGACACTTCGCTAACTTCACACACGACGAAAATGCCGTTTACGCCGACCTAGTTATGTCGGAAGCTTTGGAAAGCGCGTATCCTAGCGAATATAATTTTATGGTTGCCATGATCGAGAAGGAGCCGGAGCTATTGGGCGTATCGGTGAATCAGTCTGACGTTAAACAGTTGGACGAAGAAGCGCAAACCGCAACCGTAACAGAAGTAAGAGAATTATTTAGTGCCGATTTGGTGGGACTTCCCGCGGCTACTAGTTCTTTATTTAATAACAATTTAAACAAATTATCAATGAGTAAATTTTGGACAAAATTAGCCGAGCTGGTTAAGTCTACTAAGCTGGCTAGGGAAACCGTCACAACCAAAGAGGGAAAAGAGCTTGTTATTATCGCGCAAGGCGAACAAGCTGCATTGGGTGACGAGGTACAGGACGCCGAGGGTAAACCCGTAGAGGATGGCGATTATTACATTTCTATTGGCGAAGGTGAGGACATGATTATTTCAGTCGTAGCCGGAAAGATTTCCGACGTGAAGGAAGTGGAAAGCGAAGCTAAACGCGAAGAAGAGGGTCAAGAGGAATTCGCGGAAGACGAGGACAAGGAAGACGAGGACAAGGAAGACGAGGACAAAAAGAAAACGGCTACCCCGGAAGAACTTGCAGCGATCCGCAAAGAAGTTACCGAGTTGAAGACAATTGTCGCAGGTCTTAAGACCCAACTAAGCAAGCGTACAGGCGCACCGGCAGCAGCAAAAACAGAGCTGAAGACCGAAATTAAGACCGAAACAAAATTGAGCCGTGAAGAGGTTCAGAAGGCCGCAGCAGAAATGCGTAAAAAATTCAAATATTAATCTACTAAAACATTAAAATTATGGCATTTACATTTAGCGATTTAAACAAATTGAATATCGACAGCCTAGCCGATGTTATTTCTTTGACACTGGGGCTGGAAGGCGAACTTTCCAACGGTGTAACCGTGTTAGCGGGTATTGAAAAGGGTAAACCTATCTTGACTTTCACCGCAACAGACAAAGCGGTAAGACGTTCCGCGGGTTGTGATAGCGAATACAAGTATAGTTCTCTTAACGATAAGGTTAAATACTATGATCACGCACAGATTGAGTTGCCTATCGTGGTTTGTCTGCAAGACTTGTGGGGCAAAATGGTTGCAAAAGGTGTTCACCTTTCAGCTGATTTCGACCAAACACAGTTGGCAGCGTTCATGCAGAACGAAATTCTGAAAGTGCTGGAGGCTGACATGTTACGTCTCGTATGGCTGGACGGTCTGAAAACAACCGATACAGCGGGTGTGTACACAGTGTTTAAAAACGGTGGTATCATCAAGCAAATGCAGGCTTCAACCGAATCTATTAAGGCCCTTGTTCCTTCTGGAGCTGGCGCAAACGTGCTCGAGTGTCTGAAATGGTGTATCGACAATCAGCGTGCCGATCAACTGGACGAATCCGAGTTCTACGTATCTAGCAACATTATGCGCGCTTACAAGGACTTGGTAGAAGCAAAAGATAACCATTTGGCACAGGCTAACATGGAGAACGGCAAACCCGCGTACTACTTCGAAGGTTACAAGGTGAACGAACTTCGCCACGTGTCTAACAGCGCTAAGGGCGACGCGCTTACAGTTCAGTCCTTTATTGCATTCTCTCCGAAAACTAACATTCAGTTGGCTTTGGAAGACTCGAGTCTGACTATTGATCCGTTCATCCGCGATGCTAAGGACCGTAAATATTACAGTACAACTGTATTTGCGGCTGACGCTATGCTGGCAGTTCCGGAGTATATGAAATTGTGCACCGCAGCAGGTGTTTAATAACTAAAACAAAGTTTAAATGGCTTGTATAAAGACATTAAATAAAGCAATTACCTACGACTGCCAACCCGGTAGCGTAGGTATCGCTGAAATGTATCTTATTAACTTTGACGACGTAACGGGCGGAACTGTAGACGCTAGTAACATCCTGTCGGGTGTCACCCTTAAGGCGGGTGCGAAGACTATTCCGGTAGAATGTTACAAGAACGGCGCAAAGTTTACGGAAGCGTTGAAGTTATCAGATGTTTCAGCAGGTTTGGATCAGTCCGTTATGTTTACGATATATGAAAAAAATGCTAATGCTAGAACTACCATATCGGCATTATTGTCGGGGCGTTTCATGGCGGCTATCAAATTGAACGATATTAACTCAACGCCGATAATGGCGGGGTACAAATGTGGGCTTGAAATTTCACAAGCTGATACGGATTCCAATGCGAACGGCGGTTTTACTACGGTCACGATTAAGACGCCAGACGATGCACGAGGTGAAAATGGTATTACCATAACATCCGCATCATGGACAGTTATTGTAAACGCAAAAATAGCTTAAAATATGGGATGTTTAAATAAGTTAGATAGAGCGATCTTAGTAGATTGCGACGGAGGGGCGACAGGCGTAGCCGAGATGCTTCTTATCAATTTCGCAGATATTGCGTCAAAGAGCATATCGAATAGTGTTGCTACTGTAACACTGGCAGCGAGCGCTAAGGCGGTGTTGGTTGAGAGTAACAAGAAGGGCGTAAACGCTACGGAAGAGATCAAGGAAAACGACAACGCGCCAACAGCATTAACGCAGGCGGTTACGTTTACGCTGTATCAGGGTGACGTAGAGGGAGCGCGGACCGTAAATCAGATTTTAAACGGTACATTTTTGGCGCTGGTTAAAACTAAGGCCGGAAAAATTCGGGTATACGGGTATAATTACGGTTTGAACCCTACTGCTATTTCGGAGGACTTGAACGCGAACGGCGGTTTTACTACCATCACGTTATCCACATCGGAAAATGTTATCGGCGAGACCCGTCTAAGCTTCGCGGATGCTAGTTATAACACGTTGAGAGCTGCGGCGATCGTATCATAAAGGAGGAACTTATATGGCATGTTTAAAAAAACTAGATAGTGATATTACATTTGATTGCGCCAATTTTGTATTGACAGGCGGAACGGGTGAAATAGATGAAGCGATTATTATAAATTCTTCGGATATTTCCACCATATCGGAAACCGGAGGGGCGGGGACAATCACGATGCTAACCGGGAAAAAAGGATATATAGTTAACTCTATTAACAACTCTGTGATGTACCAGGAAGCAATTAAAGCAAACGATATAGTACCCGCGGCAGAGGATCAAAGCATTGTTATTAAGGTTATGTCCTCCATGGATAGCACCGCATACCGTTTAGCGTTAACGAGCCTTTTAAAAGGTAATTTTAGGGTAGCCCTGAAGTCTAAATCGGGTAACTATTATTTAGCAGGTGCGTTTTGCGGTTTGGAAGCTTCGGACATGGCGACTGATTCAAGTACGGGCGGTATTTCAACGGTGACACTTAAAACACCGGAAGCGTCAACGGGCGATATGCTGGTAACGATCACCAAAGCGGCGTACGACGGTCTAAAGATACCGAAAGTTTAATAAATTAAAACAGTTTAAAAGATGGAAAAAATTACAGATATAGGGCAGATCGTTTCATTGTGCCAAACAATGACTAATCTAAAATTGGATATTGTGTGCGGGGCGGATCGTCTGTTTGCGCAACGCTGGTATGAAGAACGTTATTTAACCGGCCAGCACACGCGCTACGTGATGAAGCCAGGACTATTCATCAACTCGATTGAAGACGGAAGAGTGTACCGCGCTTTCAACACAAGCGACGAGAAGGCCGTGGAGTTCATGGAAGCCGATGAAAATTACAAGGACTATTTCATAGACTTGCAGGCGGAAGCGGTTACAATTCCCGAAACAGGTGACGACCCGCTCGCACCGGAAGCCGCACCGGAAGCCGCACCGGAAGCCCCAGCAGAAGAACCGGAACTATCGGAGGAAGAGATCGCCGCGGCTAAACGCAGCGAAGCGGCTAAAAAGGCAGCGGCTACACGCGCAGCGAAAAAGGCAGCAGAAGCAGAAGCCGCCGAGGGCCTTAAGGAGTTCGAAGAATAATATAAAAATGTAAATCAATGATCGCAGCAAAGAAAATAGAGTTAATAGTACGTAGGGCGCTGAATTTAGTGCCCCGTACTTCTGAAGGGGTGGTTAGTTACGATGTAGATAATCTATACCCGCAACGTATCGCAAATCTTATCGACGCTAGTAAGACCGCTACGGCGTGTTGCGACAAGGCGAAAGAAAACATCATTTGCGAAGGGTTCGTTAACGAAGAATTTGCGGCGAGAACCAACGAGCACGGCCAGGACATGAACGATGTTTTAGAATTCGTAGCGGACGAGATACCGAGATACAGGGGTTACGCGTTAATAGTACAATACGGCGGCGATGGTCGCCCGTTGTACTGTTATCCCGTTCCGTTCGGTTACGTTCGTGCCGTTCTTAATGAGGACTACAAACGGGATTCTATCGTGCGGAAATGGCGTGTATTTGATAACTGGGAGCGCGAGATGCTCAAGGACACGAACGTTAAAACGGGCGTAGTTTACCCTAACTTCAATCCGAAAAATTTTTGGAAGGAATGCGAAGAGTACGGAGGCATTGAAAACCATCCGGGACAACTCTATTACGCCAACTTCTCAAACCGTCGCCCTTATCCGATCAGCCCGTTTCACGCGGTACAGCCCGAAATGGGGGCGGAGCACGGGAACGCGTTGTATGTCGAAAACGTACTGGCACGCGGATTCCACGCTTGCAGCGTCGTATCACACGGAATGTTTCAAAGCGATCAGGAGCAAAACGAGTTCCGGGATGCCATTACCGAAATGATGGGCGTTGAAGGTACCGGCGCAGTTCTCACAGTACGAGACGAGAATGTAGGTATTACAGAGAAGCCCTTTATCAGAGTGGATCAAATCGGTACGCCGATTGATTCCGACCTGTATAAGTCGTATTGTGAGCCATTGCGAAAAGACATTGCGATTTCTTGCTTCACTATTCCGATCCCGCTTATTGATTCATCGTTGATCAGCTTTTCGAACGCGTCCGGCGAAGTGGTTAAGGAAATGCAGCGCGTATACCGCCGTTCATTGTCGCGTGTCCGTGATAAAATTTCCCGAGACCTGGCCTATATATTCGACCTGGACCCGGAACTAACTAAAATTGAAAACGATTTGGAAGGCGACGCGGATATTGTACCCGCCAACCAAGTAATAACAGATTAATATGGCATACCCGATCCAATTACTACGAGATTTGTTTACGATCGCGAAGGACGTTAAGGACAGCGACATTGAGAAGGCATTTTATGAAGCCGATATGCTCGACATGTCGCCGCAGCTCAAACGATCGTATGAAGAGATACCGCCGGAATACTTAGTTGATACCACGGCGCGTACAGGAGCTAATAAAGTATTATGCTACTATGCCTTTGCGCGCTACTTGCAGACAAGCGAGCAGCAAAGTACGGCAAGCGGCCTAAAAATACAAAACTATGGTGGCAGCTACGTTCTAGCCGATGATAACAAGGCGAGGCGGTTTGAAGCCGAACGCGGAAAAGCTGATTTATTTATAGTCCCGTTAATCAAGGCGTTTAAAGACGCTAAACTGATTGAGGAGGAATGTTCACACAGGGTACAATCACGGATATGTTTGATAAAATAATGGACGGAGTTTTTGATACGGCGCGCGTCGCGTCTCTAGCTTTCCTACTAACCGTTACTAACGATGTGATGACTTTCTTTGTTCTGATCATTTTGTTCGGGATGCTGAATTTTATAGTGGGACTTATCGCAGGCTTACGGGCTGGCGAAAAATATAGTCATAAAAAGGCTTTCCATGCTTTTTTCGAGTATGCGATCGCGGCGATAGTGATTCTATTCACAGCGGCGGGTGCGCGGCTTATAGAGCCGGAGGGGAACTATACGGACTTATTACGATTACTCACAACGCTTTTCGCGCTGGTGTATTCCAAGAATATTATCCGTAACTTTAAAAAGATCCAACCGGATAACGAATTTATAGCGGTATTGGATATTCTGATTAATACAAAATATTTGGACTTTATAAAAAATTTGAAAAATGCGAAACTTCACAATCCAAGAGCTAACCGCGTCAACGACAGCGGTGGCGAAGAAGATCAACAACGATCCGACGCCGGAAGCGGAGGAGAGTCTGAAACAGCTAGTCAATAACGTGCTAGACCCTCTTAGGGACGCGTACGGCAAACCGATCCGGGTTAATAGCGGATATAGATCACCCGCACTAAACGCGGCGGTGAAGGGCTCTAAAACGTCGCAGCACATGAAGGGGCAAGCGGCGGACATAACAGGGGGTAGCAAAGCGGAAAATAAGAAACTCTTTGAACTGGCACAGGAACTCAATCTGCCTTATTGTCAGCTTATCGATGAGAAGAATTTTTCATGGGTGCATATCTCATACGATAAGAACAATGTGAAACGTCAAATACTGCACCTATGAAAATAACATTAAATAAGATATTGGTGTGTTTAGCGGTCCTTCTAGCCATTTTATTGTACGCGTCGTATAAGACAGTACAAAAACAGAGAAGAGAGCTAGAAAGGCAGGAAAACAACATCACTGCGCTTAACGCCGAGGCCGTAGCGTTCAAGACTACGGCGGGTGATTATGCGGAACAGGCTAGACAGTTAAGACTAGAGAAGGACGAGCTGGAACTATATAACGCCGATCTATATAATAAGGTACGCGAGGCAGGAATAAAGATAAGGGAGCTTAAGAACGCGACGCGTGCCGAGACAGTTACCAAGGTGGACACTGTGGTTAAGACAGAATACCGGGACGGGAACAAAGAAAGCCGATTCGCCCACTACTTCGACGGATGGAATGATATACAAGTTGATTCTAAACCGGACACCACAATTATAAAATCTAGCAGTACCGACACGATCGACGTGATCGGATCAGTCAGGCAAAAGCGGTTTTTATTCTTTCGGATCGGAAAACCGAAACAAACTATAACCGTATCGAATAAAAACCCAAAATCTAAAATACACGTAGAATTCTCGGCAGAATTCGACAAATAATGCCTTTCATCTTTCACAAACGTCCTTTCATCTTTTACACTTGAAAACTTAAAACGCTGATTCATAACGAGTTGGCGTTTTTGCTTGTCAATTATTAAAATTTGTATCTTTGACACTTAATTCACTAATAACTAGTACTTTATCTATTGATATATATCATTTGTAAAAGATGGAAAGATGTTATATAGAGCTAAGAATGAAATAGTAATATAATCTATAATATATGTAAATATATGAATTAATATGTGAATGAATTTATAGAAATATTTAAATATAAACTAATAGGGAAACTATGTTTCATCTTAGACATTTCACCCGTTTTTGCCACTTAACTAGCTGATACGCAATTAGTTAAGGGTGGAAAGACCCGCTTAAAAAGGGGTATTTGTCATTGACACTGTTACTAAACCTTCAAAACCGTTAAACAGAGTTAAATTACTAAAGTTTTTTGGGAAATAGTTTTGTAGTCCAAAATAAAGCCGTATCTTTGTAACATCGAAAGAGAAATGAGAACCCCGCCAATCGTAACCAAAGGGGGCTAGAAGGGAAACACGGACGGTATCCCAATTCATTTGAAAAGACGGTGCGGTATCCGCTTAATTGAAGCTATAAAGCCAGAATCTCAATCGATAAAACAACTGAAAAGCCTACTAAATTTGTTGAACTATTCCGAGATCGGAGAATCGTTTTAAACATTACTAGATATGGCAGCAATAGACATTTATAAGTTAGAAGCGTTCTTTTATAAGATTATACGGGAGAGGATTACAGCGTGCAAAACGATAGGCGAGGCTACAATGCTATACGGCTATCCGGGCAACTCGAAAATGGTGTTCGACGATTTGCAACGAGAAGAAGAAGAAGCCGGAAAAAAGTTTAAGTATAAAATCCGGGGCTTTATAATTCCACACGCCAAACGTTACGAAACCATTTTCGAACAGGCCCGGCGCGCCGCTTATTCCGATCACGTACAAACTTATCGAACGTCTGACAAATTGAGTTTTAAATTTAATGAAAAGATGAAATGGAAAAAGTAGAACTTATCACAGTGGCGGAAGCCGCCCGGTTAGCGGAGTGCACCGAAAACGCAATACGCTACCAGCTCAACGCCGGAAAGCTCACACGGTACGAGAACGGAACGGGCAAAATCAGAGTGAGCAAAAACGAACTATTAGAAACAATTTTTAATTTTAAGAAAAAATGAAAGTAGTAATCGAATTAATCGGAAATGAGAGTAAAGAATCTTTGTTAGCAACATCTAACTATTTACGTGAATTGGCAGGGGGCGTTTTGCCTGTACCAACGGAAGCCAAAGTTCATGACCCGAACTATGAGGCAAAGCCTCTGAACGTTGAAGCAGCAAAAACCGACCTCGATAAGTTGGCGGACGCGGTTGTAGAGGCAACAAAGGTGAAGGACGAAGAGAAGCCTAAAACAGTTTCCGAGATGGTGGAATCTGAACGCGCCAAGACACGCGCTAGGCGTGCCGTGAAGCCTGCAGAGGTTGAAGAGCCTGCAGAGGTTGAAGAGCCTGCACCGGTTGAAGAGCCTGCACCGGAAAAAGTGAAAGAAGAAGCTCCCGCACCAGTGGAAGAACCTGCAAAGGTAGAAGAACCTGCAAAGGTAGAAGAACCCGAAACGGATGCAGCATCTTATACTATTGATGATTGCAAGACTTATGCGATGAAGGCACTAAACGCGAAGAAACGCCCGATTGTACAAGAAGCTTTTGAAAGCGTAGGCGCTTCCAGTTTCCCGACGTTGAAGGAGGAAATGTTTAACGATTTTGTTGCATACATTTCAAGCCGTCTATAATGGGACACGCAGAAAGAGATCACGCGATTCTATCGCCGAGTAGCGCGAAACGATGGATTCATTGCACGCCATCGGCGCTACTAGCAGAAGCCGCCGGAAGCAAGTCAAGCGTTTACGCCGAGGAAGGCACACTAGCCCACGAAATGGCCGAACACGCTTTGACTAGATACCTGGAAGGCACATATGATCCAATCATAGATGGTGCCCTGACAATCAAGGATGAACATTTCCGAAACCCGCTGTTTAGTATTGACATGGCGAATTACATTCGCGACTATTGCAATTACGTTATCGGTGAAAATTACGAAATGCAGAAGGCGGACGGCAAATGTAGAATGTATTTAGAGCGTCGAGTAGACATTACCGATTATGCGCCAGATTCTTTCGGATCGGTAGACGTAACACTAGTATCTGACAAGACAATACACATTATAGATCTGAAGTACGGCGCAGGTGTTAAGGTAACCGCCGATCACAACGAACAAATGATGTTGTATGCTTTGGGAACTTTGAAGGCGGCAGCGTCGAAGGACATAACAAAAATCCGAATGACGATCGCACAAGTCAGATTAGACCACTACGACACGTTTGAAATGTCAAAGGGTGAGTTACTCGACTGGGCGGAGAAAGTCCTGAAACCAGCCGCAAAAGCGGCAATACAGGGCAAAGGGAAACAAGTTATTGGAAGCTGGTGCGGATTTTGTCCGGTTAAGGCCCAATGCAGGGCGCAACGTGACGCAATACTTGCAGACTTCGACGAAAAGCCCGAGCCTCTTCTATTGTCTGACGAAGAAGTAACCGACCTAATCGGTAAGATCGACACGTATAAGAGCTGGATCGAATCAGTTAATAAGTACGTTTACGATAGAGCGATACAGGGGCATAAATGGGAGGGCTACAAGCTCGTTGCGGGTAGAACTAGTCGAGTTATCAAGGACGAGGCGAAGATACGTCAAGCGCTCTTAAATGAGTTCCTAGAGGACGAAGTACTAAACATCAAGTTAAAAGGTATCGGAGATCTCGAAAAGTTGGTAGGCAAAAAAGTATTTAGTGCGAGGTTTGGAGATGCGATCGAATCAAGACCCGGAGCGCCTAAACTAGTGCCGGAATCCGCTAAGGGCGTGGAATATAGCCCGCTCTGCGACTTCGACATCGAAGGCTAACAGAAGTTAAAAAACAATTAAAGAATGTATAAACGGTTTGAAGTTTAAAATAAAGCGATATCTTTGAACCGTGTTAGAAAAATAACAAATTAAAATCTTAAAAATTATGAGTAGAAAATTGATCTTAAAAAACGTGCGTTTCTCTTATGTAAGAGTTTTCGAGGCAGAACAATTCAACGGAGTAGGTGACTTCCATTACAGTGTTGTTCTTCTGATCCCAAAAACTGACGTCGCCCTGGTTAAGCAAATCAACGATGCGGTAAAGGCGGAAGCACAGGACTATTTTTCAAGGGACCCCAAATTCAAGGGACGTGTACCGGAAAATTACAAAAGCCCGTTAAAGGATGGCGACGCGCCAGAAAAAGAAGGGCAAGCCGGATTTGAAGGTATGTACTACATCACAGCGAAAAGGAAAGAGGAACACGGGCAACCGATCGTAATTGACAAAGGTAAACGCCCTATCACAGCGAAAGAGGATATGTATTCCGGATGTTGGGGAGTAGCTTCCATTTCAATCTACGGTTACAACATGAGCGCCGACAACCGCGGTATAACCTCCGGATTGAATGGAATTCAGAAGGTAACTGATGACGATAGACTGGACGGCGGATCAAGCGTCAACGACTTCGAAGATTTGAGTGATGAAAACGATGACCCGTTTGGAATGAACGAAAAATTACCATTTTAAATTAATCAGTGAATTTTTAAATATAATTATTAATCAATCTCGTTAAAACAAGTGTAAAATGATTCTCAAAAGCCGTGCCGAGTAGAAGCGGCGCGGCTTTTAACTTTAAAAACCCCTAAAAAGACATGAAACCAATTTATATAGATTTTGAAACTTATTCAAGCGAGGACATTAAGAGCGGCGGCGCGTACAGATATACGCAATCGCCCGACTTTGAGATACTCCTTATTGGATACGCAGTCGGCGCAGGACCCGTTCATATTGTTGATATGACGGGCGTAGATGCCTACGAGCGGTTTACGGACTTCGTGACCTTGATACTAGACGAGCAATATACGATCGTAGCGCACAACGCGCAGTTTGAACGGTTGTGTTTGATGGCATACGGTATCAACATTCCCGCGGAACGTTTCCTATGTACCGCGACTATGGCGTTATACGCCGGATTCCCTGAAAGTTTGGGAAATCTTTCTAAAGCCCTCGATCTGAAAGAGGGCAAAAAGGGCACAGGGCTAGCCCTTATAAAATTCTTCTGCCAACCACAGAAGCCGACTAAGGCGGACCCGGAAGGGTACCGGAACGATCCGAGAGATTATCCGGAAAAATGGGAAGAGTTTATAGACTACCTACGTTATGATATTCTTTCAGAACGTGAAGCGCAGGCACGCCTAGACTATTGCAAGTTCCCGCAGTCGGAGATAGACCTGTACCGGCTGGATCAAGACATTAACGACAACGGCATAGCCGTGGATATGGAACTAGCCGAACGCGCGGACGCTCTGAACGAGGAATTTTGCAACGAATTGAAAAACCGTATTAAAACTAAGTACGGTATATCCTCTCTTAAGTCTACAATGCAACTAAAGGACTTTGTAATGATCCAAACCGGAAAGTCTTTCGATTCGTTCCGGAAAGAGGACATAGAGCAGATTATGCAGGAGTGCGACAACGAACGAGTAGACGAAGTACTAAACGCCCGGAAGATCATAAACAAGACTAGTAACGCCAAATATACAGCGATGCGCAACTGTGTGTGCTTCGATGGACGTGTACACGGCTTATATAGATTTTATGGCGCGGGCCGTACTGGCAGATGGGCGGGTAGACTAGTCCAGATGCAGAATTTGCCGCGTAACTACATACACGACCTTGACGGCGCGCGTGATAATGTTAAACACATGTGTTTGGCAGACTTCGAAACGTTTTGGGGGAATGTACCTGACACGTTATCGCAGCTTATCAGAACAACGTTTGTAGCTCCAAAGGGAACTATATTCCATATCGCCGACTATTCAGCCATTGAAGCCCGTGTACTGGCGTGCCTGTGTCGCGAGGAATGGCGTATTGAAGCGTTCCGCAACGGGAAAGATATTTATGTAGTGTCTGCAAGTATGACATTTAGTTTGCCCGAAAATCAATGCGGCAAAGGTACTCATTACCGCCAACAAGGTAAAGTGACCGAGCTAGCCCTAGGTTATGGCGGTTGGGTAGGTGCTATGTCTACGATGGACTACGAGAACGCAATTGACCCGGCATTATACAAGGATATTATATTGAGATGGCGTGCCGCCTCTCCACGAATAGTTGAGTTTTGGGAGGAGCTGGATAGCCGTGCAAAACTCTGTATCAGGAACAAGAAAGACGTGGAGGTTATCCGGTACGGTGTACACGTTTGTACATTTCAATGGTTTAAAGAAAACAATTCTCTAGCAATTTTATTACCTTCGGGCCGTCGTTTGTTTTATCCGTTTTGCCGGATTGCTACGAAAAGCGTGCATGGACGAGATCGAGAGGTTATAACATACAAGGGTCAGGACTTAACCGGAAAATGGGCGGACCTTGACACGTATGGCGGAAAGCTAACCGAAAATATAACGCAGGCAGTCAGCCGTGACTTATTGGCATACGGCATGCAAGAGATTGTAAAACGTTACCCGGCTGTTAAAATTGTGGGGCATATCCATGATGAGACGGTAAACGAAACGCCCTTAGATGATTTTGGCGAGCCAACCGTGTCACTTAAAGAGATTTGCGAAGCTATGGCAGCCACGCCAAAATGGGCGGACGCTTTCGGGATTCCGTTGAAGGCCGAAGGGTTCACTAGTAATTATTATAAGAAAGATTAATTAACATGGAAAAATACACTTTATCACTTGCGGGTTCTTCGGCTTCATTGAAGTGGAAGTCCGTACGTATGACCTGGGAAGCATTTTTGGAAAGACTAGGAACGCCAGTTATCACTAACGAAACGGTACGCGAGTTCGATAGACTGGACAAGCCCGCTAAATCGTCTTTGAAGGACGTAGGCGGATTCATGGCTGGCGAGTTGTCTGGCGCTCAACGCCTTAAGAAGGCCGTTATGTCCCGTTCGATGATTACATTAGACGTAGATTTTGGGGACGATCTTTTCCCGTTCGATTTTGCGGATCGTTTTCCAGGTGTGGCGGCAGCTATTTATACCACTAGATCAGACCGTCCCGGATCGCGCCGTTACCGTCTTATCATGCCGTTTAAAGAAGAAGTTACAGACGTTACTATGTACGAAGCCGCGGCGCGTAAAGTAGCCGAGTTGTTAGGTATCGATTTATTCGACAAAACAACGTTTCAGCCGGAACGTATGATGTACTGGCAATCTCTTTCCAAAGATCAAACCGGACTATTCGAAGTGTTCGAAGGCGAACCGATCAGCGCGGAGTATCTCGTAGGTTTGTACGGAGACAATGAAGAATGGCGCGACGTGCGCAAATGGGCATTCCATTCAGAGGTAGAACGTGATACCCGCGCCGTTATTAGTAAGGAGATGGCGAAAGACCCCCGCGATAAAGAAGGTTTGGTAGGCGCGTTTTGCCGCTCGTACACCATCCCCGAAGCCATAGAGAAATACTTGTCAGACGTTTACACGGAGGTAGACAACGGACGGTACACCTACGCACTTGGATCGGGCGCGGCTGGCCTAGTTGTGTACGACGATGTACTGTGTTTTTCCCACCACTCAACCGACCCTATTGGAGACGGACACGCTTATAACGCTTATGATTTGGTACGTGTGCACAAGTTCGGACACCTAGGCAAGGAAGACAGTACCCGCGAGATGAACAAGCTAATTTGCGCGGATAAAGAGTGCGTTAAGGATATGGTAGCCGTGGACGATGATCTAGCTGACTTTGAAGAATACACGGACGATGTTAAGAGCGACGCGCAGACCGCCGCCGAGCTTGTTTGGGACTTAGATCGCAAAGGTGATAAATTGTGTACCGTTCGCAACTTCGTTAACGCTTTCAAGTGTGATCCGCTATTAAATGATCTATTAGCTTACGACTTGTTTCTCGATACGATCGTGTACACCCGTACGCCGTTCTTCTCGAAGGACATAAAGAAGGGTGATATGTTGGACGACACAGCTGTAGCAATTATCCGTGGACGCATTGAGGATTTGCACGGTATTTATAATGACAGCAAATTAAACGACGCGCTGGAAAAGGTTTGCAGCGAAAACGCTTTCCATCCTATCAAGAAGTACCTGGAGGCACTAAGATGGGACGGCGTGAAACGGATAGATAATTTCCTGGTCGATTACATGGGGGCAGAGCCTAACATCTACGTGTCCGAGGCGTTCCGCAAAATGCTGGTTGCCGCCGTTACTAGAGTGTACGAGCCGGGCCGCAAATTTGATACGGCGCTTGTTATGTATTCAGGGCAGGGCGCGGGAAAGTCCACGCTTATACAGTCCCTTTCAAAAGGTTGGTTTAACGATTCGCTAACGGACGTGTCCGGGCAAAAAGCATATGAAGCGATACAACACGCCTGGATCGTGGAGCTAGCCGAGTTGTCGGCCCTTCGCCGTTCGGACGTGGAGGCTACTAAGAACTTCATAAGCAAGCGCGAAGATACATATCGTAGTGCATACGCCCGCCGCGTCAAGACACACCGTAGACAATGCGTATTTTTCGGGTCTACTAACGACGATGAGTTTTTGAAGGACAAAACCGGAAACCGCCGTTTCTTTCCGATCGAGGTACGTGCCAACAAGAACACGCACAAGCTGTTTGAGAAGTCATTTGATAAAGTAGTAGACCAACTTTGGGCGGAAGCAATGGAGCTGTACATGTTGGGCGAAAGCCTTATCTTATCGGACGAAGCGGAAGCGATCGCTAACGAGGGACGCGAGGAATTTACAGAAGAAAGCCCACTAGTAGGTATTATAGAAAACTATGTAGATAAACTTTTCCCGGCTGACTACGAAGAGCGCACCGAACAGCAACGCGCCGACTTCCTAGCCGGATCACTGGAAGAGATTGGGACGGTTCAAAAAAATACATTCTGTTTAATGGAGCTATGGGTAGACGCTTTGGGGCGCAAGAAAGAAGATTATACAAGCGCGAAAGGGCGAGAACTGGCAACAGCTATGAGACAGATAGGCGGATGGTACAAGGGAAAGTTAAATAGAACTAAATTGTACGGCCGACAAGTAATTTATATCCGTAAAGGTAGCAAGGAAAGCCAAAAATTACTATCTTTGTGATACAAAACTTTCTTTTCTAATTTTTAAGGTTAATACTTTTAGGGTGGTTTTTCAGTTAAAAAGTCTTTCGTAGTGATACGCGAGACTTTATTTTTGTTAATATACTAAAGTTTTTTGGGAAAAGTTTTGGTACTTCATAATTAAGTCGTATCTTTGAAATGTCAAAAGGAAATAAACCAATTAAAAATTAAAGATATGAAAAAGTATTATGTAAATGGAAAAGAGATCACAGAACAAGAAGCCATTGAAATTAAAACTAAAAACGCAGAATTGCAAAAGAGTACAGACCTCAATGACTGGTTAGGTATTCAATGGATAACGGAGATAAAAAAGTAAATAACCCGGCGGGGTAACACCCGCCATAACACTAAAAAAATATGAAACAATTTGTAGTTTACACGTTTTGGGCGATCCTGTTTGTATTATTCATCTTATTGTGCTGCGAGCCAACAACTAGCGTATGATACAAATACTAAGGGCGGTGATTATAACGACGGACGGCGTTATAGTACAGGACTATGCAGAAGTCCAAGATAGTTTAGGTGTGTATGTCTGTTACGACATAGAAGCGGAACGGCGGTATATCGCCGAGTGTCAGACCCGAATGGGATTTACGGTTAAGCGGGTTAATCTAACTTATGTAACGAAGGAATGATGTATATTATATTAGCGGCGGTACTTATCGTGATCGCCGCATATTATCCAATTAAACTTATAAAATTTTATTGTATGGAAAGTAAAGAACAAGGCTTGGAAGCCAAAATTACACGGGACTTAAGAGAAGGGAGAGTTTCTACTAACCTTGTTTTGCTGACAATTGGCGCGGGTGGTTTGCGTCTCACGCGTAACCATCTGGACGCTATTTTCGAATGGATGGTTCAGAATACGAACGCGTGGAGAGTGCACACGTACGCAGACGAAAAGATAGTGGTGGTGTTTTCGCATTCGCCATTCCACCCGGAAGAGTGGGACAATTGCGAGGACTACAAACACGTTATGCACCGAATGTTCGGCGATTTCGGAACAAAGGATTTTTTCACGTCCCGCGCCACTGTGGAAGAATCTGACCGTATTAGGGAAAACCTAGAAATTTTATTAAAAGAATATAGCAATGAGTAACAAGAAGAAATTAAAATCAAAGGACGGTGCTACACGGATCACACCGGATAAGAGCGTAGGGTATTTTTGCGGTATGTATAAGCTGCAAGCGTACGACAAGAAGGCCGACCAATGGGGCGATATAGAAGGGTGCGCCCTTCTTACATGGACAGAAGCAACCACGGCCCGAAAGAACTTCGTAGCACTGCGGAAAGCGTGCAAAGTGGCAAACGGCGTGAGCCTTAACATTAACGTACCAACGGATGAAAGCAACGGAAACTAGCGAAAAGGTATTCGAGCGCACTATGTCTAGGTACGTGGAGAGTAAAGGAGGGATGGCAGTTAAGCTGCTATCCCAATTTATTAACGGTTTGCCGGATCGGATGTACTTGTTACCGGGTGGGACGGTTATCTTTGTTGAATTCAAGTCTACAGGATGCAAACCAAGGCCGATACAGCGTGTTATACTCGATCGGATCGCCGCGCTTGACTTCAATGTACGCGTAGTGTCGAACCCGGAAGAATACAACGATTTGAAGGAATTAATAGACTTCTACGTTAACGGACGTTAACTAAGAGCATTTAATGCAAATCAAAGTTAAGAGTTTACCCTATATTTTGGTAGTATGAAAAGAACCCGTATCTTTGAAATGTCAAAAGGAAATAATCAATTAAAAATTAGAAATCATGAAAAAGTTAATCAGTATTTTAGCAGTAGTTTTATTATCAGTTAGCGCAATGGCGCAAGTATCATCCGCATCAGGCGATTTAAAAACGCTTAAGTCTTTCCGCCTGGGAGCTTGTAAGATCGTGGAAGTCACGAAGGGCGACGCGGTAACGTATAAGATCACCGGACGGCCGGTCGATACAACAACAATAGAAATGAACATAGCATTAGGGGACGCGGACGCGGCGGTTAAGACGCTCTTAAGCCTGGCCGAGTACAAAACGTCAAGCTCTAGAGAAGTTGTAAACCTCAACAACCCCGGAGATAACGCCGCGCGATATGACAAATTTTTTGCGGGTTGGAGGATCCAAAGTCAGGGAGGGCAATTTGAGCTTCACGTCTCTAGGGGCGAACTTAAGAAGATGGCAGAAGCAATTAATAAATCTCTAAACAAATAAGATCATGGAAATATATAGAAAATCAAATCACGATCTACTGCGGGTAGAAAAGCTACAAAACGGTAGACTAATGAGTAAGAGCAACGGCGAAACGAAGAGTTTCGAGAATTACAAGCAGTTCGCAGTACACCTGTACAACAAAGGTTTTCACATTGCTATGACTGACAGAAGCAGACAGTTTGCGCACAACTTTATAGAAGCCGGAAAAATGGAAGAACTTAAAAACCTTCTTCCCAATAATGAACTAGCGTTTAGAAAGGACGGCGATATATACACAGGGTGGTTTATAGCGTTCAAGCCGGACGGGTTCGTAGAACTAAAGAGCAATACGGATTTCTCGTACACCAACGAACTAGGATATAAAGCCGTAACGGTTAGGATTGATGAACTTATTTTAATTAGGGGAGATATTTAATTATGGTAGACTTCAATAAGAAACTAAAGGTAGACCGCATCAACCTATTTTGTGACGTGGTTACGAAGATGGCGCACGGAACGCCCGCCGAGGGCTACGCGATCGGGGACGCTATTAAACAGTTACCGGAGAACCTGCAACAGTATCTAATATCAGAAGTACCGGACAGCATACTAAGAAGAGAGTACAGCCGCCGGGAACTACACAAGGGTGACAACGTAGCGTTCGAAGGGCCCGACACAGTGGCAGAGGTTTACAAGGAAGAAGTGTTTAACACCAATAAGGCGGAAGCCGTGAAAGACTTGCTAGGGATTAAATCGAAGTTCCCCGATATATTGGACGTTATCGCCGAGGTCCTTAAGTGTTTCCCGGAGCGGTACACGCTGGACGATATTTACGATATGTTGTATAAAAAAGATTTAGGGTTATGAAAACAATAAGAATAGACGGACGTACATACGCTGCGGTGGAAGTAGACGAGAACTTAGTGTGCAAAGGTTGCATATTTTATACCGTTGGTTGGGACACGAACACTCCACAGTGTACAGCGGTTAATATCCCCGAGCTTCAATGCGACGCGGATAACAGGGAGGACGGGAAGAATGTGATATTTAAATTAATGGCTAACAATGTTACAGAGGAGTAATTTACATGGCTATCAGCGTACCGCCGTCGAGCATATCAAGGAACACCCGGACGCGGCTCTATTCCTTGATATGGGGCTAGGAAAGACGGTGAGTACGCTAACAGCCGTAGCCGACCTAATAAACGAGTTCGAAGTAACTAAGGTGCTGATAGTAGCGCCTAAACGCGTCGCGGAAATGACTTGGGGCGACGAGATCGAGAACTGGGCACATATCCGGCACCTTCGTTTATCGGTGATAAAGGGCACAGCGAAGCAACGCGAGATAGCCGCACGGGCTGACGCTGACGTTTACACAGTGAGCCGGGACAATCTCGTTTGGCTTCTGCAAATGTGGGGCGGGTCTAGAGTACCGTACGACATGCTAGTACTGGACGAGTTAAGCAGCTTCAAGAACCACCAATCTAAACGCTTCAAGGCGGCAAAGATCATACGCCGAAGTGTTAGCCGGGTGGTGGGCCTGACGGGAACGCCTGCGCCGAACGGACTAATAGACCTATGGGCGCAAATGTATTTAGTAGACGGCGGGCAACGGTTGGGAAAGACGATCACCGATTACCGGGCCAACTATTTCAGACCGGGCGCGCAGAACGGCGGGATCGTTTACGAGTACAAACCACTTGCAACGACCGAGGCGGTATTAGGCGAGAAGATAGCCGACATCACGTTATCGATGAAAGCCCTGGACTTCTTGGATATGCCGGAACTTACGTACCTAAACAACTACGTAGAGTTATCGCCAAAGGTGAAGAAGCAGTACGATAAGTTTGAAGAGGATCAAGTGCTGGAGCTTATGCAGGAAGAAGAGATCACAGCGTTAAGCGCGGCAGCCCTATCGAACAAATTGTTACAGTTCGCGGGCGGTGCGATCTATGACGCAGACCGGCAGGTACACGAGGTCCACAACGAGAAACTGGAAACGCTGGTAGAGATGGTAGAGGCCGCGAACGGGTCGCCCGTGCTGGTGGCGTACAACTTCCAGCACGAGAAACACCGCATACTAAAGGCTCTAAAGGGCCTTGGGGCGGAAGCGCTGGAAGGCGTGGAGAGCGTACGCCGGTGGAACGAGGGGAAGATACCCGTCCTAGTGACACACCCGGCTAGCGCGGGGCATGGTCTGAATATGCAGAAGGGCGGCAACCGTATAATATGGTACGGTACTACTTGGAGCCTGGAGTTATACCAACAGTTCAACGCCCGGCTATGGAGACAGGGACAAAAGAATAGTGTGTTTGTCCATCACATTATAACGCGGGGTACAATTGACGAAAGGGTTATTGGAGCGTTGACCGGGAAAGCGGATACGCAAAACGGCTTAATGGATATGGTTAAGGAATTAATTAAAAAATATAGAATATGATATACATGGGGAGCAAGCGGCGGATAGCCGAACAAATTTTGACCATTATATTAGAAGGTAGAAAAGATGGTCAATATTATGTAGAGCCGTTCTGCGGAGGGTGCAATATGATTGATAAAGTGCAGGGAAATAGAATAGCTAATGATAGAAACCCGTATTTAATTGCAATGTGGGAGGCGTTATCTTGGGGGTGGGACCCACCAAAGACCATAGACAGGGAGCATTATTGCAATGTGCGGACATGCTATAACCAAAATTCGGATGAGTACCCGATGCACTATGTAGGATGGGTGGGATTTGTGGGAAGCTTTAACGGAAGGTTTTTTGACGGGGGGTATTCAGGGCATTCAGTTATGGACGCGCACGGAGGAGTTGTAGATTATATAGGCAGAGCAGTTCGTAACATATTAGCACAAGTCCCGTTAATAGAAGGGGTTCAATTCACTAATCACAGTTATGCAGATATGAGTATCCCCCCTAATTCTATTATATATTGTGACCCTCCGTATGCGGGTGTGAAAAAATACGCGTACTCGGTAGACCACGAAAATTTCTGGGCCTGGTGCAGAGAAAAAGTAGCCGAAGGGCATGATGTGTTTGTTTCCGAATACAACGCCCCGGACGATTTCGTTTGTGTATGGGAACAAAATTTGAGAGTACTCGTTAAACCCTGTAGCGGTAAACAAGCAGTAGAGAAATTATTTATTCATAAATCAAGAGTATGAATGTATTGAGTTTATTTGACGGTATGAGTTGCGGGCAAATCGCCCTGACTAATCTGGGATGCTTCCCAAATAAATACTACGCGTCCGAGGTGGATAAGTTCGCCATACAGCAGACGCGCCACGTGTTCCCGGAAACTATCCACATAGGTGACGTTACACAGGTAGACGTATCACAGTTGGATAAAATAGATTTGATTATAGGCGGAAGCCCATGCCAATCGTTTTCATTTGCGGGGAAACAGGCGGGGATGGCTACGACGGAGAACATAGAGATAACCGACCTGGATCAGTATCTCGACCTTAAAATAATGGGGTTCGAGTTTACCGGGCAGTCGTACCTGTTTTGGGAGTACATGCGGATATTGACGGAAGTACGGAAGTACAACCCGGACGTGAAGTTCCTGCTGGAGAATGTGGTTATGTCGAAGAAGTGGGAAGCGGTACTAACTAACGCGATCGGAGTTGAACCCGTAATGATTAACAGCAACCTCGTATCCGCGCAGAACCGTAAACGCCTGTATTGGACGAACATCGCGGAGATCACGCAGCCGGAAGATGAGGGTATATTCATCCGTGATATTCTCGAGGACGACGTAGACGGTATAATAGTAGCTAGTCGGGGAAGAACTGGCACGGACGGGGTGACCCGGCAACGCCTAGAGCCGAGAACGGACGGAAAGTCGAATTGCCTCACAACGGTGCAAAAAGATAACTTGTTGGCGGTATTTAAAGAAATGAGTCCGCGGGTGGGGGGCGTGTCAATCAGCGAGAACGGAATAAGACCCCGCAGGGGAGACGCGCGGAAGTCCGGTATCGGAGAACTGGGAACTATCCGGTTTGAGTCTTCTAAAGCGGACACGCTCCTAACGAATGCGAAACAATTGATATTAGATCAAGCCCACCGTATAAGACGGTTAACGCCTGTGGAGTGCGCGCGCTTGCAGACCGTGCCGGACTGGTACGAGTGGGCAGTGTCGGACACGCAGATATACCGGATGTGCGGGAACGGTTGGACGGTCAAAGTTATTGAACATATATTAAAAAATTTATTCGTATGAAAAAGTTAATCAATTGGTGGAAGGCGTCTAATCGCTGGAAGCATTTCTTATTTGCAATCCCGCTTGGTGCGGTGTGTGGTGCTCCGTTCACTACGGGTGTGGGTTTAGGTATGGAAGTAAAGGATCACTTATACGGCGGGAAGGCTGATTTCGTAGATTTCCTTCTAACCGCGGTCGGCGGTGTGATCGGGCACGGCGTTATGCTGGTGGTGGGGCTGGACTATGTGATAGGGTATTTAATCGATTTAATATAATAAGGTATGGAAAGTATGGAATTTCTTAGAATTTGCATTTGGACGGCGGTGATCGGTTTTGTGTGTATGCTGGCGTTCCTATTATTTTGGAAGAGCGATAAAGGCGCGGCGGATATATTTCAAGTGCTTTTCGTATCGTTTTATGCAGTTTCAGTTTTAGCGGGTGTGTTATATTTAATATTTTAAATTATGGAAAATATGAATTACTTATTTGAGATGCAACAGATTGAAGAGATGCAGAAAGCAACGGGCCGTTTCAAGACAGCCCTAGGGAAAGAGGGCAAACCGCAGTGCGAACGTATTACAAAGATCGCGCCCGATAAAGTGGAGGTTTACGCCGAGCGCGTACCGCGTAGCGCTAAAGAGATTACGACGATCACGATTTACAGGAAGAGCGAGCCGGAACGCCGGGTGGACTTATCAAGAATTGAGGCGTTGCGTTTGATTGGCGAACTTAAGGAGGCGTTGAAGCTATGAGGGGGGCAATGAAAATGCTGGGACAAATGGTCCTGGCGATAGCGGCGGGAATTGCGCTTGGTTGTATTTTAGTATGTATCTTAAATAATTTATAGTATGCCGACACCATATATTAAGAAGAAACAAAGAAAAGTGCTGCTTATCGAAGATATGGCACGAGTTTATAACATTCACGCGTTTTTCATATTCAACTGGCTTGAGGCAAACGGCGTGAAGTACGCCAAGGTGAAGGGCAAACCGTTCCACGCCGTAAATGCCGAGATATTCTGCGAGGCGATCCGGGACATAATGTACGCGGCTAGCAAGGTACGGGACGACAGGAACACCCGGATCGAACCGGAACGCATTCCGACAATAGAGAATATGCTGTACCGTGACAAGGACAAGAAGCGCGTAGGACCGTACGAGAATGACGATATAGAACGCCCGATCTATGCGAGCAAGGACACAGTTTTAAACCGTAACGGGGTGGAGGTCTCCATGTTATACAGGGTTAATATGTACTGCGATGGCAGTAGGACGCTAGACAAGTTGAACCACCGTACTTTGAAATGGGAAAACATAGAAAGGGCGGAGAAATGGAAATGTAAAGATATTTTGGACGATTGGAAGGTTCTGTATAACTTGGATTGTTAATTGGATTTAACTAAAAGTCGTGTTTTCGTATAAAAACGTTAATGCGACTTTTAGTTAAAAAATTTAACGCACTTCGGAAAAAACTTTGTGAGAGAAAACTTTTTAGAGAGAATGCTTGATTTTAACGGTATTTTAACTAAAAAGCCTGTTTTTGACAAAAAAGTGGTGAAAACGTCTTTGACAACTCGATTTCATGTTTGACACCCGACCAGCTCCACAGGACGCAGAACGCGCTTTTCAAGTTTTTGATGTGAAAGATTAAAATTTGTATCTTTGACACTTAACTTGCTTATTTATAGTACTTTATCATATAATATATACTATATGTCAAAGATGGAAAGATATATACTAGTGGATTACATTATAAAAAGTAATAATATAGTTAACATAAATATACTATTGTATAAAAAGGATAATAAAATTATGGAAAATATTTAAAATATATCTATAGGGAAAACGTCTTTTTATCTTTCCATCGTTGACACTTGGGCTGAAATGCCCTGTTCATCGGGGTTTGGGGGTGGAATGATGTTTTTGGTAGGTGGAAAGATGGCAATTTGGGCGGAAAAAGAGTAATTTTGTAGAGTTGTAAATAAAAATTATATGGCTATAAAGAAGAAAGAAATTATAGAGACGAAGGAAGCGGTGCAGCTGCCAAAAGTCGAGAAGGTTAGGCCGGATTACGCGCACTTCCGTCTAGCTCCCACATACGCGACCACCAAGTATTTGGCGGACTCGTTCAATTACACCAAGTGCTACCAGGTCGCCACGGCGCACTTAGGTATGACGCCCATTTGGCAGGAGCCGAAGGAGCTGTGGGAGGCATACGCGATTTACTCGGCTTGGTGCGAGGCTACGCCCGTTATAACAATGGAGGCTGTAAAGTCCGGTAACATGGCTGGAACGCTCTACGAAGTGCCGAAGAAACACCTTCAATCGGAGGGTGAGTTCTGCATGTTTCTGGGCGCTAGCGTCAGTTATCTAAACAGGAGGCGGGCTGCATACGCCGAGAACCTGAAAGAGTTCGATCTGACGATATGCGCGGACTTTATCGAAGTGATTGATAAGATACGCGACGCCATCGCACAGGACCTCGATCAAGGTGCGACGGTGGGACAGTTCGACGCCAACTACGTTCGTGCTCTACGGGGCATTAAAACGCAGATGGACTACACTTCTAACGGCGAAGCTATCAAGGGCGGCTTGACGGTTAACGTAACCGATCCGAAAGTGCGTGCGAAGGTTAGCTCAATCAAGAACTTTAAAAAGGATCATAAAGAGGAGGAGAAATAATGAATTGCACCTATGTATTCAATAAGATGATAGGACCGTTTTGCGACCCCTATATAAGAGGTATAGCGAGCAAGGGCGGTACGCGTTCATCAAAGACGTGGAGTGTGTTACAGCTCCTCTATTTGGTCGCTAACGAAAGCACCGAGCCTCTGATGATCTCGTGTGTTACCGACACGCTCCCGGCGGTCAAGCGCGGTATGTTCCGTGACTTCCAGAATATGTTATTAGACGAGGGGGTCTGGGACGACAACGCGCTTAACAAGTCTGATCTGATCTACACGGTGAAGCCGGGGGTCTGCATCGAGTTCTTTGGGTGTGACAACGCGTCGAAGGTTCACGGCCCGGCCCGTGACATTCTTTTCATCAACGAGGCGCAGCGTGTGCCCCGCGAGATATTCCGACAGTTGGACGTACGTACCACGATCAAGGTTATCATTGACTTTAACCCGGTGCGGCGGTTCTGGGGTGAGACGGACTTCACAGGCGACAAGTACGTAACGATCCACTCGACGTACAAGGATAACCCGTACTTGTCCAAGCAACAAGTAGAGGCGATAGAACGAAACGCCAAGGACGCCAATTGGTGGCGCGTATACGGTGAAGGGCTGACTGGCGGGCTGGAAGGCCTCGTATATCCCCAAATTGAGACGATCGATAGTCTACCGGAGGATTTAACGGGCGAGGACGTTAAGTTCGTCACAGGGCTTGATTTCGGCTTCCAGAACGACCCGACCGCTATTGTTAAAATCTACATGCGGGGCATGAACCTGTATATCGACGAGGTGTGCTACGAGACGAAGATGTTAAACCGAACGATCGCCGAGCGGCTTAAGGCGGAAAGGCTGGACCGTACCATTACGGTATGCGACAACGCCGAACAGAAGTCTATTATAGAGCTACGCGGCCTAGGCTGTAACACGATCCCATGTATCAAGGGGAAAGGATCGATCCGTGCGGGCATACAACAGGTGAAGCAGTTCAACCTGTTCGTAACGAAGCGGAGCACTAACGTACTGGACGAGGCGGACAATTACACCTACGTCAAGGACAACCTAACGGACACGTACACAAACGAGCCGGTAGACGCTTACAACCACGCATTGGACGCTGTGCGTTATGGCGTTGACTATCTTATACGTAAATACCGCCCGAGATACGCAAATAATGATTAGATTTGCAGCATGAAAGTAGACGACCGAGTACGACTTAAATACGATTACGCCGGGGACACGGGAACGGTTACAGAGACCGACGTGTTAGGCGTGGTTGTACATTGGGACGGATCGGACGTTGAGGAGTGGTATTATTACGAAGAACTAGAACTGATTGAATATGAGTAAAATAAAGTTTTATGGCGTGGAGCGGTTGATACTCCAAGCGCCGACCGGATGGAGAGGGAAGATTAAAAACGTATTCCGCCGCTTATGGTGGAAAATTTGTGGGTATTACAACCGCAAACAATTGGAATATATTTGTAACTTGCATCCGAATTACAAGGGCGGCCTAACTTCTGACCAAGCAGCGACACTTAACGCGGTGGCAGGGTACGCTAAGGCCGACCCTTTTATTGTAAAAAATGGCAAGCTCGTGTACCGTATCCCTCGTATCGAGGACGTGACGCTATGGCAGGTTATAGAGGCGAGAAGGAGTGAGACGGCAACGGAGAAGGTCACGAAGTGGTGTACGCTTAGCGAGTACCAACCCGCGGAGTATGCGCCGGATAACATCTACCATTTGCTATGCGCTACTAAGTACATTAAGGAGCAGATAGAGACGGCGGACGGACTGGAGAAGCGGTTGTTCCCTTTCGACGCGGGAAGCACGCCGGAAGACGATCCGATCAAGGAGGCGAAGAACGTGCTGACACTCGTACAGGCTACGGCGGAATTGTTCGCTTGTTCGTTCGAGGACGCGAAGCGGATCAATTATCTAGACGCAATGTTGGCATTGTCAAAGCGTCACGAGGAGAACGAGAAACAGAAGGCAGAGATGAAGAAACATTATAAATCATAACGTTATGGGTTTAAAAAAGTATGAGATTATTACAGTAGGGAGCGACAGGAGAGTACGCGCCCTTCGTTCGTGGCAGGTGGGAGACCGTTACGTCAATATTGGCGACGTGGGCGGTATCGTGTACGACGAGAAGACATTATCGCAGGACGGCGCTTGCTGGCTGTTTAGGGGCAACTTTGGCTTTCCTGGTGCACGCATCGGCGGGGATTCGATCGTGGACGTAGCCGAGGCTGCACTAAGCGCCACAGGTGCGCCTAACGTAGACATTCTAGGGTCTAGTGT
>OGIO01000721.1_pt1 | contig 36147 bp, 19 predicted proteins | sample 1571841 | NCBI WGS metagenome assembly OGIO01 (sample SAMEA2582111, study PRJEB24529) | metagenome | biome: Human gut stool | place: China | collected 2011
GTTCCTCTTTTCACAAAAAGTAATCCGGGCGCTTCTGCTCCCGGATGAATTGCTGAACATCTTCGATTTTCTCGGTGATTGGGCAGGTCGGCAGCGCTGCCAGCGCGGCGTCATGGTACTTGCCGCCGATACCTGCGCGCTCGTCCAGAATAGCCACCACGCAGGAGTCTTGCTCGGTACGGATGGCACGACCAAAACCCTGCCGCAGCTTCTTCTGCATTTCGGGGATGATTTCGGCGTTTATGTAGTCGCGCAGATTAGGATACTGCTTACGCTCATAGTCGCTGACAGGGTCTGGGAACGGGAATGGCAGCTTGGCGATAATCAGCAGGGACACCATATCACCGGGAAAGTCAATACCCTCCCAGCAGGAGCCTGCCGCAAACAGTACACCGTTTCCGGATTCTTTGAACTTCTGGATGGTACGATTCTGCCCGCGCCCGGCTTGGAAAACAGGGAACGTCAGCCGCCCGCCAAGCGCATCATACACACGGCGCATCTGGCGGTAGGATGTGAACAGCACCAGTGCGTGACCGTGGCAAGCTGCAGTGAGCCGCACAATTTGGTCTGCGAGGTACTGGTTTTCGGGAACAGCCGCCGCCCGCCGTGCAGGAATATACAGCAGACATTTTTCCCTATAATTGAACGGAGATTCTGCGCGGAAATGGCGCAGCGGAGCGTATGCTGCCAGCCCCAAAAGCTGTTTCGTGTGGTCGAAATCTCCGGCTGCTGTCAGCGTGCCGGAGGTCAGAATGGTTGGCTCACGGGTATTCCACAGGGCGCTGCGGAGTAACTGCGGTACGCGGTTGCTGGCCGCGCAGAATGTGAGTTGGCCGTCTGCGGAAAACTCAAGGTACAGGATGCGCATCGGCACATCCAAGAGAAAAAGGCGCAACAGACTTTCTGTTTCTGCCAGCCGATATTGCAGGTAGTGCGGCATATCCGGCTGACTGCCGATATACTGCAAAAGGTTGATGCAGTCGGCTATCGCCGCTTGGCGGAATGGCGTAAGGCTGAACGGTATGCTAATTTTTCTTTTCGCCATGGCAAAGCTCGGTGCGCAGGAAATAGAGAGCGTGAGAAATACCGTCCGCAGTCGCTTGGACAAGCCTTTGAAATGTGCCTGCTGCAACAGACTGCACAGATCATCCATATCCTGCGCAGACAAAGTTTCCGTGTACATCTGCCGCGCGGCATCTGGGAGCTTGTGTGCCTCGTCCACCACCAATGCTTGGTATTGCCGAAGCAGCAGCGGGCGTTCTTCCAGCCGATGGGATGCGTTGGCCAGCAGATAATTGTGGTTGCAGATTTGAATGTCCGGCTTCATGGAATCCCGCAGGTACTGCTGATAGCGGCAGTCCAAACGCAAGAAACAATCGCGCGGGCAGGACTGCGGCACACAGATCCGGCAGCGGTCATACCTTGATAGGCCGGGGATATGGTCTAAGTCGAGAACATTCTCAGCCATGCGTAAACTACCTTTTTGCCGCTGCCCTTTGGAAATTGCTTTTGCCTGTCGCTCCGCAAGGCGGGCATCGCAGACAAAGCGTTCTTTGCCCTTGCGGACTACCGCTGTGATTGGTTTCGTGATGATGCCCTCTGCCAGCAAAACAGCAGACAGGTCGGGCAGATACTCGTTGAGGATGGCGTCCTGCAAAGCAACGCTGGAGGTTGAAATTACCACCGGCATTTTCAGTTGGTTGGGGCGGTGCATCTGCCAAAGGATACAGGCAACAAGATAGGCCAGCGTCTTGCCGATGCCTACGCCTGCTTCGCACAGGGAAATCTCTTTATTATATAAGGTATCCAAAACTTCATGGCAGAGCGCGATTTGTTCCTCGCGCACCGCCATACCGTGCCGGGGCAGAATCTCCCGGAAAATCTGTTCGGCTATGTGGTGGGATTCCGCATAGCCTGTCGGATAGGTTTGCATAGGTTTTACACCTCTGTTTTCCATCCCGTTTAAAGCAAAATGATGGGCAGCAGGTGCTTGGGTTCCTGCTGCCCACGATTTGCCCTAAACGGCAAAAGTAAAATAGTTAGTTGGTATGTGCCATATTTGCCGCCCGCACCCCTGACACCGGGAACATAACAGGCAGGGCGTTGGCACACCCGTTCACTGACTCTGCCACGATCTTACTGATTCCAACCGCAGCGCGGTCACCCCCTCTGACGCTGGAGGCCGCTGGCGTATCATTATGGTCTTTCCCACCGCAATTCTGGTTTGCCGGACCGCCCGCCGGGCTTGCCGGGAAAGTAACGTACCTGTTATGCTGGGTATTCGGTTGTCAAGGTGCTTCTGCATAGACATCGCTATGCGTGAGCGAAGTTGAGAAGCATTCCTTTTACAATTTCTAAATCTCGCCCGGTAAGGGTCTGGGATATTCTGATTAAAAATGCTTGTTCTTCCTTGGTGAGGAATACTCTGCGTGGAAGGCAGTTTTGTTCTATGTAAACTCCACCGCCATGTCCTCCACGAAGAAGCAAAATCGGGTATAACCTTGAGAGATAGTCAATATCACGCTGGATTGTTCGAACGGATACATCAAACTCTAAAGCCAAGTTGGCCATTGTATCATGCTTGCGCACATACAAACGCCGAATCAACTCTGTCTGTCGCTCACTAATTCTCAACAGGCATCCCCCTCAACTCCGGCTCTGGGGATATTGTATATGCCATATAAGACACTACCTGTCTTATATAAAATGCGCTTCTAAAAATATTTTTTGTCTTTTTCATTTTACCCTCCATCGTTTCGATTATTTCAACCCGATGGAGGCCCTCGCGCAGGGTAAAATATGTGTAAGAAAAAAGCTGCTAGTTGTTCTTTTTGGGGAAATAAAGAGTGTGCATTATATGGATTTTTTCTCTCAATTTTCCAGCAAAAAAATACTAACAGCTTACATTTTTATCGTATTACGGTTGAATATACCACTACTCTTTCAACTACAATGTTTTAAGCCGATTCATATTACAACCCCATACATTCCTTTCTGGCCTGTGATTCAGTTCTCATTTTGTGTAGCAAAATGTACACAAATAGCTCATTTCTGAAATAGAGCACACCCATTACAATAGTTCTCAGAGGGGGCGAACTATTTGTGAATATGCAAGATGAACTATCTGCAAACATTTTGGGTACGGCGATTGAACACGAACGCATTGATAAGGGTCTTACACGTGAGGAACTCGCAGAGCGCATCCAGAAAAGTGAACGCTATGTTGCAGCAATTGAACGCGGCGAACGAACCCCCAGCTTAAAAACTTGCTACCAAATCGTTCGATGCCTTGGAATTTCTGCCGATAGACTATTTTACCCGGAACACATCACGGACGATTCCTCACTTCAAGAAATTTCGCGTCTCGCGGCAACCTGTACTACTGGGCAGCGTGAATTTATTGCCGAGTTTATCACACTTATGAAAAATCACGATAAATCACAGTAACCTCAATAAAAAATGGCGGTTTTGCATTTTCTGCAAAGCCGCCATTTTGTTCTAATTTTCCCTAAAGAAGAAAAGTGGCTGCCACACAATGCGACAGCCGTTTGCAAAGGTTGTTTCTGCCGTGCATTTCTGTAAGCAGAAAATTGTTATGTAAATTTAGACTATACGATTCTCCCCATACAACCCCAGCACCATGTTATCCGGCAGCCCGGATTCGGGGTGGCCAATCAGCCATTTATTTTTGGCCACCAGCAATGGGTCGGCGTGCTTTTCCGCCAACGCTGTGTTCGTTCCGCGCGGCAGAACGATTACTGCGCGGAACTGATTTCCATTCACGCTGCACGGTGCATAGTGCAGCGTCGTTGCGTACATTTCGTACGCCGTTCCCCGCGGCACAAAGAACATTTCCGCCTTATCCGTATCATAACGATTGCCCGGCTCAATGTCCTGCCGCTTGCCAAGGAACAGAATCAGATCAGTAGCTGCGATGTTTACTTCAGAACAATTGTGATACTCTAGCGCGTTCATCTTCAGATTCCTGCCAAAGCACGCACCGATTTGCAGCGGCATCTCGCCATACAGTTCATTTGTCATGTACCGTGCAACAGCCATCTGCTCCATTACCGGATCCGATGCAATGTACTGAACCCCCGCCATATCGGAGAATTTCTGCATATAGATGCAGATTTCCTCGGTGTCAACATTGTTTATCACACGGCCATACGCCGCAAAAGCTGCATCAAAAATATCTTTCATGGAAAATATTCCTCCAAAATCTCTCTATCAAAGTACAATTCTGAATACCACACTATGATCCTGCGCACCGCTGATGCGATACGGCTCTTCTACGTCCGTCCCCCAACTGTCGATACCGCCCACGCCGCGCACGGCACCCAGCACAGTGACACTGGTCCGGCCCGTAACGGGCAGTTCCTCTATGTGCTGCGCCGCTTCGATTTCCTGAGCTGTATTGGGCAGTGCGCTGAATGCAAACGGCTTATCGACTGCCTCCAGCGTGAGGGATTGCTTGATCCGGCCGAAAGCATTATCTCTCTGCAGCATCACCTGCCGGGTCTGCATATGAATACCGCAATCCTGCGGCACAAGCGCAGGTTCTACATGGGGGATTTCCTGCCAGCAGCCAAACACACCGCCCTTGCAGCGGTCAGGATATGTCTCACCGGAAAGGCCGACCCACTGAGTTCTGCTCACCGAAGCCGTCGTCTGGAATTTGATGCCGAAGCAGGGTAGTTCCGGGGCATTGGGTGCGCCATGATATTCTGCCTGCACAAGCAATGTACCCTCTGCCTCCACGGTGTAGGTAACATCTGCGGTCACATCCGGCACCATAGGTACAGCAAATGTATAGCGCATCACAACACGATCCTGCGATATTTCCGCCAGTTTCCAACCAATACACTGTGCAAAGATGTCTGCTGTCATCCACGCGGCTGCCCGCTGCGGGAAACCACAGCCACGGTCATTGTCCGTACCGGCCCGCCAGAATGCCGGGCGTGGGGCACGCCACATCCATTCGTAGCCGTCAATTTTCAGGCTGGACAGCCCGGCCTCTCCGTAGGAGAACAGCACTTCAAAGTTTTTGCCCTTTACGCCGACTTCGCCATCACCCTCTACCACTGTCAGCGGCGATTTCCTGCGGGCTGCACGCACTGCTGCAAGGTCTCTGTCGGCCTGTGCAGCCGCCTCTGCGTTGCGGGCGTCGTGGGCAGTGCGAGACGCTTCATCTGCAAACCAATAACGGACATCCTGCATAGCCGGTTTTTCTTTTCCGTCCGCATATACGATACCGTTGCCGCTGAAATTGTAATTTGTGGCACGCTCCCCAAAATCGCCGCCATAGCCCAGGGCGCGGCGTCCAGCTGCATCGGTATGCCACAGCGCCTGATCCATGTAATCCCAAATGAAACCGCCCTGGTACTGCTCAAAGTCGTTGAGTAGGCGCATGTAGCTTTCCAGCCCACCCAGCGAGTTGCCCATATCGTGCATATACTCGCAGAGGAGAAACGGCTTTTGCGGTTTGTTTTGCAGATATTCCCGGATTTCAGATGGCTTCGCATACATCCGGCTTTCCATATCCGTGCAGTCGGAAAACGCTCGATTATAAACGCAGCTTTCGTAATGCACCAATCGGCTCGGATCGCGGTTGCGGAAGAAGTTTGCTATGGCAAGAATCCCCGTACCGGCATAGCTTTCGTTGCCGCAAGACCAAATCAGAACAGCAGCGTGGTTTTTGTCGCGTTCCAGCATATTGCGCGCGCGATCCACCACACAGGCTTCCCACTCCGGGAAACTGCCCGGCACATTCCACTCCGGGTTGATTCCATCCCTTCGCAGCCAGCTACCGTGACTCTCCAGATTGGTCTCATCCATTATATAAATTCCGTTTTGGTCGCACAGGTCATACCAAAGACTCTGGTTCGGGTAATGGCAGGTACGCACCGCATTGATGTTGTTTTTCTTGAGTACCGCCATCGCAGTGTACATATCGTCTGCATCAATGGCACGACCTTTGGCTGCGTTCCATTCATGGCGGTTCACACCGTTGAACACAATGCGCTCCCCGTTCAGCCTCATAATGCCGTTGACCATCTCAAAGCGGCGGAATCCGATGTCATAGGGTACAACTTCCTGCAAGGTGCCGTCGCCGTCCCGCAGAATCAGCAGCGCATGATACAAAACCGGGGTCTTATGACTCCACGGCTGAATTCCCGCAATTTCAATCGTATCGCCCTGCGCCGGGCCTTCATAAACCGCATAGCCCTCCGGGTCTGTCAGGCAGAGAGAAACTGTCGCTCCCTCTGTCCGGCCATCCAGCTTTACGCAGGGGGTCAACAGTCCGGTCGTATTGTCAGCAGCCAGGTCGGCCTTTAGCCAGATATCCTCAACATGAACTTCCGGCTTGGCGTAAAGATACACCGAACGGAAAATGCCGGAGAAGCGGAAAAAGTCCTGATCTTCGATCCACGAGGCGCTGCACCGCTTATGTACCTCCACGCACAGGCGGTTGCCGGTTTCCCTGATATAGGGAGTCAGGTCGAACTCCGATGGTGTGAACGTATCCTCTGCGTAACCGACAAACTGTCCATTACACCACAAGTACATGGCCTGTTCCACACCCTGGAAACTGACGCAGATGCGCTGTCCACGCAGGGATTCGTTCAGATCAAAATCGCGCACATAGCTGCCGACCGGGGCATTATCCCAATCAATCTGCGGCGGACGAAGGTCACAGTGACCATCCCACGGGTACAGCGTATTGATATACTGCAAATTGCCGTAGCCCTGCATTTCGATGTGACCGGGAACCATAATCGTTCCAAAGCTTGACAGGTCTGCCTCCGGTTTCCAGAAATCCGCCGGGCGCTTGGCTGGGCAGGGGCTGTACGCAAATCGCCAGTTTCCGTCCAGGCTCTGCCGCAGACTGCTGATGCCTGTCTCGGCTTCCTCATAGGTGCGGTAGCAGATATGATCTGAGTGGGCATCCAGTCGGTTTACGGCAAAAACAGTGGGATCTGTCAGCCAATTGAGTTCAGGTTTCATACTATTTTCTCCTTCATGTAAAACAAAAGCGGGGGCAGGGTAACGCCCTGCCCCCGCTTTTGAAAGGGTTCTTCGTAGGTAGTTGTTTTTATTCTTTGCCGCCGCCAAAGGTAATACCGCCGATAAACTGTTTCTGGCAAGCCATATACAGCGCAATCAAAGGCAGCATAGCAATCAGCGTCAAGGCACATTTCACATTGTAGCCGCCGTCGCCCTTGGACAAATAGGAAATCAGATTGTTCAGGGAGAGCTGCAAAGTCCACAAAGATTCATCGCCGGTACCCAGATACAGCAATGCACCGGAGTAGTTGTTATAGCCGCCGACAAAACCGAAGATGAACTGCGTCAGGATGGCCGGCTTGGACAAGGGCAAAATGATTTTGAAGAAAATCTGCCAGAACCCCATGCCGTCAATCTGTGCAGCCTCGATAATTTCGGTAGAAATGCTGTCCACATACGGCCGCAGGAAGAAAATCGTACCGGCGCTGCCAAACAGCCCCGGAACAATCAGGGGCAGCACGCTGGCCAATCCCTCGGTCCAGCCCAATTCCTGATAAAACATATAGGAAACAAAACTGAACGCGCCCAGTGGGATGAACATCGTTGTCATTGTGATAAAGAACAGGATATTCTTGCCGGGGAACCGGTTCTTGGAATAGCAGTATGCCACCAATGTGGACATAAACAAACCGGCCGTCAGCGGAATGAGCGTGATCCACATAGAATTGATAAACCCGCGCAGCAGCGAAGGAATGCCATCCACCGCATAGGGGTCATCCAAAAATACCATCTGGTATCCTTCCAGCGAGAAGTGGGCGGGCCACCAAATGTAGCTGGTAGCCTCCAGATATTCAGCATCCGGAGTAAAAGAAGTGACAACAATTACCAGAAACGGTGCCATCAGGAAAAGCAGGTAAACCGTCAGAACCGCATAGGTAGCGATTTCTCCCACAGTTAAGGGTCTGCGATGCCGTACAGAGGTCTTTTCTTTGTTCGCCATCATTCCACCTCCGCTTTGTTACGCAATTTGATAAAGACAAACGACAGCACAAACATAATCAGGAACAGCGCCCAACTCATAACAGAGGCATATTCCATCTCGTTGCTTTCGACGCCTTTCAGGTAAATGTAATACATGATCGTCAAGCCCGCATCATCGGGGCCTGCGACCTGCGTCCACTGCACCGGCGCCAAAACCGTGACCTGGTCGAAAACCGTCAGACCGGCCGAGATACCTGCCAAAATCAGGAAGTAGGTAACAGACTTGATGCTGGGCATGGTAATGAACCAGAACTTCTGGAAGCCGTTGGCACCGTCCAGCGAAGCCGCCTCATACAGAGAGGGATTCACATTGCCCAGCGCAGCGCGGTACATGACCACACCGTAGCAGGGTGCGCTCCACAAAATGGTAATAAACACTGCCCATGTCAAAGTGTATGGGTTGTCAATATTGTTCAGCCAATCGATGTTTGTACCCAGCAGGGTATTCAGGACACCATTCTTGTAGGCAAAAATCCATGACCACATAACAGCCACAGCCACAGAAGAGCAGATATAAGGGATGAAAAACAGCGTCTGAAACACATTGGAGCCGGGCAGGTTCTGTGTCAGCAAGTTGGCAATCAGCAAGGCAATGCACAACGATACCAACTGCGCGGCGGCCAGCCACAGGGTGATTTTCCATGCACCCCAAAAGCGGGGATCCGTGAACACACCCACATGGTACTCACCAAAGGTATCCGTATAACCGATGAAGTTTTCGAAGTTATTCCACTGCATAGTGGCAAGGTTGTTATTGCGCATATCCGTAAACATGGAAACAAACGAAATAACAACCGGGAAACCGTTAAAAATGATATAGGCAACCAGAGGAATCAGCACGATACCTGTACACATCCACTGGCTGGAGGTCCAAAGCTTTTTACGCGCACCCCTTGCCGCAAGACTTTTTTGTGACATTTTCCTTTTTCCCTTTTATTTCAGCAGTACCGCACAATTTCAGCACTGTTATGCGGAAACTGTGCGGTATTGCGATGTGTTATTCTGCGATTTCTACCAACATGGAGTTGGTGGCATTTGCGGCAGGCTTGGAATACTGTGCAGCAAAGTCGCTGACAGTCATCGTGCCGTAGCGCACCTGCGTGTTAAAGACATTCGACCAGCTGGTGACCCAAGAGCCATCTTCAAAGTAGCCCCAGTCGCCAACCTTATAATCCTGCAGGTTGCGGGCAGCCACCCAAATGTCATAACCGTGGGAAACTGCCTCGTCACCGGTGAAGGCATCGCCCAGAGCAACGTCAGACTTGGCAGGGATATAGATTTCGCTCTTGGCGAGATACTGCTGACCCTCGGTGGCGGCCCAGCTGATAAAGTCCCAGCTTGCCTGCCATGCGTCCTGATCGGAGTTGGAGGGGATAACCAATGCGCAGGCAGATGCGCTGGTGCAGGTGTCTGCGCCAACAATGGGCGTACCGTTTTCGGTTTTCAGCGCACCGGTGTAGACTTCGCCGTCATAGGTGTTGCCGATCACCTTGAGGTACTCGCCGCTGAAGCCGTCACCATTCTGGTAAGTGCTGCCGCCCTCATACTCGCGGTACTGCTCGCTGCGGAACATATCAAAATCAGAGGCGTTGCTGCTTTGACCAAAGCTCTCGTTCAGGTAAGAGAAGTAGCTGCGGCACATGGCAGTATCGCCGGTCATCATACCATTGACGATGTTGCTGACATTCGGCTGGGAAACCCCGTAGCCGCTGACACCGGCGTCAATGCTCTGGCTGCTCTTGACAGAGAGTTTCAGGAACTCGCTCAGCGCATCGTAGGTGCTGGGCAGTGCATACAGACCGTCCACACCGGTGGCGGAAGACTTGTCCGTGTACTTGACCAGTTCACCGGCCTTGTAGTCGGTGCCGTTCACTGTGACGTCCTTGGTGGCAAGATAGTTGGGGGTGGTATCGGTCAGGGTAAAGTCGTAGGACGTACCGTTGTTGGCAACCACATCACCGCCGACGCTCCACGCATAGTTGAACCAATACTCGGACACATACCCGTATGTCGTGGGGGAATCGGGATTGTACTCCTTCGTAAAGCACTTATACAGGTAGCGGGATTCTTCCCAGTTCATGGGGATGCGGTTGTTAAAGACCTTGTATACAGTTTCGCCCGCCAGGTTGGTGCTGGACACGGCTCCGTCAAACGGGGCCTCGGCGTACTCGGCATAACCGTGGGGCTGCAGGTTGGGGTACTTGGAAGCCAGCGCATCTTCCTCGCAGGAGATAACATTGATGCCGGCGGCCTCAAAATCAGCCTTGTTGAAGTAGTTCACCTGCATATCGGCCGCAAAGGGAACACCCAGCAGATCCTGCCCCTTACCGGCAATATTCTTGTCGGTTGCAGAGAAGGTCAGGCGGAAGTTGTCCACCAGAGAGGTCGGGAAAACGCCGGTGTCGAAGTCGCTGTCTGCGGCGGCATAGTCGCTCAGGTTGACAAAAAAGCCCATGCCCTCAGCTGTATTGCGGCTGGTCTGGATAGCGTAATTGCGGAACACCTGATCGCTGACCATCATGACATTGGGGGCGCTTTTGCCGCTTTGGTTAAAGTAGTTTTGGCCGCTGGTAGAAATACCGGAGCTTGCTTTCAGGTTGACATACACGCCATCGGTCACGCCCTGACCTTCGTTATAGGCGTTCACCATTTCTTCAAAGGCATCCTTGGCGGTGTTGTTGGCATCGGCCAGGAAGGTAATTTCCTTGCGCTCGCCGGAGCCGCCCTTGTCGTCTGCCTTTGCGGCACTGTCGGAAGATCCGCAGCCCGTCATGGATACCATCAAAGCAGCCGCAGCTGCCAACGAGGTAATGCGTACAATTTTCTTCATTTTTTCATGTGTCCTTTCCTTACAAACCGGACGGACGGGCGGGGGCCGATGCCCCCGCCGTACCGCACGGAATCAAATGAGATCAACGGAGTTATTCTTCGGACGATGCCTTGGATTCGGATTCCGCCGCTGCTTTTTCCTGTGCCGGAGAAGCCTGTTCTTCGGGCTGTTCCGCAGCGGTGGTTTCCTCCTTTTTCAGCTCTGCATCGGGCTTGGTCACCGTTACGGTATTGGCAGCCTTGTCGTCTGCCGGGGTCTCGGTGGGTTCGGTCTTGCTCTCCGTCGGGGCTTTCTCTGCTGTCGCTTTGTCGTCAGCAGGGTTTTCGGTCTTGACCTCAGCCGGTGTCTCTGCAGCGGAGCTTTCGGTGCCGGCGGCCTTATTAGCCTCTACCGTGTTGTTCTCTGTGGTGTCCTCGTCCACTGCTTCGCTTACGGCAACAACATTGTTCTCAGCAGGTGATGCCTGTGCAGACGTCAGAATCTGTTCCCATTTTGCAACGTCCGTATCCAAGGCAACCTGCCATGTACGGTCTTGATTGCTTTGCAGATTTGTATAGTAGAAACCGATCTGGCAGTTTTTCCCTGCAAAGCTTTGATCAACTACATGTGTACCAATCAGCTTACCATCTGCAAATATGTTCAACGTATTTGCCTCGCGGAGAATAGTATATTTCAAACCGCCGCTACGCAGCTTGCTCTTGACATATTCGTCATGCTCGCTGTTAAACCCTTTCCACCAATTGGGACCATACAAAGATATTTTCAGTTCATTTCCACCACTCCAAAGCAGTCTTTCGCCGCCAAAAAGCTGTGCTGGTACAACATTTCCATCTGTCTTAATTGAGGACTCAATCGCAACGATTCCGGCGTTTGAACCATCCTCATTCAGGAAACGAACAGCAACACCCTGCCGCAGTTCACTGGTTTTTTGCCAGTTTCCTTCCGGATTCTGCGTTGTAATGGTGAGTGCAACGTTCTGATATTTTTGCTTGGTAAAGACAATATCTTGGTCTTTGCCAAGCGTGATATTGCCGTTTGCTTGGTCGTTAAAGTCTCGGTGACCACCGGCGGTTCCGTTCTCTCCCGCAAAGATGTCCTGCCCACAGATGATAGCTTCATTATTCGCACCCTTTTGCAAGGTAACATTACGAGTGTATGCAATTCCGTTTTCATCTGTAAAGCTGATAGTGTAGTCACCCACAGTAAGATTCTTCAGCACAAGCTTTCCATCTGCAACATTTGTAGTGTAGGTTCGGTTATTGCCGGTAACGGTAATCGAAGTACCATCTGCAACCGGCACAGGCACACCAAGATACGTTTGCGACTTCAGTTCTGCCTCGGCGTTCGCCGTCCACGTGGAGATATCCTCATCCAGTTTGTATTGCCATACGCGTTCAAAGCTGGGATGATCCGTATTGGAATACCAGTTATTGTTATAGAAGCCTACCTCGCACTCCATATCATTGTACTTGGAATCGAAATCACGGTAGCCGAAGCATTCCCCATTGACATATACGGAAATACGGCATCCCTGACGCACAAGGGTCAATTCCAGATTGCCTGCGCGTAGCGTATTGCCGAGATCCGGTCGCAGGGGCTTGCTGCCTCGGTCATTATGCTCTGTAAAGAACACCAGATCCTGCCAATTCGCATTGCCTGCCTTAAGGAATTCATTGCCAACACTATTATTGTTCGACCACGAATAACCACTGGCATCAAATTGAATCTTTTGACCATTTTCCGCGCGAACCGTTACCAATCCCTGATACTTGCCGTCGCTGTCCTTAAAGCGGATAAAGGCACCCTGTGTATACTTGCAATTATCACCGCCTGTCAGCTTCACTGTGAAAGCAACATCCTTAAATGTCTGCACAGAATTGACAAACATAATATCATTGCTCGTCTTGACGTTGCCGGCGTTCTGGTCACTGTAATCTGCAGTACCCCAGTCCTTCATCGTGGGAGTCGGAGCAAATGCATTGTATTCCAGCGTGGAGGTCACTGCACAGTTCTGACCCTGTACAGTAATGGTTCCATCAAGGTATCCGCCGACAGAAACTTTGTATTCGCCTGCGTAAAGGTTTGCCGCCAGCACGCCGTTTTGGCCAACGTTTGCCGTTACGGTTTTGCCGTTGCGGGTCAGCGTAACCTCGGTGTTTTCAGGCATATCAGCCGTATTACCGTACTTGTGGCTCTTCAGCGTCAAGGTCAGGTTGCTCTTGGCAGCTTCCTCAAAGTTTGCCACCACGGTGTTCTTACCGCGGGAGACCGGGAATGTGTAGGTATAGGTGCTGTTTCCATTATCAGTCCAGCCGGAAGTAACTTCCTTGCCATTGACCGTCAGGGATTTCAGCTCGATTTCCTTACCAGCAACCGCGTTTTGCGTGATGGTAACTGTGGTCGAACCACCGATAGCAACCTTCTGATTATCAACACTGATACTGCCAAATTCGCTATTGTTGACGGAGGCTTCCACCGTACCGTTCAGCCATTCACTGTCCAGATTTTCGGTTTGCAGGGCAAAGTTCCATGTGCGCTCTGCTGTTGCAAAGTTCATGTAATAGAAACCGACCTGAACGGGCATATTCGCGTACTTGGCTGCAAACTCCTGTTTGCCCAGATATTCGTCATTGGCAAACACATAGAAAGTCGCATCCTTGCGCACAACAGTCAGTGTCAATTCGCCTTTGTTCAACTTTTCCAGCAGATCAGGTCGGTTACTGAAGTCCGCCATGCCATACCAACCTGCACCATCAACCTGTGCCAGTTCCTTGCTGTTCTTGTCAGCAGCCCACCAGTTGTTATAGCCTTGTGCACCGTCAAACTGCAGGTTTGTACCGCCTTCCGTATGCACACCGACAATGCCGTCATACGTTTCGCCATTCATGAAACGGAATACAACACCCTGTCGGCCTTTTTGGTTGGCACTGTTCCAATCCGGCTGCAGCTTCACGCTGAATGCAGCCTCGTTGTACGCTTCTTTGCTGAAGATGAACTGCATATCATTGTCCAGCGTAATTTTGCCGTCAGCCTGCTCATTAAAGTTGCGCACTGCGCCCCAAGTCGCCATACTCTGCGTCGGAGCAAACATATCCTCGCCGCAGACCATGGTACCATCCACCGTATTGCCACGGGTGACATCCACGGTGCGGACATAGTTCTTGCCATTGGCCGTGAAGCTGATGGTGTAAGTGCCTTCCAGCAGACCATTCAGCTGAATCTTGTTGTCGGCAACTTTAACGGTGTAGCTGTCGCTGCCGTTGGCAACCGTGACTTCGGTGCCGTTGGAAACCTGCTCTGCAGTTCCTTTATAGTTTTGCATCTGCAGGGTGGTGTCAATGTTACCGGCCCATGCGGTGTTGCCGTCGTCCAGCTTGAATTTCCAGGTGTGGTTGACTTTATCGGGGTAGAAGTTTTGGAAGAAACCGACCTCGCACTCCATATCGGCGTACTTGGGATCAACTGTCATCTTGCCCAGCAGTTCGTCACCGGCATAGGCATAGAATGTGCTGCCCTTGCGCACCACCGTGACCCACAGGTTTCCGCTGTCAGCCTTGTCCATCAAGTCGGTGCGGTTGCTGCTGCCGCCCTCAAAGTAGGCCAGATCGACCCAGTTGCTGCCGTCCGCGGCATCCAGTTCCTTATCTTTCAGACCCCAGCCGTCAACCGCGTAGCCGTCTTTATTAAACTGGAGCTTGTAGATCGTCTTGCCGCTGTCATCCGTGAAGCGCTGTTTGCGCACGGAGACAATGCCTTGGTAGCCGTCCTTGTTGCGGAAACGGAATGCAATACCCTGTTCTTTATCTCTGCAGTCCGCTGCCAGATTCAGGCTGAATGCCACATCCTTGTAGGTGGACTTGGAGAAGATGAACTGGATATCACTCTCGATCGTGATTTCGCCGTTGAGTTCGTTGCTGAAATCGCACGCGCCCCAACCGGTCATCGTTTCCGTGGGGGCAAACAGCTGCTGCTTGCAGGTAATGGTATCCGTTGCCGTTGTTCCCTTAACTACCTGCATGGTTCCGACATATTCTTTGTTGTCCGCCGTAAAGCTGATGGTGTAATTGCCGATCATCAAGCCGTCCAGCTTAACCTTACCGCCGGAAACCTTGACCGTGGTGGTCTCGGTGTCGTTGGTAACGCTGATCTCGGTGCCATCAGGCACAGACACCGGGCTGCCGCCGTAGTTTTGCATTTGCAGCGGCGCATCCACATTGCCGATTACAGCCGTATTGCCAACATCCATATCGAAATTCCAGCTGCGAGTCGTGTCTCCCTTGAAATCAAAGTAGTAGAAACCGACCTGTACGGACATATCCTTGTACTTATCCGGGAACGTCTTGCTGGCAAGGCACTCATCACCTGCGTAGACATAGAAGGTCGCACCCTTGCGAGCCACCGTCAGCGTCAGTTCACCTTTGTTCAGCTTTTCCTTCAAATCGGTGCGCTTGCTCAAATCCGCGACCTGATTCCATCCGGAGGAGTCCGCCGCCATCAGTTCGTAGGGGTCATTCTTGCACCACCAATCCGAGTAGCGGGTCTGTCCATCGAACTGGATGCGGGCATCGCCCTCGGCCTGTACGCCAACGATACCCTCGTATCTGCGGCCATCCACGAAGCGGAATACAACACCCTGACGGCCGGACTTACCTGCACTGTTCCAGTCAGGCTGCAGCGTCACACTGAACGCGGCATCCTTGTAGGTTTCCTTGCTGAAAACGAACTGCATATCATTGTTCAGCGTGATTTTACCGTTAGCCTGCTCGTTAAAGTCGCGTACCGTACCCCAGGTTTTCATGCTTTCTGTCGTGGCAAACATATCCTGACCACAGGTAATGGTATCTGTAACTGAGCCGCCTCTGGGCACATCTACAGTTCTGGTATAGTTTTTGCCATTGACGGTAAAGCTGATGGTATAGGTGTCGCCCACAACACCGTTAAGTTCAAGCTTGCCATTGGTGACCTTGGGCTTATATGTATTGGTACCGTTGGTAACAGTGACTTCGGTGTCGTCGGGGACTGCCACAGCCGTTTCCTTGTAGTCCTGCATTTGCAGGGCGGCATTGATGTTGGCAGCCCACTTGGTGTTGCCAACATCCAAATCCAGGTGCCAGTTGCGGCTGATGCTGGTGGGGTAGAAGTGGTAGAAGAAACCGATCTGGCAATCCATATCGGCGTACTTGGCGTCAATGGTCAGCTTGCCCAACAGCTCATCACCGATGTAGCCGTACAGCGCGTTGCCCTTGCGTACCACGGTAAGCCACATATCACCGCTGTCAGCCAAGGCCTTCAAATCGGTGCGATTATGATCGCTGCCCTTAAAGAAGGCCAAATCGACCCAGTCTGCACCATCGGCCACTTCAAGTTCGTTCTTTTTCAGTTTCCAGCTGTCCGAATTATAACCGGTCTTGCTGAACTGCACCTTGTAAATTTCTTTGCCGTTTTTATCGACATAATACTGCTTACGCAGTGCAATCATGCCCTGATACCCTTCATCGTTGCGGAAGCGAACAAGGATGCCCTGCTCCTTATCGGCACATTCCTGTGCCAGATTCAGGCTGAGTGCAACATCCTTATAACTGTTCTTGGAGAAAATGAACTGGATGTCGTTGCTGACGGTTACTTCGCCATCTACGGCCTTATCGCCATTAAAGTAACCCCATTTTTTCATCGTCTCCGTCGGCTCAAACAGTTCCTCGTTGCAGGTGATGGGGCCGCTGTTGGTGCCCTCGCCCACAAAGACTCTGCGGCTGAATGTCTTGCCGTTCAATTCAAAGCTGATTTTGTAGTAGCCGGAAATAATTCGTTTCAGCTTGAACTCGCCTTCCGAGCCGACCGTCACCGTATAGGTATCCTTATCATCGGCTACCGTGACCTTGGTACCCATCGGCACGCGGGAATCCTCGCCGCGATACTCTTTGCTGTACAGCGTACCGTCAATCGTACCGAACGGCACCTGATTGATCCAGTAGGAGGCATCCGAGTTCATGTCAAAGTCCCAGGTGCGGATGCAATCACTCTCACCTCCCTTGAACTCATAGTAGTAGAAGCCCATTTCCGCGGGCATATCTTTATATTTGTCCGGGAAAGTTTTCTTGCCTACATAATTACCATTGGCAAACACATAGAACGTTGCACCTTCGCGGGCAACAGTCACCTTTAAGGTGCCGTTGTTCAGGGAATCCAGTACGTCCTTATTGTCCTTTGCCTGCAGGTCTACCATCCAGTCCCAGTTGCTGCCCTCTGCCATAGTCAGATCCTGACCTGCGACACCTGCGTCATTCCACCATTTTGCGTACCCTTCGTTTGCATCGAACTGCAGCGCCTTGTTGCTGTCCGTCTGCACACCGACGATACCGGCGTAGGGATGCTTCGGATCCTTGGCATTCGGGTCAACAAACCGGAACGCAATGCCCTGACGGCCGCCCTTATTGGCGCTGTTCCAGTCCTTCTGGAATGTCAAAGTAAAGGATCCGCCCTTAAAGGTATCCCGACTAAAGACGAATTGCATATCATTGTTCAGTACAATGATGCCCTGATTCTGCAGGTTGAAGTTTCGCACGCTGCCCCAGTTTTCCATACCGGCTGTGGAACGGAAAGCCTCGTACCCAATGGTGATGAGGTCTGTAAAGGTCTCATCGGGTTTAATGGTGAGAACGTAGCTGTAATTTTTCTCCGGCAGGGTAAGTTTGTACTCGCCCGCCACCAGCTTGCCAAGAGCAATACGGCCATTTTTGACAGTTACCGTCGTTTTGTTATCTTCCTTACCTACATTGGTAACCGTGATCTTGGTGCCGTCCGGGATCGTGGTGATCTCATCGTACTTCTGTTTTTTCACCTCGGCGTTCACTGCGCCGAAAGGAACCTTGGACAGCCACTTCTGGCCGGTCTCATCAATGGCAAAGTGCCAATCGCGGGGCGTGTTTCCGCTGAAGTTCAGGTAGTAAAAACCGACCTGGCATTCCATATTGGCGTACTTAGCGGGAAAAGTCTTATAGCCGAGATATTCCTCCCCGGCAAAGACATAGAAATTCGAGCCGTCACGCACCACCGTCAGCGTCAGCTTTCCGCTGTTTAACTGATTCTTCAGATCCGTGCGCTTACTCAGATCGGCCATCCAATCCCAGCCAAATCCATCGGCCAGCGCCAATTCGGTGTCGTTGTCACCACACCACCACTTGGAGTAGCCCTCCTGTGCGTCAAACTGTAACGCCTTATCGGAATCAGCCTGCACACCGACAACGCCGGCATATTCCTTGCCGTCCATAAAGCGGAACATAATGCCCTGACGACCGTTTTTATCCTTGCCGGAATTCCAATCCGGCTGCAGCGTCACGCTGAACGCGACAGTTTTATAGGTGTCCTTGGAGAGAATGACCTGAATGTCGTTGTCCAGCGTAATGACGCCTTGATTCAGGCGGCTGTAATCCTGGCTGCCCCATGTCGTCATGCTATTGGTAGGTGCAAAAGATAGGTAGACCAGTTCAGCGTCCCGCAAAGTTTCATCTTTAGCGGTAAAGCCGATGCTGTCAGTAGAGTAATCGGCCTTGGAAATCGTCAGCACATAGGCGGTATCTCCGGCCGGAACCTTGACCGTATAATTACCGGTCTTGCTGTCCAGCGTTTCATTGGCATACACCTCAAAGTTGGTCTTTGCCTCCCGCAGGGTAAAGGTCACACCCGTGTAGTCTTTTTCCTGCTGACCATCGCGATACAGGCGCACTGTACCGGACAGCGTTGCCATTTGGGTGGTAGCACCGCATTCACATACGCCGTCTCCGTTATAGTTGTGGCGTGTTTTCGCGGTCTGGTAGCCATCTGCCGTGCAGACCTGCCAATGCTCGTTGTCATCATACTGCCACGCAAAATCATGGGTATGCTGATAACCGCATTCGCAGACATAGTCGTTGTCGGGATCAAACCAGTGATCCTCATGCGGGGATTCTGCACCGTCTGCTTCGCAGATCTTCCAATGCTGCGTGTCATCGTAATCCCATGTTGTATATTCATGGGTATGGCCCAGCTTGCCCACGCCGATGACAGCAGCAACGATGACTGCTACCGCAGCCACAGCACCCGCGATGAAGCCGATTGCTTTTTTGTTGCCTTTCATTTTACACCTCATTTGATAAAGGATTCCGTATGTTTTTCACTGCTTTTCGGGCAACTCTTACTTGCCGAAGGCCACGGATACATTTACATCTGCCGTAGGCTTGCCGAGATCAAATGTGCCGTAATCTCCCTGCCAGGCAACCTTGTCCGTCACATTTTTTCCATCCACAGTAAGAATCTTCAGTTTGCCACCGTTCAGACAGATGACCTCCAGCTTGCCGGTATGTCCCTTATTGACGACATTGGTGCCGCCCAAACCGCTGACCATACCCAGTGAAGATTCTCCGGTCTGACTGATGTTGATCTTGTAACCGACCAAGCCCTCCTTGCCAAAAGCCAGCCATGTTTTCGGGATTCCCCAGTTATAACCATCGGCATATTTGCCGATCCACTGGGAATACAACCGTGCAATGGAATAATCGGTGCTGTTGTAATCCAGTGAGACAATATGTACCGGGTTCAGAGCAAACTCCATATCCATGCTGAATTCATAGCCCAAATATTCCAGATATGCCTTAGGCATAAATACTTCGTAGCTGTAGCCGTAGCATGTGCGCTCGTTGACAGAACCGCCTTTAGTTGCGCAGGCAGTCACCGGACTTTCCCCGTTCTTGTACCGCGCACTTTTCCAATCGCTGTTAGAACCGACCCTGCTGCGCAGAGAGTATGTGCCATCTGCCATAAGGTCAAATTCAATGGTCTTTTTCGTCATAGCCTCGGCATCTGCGGCATCCATGTACAATTCAATACAACTATTGCAATAGCTGGCACGTTCCGGATTTACCCAAATATTGCTGCCGCTTTCCTCTACATCGAAAGCAAGATACAGCCCTTTTTCTGTAATTACCGTTCCCACCTTGATGTTGGAGCTTTTTCCGGCGTCCGGCGTATCCACAGCGTCCAGCCAGGTTATGTTCTGCCAAATGGCATCGTCAAAATTTCCGTCAATCACTACGCCGTCATCCGGCTGTGCCTGCGGCGTAGGTACATTGGCCCAGCGATAGGGCTTTTCATCCGGGATAAGGTTATCAGCAGTCGTCTTACCGCCGCAGCCCGCCAAGGAGAACGCAGACAAAGCGCAAAGGGTCAAAATCGCCATTTTCGTTTTGTTCATGTTACTTCCTCCCCAAAATACGGATTTCCGACAGACCGACCTGCTCCTGACTTTCCGGCACCGGTACCGTCACGGTGATAGACTTGACCGTCTGGTCGTAGAACTCTGCTGCAGCCGCCGCGCCGGACATCACATAAGTAACATCTCCGGACAAACCACCCGTGCTGCAATACTGGTCAACATCAAAGTCCAATGCCGGGATTTCTTTTGTAATCTCCTTGCCGGATTCATCCTCGCAGACCAGTTTCACCGTGGCCGTGCGGAAGATATCCTCGGCCGTTTTGGAATTGTACAACATGATGGCCGCCACCGTCTGCGGCGTGTCAAAGGTAAAGGTGAAATCCGTGGTCTTGGTAAATGTCGTTTCTTTTACAAAGTCTGCAAAGCCGTAAGACTTCTGCATACTCAGCAGACCATCGGTCAGCGCCTCGACATTCTCTACTTCCTCGCTGTTAGCAGTCACAGTTGCCTGTGGTGCAATGTTCTCGTAGTCAGAGAAGGCTTCCGGTTTAGGCTGATAGGAATCCGTGGGGCCGTTGGCATACATGACAGTCTCACCGTCATCATTGGTAACCCACTTGATTTCATCAATAGCCGTGTAGCGATCGCTGCCTGCAGCCTCGTAATCCTTATGGCGATGGTATACGATGAACATCTGGTCGCCTGCTGTGACAAAGGCATGGTGACCGGTACCGGAGGGTGCTTGCGTAGAAGTATCGCCTGCCGGCTGGCTTTCCACCGTCAGCGCACTCATCAGCAAGCCGCCTTCTTCTTCGGTCAGCTTGCGGAAAGGTCCAAGCGGGCTGTCGGCAACAGCCTGCGCCACCTCATAAGAACTGGTTCGATAGCCATTGATAGAAAATGTCAGATAATATTTTCCATCGTGTTTTACTACCGTGGGTCCTTCATTGATTGTATTGGTGCTGTTCTCGTAACTGACGGACATCACACCTTTATTGTCCCGCATGGCAGAAATATAATCGTCCGTAGTGTAATAGGTCGGATGGGACAGAAACTTAAATGTTTCCCACTTGGGCTTCAGCCAATTTTCCATCTCCACGCCGGCAATACCCACCTGACCGGAAGCTTTATCCACAACAAAGTACAGATACTTTGTCCCGGTATCCGGATCTACAAAGGGGTGCGGGTCAATGGCGGCCGCTGTGCCGCCATTGGCAACCAACGGAATTTCATAATTCTGGTCGTCATATGCGTGCTGCCACGCATAGATAAACTCATCCGGGCTGAAAGCCAGATATTTAGCATAATACTGCGGGAACGCGCGGGCATATTCTACGTCGTTCTGCACCACCGTAGTCTTGTACTTGTCTCGGTTTGCGTCTGTAATGCGAATTCCGACTGTGGTGTTGTAGTTATGCACATTTTCGGCTCCGCAGCTGTTCGGGTCGGTGAAGTCGATCAGTGTAAACGGCCCCTCAGGAGTATCAGCCTGCGCCACATACATATTGTAGAGACTGTGTATATTGCTGTCCATCGGGGCAAAAGCACCGCCGCCATCCTCAGTGATAGAGGTGTCTGCCGCCGGTGAAGCGCTGAAGTACATATAATACTTTCCGGTGTCATCATCCCGCACGACCTCACTGGCCCAAGCATCCTGCTTGACTGCGCGATCCGCGTCCGTCCCTGTCCAGCCGATGTTCAACACCGTACCGATTTCTTCCCAGTCGGTCAGATTCTGGCTGCGCCAAGAACGCATATAGCTGTCGGTTGCGTAAAGATAGTAGTAACCATCATAGGCTGTATTGTCCAGCACAAAGGGGTCCGGATTTCCGTACTGGTTATAGTTGGCATAGAACAAGGCCTTGTTGTATTTGCTGCGCCCATTCTCATCGTAGTCGGTTCCCTGATAGCTGGAAAGCTCATACAAAGTAGCACCCGATCTGCCACCGCAAGCCGAAAGGAGGAGTCCTGCACCGATGGACATACCCATCATTGCAGCCATCACTTTTTTGTTCATCTGCTTTCTCCTATTCACATTTCGCACAATCTGTACGGCATGCATTTGTGCATAATTCCTATTTTTTGGTGAATTTTTTCCGCGCAGCCATACATTTTTCACCATGCCCATAATACCGCGCATTTGTTGGAATTACAATATCGTAAATCGCTCTAAGTATTACAAAATTCCTCATTTATGATTTCCTGCATCCGGTGCTGTCCCTTATCATAGCCACAATAAATTTGCACAATATCAATGTATGTGTTCTAGCTTTTAGGCTGCAAAAAAAAACCACACAACCCTCGGTGTAACCGTGTTGTGTGGTTGGGTGGTTACGGCAATTTTTTATAACTAAAGTTTCGCTTATAGCTGCGGTAAAATGTAACCATGTTGGTAAATCCGCATTTGGCGGCAATTTTGCCTACCGGTTCGTTGCGGTTTTCCGGCATATTCATAAGCTGCACTGCTTTTTGAACACGGACATCATTGACAAAGACACGCAAATCGCAGTTGACCGCCTTAGAAATACGACGAGATAATGTCTTAGGAGAGACAAAAAACACATCAGACAAGCTTTTCAATGTTATTCCCTCGGCATAGTGGTCGTAAATATACTGCACCACACGGGAAATCAAATCTGTTTCCTGCTCCGTTTCCTGCTTGCCGGGCAGCACCCCATAGGCTTCGATGATGTCGGCAAAAAACGTGCACACAAAACCGGTGCGTTTCAATTCTGACCAATCGTCGCCATAGTTAATAACTCGATTGACAGCTTGGATCAGCGGCTTGTTTTTCTCTTTATCTGCCAGCCAACGCGGCAACCGATTGTTAGGGTACAACACCAAAAAGTCTTTGATATAGGTGGAACCGATATGGAAGTAGAATATCTCTGCTTTGCCTTCAATTTCATAACTATGGCTCTCAAAACTGTCAATGACGGCGATTTCTCCCTCATGCAGCGTCCGGCTTTCTCCCGAAATAGTCACGTACACTTCCCCGCGCACAACACCATACAGTTCAATGTTACGGTGAAAATGGATATAGTAGCCATTACTGACATAGCGCTCCGCAATAAATCGGCGCACATAATCGCGTTCTGCCTCGTATTGATATTGCGCTTCCGCATCTTTTTTCTTGCGGCCCATAGTGTTTGCGCCCTCCCGGCGGTTAAAGGCTGTTCGGATGTTTTATTTGCCTTTTATATTGAATAATTTCGTAAATATTCTGTTCCAGGCAGCGCAGCACCGGCAAGGCCAGGAAGATGCCCGCTGCCACCCAGAAACATACTGTGCGTGACAGAAAAAAGCTGCCCGCAAAAGCGGCAAGTGCACCCGGCACAGCGCCCAGCAGCCAGAAGCTTGCCATGCTGCACAGCGCCGTACCGTAACTACACCGTTCCTTTACTCCGGCTGCCCATGCCGCCAGCGAGACAATCAGTGCCACTGCAAGCCACGCAATAACGCCGAACATGGCTACACGCACCATAAACACAAAATAGTTTACTGCTGTCACACTGCGAGCACCCCTATGCATGGCTTGCAGCAGGACATCTGCATCGACAGCCGTCTGTACCGACATATCGGGCACATCGCGAAAGTAGCCGCACGTCGTGACCGGAATTCCGTCCTCTGTGGTAAAGGAAACATAGTAGATGCTTCGCAGCAGCAGTACAAAGTTTTTGTAGCGCGGTTCGCCGTGGTCATCCGCCGTCAGGTAGGTGCGGAAATAGTAGGAGCGCATCGTTGGCACATTACCGTAGCGCTCGGTGTCCGCTACCCTTGGGTAGCGAGTCAGCACATACAATTCATACAGGGCATTATAGTTTTCCTCCGGCACAGTGCCGTCAGGATTCAGCAGTACGCGGCAGTTTTGTTGCGCATCGGCATCGGTGCATTCCTCACCCAGCAGCCAGTCTGCATACGCTTGGGCCTTCTGCGCAGTAATGTCCACCGCATCGGGGGAGTAGCTGAATTTCATAGCGCATTGGGTGTCGCCTTGCTCTGTCAACGCTTTCCACTCGGAAGCGGTGATGGATTCACCATCCCGTAAATATTCCACCGAAAAATCGTTGTAATCTGTTGCCTCCTGATGAGTGTCCACAATCAACTGGTAGCCATTGGTGACGAAACCGGAATCCGATTGAAATGTGTCGATTCTCGTTTCTTCGCCACCGTTCAGGGCAGTGGCTCTGCCATCTTCTATTGTCAGGGTCAAGCCGTTGTCCACAGCATGGTACAAGAAGCTTCGAAACATCTCCGCATTTTTATACTGGGTTCCAAAAGCAACCGCATCCCCTGCCATAAGCGCAACGAACAGCAGCACTAACCCCAACAGAAAGGAGAGTATCCCGTGTCCCACACTGCACCGCTTGGCGGCCACTTTGTTAGAGAGTGGGGAAAGAAAAAAATACCGAATTGTTGATAAAATCGCATCCATTTGCAAATACCCGTCAGAATTCTGTTTGCCTTATTCTACCACAACCGGCCTGGCTTGTCACGAGCCGGGCCGGGATTTCACATTTAGTGCGTGATGTACGCTTAAAATTCAACCGTCATACCGTCATAGCTAACCACATAGCCCATTTCTTCCGCCGGGCCAGCCAATTCGTCATAGTTGGCAAGACCGTTATGGGAAAAATGGTTCAAGACCTTGATGGTTTTTTCGTCCATAATGCCTTCTCGCATCAGTCGGTCAGCAAGTTCCCGCACGGTGACAAACCCCATGTGGTCCTTGCGCCAGTTGTCCGGGTTCAGTGCGCCAGTGCAGTCAAAAGAGACGAGGTCGAACCGGCCGAAACCTTTCAGCGCCTCAATGGCATCCTCATAAAAATAGCCGGAGTCATTGCCATACAAAAGACGCTTGCCATCGCGTTCAATAGCGTACAACACCGGGCTGGAAAGCGGGTCGTGTTGAGCGCGAACCGGCAGAATGCGGTAGCCGCCCGCCGTGAACTCCTTGTAGGGTTCCACCAAGCTGACACGAGCCAAGTCTTTCTCCAGCATGATTGGAAACTTGTGCATACCTGCCATGATAATGTCATAGCCAGACTTACCGGAATAGTAACGTACCCGGTGCGGCTGGTAACCAAAGCGCGGAATCAGCATATCATCCTCGACATACAGATGATCCTCGTGACTATGCGTAATCAGGCAGTTGTCGATTTTATCCCAGTCGATGTTGTAATGCAGGAAGTGGCAGACCGTATCCGGGTTAAAGTCGATCAGCAAATCGTCATTGATAATCGACTGCGTGCGGGTGCGGATGTTGCGCCCGCCCAGTTTTTTTGCCCGCAGACAGGTATCACAATGGCAGAATGGCGAAGGGATAGCGTCATAAGCTGCGGTACCAAGATATTGGATTTTCATGTTCGTCAGCCTCTTTTTAGTCAACCACTGTAAGCGTCACGGTCTGCGGCTTGTCGCTGCCGCCGCAGACCGTCAGAGCAAAGTCACCTGCGTCTACGGTGTTCTGCATATCATCGGCCACATAGCCCAGATGCTGCACATCAATGGTAAATTCCACCTGCACAGTCTGCCCGGCAGGAATCTCTACGCGGCGGAAGTCCAGCAGCGTGCGCACCGGGGTCAGCTTTTTGCAGACCACATCACGGAAGTAGAGCTGTACAACCTCAGTGGTGGTGCGGCTGCCGGTATTCGTGACCGGCACGGTCAGTGTGACGGCGTCGTTCTTGCCTGCTGTTGCAGTCGAAAGATGCGGCGCACCGCAGCGGCAGGGTGCGTAGGACAAGCCGTAGCCGAAGCTGTACAGGCTGCCCGCAGGTACATCAATATACTTGGCACCGTGCCAGTAGTCGTATTGATTGTAGTAGCAGGGCAGCGCGGCGGAATCATAAGGCATCGAAATCGGCAGTCTGCCGACAAATTCTTCCTTCCCACACAGTAAGGCGGCCAGCGCCTTGCCGCCACGGTCGCCGCCATTAAAGCACTGCACCAGCGCATTCGAGACATTCCGCACATGGGTCAGCACCAGTGGTTTACCGCTGACGATGACACTGACCAGCGGCTTGCCCAGGGCTGCCAGCTTTTCAGCCAGTTCATCCTGACGGCCATACAGGTCCAGCTTCGCACGATCCTTGTTTTCGCCGTTTTCTTTCAGATTATCGCCCAGAACGGCAACAATCACATCGGCGCCGCGGGCGGCATCCAGTGCTTCGGCCATCAGGCGGTCACTTTCCTCTACCGTGATTTCTTCCTCAATCACGCAGCCCTTGGCGTAGACGACTTCGGCGTCCGGGAAAGCCTCGCGGATGCCGCGCAGGGCGGTGTAAATTTTCTCGGTGGGCTGGGGGTCAGGCTTTGGGTCCGGGTGAGAAACATAGGTCCAATCGCCATACTGTGCCTGCCAGTCATCGGTGTTCGGGCCGACAACAGCAATTTTGCAGATGTTCTGGGGCTGCAAGGGCAGCACACCGTCATTTTTCAGCAGAACAATACTTTCCAGCGCGGCACGATCGTTGATTTTGCGGTGTTCCACACAGCCGATAACGCTGCGATCTGGGCGCTTGCGGGTGCCGTCCAGCAGACCAAGTCGCGCCTTGACACGCAAGATTCGCCGTACGGCATCATCCACATATTCCATCGGGATACGCCCATCCTGCACAGCCTTACGCACGCCTTCGGCAAATTCGGGGCTGTTCATGCTCATGTCGTTGCCTGCATTCACGCCCATTGCCGCCGCCTCGGCAGCATCGCGGGCAACATGCTGGCCGGCTGTCAGCGAATGAAAGTTGAACCAGTCCGTCACCACAAAACCGTCAAAGCCCAGTTCATTTTTAAGGATTTCCCGCAGGTAGTGGGTATTGGAAGTCAGCGGCGTACCGTCCACAGAGCCGTAACCTGTCATAAAGGTCATGCAGCCCTCTTTCACGGCGGCCTCAAACGGTTTCAGGAACAGTTCCCGTGCTTTGCGCTCGGTGAACTCGCTGTCGTAAGAATCTCGTCCGCCGGTGGCCTCACCGTAGCCTAGATAGTGCTTGGCACAGGCTGCGGTCAAATTATCGGTCTGGTAGCCGCGAATGATAGCAGCCCCCAGACGGGAAATCAGTTCAGGATCCTCGCCAAAGGTTTCATCGATGCGTCCCCATCGCAGGTCGCGCCCCATGCACAGCACCGGGGAGAAAACCCAGTCCAGCCCATCGGCAGCAACCTCTTTGGCCGTAACATAGCCCACCTGCTCTGCCAACGCTTCATCAAAGGAGCAGGCCAATGCCAACTGAGAAGGGAAAATGGTGGCTTCCGGCAGCAACGCATGACCATGGATCGCATCAATGCCGAACATCGGCAAAATCCCCATACGGCTGTTTTCTGCTCCCTGCAGATACCTGCCCGTCTCACTGCCCAACACATGCAGGTAGGACCCTTGCTGTCCTTTTTTCACCACCGCATCAAATGCATCGGCAGGCAGTGCTTGGTAGGAAAGCTGCAGCATCTGATCCAATTTTTCCTCTGTCGTCATTTGGGCGAGAATCCCATTGATCATTTCTTCTGTTTTTTTGTTTGGCATTTGCTTTACCCCTGCTCTCTTCTCTGCTGCAGATATTCACGGCATGGCAGCAGCCAGTCCGTTTGAATAAAATCAAAACCCTTTTCTGCAAACCAGCCCCAACCATGTTCCTTACTGATGCAGTAAGCTGAATCATCCGTATGATGGGCCGAAATCACATCCCGTTCATCGTAAACAATGGCATTGCCCCATAGCAGCAACCCTTTGTCATGCAGTCCCTGCAGATATTCCGGGCGAATCAGCGGCGAGGATTCCTCGCCGACCAGTATCTCATTCCCGATAAAATTCACTTTGCTTTGCAGCAGTTGTTCCGTAGTGGTATCCCTGTCGCGCACCAGCTGCATAAACATCAGCTCCGGGGCGTAACGCTCCACTTGTTCAATGGCCTGCGGAACCGCATAGGTTTTTACAATAACCTGCTTTTCTACTCCCGCGCGGTAGATTTCGCGGGTAATGCCCTCGACATCCGTCCAGTATTTATCTACATTGATATAGACACGGTCCTTCAGCAGTGCAAACGCATCCGCCAAGCGGGGTGCCCGATAGTGTGTCGGGACATGGTCAGCGTTCAGCAGCGGGGTGTTTTCGATTTCTTTTGCGTCCATATCGGCAATGCTTTTGCCCCCTTGCAGAAACACGGGTTCCATTCCGGGGTGAAACACAAAAAACTGTCCATCACGGCTCTTGCTCACATCCAGTTCAATGACATCCGCCCCCTGATCCAATGCAACGGAAAACGCAGTCAATGTATTGCAGGGAATATTGGCACGGTTTATGCCGCGATGTGCCACCAGAAAAGGAAGCGCTGCGGCCTGCCGGTTCTCCTGAATCGATCTTGTGAAATTTGGTGTGCTCATAGGTTTTACATTCCTTCCACTGCGATAAATGTATAGATAAAAGTCTATACTACTTATTCCGCAAGTACAACAACACAAATCTCATATTTGTTACAAAAATACCTGCATTTCGGTCGATTTGCGAGACCGTCCCGCCTTCCGCAAAACAGCCGAGGTCTGTAACCCTCGGCTGTCTCTTATCGATAACTTTCCAGCAGATCGATTATTCTCTCCGCTATGCGTTTCATGCCTAAATCTCCGGGATGCATCGCCACGCCACTGTTTGTAATCACCGCGGCAGTTCCATCCTCCAGGATATATTGGTTTCCCACTGCGCTTTTATTTTCAGCCAACAATGACAAATCCCGTATGTCTGCCATGTCAATGCCAAGCCGTGCACAGACAGGTGCAAGGATCGGATAGTTTTCATTTGCGTTAAACCATGCTGCGACCCAAATGATTCGTGCGCGTGGGCAGGTCATGCGCAGCAGGGAAAGGAGCGTAAACGCATCTCCGCCAAAAGTGGCGCGCTTTTCAGGCGTGTTTACATTGTCGGAAAGCTGCAGGATAAGCAGATCCTCGTTTCCGTCCAAACTCCGCGCCATTGCTTCGGCTTCCCCTCTGCGGCTTTCACAGGTCGTCATTCCCTCCCACGGACTGGCGCACAGGCGCCGAACCTCAACGGTCGGTTCATTGTGTTTCAGATATTCTTCCACATAGTAAAAGTAATCGTGGTATTTGTCACTGGCAGCCATACCATAGCCAAACCCCTCGGTGAGGCTATTGCCAAACACAACCACCTTGCGCGGTATACTGCGGATCGTGTACAAATTTCCGTCCGCACCGACACTCAAATGGTACTTTATACCATCCGGCGCAATCAATCCCGCATCGGTTAGTGTCGCCGCATTGACAGGGGTGTTCTGTTTTGACGAAGTTCCGGCAGCTAGCGAAAACCGCAAGGGAACGCAGTAGGGGATGGGACGCAGCGGATGACCGCTGTATCCGGCTGCATCCTGATAGCACTCCGACGCAAAACTGACCAGAGTTTGCGCATCCTGCCCCGTCGCCCCGGAAAACACCGGATATTCCGCACTCCACTTCACAAAAATGCCGTAGCCCGCCGGGACTGCAATTCTCTCGTTTGTGAACACCAATCGATTTTTTCCCGGATGTACTGTACGTTCAAATTCCGATGTCTTTTGGAAAAGGCTGTATTGATCCAGACATCCTACATAAAATGTCAGGTTTGCTGCACAGGGCACATAAATTTCTACGCTGTCCAAATACAAATTGTCAATGTCTGCGTAGTCATCCGTACCGAGAAGCAATGGTTCCTGCAAGTATACTGCTTTTTCCTTGTCAAAGTCAAAGCTGCCCTTATAGCCGTAGCTTTTCACCGGTAAACCTCCCTGTACTATGATTTATAGGGTATCCTGCACAAAATGCAGCAGTACGCTTTCATAATCACCCCAAAGATCATCCTGCCGATATCCGGCATTCATCAGCATTTCCCCGGAGTAAGTTTTGTCTGTGCCTTCCAGCCGATAACGCGCATGGGGATTCAGCCCCTCCAGGCGAAAAACCGCCGGAACCCAAACCATTTCATGCCCCGGCTGCACATAAGTGACAAGGCTTTCCGTTTTATCCGGGCTTACGACCTGCCAGCAATCGTACTGGTGGTTCTCACGGTAGGAGGCAATGCGGTAATACTCGCCCTCGCGGCAAATGTCGTTATATTTGTGGTACAGTTTGTTGAATTGCGCGATTTCCCGCTTTTCTTCCTCGGAAAGGGTCGTGACATCCAGTTCGTAGCCGAATGCACCGCACATTGCCACATTAGCACGAGTTTTCAGCGGGGTAATGCGGCCGGTGTGGTGATTCTGTTTGCAGCAGACATGTGCACCCATCGTACCAAGCGGGTAGGTCATGGCCGTCCCCTCTTGAATTTGCAGCCGCTGCACCGGATCCATGTTATCGGAGGTCCAGATCTGTGGGCTGTAATAAAGCATTCCCGCATCAAAGCGTCCGCCGCCGCTGCAGCAGTTTTCCAGCAGCAGATTCGGAAATTCCTGCAGCATACGTTCCTGCAGACGGTACAAGGCCAACACATAACGGTGATAGAACTCCCCTGCGTGTTCACGGTCCAGTGCGGCGCTGCCGATGTCGGCCAGACTACGGTTCATATCCCATTTCACATACGCGATATTGGCACTGTGCAGCACGCGGGAAATACAGCCATAGACATACTCTTCCACTTCCGGGCGGGTGATGTCCAGCACATACTGGTTGCGCGAAAGGCTGATGGGCCGCCCCGGCACCTGGATTGCCCAATCCGGGTGGGCGCGGTACAGGTCAGAATCCGGCGAGACCATTTCAGGCTCCAACCAGATGCCGAACTTCATCCCCACCGCATTGATGCGTTCCACCAGCGATTTCAAACCGCATTTGATTTTGTTTTCGTTGACCGTCCAATCGCCCAAACCGGTTTCGTCACTGTTGCGGTTACCGAACCAGCCGTCATCCATGACCAGCATCTCAATTCCCAGTTCATGGGCCTGTTTGGCAATGGCTTCCAACTTTTCATCGGTGAAGTCGAAATAAGTGGCTTCCCAGTTATTGATTACGATGGGACGCTGGCAGTGCAGATAGGGGCTGCGAATCAGATGTTTGCGGTATAGGTTGTGGAATCGTCGGGTCATCGTGCCGATGCCGCTGTCCGAGTAGACCAGAACCACCTCCGGTGTGTCAAAGTGCGCGCGCGGTTCCAACACCCAGCGGAAATCCTGCGGGTGAATGCCTACGCTTAGCCGCAGACGCCCCATAATGTCCGCTTCGGCCTCTGCCAGGAAGTTGCCGGAATATACAAGCTGCATAGCGTATACCTCGCCATGCTTCTGCGTTGTGCCCGCTTCGGCAGCCATGATGAACGGCTGTGCTTCATGGCTGGACTTGCCGCAGACAGAACCCACCGCATATTTGCCCGCCGTAAGCGGCTGGGTGATGATATTGCGTTCATGGTTGGTAAAGCCCTGCAGGGACGTAATGATAAAGTTCTGCCCCTGCATATCCAGACAGGCGCTGGGCACGCGCTCCAGATATAGTGTGCGGTCACTTTCGTTGATAAACCGCACGCTGCGCAAAATAGCATCGCAATCTGCAAAAACACTGTATCGCAGCAGTACCGCAAGGTTCAGCACCGGGTCACGCAGGGTGATTTCCAGCGTTTCGGCTTCCTGCTTCTTTTCTGCAAAGGTGGCGGGCAGCCCGTCCGGCGCAGGTTTGCCGGTCAGAATGCGATGGCTTTCGTAATACAGCTTGCAGGTGTTGTGACCGTCTGCATCCCGCACGCAAAGGGTGTTGTCACGGTAGTCACCCGTGCCAAAGGCAGGATATTCAAAAGCCGATGTCGTGTAAAAGGGAACTTCCTCACGCTTGAGATTGTACAGATCACTTTCGGATTCATCCCGGCCAAACAGGTATGCGCAGTCGGTATCCTCTACATGCACGCCGTAGTACAGGTGCATCAAATGCCTGCCTGCATACACGCCGCACATGTAGGTAGTGTGCTGCGTGCTGATGGTAAAGATCTTTGTTTTTTCATTGTACACAATCGCCATAACAAAACTCCTGTTCTGTTTTTAACGGTATATGCTGAAATCCACTTATACATTATGCCATTTGTCTTGTAAAAGCAATAACACAAATCGCAGATTCGTTACAAATATCCTCGTTCTTCTTCCGGGGCAGTCATCGTATTGGCGGATACTGCCGGGCGGTTCCTGCGGCGGTATTCCCCGGGCGGCATCCCATAGCGGTGCGCAAAGCTGCGAAAAAGCACCGATACGTCCCCAAAGCCTGTCTGCTGACTGATCTGCGCTATGGTCAGATCCGTCGCGGTAAGCAGTTGGGCAGCGCGGCTCAACTGTTCTTCCTGAATATATTTTTTGGGCTGACGGCCCATGATCTGCATAAACACTTTGCGGAAGTACGAGGGACTGAAATGACAAATTTCTGCCATTTCCTCTATCGTCATGCCAGAGCCGTTTTCCAGCCGAGCCGAAAATTCCAGCAGTGCGGGCATGATTTTATTGGTTGCCCGATTGATTCTGGCCAAATTATTTCCCTGGTCGTGTTCCGTGTGGCCGATCAGCACCAGCAGGCTAAGCAGTTTTACCACAAGGCAGCTTTCTGTGTAGGGATCGGCATCGGTATGCAGGGCCAGTTCTGCAATATCTGCCACACTGTGTACCAGTGCGGGGTGTTCCGCTGGGGAGAAAATTCCTCTCAAGCGGCACTGCTCTGTCAGCTTGTTCAGGAAGTCCTCTTGGGGTGCAATCGCTTTGTCGTGCAAGCCTTGCGGCATAAAGCTGATAAACTGCCACACCGTATCTTCTGCTGTGGCGATATTGTAATGCGTCTGGAAGGGCAGGATGATCTGGGCATCCCCCGCTTTGTAGGGGATAACATCCTTGTCCAGATACAAAACCCCTGCGCCGCTGGCACAAAAGCCAATTTCCATTTCCATGTGATAGTGCAAAAACGAGATTGGCTTTGGTGACATATGGTACACGCTGACACGGCAGCATTTCCACTTGTCATAGGGCGGTGACGACTCAAAGCGGCAGGGCAGTTCCGCTTGTTCTTTTCCACGCGGCTGTGCAAGTGTGTGTCTACTTTTCCCCACAGGATACATCCCCTTTTCTGTAACAAGACTTTTTCCCTTCAAGTAAGACAGATTTCTGAGAAAAAGTCAAGAAAAAGAATCGTTTTTGCAATGCTTTGGTGGACACTTTCCTCTTTTTTACAATTTACGCAGTTTTCTCCCTGTGCTACAATCAAGCTGTATTCTACCTTTCCACATATAAGGAGTTTTAGTATGAAAGCCTGCTTTACCCACTGCAAGGACGAAACAGATATTTTTTACCCTGAAAAGAATGTAGACTGCCGCTTTAACGGTGCCTATGCCGAGGCGTTGGATTTCATTATGAAATACCAGCTTATGCGCCCGGATCTCTGGAAAAAGTTTGTAAACCTGTACCGCATCCAGCCGGATGCCGAGCATGGCTGGACCGGCGAATATTGGGGCAAAATGATGCGCGGTGCCTGCTGGTGCTACGCCTACAACCATGATGCTGAATTGTACGCTCTGCTGCGCCAGAGCGTGCTGGAGCTGATTGGCTGTGCCGAGACCTGCGGACGTATTTCCACATACATCCGCCCTCTGGAGTTCCGCGGCTGGGATATGTGGTGCCGCAAATACGTTCTGCTAGGACTGGAATATTTCTATGAGATCTGCCCGGAGGCTGAACTGCGCAAGCAGATAAAAAAGGCGATGATGCGTCATCTGGATTATATCGTTGCGCGCATTGGCAATGGTTTAGGGCAGACGCCCATCGACCGCACTTCCGACTATTGGCAGGGTGCGAATTCTTCCTCCATCCTGGAGCCAACGATGAAGCTCTACAAACTGACCGGCAAAAAGGAATATCTGGCCTTTGCCGATTATATCGTTAGCGCGGGTGCCTGTGCCGGAGACAACAGTCTGTTTGAACTTGCCTATCGTGACGAAATGCCGCCGTTCCGCTATCCCGTGAACAAAGCCTACGAGGTCATGTCCTGCTTTGAGGGGCTGATCGAATACTACCGCGTGACTCGCGAAGAAAAGTGGCGCACCGCCGCCCTGAACTTTGGACGCCGCGTCCGCCTTGTGGAGAAAAGCATCATCGGATGCTGCGGCAGCATGGAGGAGCAGTTCGACGGCGCCGCCCTGCATCAGACGGCCACGGAGCATTTCTGGATCATGCAGGAAACCTGTGTTACTGTCACTTGGATGAAGCTGGCCGGTCAGCTTCTGCGCCTGTCCGGCGATTCCGCTTATGCCGATTGTATTGAGGAGTCTTTTTACAATGCCTATCTGGGCGCACTGAACACCCATCACAATGCCTCTGTGGAGCGCATTCAGGCAGACGGCCTGAATGCGAAGCACCCGGAGGATCTGCCCAAGCCGGAGGTTCTGACGTTCGACAGCTACAGCCCTCTGCTCTCCGGTGTTCGCGGACAGATGGTCGGCGGCTACAATGTAATGCCGGATAACACTTTCTACGGCTGTTGCGCCTGCATTGGCTCGGCGGGCATAGGCTTGCTGCCGCAGGTCGCCGTCATGCACAATGCAGCTGGCCCGGTGCTGAACCTGTATTTCCCCGGTGACACCTCTGTGCAAACTCCCGCAGGGCAGCATCTGACCCTGCATCTGGATGCTGATTATCCCTACGGCAATGGCGTCATCTCCATTAAATTGTCTCTGCCTGCCCCTGAAGCCTTTGCACTGACGCTGCGCATCCCCGCTTGGAGCCGCAGCACCAGCCTGACTGTGAACGGTGAGGCAATGGAGGTCAACGACACCGGCTATCACAGCTTTGCCCGCACATGGCAGGACGGCGACACGCTGGTTCTGACGCCGGATATGCGCACCTTTGCTGTTCGCCCGCCGCAGGGGGCTTGCGATGAGGATTCCTTCCTTGCCTACCGTCGTGGGCCGATCCTGTTGGGTGCCGATGTGCGTTTGGGCATTGACCCTGCCGCCGACTATGCCATTGCGCAGGATTCTGACGGTGTTATCGCAGCCGTGCCTGCATCCTGCACCGAAGTGCCGGACAGTCATCTGTGCCTTGTCATGCCTATGGCCAACGGCAGCACGATTCGCTTGATTGATTACGCTAGCACCGGCAAAACCTGGGATGAAAGTTCCCGCTGCGCAGTATGGCTGCATAATTGATTGGCTTATGTCTGCATATACCGGCAAGGAGTTCTGATGTATACGATTATTGTTTCCAGAGTTTGACAAGTAATCATGAGTACAATTTAGCTCATACTTTACTCAAAGTTTTGCATTGCGTCTGCACGATTGCCGTCAATTCTCACCTCCAGATGCAGATGGTTGCCCGTCACCCGCCCGGTATGCCCGACATATCCGATAACCTCTCCCGCCTGCACCTGCTGACTGGTGGTGACGCAGATGGACGAACAGTGGGCGTACAGTGTTTCCAGCCCACCACCGTGGTTAATTTTGATGTAGTAACCGTAACTGCCGCCCCAGCTGTCAAGGCCATTGGCAACAGTGACCACGCCATCTGCGGCGGCGAGGATCGGTGTTCCCTCGGCACAGGCAATGTCAGTGCCGGTGTGGGAGCTGACCTCGCCGGTGATGGGGTCCACGCGGTGACCAAACTGCGAGGTAATCGTACCCGCAACCGGCAGCGGCCATTGCAGGGTGCCTGTGGGGGTGCGAGTGCTGTCCGGGTTCATAAGTTCTCCACCGCCCTGTGCAAAACCGCCGAGCAATTCTGCCCACAGTTCCTCATACTGTGGGTCTTGCAGGAGTTGCAAATAGGTGTTCTGGCGGGTGGTGAAATGATAATCTGCCGCCATCTCGTCGGGTGTTTTGTGGGTCAGTTCGATTACGAGGACAGTTTCGGTGATTTCTGTGGTAGTCGGGTTGCCGTCCTCATCGGTAGTGTCTATGGTAGTCGACTCCGGGTGGGTGGAATAGTCCACTGCGTTCATTGCCCACATAGTTTCCCGCAGTTTATCCACCTGTTCCTCTGTCAGCGCCGCTACAGGTGTGCCCTGTTCATTGCCGGATACATACGATGAAAAGACCGCCAAGACATCTTGCCAGCGGATGTAGTATACATCATCGTTGGCGGTAATGTCTTGGCGG
>OGIO01000723.1_pt1 | contig 36077 bp, 36 predicted proteins | sample 1571841 | NCBI WGS metagenome assembly OGIO01 (sample SAMEA2582111, study PRJEB24529) | metagenome | biome: Human gut stool | place: China | collected 2011
AGAAATCCCAGTGGATCTTCGGTGGTGACGGATGGGCTTACGATATCGGATTCGGTGGCGTTGACCATGTACTTGCTTCCGGCAAAGACATCAACGTAATGGTATTCGATACTGAGGTTTACTCCAACACAGGTGGACAGTCTTCTAAGGCTACCCCGACTGGTGCAGTAGCACAGTTCGCAGCTGGTGGTAAAGAGACCAAGAAGAAAGACCTGGCTTCTATCGCTATGAGCTATGGTTATGTATATGTAGCACAGATCTCCATGGGTGCTGACTTCAATCAGTGCGTAAAAGCAATCGCAGAGGCAGAGGCATATCCGGGACCGTCCCTGATCATCGCTTACGCTCCGTGTATCAACCATGGTATCAAGAAAGGTATGAGCAAAGCTCAGACCGAGGAGCAGCTGGCTGTTGAGGCTGGTTACTGGCATTGCTTCCGTTTCAACCCGGCTCTGGCAGCAGAGGGCAAGGATGCATTTGCACTGGATTCCAAGACTCCGACTGGCGATTTCCAGGCATTCCTGGATGGCGAGGTTCGTTACAACTCTCTGAAGAGAGCAAATCCGCAGAGAGCAGAAGAACTGTTTACCAGATCCGAGAGCGAGTACAAGGCAAGATATGCTTACCTGAACAAACTCAAAACTCTGTACGGCGGAGACGCAGAATAATCTGTATTAACAAGAAGGATATGCTTTCGGGCATATCCTTCTTTTTTTCTTGCATAAAAAGAAAGATATGGGTATGATATCTGGTAGATAGAATTTCTTTTTTGGAGGACGAAACGATGACAAAACCAACTTTGGTAATTATGGCAGCAGGAATGGGAAGCCGTTATGGCGGATTAAAACAGATCGATCCCATTGACCCGCAGGGACATATTATTATGGATTATTCCATCTATGATGCAGTACAGGCCGGATTTGGAAAAGTAATATTTATCATTAAAAAAGAAAACGAAGCAGATTTTCGCGAGAGCATCGGCAATCGCATGGAGAAACGTATTCCGGTGGAGTATGTATTTCAGGATCTTCACAATATTCCGGAAGGTTATGAAGTGCCGGAAGGACGTGTAAAACCATGGGGAACCGGCCATGCCGTATTGTCCTGTCTGCCGGTGGTGGATGGACCGTTTGCTGTGATCAATGCAGATGATTATTATGGACAGGAGGCATTCCGTCTGATCCATGATTTTCTGGTAAATACCAAAGATGGAGAGAAATATCAGTATGCCATGGTAGGTTATCTACTGAAAAATACATTGACCGAGAATGGTCACGTGGCACGTGGTGTCTGTGAGACAGATGCGCATCATAAGCTGACTGCCATTACAGAGAGAACCAGAATCGAGCGTCATGCAGAAGGACCGGCATATACAGAGGATGATGGTGTGACCTGGCACAGCCTGCCGGAAGATGCACCGGTATCCATGAATCTGTGGGGCTTCTCTGCAAGTATTTTAAAAGAACTGAAAGAGCGTTTTCCAGTATTTCTCGATGAGAATCTAAAGAAAAATCCGCTGAAATGCGAATATTTCCTTCCATTTGTGGTAGATGAACTGATCCGAGAAGGAAAGGCAGAAGTAACTGTATTGAAATCCCATGACCGCTGGCACGGAGTTACCTATAAGGAAGATAAACCGGTCGTTATGAAAGCAATGCAGGATCTGAAAGATGCAGGAAAATATCCGCAGAATTTGTGGGAGGAGTAGAATATGTGTACAGCAGCAACCTATCAGACAAAAGATTTTTATATGGGACGTACATTGGATTATGAATTCTCTTATGGAGAACAGATAGCGATCATTCCACGTAATTATCCGATCAAGTTTCATTATGCAGGTACTATGGAGCATCATTATGCCTGCATTGGCATGGCGCATGTAGCAAATGGATATCCATTGTATTATGATGCAGCAAATGAAAAAGGACTTGGTATGGCAGGCCTCAATTTCGTCGGTAATGCTGCATATGCTGACGTAGATAATGAAAAAGAAAATGTAGCACAGTATGAGTTTATTCCCTGGATACTGACACAATGTGCAACTGTGGAAGATGCAAAGAAAAAACTGAAGGAAATGAATCTGACAGGAATTCCGTTCAGTGCACAGCTGCCGACGGCACAGCTTCACTGGATCATTGCAGATAAAGATGGCTGCATTGTGGTAGAGTCCATGGCAGACGGGCTTCATGTATATGATAACCCGGCAGGGGTTCTGACAAATAATCCGCCATTTCCGCAGCAGATGTTTTTGATGAATCAATATATGAATTTATCACCGAAGCAGCCGGAAAATCTGTTTTCTGATAAACTTCCGCTTACCACTTACAGCAGAGGAATGGGTGCGCTGGGACTGCCTGGAGATCTGTCATCCACTTCCCGTTTTGCCAGAGTGGCATTTACCAGACTCAATTCCCGGTCTGAAGATACAGAAAAAGCAAGTGTCAGCCAGTTTTTCCATATCTTAGGGTCCGTAGACCAGCAGAGAGGATGCTGTGAGGTGGCAGAGGGTAAGTATGAGATCACCATCTATACTTCCTGCTGTAATACAAGCAAAGGTATCTATTATTATACAACTTATGAGAATCCGCAGATCACAGCTGTGAATATGCATGCAACAGATCTTAACGGAACAGAAGTTGTCAGCTATCCGATGTTACAGGATACAGAGATCCGCTATCAGAATTAAGAAAAACTTTAACTTTCTTTCCTGCGGATTGTGGTAAAATATCCATATTCAAGGATAAAAGCGGAGATGTCAAGCATATCCGCAGGAGGAAGTAAGATGAAAAAGAAAGTAATTATGCTTAGTATGCTGGCAATCACAGCAGCGATGCTGACAGCGTGTTCAGACAAAAATGATGCAGCAGATGTGCCGGAAGTTTCACAGGCAGAAGAAAGTACAGAAAATACGGATACAGATTCATCTGCAGAAGCAGCGGAGAAATCCACAGAGAATGTCGAAAAAGATTCGGAGGTCAAGGGTTCAGACTATGTGATGCCCGAAGAGTACCAGAATATTCTGGATAAATACAAGACGATGATTACAGAAAAATGGGATGTGAGTAAAGCATTTGATGAAGGAATGTCTTCTATGGTGTCAGAGTTTTGTAATATGGATGCACAGGATCAGATCGGTTATACTCTGTATGATCTGGATGCAGATGGACAGCCGGAGCTGTTGATTGGTGAAATGGATACAGAATTACCGGCAAACAGGATTATTTTTGATGCGTATACTTTGAAGGATGGAAATGCTGTTCAGATATTTGAAAGTGAATCCAGAAACCGTTATTATCTTGTGGAAGATGAAGCAGGAGCGATCCTGATCGCAAATGAGGGATCCAATGGTGCGGCGAGCTCCGGATGGTTATATTACACAGTGTCAGGGGATCGGCTTACAGTTCAGCAGGCAATCATGTATGATGCAGCAGCAGATGAAGAAAATCCATGGTTTATGGCATATGATGATGACTGGGATACTTCTAATGATGAGCCAGTGGATGAAGATATGGCACAGTCTGTAATCAATTCTTATACGGACAATTATGCAAAGCTTGATTGGACAATACTTGTACAGGAATAACATATAATATGAACAAAGAAAGATAGATGACAATGAAGAAGAAATATTTAGCTGTATTTATGATGGCAACAGCATTGACATTAACGGCATGTGGAGCAAAAGATACAGCAGGAGATTCTCAGCAGGCAGAAGAACAGGTGACAGAGATCACAGACGAGAATACATCGGATAGTGAAACTGCAGAGAACAGCGAAAATAAGATTACGGAACTGACTGTTGATACACCGGCAGAGTTCGGTGGGCAGGAGTTTACGCTGAAAACGGAGCAGGCATATCCGGATGACGATGAGATTATTGCAGTTACAGCTGTGTATGGAGATCAGGAACTGAAACTGGATGAAAGTCTCTATGTGAATGGTGTCTATGAGGTATCTCTGGATGGTCAGAAATATGTGATGACAGAGACCACTACCTTTGATGACTATGGAATGATTTATCTTGTGAAGCTGGATGAGAGTGGAGTGACACTGGTATCCACACAGGATGGACATCTGCGTGAGGTTCCAGCAGATCCGACCGAAGGATTTGAAATTGAATCCAAGGTAGATGTGCTTGGGACCTATGGTGGAATAAGAACCTATTTTATACAGGATGACAAACTGACTGCCAATGATACTATCTATGAATTTGCAGGAGATCCATCAGGAGAGCTTCCGAAGCTGACAGTCAAGGGATCGATCCGATGCAGACTGGAAGGCGGCAATACGACTCTGGAAGCAGGAGATGTGATCATTCCGCAGGCATATTCACCGGATGATGGTACTTTCTATTTTGAACTGCCGGATGGAACTGCCGGAAATCTTCTAGTTGATCTGTCTCCCGATGGATCAGAAGGTCAGATGACGTATTCCGGTACGATCGATGGTGTGGATGAGAATGAGCTGTTCGAAAACCTTCCTTATGCGGGCTAAAAAACACTTGCAATAGAAGAAATGCAGCGTTACAATAGGTAGGACAATTGAAGGCAGGGGAGCTTGTATGACAGGCTGAGAGGAAGGTAGACCTTCGACCCTTTAACCTGATGCGGATAATGCCGACGTAGGAAGTGGATATGATTTTTTGAGGCACCGCATTGAGTGGTGCCTCTTTTGGGCAAAGAGTACAGTATTTTCTCTGTACAACAAAGGAGTGTAGGAACATGAAAAAAATTACAACGAAAAAAATGGCATTAACTGCTATGCTTGCGTGCCTTGCATTTGTACTGAACACATTTGTATATTTTCCGGCTATGGCACCTTTTCAGCATTTTGTTGATGTGCTGGCAGCTGTTCTGGTAGGTCCCTGGTATGGATTTGCAGCAGCACTGCTGTGCGGAATCATGCGGATGATGTCCGGCAGAACCATTCAGGCGGTAACCGGGGCAATCTTTGGACCTGTTCTTGGTGGATTGATTTATCGGAAAACAAAAAATGTCTACCTGGTATTTGTTGGTGAAGTGTTTGGAACCGGAGTGATCGGTGCCTGTGCTTCTTATCCGCTGATGAAGATGTTCTATGGACTGGATGCTCAGTCTCCGTTTTACTATATTCCGTTCTATACACCGTCAGCTATTGTGGGAGCAGCCATGGGTGTGGTTGTAGTTCTGATCCTGAAGAAGACAGGGGTGCTGAACCGCATGCAGAATGAACTTTCATAGGAGGAAGACAAATGACCAAATTTGCAGAGGTACTGCGTAAGGTTCATGAAATGGAACCGCGTGTGCAGTGCATCACTAACTTTGTGACAGTTAATGACTGCGCAAATATCATCCTGGCGGCGGGCGGAACTCCGTCCATGGCAGATCATATTGATGAAGTGGCAGAAGCATTGTCCTGCGTACAGGCGCTGGTATGTAACATGGGAGCCATCGCATTGACGGATTCTATGATCGTCGGTGGAAAAGAGGCAAACCGACGGAAGATTCCGGTGGTGCTGGATCCGGTAGCAGTAGGTGGCACACAGCTTCGTAGAGATGCAGCAAAGAGGCTGTTGGAGGAAGTTCATTTTACCGCGATCCGGGGAAATGCATCAGAGATCCGCTACCTGGCCGGTCAGCAGACCACAGGTGCTGGCGTAGATGTAAGTGATCTGGATGCCATCACAGAGGAAAATCTTCCGGAAGCCCAGGAGATGATCAAGAATCTTGCAAAAAGTCTTGGAACAGTGATTGCAGTTTCCGGAGTGATCGACCTGGTATCCGACGGGGAGCGAACCATGGTTTTGAGAAATGGATGCGCGACCATGTCACGGATCACAGGAAGCGGGTGTATGCTGACTTCCATGATTGGTGCATTTGTAGGAGCGGCTGCAGAGGATCCATTTACAGCAACCTGTGCGGCTATGGCGGCTATGGGAATTGCCGGAGAGATCGCAGAGAAAAAGAGAATAAAAAATGGCACGGGAAATGCTACTTTCCGTACAGATTTGATCGATGCGGTCTTTAATCTGACGGAAGAGGAACTTACGAAAGGGGCACGTTATGAAATTTTCTAAAGAAGAGATACAGAATTCCATGCTGCTGTATGCAGTCACTGACCGTATGTGGCTGAAGGATGGAGAAGGACTGACAGATGTATGCAGAAAAGTACTGGAGAATGGTGCGACGTTTCTGCAGATCCGTGAAAAAGATCTGGATGAAAATACCTTCGAACAGGAGGCAGAGGCACTGAAAGAGCTGTGTGCCTCTTACAGAGTACCTTATGTAGTCAATGACAGTGTAGAGATCGCCATGGACATTGATGCAGATGGTGTTCATGTAGGACAATCTGATATCAAAGGACGCGACATTCGTGCGATGATCGGACCGGATAAGATTCTGGGAATCTCCGCAGGAACAGTAGAAGAAGCACAGGCAGCAGAAAAAGCCGGTGCAGACTATATTGGAGTTGGTGCAGTATTTGGCACAAGCACCAAGAAAAATGCCAGAAATCTGTCGCTGGAGAAGCTGCAGGAGATCAGCAGTTCTGTAAGCATTCCGGTGGTAGCCATTGGAGGAATCAATGCCTCCAATCTGATGGAGCTTGCAGGCAGCGGAGTAGACGGTGTAGCGGTGGTATCTGCCATCTTTGCAGCCAAGGATCCAGGTCAGGCGACCAGAGAGCTGAAAGTGCTGGCACAGAAAATGGTGGAACATGAATAAAAAATATGCAATCTTTGACATGGATGGGACCCTGGTGGATTCTATGGGATACTGGAAACGTCTGGCAGGAGAATATCTGGAGACTCATGGAGTTCTGAATCCACCAAAGGATATTCTGGAGAAGATCAAGCCCATGACTATGACGGAATCAGCAGCTTTGTTTATCCGGGAATTTGGACTTCAGGGAACGCCGGAGCAGGTGGCAGATGATATGAATGCCATGATGGATGAACATTATCGCAGTGACATCCCATTGAAGGCAGGCGTAAAGGAGTATCTGACCCGGCTGAGAGACAGAGACGTGCGTATGTGTGTGGCATCCGCTACTGCAGAACCGCTGATGGAAGCATGCCTGTCCCGTCTGGGTGTCAGGGAGGATTTTGAATTCCTGCTGTCCTGTGAGACCGTAGGAGCAGGAAAATGTCAGCCAGATGTGTACCTGGAATCCATCAGGCGCATGGGCGCGGAACCGTCAGAGACAGCAGTTTATGAGGATGCTCTTTATGCAGCGCAGACGGCAAAAGAGGCTGGATTCTATGTGGTTGGTGTCTATGACGGCAGTGTGACTTATTGCCATGAGCCGGATGATCAGGAAGAACGTGATCGCATGTGGAACGAGTGCTGGGAACAGTTGAAACAGCTGACCGACGAGTCCATCCTGGACTGGAAAACAGCAGAATAAAGAGTTGAAAATGGTTCCGGGGATTACCTCCGGAACCATTCTTTCATAACGTCATAGATCTGAATCAATTCTTCTTCTTTGATAATGTAAGGCATCATAGTGTACATGCAGGTCAGGAATGGACGGCTGAAGACGCCTCGTTCGTAAGCAAACTGCTGGAATCCTTCCAGTGTTGACGGATCGTAGACATCCACACAGGTGCATCCGCCCATGATGCGGACCTCACGGATTCTCGGATCGGTAAAACCATCCATTTCCCGATGGGAAATCTCGGTGATCCGATGGATCTTGCTCATATAATCTTCCCGTTCAAAAATCTCAATTCCTTTTAAGGCAACGGCACAGGCCAGTGGATTTCCCATAAAGGTTGGACCGTGCATCAGTGCTTTCCGGTCATCGTCACTGTAAAAGGCATCAAAGACTTTCTGACTGGCAACGGTTACAGCATGACCAAGGTAGCCGCCGGTCAGGGCTTTCCCCAGAACCAGAATATCCGGCAGAACTTCGTCTGCAACAAATCGATAACCAGTTCTTCCAAATCCAGTGGCAACCTCATCAAAGATCAGAAGTACATCGTATTCGCTGCATAATTCACGGGCACGCTTGAGAAAAGAAATATCATACATCCGCATGCCTCCGGCACCCTGCAGCAGTGGCTCTACGATAAAGCAGTTCAGCTGATCGTGATAGTTTGCAAAGGCCTCTTCCAGTGCAGGAATCTCAGTTGGAATATGGATCACACCTTCTTTTTTATCAAATGCGAAATGATAATCTTCATCATCCCCTACTTCCATAGCTTTGAAGGTATCTCCGTGGTAGGCATGTTCCAAAGCTAATACCAGCGGACGTTTTCTGCCCTGGTTAGTGTTGTACTGAAGCGCCATTTTCAGAGAAACCTCTACGGCAACACTGCCGGAGTCGGAGTAAAAGCAGTAGTTTAAGTTACCCGGCAGAAAGCTTTCCAGCTTTTCGGTCAGCTTCTGTACCGGCTCGTGGGTCAAGCCACCAAGCATCACATGGCAGAAATGATCCGCCTGTTCCTTGATGGCAGCAGTCAGTTCCGGATGTTTGTATCCGTGGATCATGCACCACCAGGAGGAGACAGAATCAATCAGCTTCTGATCCTCAGTATAGAGATAGACTCCATCAGCATCAACAATTTTATAAGGAGCCTTCATGGTTTTCATTTGTTCGTAAGGATACCAGATCATAATGTTACCTCGTCATAAAGTTCACTGAGTGTCGCAGCATCTATGGAAAGAGAAGTATCGCCATCACAGACTCTTGCAAGAGTGGGAAGACCGGTCATATGCTCACACATAAAAATGTTGTCTTCCTCCATTACATTGCCTGGGTGGCAGTGATTAAAGATCATTCCCTTGAGAGGAAGATCATGTGCTTTCATATATTCAACAGTCAGCACTACACTGTTGATGGTTCCAAGACCTGCATCAGCGACCAGAATGCTGGAAAGATGAAGTTCTTTTACTACATCTTCCAGCTGGATCTTGGCTTCGTCAAAGCAGATGGGGCATAGGATACCGCCGCTGCCTTCAACGGTCACATAATCATAGTTTTTACAGACCTGAGCAAATCCCTTTTTTACTACATTCATCTGAACCGGATGTCCTTCCAGCCGGGAAGCCAGATGAGGAGAGTAAGCATGCTCATATACATAAGGACACATATCTTCCAGTCGCTGAGTGATGCCGGACATAGTCTGTACACAGAGTGCATCTCCGGGAATCAGAGAGCCGTCTGCTCTGCGGTCATTTCCACTCATGGCAGCTTTGTAGTAGGCCGGATGTAGACCGACTTCTGCCAGTTTTTTAGTGATCAGACCGGTAATATAGGTCTTTCCGGTGTCTGTACCGGTACCTGTAATAAAGAGCGCTTTGCTCATGGCTTTATGCCTCCTTCCAGTAATTCGGTGTTACATCGCGGCCAAGATCCGTGAGCATCTGACGATCACTTCGGATGGTGGCACAGGCAACCGTTGTCAGCATATTTCCGGTAATGGTAGCAGAAGCCCCGGACTTGAAGGCAATTTCACCGTCGTTGGTCAGAAGAGCACGGCCTGCAGCCAGACGGATATTGGCATCGGGATTGATATAACGGAATAATGCGATGGTACGTAAAATATCTTCCTCAGATAAACGAGGCAGATTTTCCAGAGGGGTTCCTGGAATCGGCATCAGTGCATTGATGGGAATGGAATCAATTCCAAGTTCTGCCAGGCTGATAGCCATATCCAGGCGATCTTCCCATGTCTCGCCCATACCGATGATACCTCCGGAACAGGCACACATACCTTCTGCTTTGACTTTTTTCAAAGTCTCGATCTTCATATCATAAGTATGTGTGGTACAGATATTCGGGAAATTCCGGCGGGAAGTCTCAATATTATGGTGATAACTGGTCACGCCTGCCTCGTGGAGCCGATGAAGCTGATCAGCAGAGAGAAATCCCATGGAAGCGCACAGATCGATCTTACATTCCTTCTTCATGGTCTCGTAAGCATGGATCGCTTTGTCGAATTCTTTCCCTGTCAGTGCTTTTCCAGCAGTTACAATGGAAAAGCGATCCACGCCTTCGGACTCATTGAGCTTGCACAGCTCCACGATCTTTTCTTCCGGAAGAAAATCATAGACTTCGCAATTCGTGTGATGATGGGCAGATTGTGCGCAGTATTTACAGTCTTCCGGACAGCGGCCGCTGCGGCCGTTGATGATGGAGCAAAGGTCTACTTTATTGCCAATCCGTGCTTCACGGATCTGATCAGCTCCTTTACATAAATCGTCAAGATCACAGGTGAGGAAGAAGGACAGATCATCCTTGCGGGTCAGTCTTTTTCCGTCGATGATCTCCTGGGCTAAAGTCAGTACATTCATAAATATTAGTCTCCTTTGTGATAAATCGTTTGCGATAGATTATTTTTGTTCCGGCTTTACAGTTCCAGAACTGGTTTGACCCGTTTTACCAGAACTGCAGCAAGGATGCTTAAGGCAATGTCACCTGGAACTGCCAGGATAAAGCAGTACAGGAACAGCGGCCATACACCGATCGGTGTGTTGATTACATAATTGCAGATTATATAATAGTAGATCATGCCACATGCATAGACTACCAGAAGTCCTGCCAGGTTGGCTGCAAGATAGTGAAGAACGGTTTTCTTTTTCATATGTTCAGCCAGATATCCGGTTAAAAAAGTTCCGGCACAGAATCCAATCAGATAACCAAAGCTTGGCTTGAAGATATACCACAGACCGCCGCCTTCACTGAAGATGGGAAGTCCTGCTAGTCCAAGGATTACATAAGCGACTACGGATAGGGAGCCTCTGCGGGAACCAAGCAGAAGACCGGCCAGCATCGTAAATAAATATTGCAGGGTAAAGGGAACTACCGGAATGGGAATCTTGACAAATGCGCCCACTGCAATCAGGGCGGTGAACAATCCGCAGTAGATGATAGATTTTGTTTTTGCCATTTGTAAACCTCCTGAATTATTACGGTTCACAATTATAAAAGATAAAAAATAATGTGTCAACTAAAAAATATATATAGTTAACAAATGCGATAAAGGTGGTGTTAAGAATGATAGAAGTTGTTGCTTGACGGAGCCAGGGAGACTGCGATATATTCAGAGAAGAATAAGATGGAATACAGGCTTTGCTGATTGATATAGAAGGATGGGAAATACAGATGGAACGGTTGTTAAAACAGATAGAAGCGTATAAACCATGTAATGAGCAGGAAGAGAAAGACCGGGAATTGTTGCTTCAATGGATTAGAAGTGGAATGGATATTGTGACCAGAGCCAATGAGACAGCGCATCTGACTGCATCAGCATGGGTGGTAAGCCCGGATCGGAAGCATGTGCTCATGGCTTACCACAATATTTATAACTCCTGGGCATGGCTGGGTGGTCATGCGGACGGGGAATGGAATCTTCAGAAAGTGGCGATCCGGGAAGTGGAGGAAGAAAGCGGGCTTTCACAGGTCACACTACTACAGGAGGCACCGGTTTCACTGGAGATTCTGACTGTGGATGGTCACTGGAAGCGTGGAACGTATGTGGCCTCTCATCTTCATCTGAACGTTACCTATCTTATGGAAGCAGATCCCAGGAAACCAATACATAAAAAGCCGGATGAAAACAGTGCGGTTGCATGGATCCCGGTGGAAGAGATCAGGGAAAAATCTACGGAACCCTGGTTTGTGGAACATATTTATTCTAAACTCTGTAAGAAAGCATTGACTTTACAATAGATGTAGGGTTTAAAATCGGGAACGGAAGAAAGGAGTCTTTTGTACTTTTATGGAAAGAAATCTTACATCTGGAAGTGTATTTAAAAATATTGTGTATTTTTCTCTTCCTTATCTGTTGTCTTATTTTTTACAGACTCTGTATGGTATGGCAGATTTGTTCATTATTGGTCAGTTTGAAGGTGTGGCAAGCACTACTGCAGTATCCATTGGAAGTCAGGTTATGCATATGATCACGGTCATGATCGTAGGACTTGCCATGGGATCAACAGTCATCATTGCGCAGGCGATCGGAGGCGGTGATAAGAAAAAGGCCTCCCAGACAGTAGGAAATTCGGTGACTTTATTTCTTGGTCTGGCGATCGTACTGGCAGTCGTGCTGGTGACATTGGTATCCCCAATTGTGTCGGTCATGTCCACTCCGGCGGAAGCAGCAGATGGAACGAAACTGTATCTGATCATCTGCTTTATCGGGATTCCGTTTATCACTGCTTATAATGTGATCAGTTCCATTTTTCGCGGACTGGGAGATTCTAAGAGTCCCATGTGTTTTATTGCAGTAGCATGCGTGGTAAATATTGCCCTTGACTATCTGTTTATGGGATATTTTCATCTGGGACCGGCAGGAGCAGCACTTGGTACCACAATGTCTCAGGCATTCAGTGTGGTGCTGGCGCTCATTGTGATCATAAAGAAGCAGTCTGGCATCACTTTACAGAAAAGTGACCTGCGCCCGCAGAAAGCCGTGATGGGACAGTTGTTACAGATCGGTATCCCGGTGGCACTGCAGGATGGGTTTATCCAGATCGCGTTTATTGTCATTACTATTATTGCAAATCGCAGAGGTTTAAGTGCGGCCGCAGCTGTTGGTATTGTGGAGAAGATCATCAGCTTTTTATTCCTTGTACCGTCTTCTATGCTCTCTACAGTGTCAGCGCTCTGTGCTCAGAATATTGGTGCTGGAAAATATGATAGGGCCAGGGCAACCCTTCGCTATGCATTGATGATCGCAGTAGGATTTGGCATAATCGTATCCATCGTGATCCAGTTTATTGCAGAGCCCGTAGTAGGACTTTTTACAACAGATGAAGTGGTGAAGACGATGGGAGGTCAGTATCTGCGAGGTTATATCTTTGACTGCGTATTTGCCGGTATGCATTTCAGTTTCAGCGGGTATTTCTGCGCATATGGAAGATCAGAATTTTCTTTCCTGCACAACATTACCTCTATCTTGCTGGTGAGGATTCCGGGCGTGTATCTGACATCCAAGCTGTTCCCGGCAAGTTTGTTTCCTATGGGAATCGCAACGGCCTGTGGATCACTGTTATCCGTGATCATTTGTCTGAGTGTGTTTGTATGGCTGGAAAAGCATGGATGGGAGAGAAAACATCGGAATGGAAGATAAAAAATTATTTTGGATCAGTGATGTGGCAAAGATGTTCCATGTCAGTGCAGGAACCCTGCGACATTATGAACAGGCGGGATTGCTGGCACCGGAATATACGGATCCTGACACCGGATATCGCTACTATGGAATCCGGCAGTTTGAAGTGCTCAATACGATTCGATATCTGCGAGTATTGGATCTGCCTCTTTCACAGATCGCTGAGTTTCTTCAGAACCGGGATACAGATGTGATCGAGGAAAAATTGGAAAAACAGAAAGCCCTGATTCAACAGAAAAAGCGGGAACTGGAGATTATGGAACGAAAGATCGATCATCGGATCGAGCAGATCCGAGATGCCAGATGCTCCAGATTAGAAGAAATTCAGTTGAAAATATTTCCGGAGACACGTATGGTTCTCTTAAGAGATCCGGTGCGGCCAAGATCCTATCTGGATCTGGAAATCGCTATCCGGCAGATGCAAAAGGGACAGTCGGAGGCACAGGTATTTTTAGGAAAAGTCGGTGTGGGAATTTCTAAAGAGCATTTAAGAGAAGGAAGTTTTGAGGTATATGACTGGGTCTTCCTGATCCTGGATGAGGAAGACCATTATGACGGGCAGACAGAGCTGTTGCCTTCCATGGAGTGTGCAACGATCCGCTTCCGCGGCGGACATAAAGAAGCACCACGGTACTATCAAATGCTTCTTAACTTTTTGAAGGAGAAGCATCTGATGTCGGCGGGCTTTTCTCAGGAAATCACATTGATCGATGACGGCATGACCAGTGATCCTGAAAAATTTGTGACTGAGATTCGGTTGCCGATTCAGCAAAATATATAAAAATCAGCTATTATAATAGTGAATTTTGTCAGATTGACAATTGATTATTATACTGCTATTATCTGATATATCAGATATCATAAATGCGAGGAAAAATGAAGGGAATGAATATTGTGGAAGCTGCTCCTATTCGTGATCAGGTGGCAGATATTTTGCGAAAACGAATTATCAGCGGAGAACTGGCAAATGGCGAGCGGCTTAGTGAACGACAGATTAGTTCAGAACTGAATATCAGTACAACACCGGTAAAAGAAGCATTTCGACTGCTTCAGGCAGAAGGTTTGATTTATACTTTACCGAGGAGAGGATCATTTGTCTCGGCCAATGCATCGGAGCATGCTTACCAAGTGATGTTGCTTAGAAGTTCCATTGATGGGGTTGCAGCATATTTGGCAGCAAAAAGGAACAATGAGGAATTGTTTAGAACGATGGAAGAGCCTCTTTTGAAGGCAGAAGAACTGATTAATGAAGGTGCAGAAGACAGTGAAATGATCAGTCATTATAATGATGCATTTCATCTTGCAATACGCGAAGCATCTGGAAATGAACAGATAATTGCAATGGGAAATAATTTAAGTTCCATTGACAAATCTCTGCGAAGGCTGGTCAATCGTGATGCCGGTTCTATTAAATCAAGACACAATGAACATAAACAGATACTGGAATTTATTAGAAAAGGTAACTGTGAAGAGGCAGAATTGGCGATGGTACATCACGTAAGAAAGGGAAATACTCCACTTTTGAGTAAATAATTTATAGGGAGTTTTAAGCTCTCTATAAAAAAATCCATTATCTGATATATCAGATACCACACGAAAACAAAGACGGTAAAAAGGGCAAATGCTCACAATAATATAAACATTCTAAGGAGGTAAAATAAGAATGAAAAAGGTAGGATTTATTGGGTTAGGTATCATGGGACATCATATGGCAGCGAACCTGATAAAAGCAGGCTATGAAGTATACGCATATGATATTGTCCCGGCTTGTGTAGAACGCGCAGTAGCGAGCGGATGCAAAGGATGCGGAAGCATGAAGGAAGTTGCAGAGAATTGTGATGAATTCATTACCATGTTACCGAATGGACCTCATGTAAAGAGCGTGGTACTTGGCGAAAATGGGCTTGCTACTTATATGAAAGAAGGAGATCTGTTAATTGATATGAGCTCTATTGCTCCGGGAGTATCCAAAGAAGTAGAGGGGATTTTGATTCAGAAGAGTATTCATATGGTAGATGCACCAGTATCAGGAGGAGAGCCGAAGGCAGAAGACGGAACATTAGCAATTATGGTTGGTGGTAAAGAAGAAGATTTCGAGAGAGCAAAACCATATTTTGATATTCTTGGAGCTTCCGCAGTGCTGGTAGGACCGATTGGAAGCGGCAATACTTGTAAACTGACAAATCAGATGATTGTAGCAGTTAATATCGCTGTACTGGCAGAAGGACTTCAGCTGGCAAAGAGAGCAGGAGCAGATACACAGAAAGTATTTGACGCTATCAAAGGGGGACTGGCCGGATCAACGGTTATGAATGCCAAAGCACCGATGATGCTGGCAGGTAATTATCAGCCAGGATTTAAAATTGACCTTCATATCAAAGATTTGACAAATGCTATGGACACTGGCTATGCGACTAACACTCCTATGCCATTGACTGCAGAGGTAATGCAGATGTTTCAGGTATTAAAAGCAGATGGCTGTGGACAGGAAGACCACAGTGCACTGGAAAAATATTATGAGAAACTGACAGGAACAAAAGTAGGAGAATAAGATGAGCTTTAAAGTACTGATTCCACAGGATATTACGGATCCCGGAAAAGATTATTTAAAAGAACATGGTTGCGAAATCGAAGTTCTTGATGATCATTCTGTAGAAAACATCTGTAAACATGTAGTAGATGCTGATGCCATCCTGGCTCGTACAGCGGATTATCCGGCCGCCGTGTTTGAGGCAGGAAAGAAGCTGAAGGTCATTGCAAGACATGGAGCGGGAATAGATAATTTTGATATTGAAGCAGCTACTGCTCATGGTGTATGGGTTTGCCGGGCACCGATTGCGAATTCTAATTCCGTTGCAGAACATACAATGATGATGATTCTGGCATGTGCAAAAAATGCGATTCTTCAGGATAAAGCCTGCAGAACGGCAGATTACAACAGCAGAAATCGTGTGAAAGGTATGGAACTGGAAGGAAAAGTGCTGGGGCTTGTTGGCTGTGGACATATTGGACAGTTAGTGGCAAAGAAAGCATTTTACGGTTTCGGAATGAAAGTTATCGGCTATGATGCTTATGCAGATCCGACAAAGCTTCCGGATTATATTGAATTAAAAGCTAATATAGATGATATCTATAAAGAGGCAGATTTTGTAAGTCTGCATGTGCCGCTTAATGATGAGACCAGGGGAATGGTCAATAAAGATATCATGAAAAATAAGATGAAGAAAACGGCGTATGTAATCAACTGTGCAAGAGGCGGAATTGTGGATGAACAGGATCTTTACGAAGCAATTGTTTCCGGTACGATTGCAGGAGCCGGTCTGGATGTGTTTGTGGCTGAGATTGAAGACCCGAACAAACCGCTTGATCCGGAGTGTCCACTGTTTAAACTGGATAAAATAATTGTTTCACCGCATAATGCAGCACTTACAAAAGAGGCATCCGACCGCATGGGACTTCATGCGGCACAGGGAATCATGGAAGTATTGACGGGAAAGGAACCGACCTGGCCTGTCAATAGAATCAAATAAACCAATCAGAATAAATCAAAAAGGGGAAAAAACTATGAGAAAAAGAACACTGAGTATACTTCTTGCAGCAGCACTGATGGCATCTCTGACCGGTTGTGGGGGATCGGGACAGAGCAGTACAACGTCAGATAACAGTACAGAGACAACGGCAACGGAAAGCTCAACAGGTGAAGCAGCAGTCACTTTGAAATTTTCACATCCTGATCCGGATGGAAGTGTTTTGGACAGAGGCGTGGAGGCATTTGCAAAGGATCTGGAAGAAAGATCTGGCGGAAGTATTAAGATAGATATTTATCCGGCAAATCAGCTTGGAAGTTTAACAGAAGTAATCGAAGGAATTCAGATGGGTTCTGTAGATATGGCATTCTCAAATACATCTTATGTAACAAATTTCTGCCCGGAGGTTGGCGTTTTTGATATGCCGTTTCTGATTGATGATGATGAACATGCATATGCTGCGCTGGATGGAGAGGTTGGTCAGGAACTGGCAGAGACATTAGCTGGAAATAATATTAATGTTTTGTCATGGTGGCCTATGGGCTTCAGAAACCTTACAACCAGTGAAAGTAAGAAAATTGAAACGGTGGATGACTTTAAGGGATTAACTGTCAGAACTATGAACAATGAAATTCATCAGGAAATGTTCTTAAAACTGGGAGCAAATCCGGTTACAATCGACTGGAACGAGCTGTTTACGGCTCTGCAGCAGGGAATGTGTGATGCACAGGAAAATCCGATTAACATGATTTACAATAATAATGTATATGAAGTTCAGCATTATTTATACAATACAGAACATGCATATGCGATCACTGTTATGATGATGTCACCGGCAACATGGAATAAGCTTACAGATGAGCAGAAATCCTGGGTACAGGAAAGTGCAGCAGTAGCAACAGATTCTTACAGAGCTGACTATAAGACAGAGACAGAAAATAATTTAAAGAAGCTTACTGAAGAGTGCGGTATGGAGTATGTAGAGCTGGATAAAGAGGCATTAAGAGAGAAAGTTTCCTCTGTATATGAAAACCACCCAGAACTTGCAGATCTTGTGGACAAGGTAAAGAGTTACAGCACTACTGCAAAATAAAAAGAGGGTTATCAGATGAAAAACGTTATAAAGATAATGGAAAAAATAGATACAGCTATCTATCAGATACAGAAGATTATTTTCTTTATAGTCGTTGCTGCAATTATTGTGATTGACATGGCACAGATTTTAGGAAGATATATTTTCAGTTATTCAATTCCATGGTCCGATCAGGTCAGTTTGCTGATTTTCTGCATCATTATAATGTTAGGCGGAAATATCGCAATAAAAGAAAATTGTGAAATAAAAGTAGAGTTGATTCGTTTTAAATCCAGAAAAAGCCAGTTGGTTTTTAATCTGATCGGAAATATTATCAGCATTGTAACGCTTGTTTTATTTGTAATCAGTACTTGCCTGTTGATCAGGCAGGCAAGTACTTTTACGAAAGTCGTTCAGTCAATACAACTTGATTATAAGTATGTTTATATGATTGTATTGGCGGGTTTTCTGCTTATGTTATATGACAAAATTATTATGATGCTGAAAGAAATTGAAGAATTAGGCCAGAAATTCGGAGGTGAAAGCAAATGAGTATTGAAATGATAGTTCTTATTGCAATATTTGTGATCACATTGCTTTTAGGTGTACCGATCATGTGGTCAATGTCCCTGGCATGTATCGCATCATGCCTTGTATCAGGTGATGTACCATTTGCTTTCTTTGCACAGAAAATGGAAGCAGGAACAGAAAAATTTACTTTTCTGGCGATTTTCTTCTTTATGCTGGCTGGTGCAATTATGCAGCATGGAGGAATCTCAAAAAGACTTGTAAATTTGGCAAAAGCGTTATTTGGAAATGTTTCCGGTGGACTTGCAATCGTAGTGATCGTAGTATGTATGTTTTTTGCAGCTTTAACAGGATCTTCTATCGCAACAACAGCTGCAATCGGAGCAATGCTTTATCCTGAACTGGTAGAAGCAGGATACCCGAAAGGATTTGCAGCGGCTTTACCGGTAGCCGGTGGTACACTTGGAATTGTAATACCACCAAGTATTCCATTTGTAATCTATGGAACAACAGTAAATACATCTGTTGCGAAACTCCTTTTATCAGGTGTTGTGCCGGGAATTATGGCCGGTGTGGCAATGTGTATTTACGTATATTTATTCTCAAAAAAGAACCATTTGCCAAAGGGAGAAAAGAGTTCTGTTCAGGAGATTTTAATTGCCTTTAAAGATTCTATTCTGGCTCTCATTATGCCGATTATCATATTAGGTGGAATCTATGCAGGAATTTTTACCCCGACAGAGTCGGCTGTAGTAGCAGTTGTATATGGATTAATCGTGTCCTGCTTTGTTTACAGAGAACTGAAACTCAAAAAATTATTGAATGTTGTAATTGACAGTGTAAAGGGAACCGCAAATGTTATGATCCTGATTATGGCAGCAGGTGTACTGGGATGGGTTCTGACGAGAAACAATATTCCGACAATTGTGACGACTGCATTAACAACTATTTTTGCATCCAAAATATCATTTTTACTTTGTCTGAATGTATTGCTGATTTTCCTTGGAATGATTATGGATACAGGAGCAATTATTCTGATCGTGGCACCTTTAATTTATCCGATTGCTATGTCACTTGGAATTGATCCGATTCAGCTGGGGTGTATTGTAGTATTTAATCTTTCAGTAGGACAGGCTACACCGCCTTTCGGAAATTGTCTGTTTGCAGCAACTTCGGCAACAGATCAGGATATTGTGTCATTAAGTAAGAATTCATTTCCTTTTGTAATCATTTTGTATGTGTGCGTACTGCTGACTTCATTTGTGCCTGCAATTTCAACATGGTTGCCATCAATGATGAAGTAAATAATCAAAAGGGGTAGCAAGATGAACGAATTTCTAATTAAGAATGGTTTTACTGTGGACTTCGAGAAGATGAAAGTACATAAGAATGATGTATGGGTATCAGAAGGAAAGGTAAAGGAAATTTCAGAACATATTAATCCTGATGGGAAGATGATCATTGATGCAGATGGTAAATATGTTCTTCCAGGTCTGATCGATGAGCATACACATTTAAATTATAAAGCGAATGCAATGGGTGCCAATGCGGATCTGTTATGTATTCCAAGTGGCATTACAACTGCATTTGATGCAGGAACTGCAGGATGGTCAAATTTTGATATGTTCTATGCTGAAAATATTCAACGATTTACGACCAATGTGAAAGCATATATTCATGCAGCTCCATATGGAATGATGTGTGGGTGTATTCATCAGGAAAATCATGATCCTGTTGATTTTAATGAGTCAGAAATCCTGAATTGTTTCAGAAAGTATCCAAATGTGTTAAAGGGAATAAAGATTCGCATGTGTAAAGACACGTTGGGAGATCTTGGTTTAAAACCATTAAAAAGGGTTGTGGAAATAGCGGATGTGGTGGAAAAAGCAGGATTTTTCTGCAAAGTAGTTGTACATGTGCATGATCTTCCTGGAAATGTAGCTGTATCAGAGATAATAGAAACATTAAGACCTGGGGATCTGTTTGTCCATGTATTTCAGCCTACAGGAGAAACTGTTTTTGAACAGGACGGAACGATTAAGCAATGTGTCAGAGATGGAAGAAAAAAGGGAGTTCTGTTCGATTGCTCAAATGGACGTCCACATTGGACATTTGATACATTAAGAAATGCCAAAAGGAATGACTTTTATCCAGACATTATCAGTTCTGATGTGATACGGTTTAGCCAGTTCTTAAGTCCAGGATTTTCACTGTTGCATGCGATGGCAGTGTGCTCAGCAGCAGGATGGGATACGTTGGAAATTCTGAAACGTGTAACTTATAATCCAGCTCGATATCTTCAGATATTGGACGAAGCAGGAACACTGGAGACTGGAAAAACAGCAGATATTTGCATTATGGATATCAGAGATACGGAACAAATTTTTTATGATATGCATGGAGGATCATGTAAAGGAAACAAACTTTTTATTCCATTACTGACAATGAAATCAGGAGAAATTGTATTTCGACAAATTTTTTATGTGTAAATAATGGAAAGGATTATAAATATGAATACAAACTTTATGAAAAGTGGTATCGTAGTGCCGATTTTAACTCCAATAGATAAAGAAGAAAAAATCAATGAAACAAAGCTTCGGGAACAGATTGATTTTGTCATTCATGGTGGAGTGGTTGGAATATTGGCATTTGGAAGCAATGGAGAGTTCTATATGATTGAAGAAGATGAGATGGAGCGTGCAGTGAAAATCATGATCGATCAGTCAAAAGGACAGGTGCCGATTTTTGTAGGAATCGGAGGAATTGCTACAAAAAAATGTATTCGGATCGCAAAGATGGCGGAAGAGGCAGGTGCAGATGCAATCAGTGTGCTTCAGCCAATGTTTATCAAACCAACAGAGGAAGAACTGTATGAGCATTTCAAAGCGATTGCGGATGCAGTTCCAGAATTACCGATGCTTCTGTATAATAATCCAGGAAGAGCCGGATATACACTGAGTAGTAATCTTGTATATCGTCTGGCGCATGAAGTAGAAAATATTGTGGGAATGAAAGATTCTTCAGGGGATATGACTCAGACAGAGGAATTTATACGCAGAAACAGAGATTGTGGTTTTAAGGTATACGGTGGAAAAGACACATTGATTTTTGGTGCAATGTGTCATGGAGCAGCAGGTTGTGTAGCTACCACTGCAAACTTTGTACCGGATCTGGTATGTTCCATCATCACCAAATACAATGAAGGGGATTTTGAAGGATCAAGAGAAGCACAGTATAAACTGAATCCTTTACGGCTTCTTATGGATAAGACCAGTTGGCCGGTAGCGACCAAGGATATGGCAAATATTGTTGGAAGAAATGTAGGAGATCCATATCGTCCAAATAAATCCACAACAGGTCCGATGTATGATGCCATGAAGGAAGAATTAACTCAAATGGGATATGTAAAGTAAGTTAAGAATAAAGACAGTCGATTTCGTTTGAAGTCGACTGTCTTTTTGAAAAGAGCAGAATCTGCTTGAGCAAGCAGATTAGCCAGATTCTGTTCTGGTGTGGCGATTGGGACAATTCCAAAGTTCTCCACCAGATAGTTCAGCACATTCGGAGATAGGAATGCCGAAAAGGTTGACCCCAAATGGATATTTTTAATGTCAAGATGGAGTAGAGTGAGCAGAATACAGACTGCCTTCTGCTCACACCAAAAACAGCGGAAGTTCGTTAACGTCGTAGTTAAAAGTTTTTGACAAGGCAACAGCGACTTTGATTGTGCCATAGGCATCGTTACACTGTTCCATATCCATCAGCTGCGGAAGACTTTCAATCGTACCAGGATCGAGATTGTTGAAGAGATATTTTCCACAGGCAAGGATCAGAATCACACTGTCAGCAGGAAAAAATGACGGATAGTGTTGGATTTTACTGAATTGATGACCTGATTTACCATACTCAGAATGGTATCGTGTCCAAAATCGGTGGAGAAGGTATGACCGTCAATGAGGCCGATAAATTCCTGATTGGAGGTAGAGTTGCCAGGTTCCAGTGCATATTCAATGGCTGGAGTAAAATCTTTGCCAACATCGATATGTACAGTGCCGGATAAGCAACTACATCTGTTATGAAGAATTAATTTTTGTAAGATGGCATTGGTGGTATCAGACAGTAAGTGGTAAATATAATTGGTGCAGGAAGCATTTCCTTATGAACATAAATATTTATGCACTTTTCTTCGTTCTGTTCGAACTGATAACAAAACAGATAGGTGCTCATAGTTGTTGTCACTTTTTTAATTCAGTTCATTGAGGTAATAGGGAATATATATATTATAGTGGGTTAGTAATAGGGTGATAAAAAAATGAAAAATAAAATCTGATTGACAAAAAACTAAAAGTATCATAAAATAAAACTAACATCTGAGATTCTTATGCGTAAGCATATCCGGCGATTCGCCGAGTTTTCAGAAGGGAAGAACTGAATATAGGCGAGCTGGATATAATGAGCGAAAGTGAGTCAGAGAGAGCTTGCTCTCTCTTGGCGAACGGCGAAATTATAGAGTGATAAAATCACGATATGCTGAAAGCAGGGGCAATTATGAAATATTTTCCAGAATCGCCGAAGGGGGATTATGGGAAAAAAGAACCAATGTGTGCCATACACTGTGCCATACACCAGATGAGCGGCTATTGGAATTTCTCAAAGATATTGCGTCCATGTTTCTGACGATTAAATACCGGGATAATTTACAGAATTTAAAGGAAGTGTTGAAAACCATACCGGAGATTGAAAATATCGAAGAAGATACCTATGACGTAATGTGGAACTTCTTAGACAAGCGAATGTTGGAACTGAAAGAAAATATACAAAACGAGGATGGAGGAATCAATATGTGTGGAGCCGTAGATCAGATGATTGCAGAAGGAATGGAGCGTGGAATGGAGTGTGGAATGGAGCGGGGACTGGCACAGGGAATGGAGCGTGGACTGGCGCAGGGAACAGAACGTGGAATAAAAAATCTGATAGAAGTATGTCAGGAACTGGGCACATCATATGATAATGTGCAGTTTCAGGTGGAAATGAAATACAATCTGAGTCAGGAAGAAGCGGAAAGATATATGAAACAGTATTGGAAATAGATTCGGAGTTGATCAATGTTAAGGATGAATAGAAAGAAAATAAAAATATTGGTAATCTCGTTGGTAATTATAGGAATTAGTTTAAGCACAGCCTGGCAAATAAAAAAGCTTACAGACGTGCAAGTGTATAAATCCATATTAGCTGAAAAACCATTTTATTTTGAAATGTATAATAGATGGTATCAGCATCATCTGGATGGAAATCACAGTAAAGTTGTCTTTCCAAGTAAGTTTCAGGCGATAACTGCATTGAATTATGATAATGAAGTTGTATGGATCGGAACAATAGAGGAAAGTAATGATTCAATATTTCTGGCAGAATATAATCCTAAGTATAATGAATGCACAGTTTTATGTTCGGAAAATGATTTAGAGGCTCAAGGGCTTGAATTGTCAACGATTACAGAATTTCACTTTCAACCGAAGACTAAGAATTTGTCTTTTTTATCCGGAAATGATTTGTATCTATATAATAGAAAGGAGAAAAGATTTGATAAGATAAAATCAAAAATTAAAGAAACTACCAGTGTATTCGGAATGAGTGTGACATGGGTCGATGAAGAGACTATAGTATATATAAGCCTAAGTCCAAATAAGTTACATGAATATAATTATGTAGACAAAAAAGAAAATTGTACAGATATTTGGGCGAGTTCGATAAATGGAATTTCGCCTGATAATAAAACAATATATTATTTAACCGGCGATAAAGATTCTTTTGAAATACTACGAACTAAAATTTGTTCTGTAAATATTGATTCCTGGACAACGAACGATGTATACATATTTTATGGCGATCAACAAATATTTGGCATTGATGATGTTACGAAAGGAATCTTGTGTAAGGATTATTCGGATGAGAAAAAGAAATTATATGTTACTCAATGTGAAAAATGGAAGTATAAGAAAAAACTGCCGCTTGATTTAGAAAAAGTAGATAATATCGTGTGGCCGGTTTCGGAATTGTAATTTGTACTGAAATTTTTGGTGGATATTGATTATGCTCTGTTTTGAAAAGGGGAGAAAAATTGAGTGATTTGACACATACCGCTTCTATGATAAATGAAATCAGAGAATTGTTATTAAATGCACGTCAGCGCGTGGCGGTACAAGTAAATACAGAATTATTATCTACTTACTGGAATGTAGGAAAAATTATTGTTGAGCATGAACAGGCCAATAATGAGCGGGCAGATTATGGAAAGCAAACCTTAAAGCAGCTTTCTAAAGAGTTGACAAAAGAATTTGGAAAAGGTTTTTCAATCTCTAATCTCTATAATATGCGTCTGTTTTATATGAACTACAAAAAATTCCAGACAGTGTCTGGAAAATTGTCGTGGTCGCATTATTGCGAACTGCTGACGATTTCAGATTCAGACAAACGAAATTTTTATGAAAAGGAAACAATTAATGCTGGATGGTCGATACGTGAATTAAAACGGCAGATTTCCACTTCTTTCTATGAACGATTACTATTATCGGAGGGAAAAACAAATAAAGAACAGGTAGAATCCGTTCTGAACGAATGGCATAAGTCAGAGAAAGAATAATAAAAGAAAAAGCACAGAGAGGAGTCTTATGGCAGATAACAGGAAAATGATAGCGGCAGGTGTGGTTTCAATCGGAGTATTACTGGTAATGACCGCTTGTGCAGGGGCAAAAACTTCTTTTAAATTTCATCCGGCGTTGGGAATTTGTGGTGCAGCAGAGGAACTGTATGAAGCGGAAAATCCGATGCAGGAACTGGATACGGAATATGGAAGTGCAACGATGGAATATGCTGTCTGGAAGGATGGATTCCTTCATGTGAAAATAGTTGCAGATTATCCATCAGATGTGGATGACTGGGAGCAGACAGACCAGTTCTTAAGTGTGCAGGATGAGGAGAAAAGTGAACTGACATCACTTTCACGTTATTGCAACTATGATGAGGAACAGAAACAACTGACTGTGGAACAGGAGTATCGCAGCATTACTCCGCAGGATCAATATATGTTGAATCTGTTTGAGCAGACAATCACGATTCATATGACGCCAGTACCGGAGTATAGCAGTCTGAAAGAAATTGGAACACCAGTAACACATAATGGAAGAACATGGGTATTTCAGGGAACCTGGGAGGATGATGAAACTTTTCGGTTGCATGCGTGGGGAACTTCAGGCGATATCTGGCAGATGGGACGACCGATGAAAGAACCGGTGACACCGGAAGAGGTGAAAATGGATGACTTTATTCAATGGAAACAGTCAGGTATTGAAGGAAGTAGTAGTTTTGAGGCAACGGTGAAGGTATCAGAAGACACCGAATATGAACTGAAGATTCCGGGTATTTCTCTGGTGGCGGATCTGGGAGACAATGGGCCAATCGTGGAGGTGCCCATTCCGACAGCGGATGGAACAGAAGAAGTTGATGTATCATTTTCTGTTGGAAAAGATACCTACCATATCGAAAAAGTCGAGCGCAGAAAAAAAGGAAGCCAGGATGATGATGGAAAAAATAAGGTTTCGACAGAAGTGATCCTCTATGTAGAGCCAGAAAATCTGGAGAAAGATACAGAGCTGTTATCAATCAATGCGAGCTGGGGTGAATTGAAATCTCAGGGAGATCCAACAACATTTTCGCTGAAAGGAAGCACATTTCCACCTGCGATGTACGTAGATGGAGAACTTGCAGAACTTCGGCAGGAACTGACACTTACATACTCCGAAGCAGAGACGGTTCCGGAGATTGTGGCGGTCAGGATCGACAAAGTAGGAAAAGTATGGAATCAGGAATATCATTGTAAAATAAAGTGAGGCGGAAGGGAGTTGCTTTGAGGTGAGGCAGCTCCTTGTTTCTCATTATAATTTTAAATAAGTAATTGACAAAAAACTAAAAGTATCATAAAATGAAACTAACATCTGAGATTCTTATGCATAAGCATATCCGGCGATTCGCCGAGTTTTCAGAAGGGAAAAACTGAATAAAGGCGAGCTGGAGAGTTTGAAAATATGGGCACAATATTATATATTTTCCAGAATCGCCGAAGGGGGATTATGGGAAAAAAAGAAGAACCAATGATTGCTTATTATGAAGATGCAAGACATTTTGCATGGCTGGTCAATGGATGGATCTGTCAAGGAGAAAAAGAAATCGATGAGGCACAGATCAAACCGAAAAATATTCGTCTGACAGGAAAGACCGGAAGCGGAAGAACGTCCAGAATGAGAAGCCGCTATCGGGATGTATTTAAAGAGATCGGGAAAGTTAAAATAGTTCTTATGATTGGAACAGAACTCCAGTCCTTTGTAGACTATTCTATGCCGGTGCGGGTGATGGACTATGATGCGCTGGAATATAAAGATCAGATTCAGAAAATAGCATCTGAAAGAAAAACAGAAAATGCCGTAAAATCTGGAAAAAAGAAAGTAGCATTGTCACCGATCAAGAAAGAGGACAGATTGATACCGGTTATCACATTGGTATTGTATATGGGAGAAGAACCATGGGACACAGCAAAAAATCTGCATGGATTGCTGGATTTTTCTGAAGTCCCGGAAAGATTCAAAACTTATATTCCCGATTATCAGATTCATGTGTTGGATGTGTGTCACACACCAGATGAGCGGCTGCTGGAATTTCCCAAAGATATTGCAACCATGTTTCTGACAATCAAATACCGGGAAAATTTGCCGACTTTAAAGAAAGTACTGAAAACCATACCGGAGATTGAAAATATCGAAGAAGATACCTATGACGTAATGTGGAACTTCTTAGACAAGCGAATGTTGGAACTGAAAGAAAATATACAAAACGAGGATGGAGGAATCAATATGTGTGGAGCCGTAGATCAGATGATTGCAGAAGGAATGGAGATTGGAATTGCGCAGGAGAAAGTATGGGGGATTCGGAATATGATTGAAGTTTGCAAGGAGTTAGGTGGGACTTATGATAATACGCAGTTCCAGGTGGAAATGAGATATCATCTGAGCCAGGAGGAAGCAGGAAAATATATGAAGCAGTATTGGAAGTAAACACAAACCCCTTGTAAAACCAAACTCAATCGTATATAATTTATCTTTAGATTACTGGTGTCTGACATCAGCAGAAGAATGAAATAGTAAGAGGAGATAAGCAATGGGAAAGGTACGTACAAGATTTGCGCCGAGTCCTACAGGACGTATGCATGTAGGAAACTTAAGAACGGCGTTATACGCATATTTGATCGCAAAGCATGAGGGAGGAGATTTCCTTCTTCGTATTGAGGATACTGACCAGGAGCGTCTGGTAGAGGGTGCTGTGGACATCATTTACCGCACACTGAAAGCAACTGGTCTTAAGCATGATGAGGGACCGGACAAAGACGGCGGCGTTGGTCCGTATGTACAGAGTGACCGTGTAAAATCCGGTATCTACATGGAATATGCTAAGAAGCTGATCGAAAAAGGCGAAGCATATTACTGCTTCTGTGATAAAGAGCGTCTGGAGAGCCTGAAGCAGGAAGTGGCTGGAAAAGAGATCATGATCTACGACAAGCACTGCCTGCATCTGAGCAAGGAAGAAGTAGAAGAAAAATTAAAAGCAGGTGTTCCGTATGTTATCCGTCAGAACAACCCGCAGACAGGAACTACTACCTTCCACGATGAGATCTACGGAGATATTACTGTCGATAACTCTGAACTGGATGACATGATCCTGATCAAATCGGATGGATATCCGACCTACAATTTTGCAAATGTAGTAGATGACCATCTGATGGGTATCACTCATGTGGTTCGTGGAAACGAATACCTGTCTTCTTCGCCGAAATACAATCGTCTGTATGAAGCATTTGGCTGGGAGGTTCCGATCTATGTACACTGTCCGCTGATCACAGATGAGACCCATAAGAAGCTGAGCAAGCGTTGCGGACATTCTTCCTATGAAGATCTGATCGAACAGGGCTTCCTGACTGAGGCAGTTGTGAACTTTGTAGCACTGCTTGGATGGTCACCGGAGGACAATCAGGAGATCATGTCCCTGGAGGAGCTTGTGGAGAAATTTGATTACCGCCATATGAGTAAATCTCCTGCGGTTTTCGATTACGGAAAACTGAAGTGGATGAATGGCGAGTACATTAAGAAGATGGACTTTGATGCATTCTATGAGAGAGCACTTCCAATCATCAAAGAAGTGATCACCAAGGATTATGATCTGAAGAAGATCGCTGCCATGGTGAAGACCCGTATTGAGATCTTCCCGGATATCAAAGAGTTGATTGATTTCTTTGAGGAAGTACCGGAGTACGATGTGTCCATGTACACTCACAAGAAGATGAAGACGACTGCAGAGACTTCTCTGGCAGTTTTAAAAGAGGTGCTTCCGCTTCTGAAAGCACAGGAAGATTATAGCAATGACGCATTGTATGCAATGCTGAGTGCATATGTAGCGGAGAAAGGCTATAAGAACGGTTATGTTATGTGGCCGATTCGTACTGCGACTTCCGGTAAACAGATGACTCCGTGCGGAGCAACTGAGATCATGGAAGTAATCGGCAAAGAAGAAAGTATTGCACGTATTGAAAAAGCAATTGATAAATTAAGCGAGTCTTTATGAGTTCTTTTACAAAATCGCAGAGCGAAGCGATCCGTCATGTAGACGGACCGCTGCTCGTTCTTGCCGGCCCGGGATCGGGCAAAACCACCGTTGTGACAAAAAGAGTGCAGTATCTGGTACAGGACTGCAGTATTTCCCCTTCTTCAATTCTGGTCATCACCTTTACGAAGGCAGCTGCTACGGAGATGAAGGAGCGTTTTACACGCCTGATGGAACAGCAGGCACAACCGCCCGGAGGATATGGAAACGTATCGTTTGGTACTTTTCATGCTGTTTTTTTCAATATTTTGAAATTGTCTTATGGGTTTACGGTGGCAAATATCATTACTGAGGAGACCAGACGCCAGTATCTGAAGGAGAGTGTAGACCGGATGAAACTGGAGATCGATGATGAAAATGAATTTCTCACGGGGATTGCCGGAGAGATCAGTCTGATCAAAAATGAACGGGTAGAACTGGAACATTATTTTTCAAAAAACTGTTCGGAAGAGGTGTTCCGAAAGATCTACGAGGGTTACGAAGAACGAAAGAAGCGTGCAAGACTCATTGATTTTGACGATATGCTGGTCTATACATGGGAACTGTTGTCCCAGCGGAAAGATATTCTGTCTGCCTGGCAGAAAAAATATCAGTACATACTGGTGGATGAATTTCAGGATATCAACCGCCTGCAGTATGATATTTTGCGTCTGCTGGCAGAGCCGGAGAACAATCTGTTCATTGTGGGAGATGATGATCAGTCCATCTACCGATTTCGGGGTGCCAGACCGGAGATCATGCTGAATTTTCGGAAGGATTATCCACAATCAGGACAGGTACTGCTGAATGATAATTTTCGCTCTACCACACAGATTGTAGAGGCAGCCGGTCGGGTAATCGCCAGGAATAAAACACGGTTTCCGAAGAACATCATAGCTCGAGGTGGAGATGGGGCTTTGGTGCGGAGCCTGGAATTTCCAGATCAGCAGCAGGAGTGTACTTATATTTTGAGAGAGATTCAGAACTGGCAGGCAAGGGGAGGTTCGCTTCGCCAGGTAGCGGTCATTTATCGCACCAACACCCAGCCAAGGGTCGTGATCCAGAAGCTGATGGAGTATAACCTGCCATTTCGGGTGAGGGATCAGGTTCCAAATCTGTTCCAGCACTGGATCGCCAGAGATCTGTTCTGTTATATGAGACTTGCCATGGGAAGCGGACTTCGTAAGGATCTGCTTCCGGTGCTGAACCGTCCCAAACGGTATCTGAGCCGGGAGTGTCTGAATGATGAGCGGATCTCCTGGGAATATATGCTTGACTTTTATAAGGATAAGCGTTATGTGTGTGACCGAATCGAGAGGCTGCAGTATGATCTGAAGATGATGAGCCGCATGGGTCCTTTTGCAGCCATCAATTATATCCGCCATGTGATCGGATACGAAGAGTATCTGAAAGAGTACGCCGGGTTTCGGCGCATGAATGTGGAGGATCTTCTGGAGGTGCTCTCAGATCTGCAGGAGAGTGCCAGAGAGTATCATACCTATGAAGAATGGTTTATCTATATTGAAAAATATACAGAAGAGATGGAGCAGTTGAAAAAGCGGCAGCAGGAAGTAAAGGATGGTGTCCATCTGACCACTATGCACAGCAGCAAAGGACTGGAATATGAAAAGGTATTTATCCTGGATGCGGCGGAAGGAATAACGCCTTACAAGAAAGCGGTGCTGGAACCGGATCTGGAAGAAGAGCGGCGCATGTTTTATGTGGCTATGACCCGTGCCAAGAAGGAACTGACCATCTGCTGGACCAAGAAGGTAGGAAGCCATGAGAAGAAACCATCCCGGTTTCTGGAAGAGATGCAGGAGGAAGTAAGAAATGACAGAACAGTATAAGACCGTCTACGAAGGCGGCGAAGGAGAGATCGTAGAGAAAAAATCCAGGTTTATTGCCACTGTCCGCCCGGTGGAGACAGAAGAAGAGGCTCTTGCATTTATCGAGGAAATGAAGAAAAAATACTGGGATGCCAGACATAACTGCTCTGCTTATGTGCTGGGAGAACGGCAGGAGCTGATGCGATGCAGTGATGATGGAGAGCCATCCCAGACAGCGGGAAAACCTATGATGGATGTGCTGACCGGAGCAGGACTTACGAATGTGACGGTGGTGGTGACCCGTTATTTTGGAGGAACACTGCTTGGAACAGGCGGACTGGTGCGTGCCTATTCAGCGGCGACCAAAGAAGGATTGGCCAACAGTACGATCATAACAAAATATTGGGGAACGAAGCTTCTGGTAAACACCGATTACAATGATATTGGAAAGCTTCAGTATCTGTTCGGACAGCGGGAGATTCCTATTATGGATGCACAGTATACGGAAAAGGTAAGCTTTGTGGTATTGATTCCTGTGAGCCGGGTGGAAGAGATCAAGAAAGCCGTGACGGAAGCAGTCAGTGGCCGGGCAGGCATGGAAGAAGTGGAACAGCTTTTCTATGCGCTGATCGATGGAGAATATATTTGCTTCTGATATCCTGCGGTAAATCAAGACCGACAGAGAAGAAAAATAAAAGCCGGAAGACCTGTATCTTGCAATGTCTTCCGGCTTTTTCTGACCTGCAAAGCAGATCAGGGAATGACTAGTTCAGTTCATCCTCAGATACTAATTCGTCATACTCCATGGAATCCAGCAGCTCATCGAATGCATCAGAAGCGATCTCGTACTCTTCATCAGACTCAATGTTCTCAAGCTTCGGCTGACCGGCTGCATCTTTGGAATAACGATACAGATATACTTCGCCGTCTTCGTTCTGGCCGTTCTCATCCAGCGGAAGCAGAGCGATGTATTCTTTATCGCCGCCGTCGAAGATGCCTACGATGGCACATTCTACGGTGCTGTCATCATCCAGGGTCAGAGTTACGGTAACGCCGTCTCCGCCGCAGGAAGAGCAATCGCCATTGCATTTGGTTTCATCACAGTTATTGGACATTTGTAAACCCTCATTTCTTTCATAATAAACAGTTCAGGGAAAATCCCTGTACAAAACATATCATTTACAATTTATCAGAAGCCGGATGGTTTTGCAAGAGCTAATCACTGTAGTCGGACATAAAATCATTGCTGAGCCGTATACACAGAGCCAGCTTGTCTTTGAGATCCACCTCAGTTCCTTCATCAGCGGATACGGTCACGACATAATCGTCAGAGAAAAAGCTTTCCAGTTCTGCCTTTCCCTCACCGACTTTATTTCCATCAAAGTCCATCAGATAATTGCCCTTTTCAGTTGCCAGATAGTCTCTGGCAACATTTCCCTCTGCATCCAGAAAGACAATATAATAAGCCCGCTCCAGTGTATCGCTTTCCAGGATCCGCTCCTGTGCATACCCCAGGCAGTTGTCATCCATATCGTAATATCCATATGTATTACCGGAATTGACACCTTCCATGTTATAGATCCATTTTTCTTTTGGATAAGCGATATAGAACCATGGCTCACCGCCGGAAGTGATGGTCCACTTGGTGTTGAAGATTCCTCGCTCCACGATCCGTCCGGCAACTGTACCGTCAGCAGTCAGATTGGAATCGAGGACAATGTCATCCAGATCACCGGTAACAGTGAGGGTGGAGGCATTATTAAGCAGCTCCCGCTGATCCGATTCAGCAGCTTTTGGAGTATCTTCTCCACATCCGACGGTTGCAAGCGAGAGCGCCAGTGTCAGGAAAAGTGCCGTTTTTCTGGTAACTGATTTCATTCGTTTAATCCTCCTCATCTCTTGCAATCTCTCTTGCCACCATGATCGCCATAGCAGTCATCAGCGGAAGGTAATCGGTGTCGTAGACGATCATCACAGCATTATCAAAGATCAGGTTGTGAATGGTCAGCTCCAGATCATCCATGATGGCACCCAGCATGCGACCATTGAGTGTGACGGTAAAATTGTGTCCGATGGATGCGGCATACTCGGTGAGCTCCAGTCTTCCTTCTGTGATATCCATGGTGAAATGATCCCGGACCAGCTCAAATTTTTTCTCCAGTTTTCCGTAGAGCACATCATTTGCATAGAAGCGATAGGTCGGCAGCACATGAAGAATCTCTTTCTCCACACGGAATACTTCCCGGTGAGACGGATCAAAGATACGGAATTTCAAGAGCGGAGCCGTTCCATCGATGGAGTAGACCAGACTGCCGTCCTTGTCACACAGGTCGAAATGCTGGCCTGCCAGTTTGAAGTCTTCCGTAAAGGTGTATACTTCTGACGGCTCGGATTCCGGGATCGGAAGGACTTCGCCGGTCCTTGCATAGGAAGAGATACTTTCAAACAAATATTTCTGAAGCAGGATCACATCCGAATGATAACAGACGTAATCAGCCGTATTATCTGCAAAGTCTTCTTTTGGCGGGATCAATGGTTCCGTGATCCGGCTTTTGATAAACCCTGGTATATCGGAGTAGCCAAGGTAACCGTTGATGCCGGAGTTCGTGATCCAGAAATAGAGATAATTTCCATACTCATCCGGTCCGAAGATCAGCCCTGGCTGTTTCATGGTATAAAAACGTCCCAGATAGCCGCTGCCCAGAGGAGTGGGTACATTTTTGAAGGCTTCATAGAAATCTTCAATTTTTCGGATGGTATCGCCAAAGGTGATCATTTTCACCACACCGTCAGCCCGGTTGTAATCTTCCGGCGTTGCCGCCATCCAGATCGCTACTCCGCAGATCAGGATCACTGTTCCCACAGAGATCATGACGGTACTGTAGTAGAATTTGAGGATCAAGCCGAACCCTAAGATGGCAACCACGGAACCAACCAGCCGATAGAGAATACGTCGCATTTTCATAAGACTCCCCCTTCTCATATGTGTTTTATATTATGATTCAAATGATATCATTTTCAAATTTTGTTGTCACTACCCGAAAGAATCATATCTTGACTTTATAACATTTTTTTATAAAATAAAACTATTCGGAGTTTCCGGATATCGCAGACAAGGATACACAGAGGAGGAAATGAATATGGATATGATATTTTCAAAAAGAGCCACTCAGATCGAGGAAGGTATTTTTTCAATTCTAAATACAAAGAAAGAAGAACTGCTGCAGGCGGGCAGAGAAGTCTATAATTTTTCTGTGGGCACGCCGGATTTTAAAACACCGGAACATATTATGAAAGCAATGGAAGAGGCCTGCAAGGATCCTGATAATTACAAATATGCCATGGCTGACCGGCCGGAAATGCTGGAAGCTATGAAGAATTTTTATAAAAATCGTTTTGGTGTGGAGCTTGAGACAGATCAGATCATGAGCATGTATGGATCTCAGGAAGGCATGGCACATATTGCCCTTGTCATGTGTGATCCGGGGGATGTGGTACTGGTGCCAAATCCAGGTTACCCGGTGTTCGGCATGGGACCACAGCTCATGGGGGCAAAGGTGGAGACTTATCCGCTCTATGCAGAAAATAATTTCCTGCCGGATTTTGCAGATATTCCGGAGGAGACAGCCAAAGCCGCGAAATTTATGATCATTTCTTATCCGGCTAATCCGGTATGTTCCGTGGCAGATGACAGCTTTTATGAAAAAGCCATTGCATTTGCAAAAAAATATAATGTGATCCTGCTTCATGACAATGCTTATTCCGATATTATCTTTGGCGGAAAAGAGGGAAAATCTTTCCTGTCTTATAAAGGAGCCATGGAAGTGGGTATTGAATTTTATTCTCTGTCTAAGTCTTATAACATGACTGGCATGCGAATCTCTTTTGCGCTTGGTAACAAAGATGTGATCCAGATGTTCCGGAAAGTCCGTTCTCAGATTGATTACGGCATCTTTCTGCCGATCCAGAAGGCCGCAGTGGCAGCACTGACTGGTCCGCAGGACAATGTAAAAGAGCAGTGCCGGATCTATGAAGAGAGAAATTATGCGCTCTGCAGAGGCATGAGCAGTATTGGATGGAAGATCCCGGATGGGCAGGGAACCATGTTCGTATGGGCACCGATCCCGGAGAATTATACCAGTTCAGAGAGATTTACCCTGGATCTGATGGAAAAGACCGGCATGATCGTAACGCCGGGTACTGCCTTTGGCAATCTGGGAGAAGGGTATGTGCGGATTGCATTGGTTCATCCGGTGGAAACCATTGAAAAAGTAGTTCGTATCGTAAAGGAAAGTGGTATTCTGGAAGCATGAGTTTTGTAGATGCATATACTGATTTCATTTTCATAGAGGATCAGCCGGAGCAGGCAGACATGATCTTTCTTCCTGGATCTGCAGAAGGAGCACTGCCAGTGCGGGCGGCACAACTCTGGAAGGAAGGATATGCGCCATTGGTGCTCCCTTCTGGAAAATATTCCAAGCTGACAGGATATTTTACAGGGCATGGGGATCATGAAACCGAGTGGGATTATTTTCATGAGATCCTGCTAAAGGAAGGAGTGGCTGATCACGCGATCCTTCAGGAAAAGCAGGCAACTTATACTTATGAAAATGCAATTTTCTCCCGCAAATTAACTGATAAACTGGGTCTGGACATTAAAAAGGCGATTTTGGTCTGTCAGGCATATCATGCAAGACGTGCGAGCCTTTATTATCAGGTCTGTTACCCGGAGACTGAGATTCTGGTGTGCCCGGTGATTACCAGGGGCATCAGCCGGGATAACTGGTATCAGCATGAGACAGGTATTGAGACGGTACTGAAAGAAGTAGAACATTGTGGCAGTCAGTTTGGAGAAATCTTCCGGGCGAGATTATAATGCCAGGATTTGTTACGCATAACAACTTTCCGAAGAAAAAGATAGATAGAGTAATATTACACTTTTTGCAAATTCCGACTATAATCATTGACATAAAGAGCAATCCGAAAACGATGTCCGGTTTACCGATATCGCGGAGGCAACAAAAATAATCAATCATTATAAAAGGAGAAGAGCAAAATGAAAATCGTAGTATTGGATGGTTACACTGAAAACCCGGGAGATATCAGCTGGGAGCCGCTGGAAGCACTTGGAGAAGTAACAGTATATGATCGTACATCTTATGAGGAGTCTCCGCTGATCGCTGAGCGTATCGGTGATGCAGAAGTTGTTGTTATCAACAAGACCCCGATCAGCAAAGAGACGATTGACAAATGCCCGAATATCAAGACGATCGCAGTTCTGGCAACTGGTTACAATGTAGTAGATTATGAGTATGCAAAGTCCAAAGGAATCCCGGTTCAGAACG
>OGIO01000737.1_pt1 | contig 35354 bp, 32 predicted proteins | sample 1571841 | NCBI WGS metagenome assembly OGIO01 (sample SAMEA2582111, study PRJEB24529) | metagenome | biome: Human gut stool | place: China | collected 2011
TCTTATATCAATTTTTTGTAAGGAACGTATTGCCACTTAATGAACTAAATAGCAACTCCACCTTGATTTTCTTCTACCCTCGTTCTAATATATTCCTATGTTACACATTAGTTTAATTCTTAATTTGGAGAAACAGACATGAAATTACAAGATGGAAGACCAACAGATTTAACCGGCAGATTGCCAAAAGAAATACGCGTATATGATTTTTTAGATACCCTCAATATATCTTATCAACGAGTTGACCATGAAGCAGCTATGACAATGGAAGCTTGTGAAGAAATCGATCGAGTACTCGGCGATAACACCTCGATTTGTAAAAATCTATTCTTATGTAACCGACAGGCAACTGATTTTTATCTACTTCTTATACCGGGAAACAAACCATTTAAAACCAAAGAATTATCTGCACAAATTGGAAGTTCCAGATTATCATTTGCCAAGCCAGAATTTATGGAACAATATTTAGACATCACTCCCGGCTCCGTCAGTGTTATGGGATTGATGAATGATACGGAACATAAGGTACAGCTTCTGATTGATGAAGATATTTTAAAAAAAGAATATTTTGGATGCCATCCTTGTGTAAATACATCAAGTTTAAAATTTAAAACAACCGATCTTATGGAGCGTATCATTCCAGCACTTGAACATACGCCAAAACTGGTGTCGCTTGGTTAAACCAGACAGGGAGGGGAAAAGTGGCTCTCAAAAGCTACTTTTCCCCCTCCCTATTGGTTCTCCATAAAATTAATAATCCTCATCATCCGAATTCAAGCCAAACGGATTATAATATTCATTTATGTCATTTCGTATTTCTGGATTGTATCTTCTACTCACATCATAGTATAATTTTGGATTATACTCATCTTCGTCATAATCGTCATCTTCTCCATATGCATTTTCATTCCAATAATTATCATAATCATAATCGTCTTCATAATCATCTTCGTCATAATCATCTTCGTCATCGTCATCATAATCTTCGTCATAATCATCATAATAATAATCATCGTCATCGTCCAATTCCTCGTCTCCTTCATATTCCACCATACGGTTCACCACATCTTCTGGATTTTCTTTTCTCTGTGATTCTAAATATATTTCAATTTCTTTTTCTAATAAGACGATAATACTATGCAAATCCGGCTGTTTTGTTTGACTCTTTTCTACATGTACACCTTTATTACTTGCCATTCGAATCTCATGCATTGCTTTTTTTGACTTTGCCGAAATGATTTCCTGTTCAAACAACATATCAATATAACCATTCAAATTTTTATCATGTCCATATGCGCATATAATATGATTAAACTTCATATATCCTCTCACAATACATTCCAAGCTTTTTCTCATATTTAATAAACTATCTTTTTCATTTTTCCGCCTCTCATGTGTTTTCGCTCTCTCAAAATACGTTTCCAAATTCTTATTTATTTCTTCTACTATATTTGTATTTCTATCAGCTACTTCACTGTAACTAATTAATTGTACTAACATTGTATTTATTAAATATTTTGCTTGTTCTCGCCCTATAAAGGTATCATTTTCTAATGTATGTACACATGAATTACAGCTCTTTCGAATGTAGTTCAACTCAGATTTACTATATTGCAATTTTTTTATCATATTAAATGTATTCAATTCCATTTTATCATTGAAAATAATTCCCTCTGTTTCCATTCGCTGATATAAATAACTTTCTAAGGCACGTCGTATATTGGCCACTGCATCCTCATAATTTTCTTCATTATATAAATCAATTGCATCGGCTATATATTGTATGGACTGCATATTTTGTATTATTATTAACGACTCAACGTTTTCTTTTTTCTTTTTATTTTCCCAATTGTCTTGTGAAATTTTTTCGTTAATTTGGTTTATTTCCTCATCTCGTCGTTTGTATCCTGATAATACTAATATTCCATAACCAAACGCAATCTTCCAAATTACATAATTTATAATTACAACAACAACCAGCATAATATGGAGTGCAGTCAAAAAAACAAATTTCTCAATCAGCCGGTTTATAGTTAGCATCGTCATTATCAAAAATGGGTAGTGTCCTACATTGAAGACTTCTTTTCCTGATATTTCCCAAGAAACAAATGACGGATTCTCCAATATAAGAAAATAATAAAAAAATACTACATATCCAATAAGCCCCCATATAAACCACAATATTGATGTTCCCATGGCTGTATTCATCATGTGTGCATAATACCATCCCGCTACCAAATACGGTAGAAAATAAAGAATTTTACTCCTAAATATCCACGGTACATATAGTTCCTTTTTCAATTCTTGTTGCTCTTTAATATCATAAAAAGCAACAATTTTTTTCATACTCTCGTTCATTTATCCACTCTCTTTTAGTCCAATAAATCCATCAATGCATACCACTTTCCGCCAAGTTTCACGACATCAAAATCTATTGTTGCTGTACGCTTATCTCCTTCTGCATCTTTTATTTCAAATTCCACTTCTAATTCTTTTGCATCTTCGATATCTTTTGACTGTATTCCCAATACATTTATAGAATTCAAAAGTCCCATGGCTGAAATATTATCTACACTTTCAATCTTATAAGATACTTTTTTTACTTCTTTAAGTTGTTCCTTAAGGCTGGCGTCTGAATAATAGCTTTCTCCATTAACAAATGCCTTCTTATATGTTTTCACACTGTTTTTATTAATACCATCTACTTGATACTTCAATGGTTTTTCATAATCGGCTACTCCTATTCCCATATTTTTAATTCCAAGTCCTGCAAAAATAAGAACTACCACTGCAATAATTCCTATAATCACCGGTGTTTTCTTTCCTTTTTTCTGAGAATTTACTTTTTTCTGTGTCTTCTGATTTGCTGCTGTTGCCTGAGTGTTTTCAACAGGTGCTCCACAGCTTTTGCAGAATTTACTTCCTTCCATTATTTCTGCTCCACATTTTGAACAATATTTTGACATTCTTTCGTCCTCCTTTTGTTTTTCATTTGTTTGTTACACTTATATGACGTTTTTCAAACGAACTCGGTTTTACAATTTTACAAATTTTTAATATGATGTAATTTCTGAAATCATCTCATCACGGCTCAAACCAGTTGTTTCTAAATGTGTAGCACTATCTACGTCAATCACACCGGCTAAATTTTCCTGATATTCTTCTTCTGATACAACTTGTCCATTCCATTTATATTCGTATATCAAATTTCCGTTTTCATCCAGTTCCATACCAGCATTGCTATATTTTGCACCATATTTTCCGTCTGCAATTTGAACCCATGTGCCATCTTGAATCTGGAATACTCTATCATAATAAGAATCCATACTCCCTCCAACATTGTCCAATAAATTTTGTCCAGGTAAATATACTGCATCCATTCGATATACCTGTGCTTCCTGCACAACACCATTATTATAAGTTCCTATCGTAGTTCCATCTGCCATACTCAAACCAATTGCTGCAATTTCTGGAATTTTATCACCATTTAAATCAAAGAGCACAAATGTATATCCATCTAGCCATTTTCCCATCCATTCTATATAGACCTGCTTCCATTCATTGGAAGGTTTATTTTTCTCTTCGAAGTATTCTTGAACGTTTGAAATAATCTTATCATCTACATTCGAATTCACTTCATCACTTATTTCTTTATCCAATGCAAATTTGTAATCTTCGTTTTGTGGATAAATTCGTACTTCATCTTCCACTGTATCTTGATCTGTTTTGTAAGAATTAATTATGACGATATCATCTAAATTGTCCTCATTATAATCAAAAAATGATACCGCTTTTACGCTTTCAAATTGCTTCCTACTATCATCATTAATATTGTTCTCCGTCATTCCAGGGAGCTCTTCGTACACTTTTCCATCTTTCTCTATAACAAATCTGGCATCTGCATAGGGATTTTCATTTGTATTCGCTGTATATGATTTAAATGAAATCGTACCTACTCCTGCTAACTCTGTCTCAAAGCATTGATCTGCTATTTCTTTGCTGTTTGACTTACTATCCTCCTTTTTCTTTGTATCTTTTTTCTTTGATGTAGTAACACTCTTTTTTGTATTATTTTTATTATTTGATGTCAATTTCCCTGATATCAGGTACATAGCACCAAATCCAATTCCAAATAGCAGTGCAATTGCTACAATGAATAATATTACTTTTTTCCAAATATTCTTTCGTCCTTTTTTAGGTACGTCCACTTTTTCTATTTTACTTCCACATTCTGGACAGAATTGCGCTCCGTCTCGCAATTCTGCCCCACAGTTTTTACATATTCTACTCATCTTTTCTCTTTCCTGTTCTGATAAACTACTTACTATCCCTAATTTCATGTTACTTTGACTTATAATCCTGAATCTGTCGGATAACTTCTGATGCCGATACACCTGCATCTTCAATCACTGTTGCATTATCAATATCTATCATTGCTTTTACCTTTTGATCATATTCTTCCTTTGTTACTTCTTCTCCACTCCACCAATATTTATAAACCGGATTTCCATTGGCGTCTGTTTCCATCGCAGAACTATCCTCTACGCCATAGTTTCCTGCATCGATTACTTCCCAGTAACCATTACGAAGCGTATAAATCGTGTCATGATATTGATCCATATTTCCCGCTGAATTCATTAATGTATTCTTTTGGGAATCAAATTTTACAGGTTTTTTCTCAATGGATATTTCATTCAATCCATTATTGGCAATCACACCATATGTCGCAACAGACGTTTCATCTGACATACGATTTCCTATTGAAATAATTTCCGGAATAACATCAGCATTTAGCTCAAACAGTTGAAAAGTATTTTCACTATTTTTCTCTGCCTTTCTGTTTACCCAATTGATATATTCTTCCTTCCACTCCTCATATTCTGTCGACTCCGTTTCTGTATCTTGAATCTGTATCGTTCCCCATTTTCCATTTTGTTTCACCCAACAAATATTGTTACTGTCCACAGGTAATATTTCTTCGAACACACCAAATGGGATAATTTCATTTCCGTATAAATCACATAACTTCCATTGATTGTCTTTTCTTAAATTCACGTAACCATTTGATGCAGCATAACAATATTCGCTACTTGCCGGTGCAACATCTACATTGGATGCCTCTGCTTCATTAGCTGTGTACTTATTCCATGATGCATCAAATTCGATAGGAATTACAATTTTTCCGGTTTCATCTACATATCCCCATTTTCCATTCTGTTTCACGGCAAATAGACCTTCCGATTCTGAACCACACTCGTCATAAACAAAATCTGTTAACAGCTCACCCTGACTTGCGATTGCATATTTTCCACTTAAATTCAGCCAATCTGCTAATGTATTAATTCTGTGGTCTGCTTGTCGAATCGGAATTTGTCCACTTATGACCTTCTCACCTGTATTACTTCCATAATCCGAAGTATGTACATATCGCACTTCCCCATCATAATAGTATCCGGCATTCCAACGTATACTATTTGTCAAATTCTCCGTTTCTCTTGCATAAACATCCGAAATACTTTCTTCATCGTCCCAGTCATATCCTTCATATTCCATATTTGGAGTTCCATTGTCTATTTTATCTAATTCCATGTCTTCGAATATGTACATACCATAATACTCACCAGAAGGTGTTTTCATAACGATATATTCATCATCTGCTCCACCCTGATATACGACATTACTATACTCAAAACCTGTATACATGGCAGCCGTCTGATCCATAATTCCGATTAATCCATCCTTTTCTGCAAACGCATATCCACCCATATACTGTTTATGATACTCATTAAAATCTGTATATTCATCTGAGTCAACCGGATAGAAAATTTCATCTGCTTCGATTTTCGGTTTTACAATCCATTTGTAATATGTAGTTTCTTTCTTTTCAGGTGTTTGCTGTGTTTCTTGCACATCTTGATTTTCTTCGTTTGCATCATTAGTTTTCTCTGCTGCTTCCTGTTTTGCACGCTTCACTTTTGTAGTCTCTTCTTGTCCTGTAGTTTTATTTATCATTCCACTTGCAAATGCATATCCACTTCCTGCAAGAACCGCTACTGCAATTGCTGTAATTGCCAATATCTTTCCCTTATTTCCGCGATTCACTTCATTTTCTACATTTTCTGTCATCTTGATTGGCTCTTCGACAGGTGCCCCACAAATAGGACAAAATTTTGCTTTTCCACTTATTTCCGCTCCGCATTTTGTACATTTCTTTCCCATAGCTCTTCTCCCTCTCGTAAATACAAGTTTTTAACTTCACTTATTGAATTGATGAATCCATTTCTCCTATTGGAGTTGCCACCTCTTCCAATACCTCTACTTTATCTATTATCATTCCTAATTCACTTTTCTCATCTTCGTGTACGCTTGCCGTAAACGAATAAAATTTTTCATCAGGGTATACCTTATAATCTTTAATTGTTCCATAAATTTTCACTGTTCCATCCATGCTTTGAATCATATAAGCATTTTCAACTCCAAACCATAATTCGGTTGCGTCAAATGATTTTCCAGCATAAATAATGTTTTTCCCTTCAATTTTATCAATCGTGTTGAAATTATAATCTACTGTTCTCCCAAGTGTTTCCTTACACAGCTTTTCATATTCTTTCACATTCATCGAATATCCGGCATATACACCATATTCATCTTCCTGCATTTCTCTGTCCTGTGCAATGTACTGCGAATTTGTAAAAACTCTATTTGCTAAATTAACAAACTCATCACTTGTAAGATCATTTATGCTATATGTACGAATCGGATTGTAGGCATTACCATCTTCTTCTCCCTCCGCTGTTGCCCGAATCATATTTCCAATAATTAAACCGATATCATGATTAATTTTTCCTGTATTGCTTCCCGATGTGTACACTATCTTGTCAAATACAAATCCTCCAATTCTACTTACTCCATTATTATGTGCTGTAATGTCCATCATTCCTGCTTCATAAGCATTTTGTAGCGAACTTACTTCCACATAAAAATGATATTCATTGGTATCTGTCTGTGAAAGTCGTGCCACTTTGTATTGTGCATCAATCGCCTCTGCATAGTCATCACATCTTGCTTCAAACACTTCAGCTCTTGAATTTCCAGATGGTGCAAACACTTTTGATACCTCAATCCAATCATTTGCTTCATATTCAAATGTATTCATTAAAAATTCCTGGCATTCAGTAGTCTTCATCGACTTTCTGCCTTCCCCCAATTCATCTCCAATACTTGGATCTGCACATGCAATTCTAGAAGCAACATAATCAATAATATCTGGAGAAATTTCTCCTTTTTTTATGGTAAGCGTATAATCATCTCCTTGAAAATACGATTCATCTTCTGTAATTTTCCCATTATTAAACCATTCCGCTGCAGAACATATTTCCTCGATTTGTTCATCTGATACTGTAAATTCTGGAACATTCTCTTGTTTCTTTTCTTCTACTTGCTTTTCTCCTTGTTTTTCCGATACGTCTTCTTTTTCGTTTACTTCTTGTTGCTCTGTTGCTTTCACTGGCTCTGTATTTATTTTTGAATATCCCACATATGCACCTGCTCCCACAACTGATGCTGCAACTATCCCAGCAACTACTTTAGTCACTATATGTTTTGTTCCTTTTTTTGCAGTTTCTTTTGCCACATGATCTACAATTTTTTCTGTTGCTTTTCTATTACTTACCTGTGTCTCTGCTCCTTGAACATGACTGTTATTTTGTAAATTATCCACTGCGTTTTTAATTTCTGTCCATCTACTTAGTCCTGATGCTTCAGCTGTAATTGTATGTTCCTGACTTGTAAGCATCCAGACAATAAATGGAATTGGAGCAATACCATATAGTTTTGTTCCTTTTTTCTCCAACTCTTCTACTTCTTTTTTTATGTATTTTCTCGCATAATTTAAGCGGCTCTTTATCGTTCCTGTACTGCAGTCCAATGTTTCTGCAATTTCACTCACTGATAATTCATCGTAATAATACATAAGCACACACAATCTCTGATCATCCGATAAATTAGCGAGAATGTCCTGTATAATTTTTTTCGTAGCTTCATAATCAACCGATTCTTCCGGCATAAATTCCTGATTATCATTTTCCAGACTGTCTTCAAATTCTAAATCTGTATCTTCCGGAAGCATCTCTGTAAATAGCATTTGCTTATTTCGATTCTTCTTTCTCAGCCAATCCAGACACCGATTTGCAACAATTCGATTAATCCACGCTCCTGCTTTATCTGTATCTCTTAACGAATTGATATTCTTAAAAGCAGAAATATAGGATTCCTGTAATATATCCAGCGCATCTTCCTTGTTTTTTACCATTTGAATTGCAACCGAATATGCCTTGGCATATGTGTTGGTGTATATTTCTTCTAATTGCTGACTATCTGGCATTTCTGACTTTTCCACAATTGCTTCATCTACTTCTATCTTTTTTCCACATTTAGGACAGAATTTTGCACCTGCCTTTAATTCATGTCCGCAATTCTCACAATATCTTCCCATTACTTTCTCCTATCACTCATTTGTAACTATTTTTTCGCATACACATTATCATTGATTCAACATTTCCTCGAGTTTTCCATCCATCAATACATTTCCAACCAAATAATATACTCTCATCTCTGCTTGATAAGCTTCATTTAATACAATACTTTCTTGACGCTCCATATCCTCTTCTTCTGTTACTGTTACTTCATATGTCTTCTACTTTCCTTCCACAATTCGGACAAAACTTTGCACTTTCTCTTAACTCATATCCGCAATTTCCACATTTTCTCCCCATAATTTTCTTCCTCTTCCTATAATTTTCACTACCGTTCTTAAAAAGAGTTGATGGCAATTTTCACATCAACTCGTTTTTAATTTCTACCACATGTTCGAAAGCAGATCTGTAACTTTCCACTCTTTATCTTCCTTCGTTTGTATTACCACAAGATTATCTTCCTCTGTCTCCTTTTGATATTCCGTATCTGAATCAGATTTATATTTAATTTCCATTTTTACTTTTAAATCGTACGCTGCTGTTGCCGCTTCTACATCCGAAGAAGGAATAAAATAATCGTTCCTTAATATGACTTTCAAATCATCTTGGTCGATTTTCTTTTTTTCAACAACCGTAACCTTCATATTATAGTCTTCACCATATTCACTCCTCATAATTTCCTTGATGCTATTTCCTAATTCTTTTACATCTTCCTCGCTTAATTCTTGTTCACCGAACATTTCATTATATAGTCCTGATGAAATTGCATCTTTCATATCTGAAAAACTTCCATTATTAAATGCCTTTTCTAACTTCTTGACCGGCTTTTCGTATGCTGGTGTATAAAAATTTTTTACGCCCCATATTCCACCAATAACTACAAGAATAATTCCCAGAATGATTCCACCTACCACTTTTAATTCTGTTCTTCTCGGTTTTATATTCACTACCTTATTTCCATTATTTACATCTGTTGTCTTCTTTCTCTCTATGTTGTCTTCTATTTTCGCCCCACAATTAGGACAAAATTTGATTCCATCTCTTATTTCTTTTCCACATTTTGAACAATATTTACTCATTCCTTTTCTCCTTTCTCAGTCTTCAACAGGCTCTCCGCAATTCATGCAAAACGTGTCTCCCTCCTCTATTTCAGCTCCACAGTTCTTACAAGTCTTTGCTTGCAACTCTTTCATTGAATCCGCAACAATTTCTTCATATAAATTCGTTTCTTCCGTTGTAAATGTTTCTACACTTTCTTCCATTATTATCTTCGTATTTTCCTGTTGAACTTTTGCTCCACAGCATGTACAAAATAATGCCCCTTCTTCTATCGGATTTCCGCAAGATTGACATACCTGGCCAGTTAATTTTATTGTTGGTTTCACTTCATCAATTGCACTTCCACAATAAATACAGAATTTTGCTCCTGGGCTTAATTTTTTCCCACAATTCGGACAAACTTCTTCTATCGATAATTTTTCAATCGTTTCTTTGTTTGCTGCAATCTCCAATTGTAAATTTTGAATCTGTGAAACTAATTCCGGAAATTTTATTTCACATTCTTCTTTGCAATTTGAATAATACGCAAGTCCTACCTGATAAATTACTTTTTCAATTTCCTTTTCCTTTGTCTTATTCAGATTTGTCAATTTAAAAATTTCCGTCGTATCTTTTGCCTTCTTTGTTAAATCCTGGCTTGTCTCTGTTAAACTATTCTTTACATTGTCAAAAAATCCCATATTCTTCATCCTCAACTTTCTTTTGTTCTTTACTTTTTTCTTGTTCTAAATTTTTATATTTTTCTTTCTCTCAATATTTTAATAATCTTTTCTTTCACCCTCTCAAAAACAACTCTTCTCAAATTTTCCGGCATTTTATAATCATCCGAAACAACCACTATAATTCTTTTTAACCACTCCTCATACTTCAATTCTCACATCCCTCCTCTTTTGGTTGTTATACTTATAGGACGAATTCGATTTGCCTTTGGTTTTATATTTTGTAAAATTTTTTGATTTTCTTTATCGGGTGTGTAATCTTTTACACATAGTATATTACACATGTCGATTCAATTCTACACATTTATTCACCTATTATGTATTTTTTATGTAAATAAGATACAAATTCATAGTGTAATTTCTTGCACATAACTTCTTAGAACTTATTTCTCCATTCTGTATCTATTACACTACATATAGAATATTTGTAAAATTATATTTTTTAGAAAGAGGGATCTTATAATGCTTAATCAAGACTTTGGTTACGTCAAAATAAAACTACTTGATTTGATTACTGAAAGGGGAATTAGTAAAAATAAACTGGCTCATCTTGCACAAATGGAACGTACACAACTTAACCGCTACTGTAATAACCAGGTCCGCCTTATAGATATGAATGTACTGTCCAGACTTTGCACGGCGCTTGAATGTAATATTGATGATATTTTAGAATTCATCCCAGCAGCCGAATCTGAATAAAATCATTGTGCAATTTTTAATTGTATAACATGATACTCACCATTCCTTCCGTATATTTTAGAACTATTTGTGCTTTGCTATATCACATATTACTTGTTTCGAATAAAAAAAACTATTTCGTATCGGAAAGAAAAGTTACCATTTTCATATATTTTAAAATAACCTTCCTAATATAAAAATGCCCGAAATTCTTTTTCTTCGAATTTCGGACATTTCACGGTTTGAATGTTCTTTCTATGATAATAGTTTTTTCTGTTGTTCGATTCGTCGTTTTATTTCACTGTAAACAAAATTGTCATCTGATGCAGTAATTTTTACATGCGGACCATAACTCATCAACCGAATTAATATTTCTTTTTCATCCAATATTGAATAATATAATTCCATTTTGTATTTTCTCGTTTTTATATCATACACACACCGCTTTCTCCACACCGAAAATTCCGTTAAAATTCTATCTGGTATATTTTTAGCTTCCTCATAAAACTCTACTTCCAATTTCTGCATACTTTTATCTTGAATATTCTGTATCCGCTCTTGTTCAACTTTCAAACTATATTTTCGGTCAGCAAGATTCTTTATCACTAAAATTCTATTTACATTAACTTTTTGGATTCTTTCTTTTTCGCCATCCACACACCACACCCGAAAAATATCATCTCTTCTGGAATATTCTAACCATGCAGGTGCACAAATCGTAACTTTCTCTATTTTCTTCCATGTTATATAGGTGATTTCTATTTCTGTTTCATCAATCATCGCTTGATAAATCATCTTAAGAAATTGAAGTTCTTTCTGTGAATGATATAATTGTGAAACCATTTCATTTTCCGGATTCAATCGTCGCTCACATTCTTTTTTATTATACTGATCAAAATAATTTATCTTTTCTATCGGAAATGGTGTTGTATGAAATGGTGCGGATTGCATTGCCATTTTTAATGCATCTATCTGTTTACCCTCGATAAAAATTTTTGACAATGGACTATTCAAAACCATCAACAACCATCTGCATTCCACTTTTGTAATAGGAAGCAGTTGATATAAATAATCCTCTTTATTCACGACAAAACGAGTCTTTCCCTCTTTGTCAATCAGTTCTTTCTCCTGTGCGTATTCTAATAAATACCCTGCTGCCTTATAAACTTCTTCCTCTGTATAGTATGCAAAACTATGCTTAATCTCCGCTTCAAATATTTCTCGAACAGATTCTTTTGTTAAGGAAGAAGCTTTCATAATTGCATTTGCCAAAGTAACACTGTGTTTACTGAACAACTCATTAAACAACGCAGCATGCCCTTCCAGATCAGACATAACTTTTCCTTTGATTTCATAACCGATTTCTGTTTCAGATGATAGTTCTGTATCAGTTTTCATTTCTTCCGTTAAAACTTCATCTCCATAATATAAGTTCCACATTTTTTCTATATCATCTAACAAATTAAATTCTTCTATTTCAATATTTTCTGCTCTTCCGATTCGTTTATAGAAACTTCTTAACCAGATTCTCAGTTCTTTTGTTGGAAAGCATTGTATTTTCAATACTCTTTTCCCCTCGTATTCGATATCTCCTATTACTGTTTTTCTTTTTTCTTTTTTTATACGATTTATAATATATGATTCATATGGTAAATCATATAGAATTTCTATCTCATATATTTTTAGTCGTTTTCTCCAATGATTATCTACTACACATTCTGTTATTTCTGTTCCCCAGATATATGGAAGCATCTGTTCTGCTTGTTTTACTTGTTCCATAATCTCTTTCTGATCTATTTCTATAACTTTCTCTTCTTGTATAGATTTGTGAATTCTTTTTTTCTCTCTTTGTACGTTCCTCTTTACGGCTTTTATCTCACGGATTGAAGAATATATCATGATTTTATCTATAAACTCTATTCTCAACGCCCGTATTTTCCGTTCTGTAATCTGATAATATATCACATATTCTCTTCCGTTTGTTACACTAATTCTTATTTCCAATGGTATAATTATTTCTTCAAAGGAATTCATATTGGTTGCATGCGTATATTGAATCCAACACATTTTTTTATGTTCAATCGCATTTAAAATATCAATCAAATTATAATCATACAGTGACTTTTGAATATAATTATGCCGTATTTTAAACATATCTTCACACTTGGCCTTGTAGCTACAACGATTTACCAATATTGTGCCAATTTCTCCTAACGGATAATACTGCGCAAAGAAATAACACATCATGCTAAATTGTTTTAAAAATTCACTTTCGTCCTCTAATCCATTTTTTCCAAGCACATCTTCCACTAATTTTCCCATTGTCAAAGGCGATTTAAACCAATAATCTGTGCCAGATGTTTCTCCATAAAAATATCTTTTATAAAAGGGATCATACATTTCCCATTCTTTTTTTAACCATTTGTTTCTCTGCTGCGGATTATCTTTTAAATTTCCCAGTATGCCATATGCTTGTAATACATTTGTACGATTATTAAGATTTTTATACCTATCTCGATAGCTCATACTTCCATATCGGGTTGCCGCTGACCAAAGGTTTAACTGACGATTCATGCGAACAGGTAATATTTCTTCTTTGTGTCCTTTTTTCAGATTACTGAGCCAATTACTAATAATCGCATATTCCAATTCGTTTACTAACTCCAATGGCTGTTTTCCATTTTCTCCTTCTACCGAAAAAATCTCATCCACATCTATCGGAAGTGCTTCCATCCCATCTCTGAGCAATACATTCTTATCTAATTCTAATAGATAATTTAAATAGTCACCTATCAGTCCAATATTATGGAAAAAATACAATTCATCTATTGGAGTACCCACCATCGAATCCATTTGCTTCAATGTAATCCTATTCTGCCCATTTTTCCCTTTTTCCAAACTCCACTGTGCTTCTAATATTCTGCTAAATATTTTCCATCGTTCCGCGATAGTCTTCTTGCCCTTTTCAAACTGATCATACGATTTGAAGCCGTATGTATAGTAATCACGAATTCCATTTTTTAAAAAATCGTCAAAAAAGCTCGTACCGATTAATTCATCGAAAACGAGCTTTGAGTTCTTCAAAATAATCCCCATGCCCATCCTCCGTTATTTGTAACTTAATCTCTTAATTTCAGTATAAAGCATTTTATGGGTGATTACTATTATATTGTTTTTTCTAGATAAAATTCCTCTTAGGTAAGGTACAACCGTAGGAGTGATTATGATGAACCTTAATATTAATTTTTTAAAGTGTCAATTCCTCATAGGTAAGGTACAACGAAATTATGACAAATAATATTTTCTTGGGGAATGCATTTTCCCTTCAGATGCTTGATACGTGTCAATTCCTCATAGGTAAAGTACAACTGGCAGAACAACAAATTAGATATAATGAAGGATGGATTGGACGATCAGTGTCAATTCCTCATAGGTAAGGTACAACAGCCGTTTTTACGGCTTTCTATGAATACTATATCCCCTTTTTCTCCCATATTCAACCCTTTTTCCCTTAAAAAGTCCGTCGACCTATATTTATCACTTTTCCGCTTCAACACCTGATAATTACTGCTTCTTGAGGTCGACGGACTTTTTTCTGATTACACTGCTTAAATAATCTCAAACATTCCAAATCCCTGAGAATTTTTACTTCCCAAACCTGCCTGATATAGAAAATCTAAATATTTCCTTTTTCCTGATATTAGGTATTTACCATACCAGGCAGTTATATAATTACCTTGATATTTTGTCACAAATTTCTTTGGCAGGCCTTTATCCAGTTTTTGAATTTTTAAAGTTGAAATCGGATCAACTCCGTAATATGCTTGATACTTACGATAGAAATTATCATTTATTTGTCGATAAAATTCTTCCTCTTCTGGATTATAATAATATGTCTTTTCCATCTCATAATCTGTCGAGTACACTGTAATTGGTGTTTTCATCTGTATGTATAGTTCTTCCACTTCAATCGTATAATCATACAGCTCCATTTGAATATCTGTACATAATGTTTTCCCGAAATATATTCCATTATTCCAGAAACTTTCTCCCAATAATCGTATTAATAATGGTTCTGGACTCCGTATCTCAAATACTATGTACGATTTAAAAATTATCTGCTTATTCTGTATATAATAGTCTCCTGATAATTGACTAAACTGGAACATCTTATACTGGCGTTTTTCCAGGCTATAACCTTCATTATGAAGAAAATCTGCATAGTCCGGCATCGTTCCGATTGCCCGATAGATAATGGACTGTACGATATGATTGTAATTAAGCGGTAATGAAAGCGGTTGTTCTAAACCTATATGTATTAATAATTGCATCTTTATCGCATCCTTCTATTACCACTATTATTTTTTCTGTTCTTTTTGATTATATGACAGCGAAAAATCTTTTGCCGAAATGTCCGGTAATACCTCTTTGATTTTTACATCATTTCTTCCTTTCGCCATCGGTTTTCCCGAAACTGTTGTACGGTTATTTCCAAACCATTTATATCCTTCAGTAAGTGTTTTTCCCTTTTGCGATTTTTCTTTCGGATAGGTGATTTCTACATCTTCTGGAACATTTTTAAGACCGGCAATCTTATAAAATTCTGATTTTACAATTCTACCAAACTCTGCATTTTCATATGACACTCCATCCACCGGAATCTCATTCATCAGATAATTGATTTTTCCTCCTGAAACAACGATACTTCTCTCTACAACCTTATCTACTTTGCAAGAGACACTACCAAATCCTAATGGTTTTGCACCTCCTAGTTTTAATCCCAAACCTTCAGAACCACTATTCAAGATCCACATCAACTGATTTAACTGTTTTTTCGAGATATCTTCAAAGTAAAGTTTTCCATTAAAACTTTCATTTGCCTCAACCGGACGTATGGTCTTATTAAGTTTTGTTGCCTCAATATCTTCCGGAAGTTTAACCTTTTGATGATGCCAGTAGTACTTTCTCCCCCGGAGTATGCCGTTACTTATCTTTAATTCTCCATTTCGAACATAGTAATCATAATTCCAGAAAGTTGCCCCCATTGGCTGTCTCAGATAAAATTCCGTATTTCCAAGTTTGGGTTCCCCTAATGCCTGTATAGTTACGCAATCTTGCATATAATACGACTCGGCTTCTTTTTCTTCTGATACGTACATATCTGTAAAACGTATCTTAGAGCCTTTACAAGATTCATTATTTTTTCCCACATAACCAAACAAATCACATGCCGGACAATAATCCTTCTCACATGGTGCAAACTCTCCTGCTAATTTCCCTACATTATTATCCGATACCTCTTTTGTATAAGTAGCCGGTGCAAGATAATAAATCCCTATACTCGGACTCGAATAATTTACTGGGAAATAGCTATTTCCCTTCCCCTTTAAGAACGCCTCCACATCTCGCTTATATTCCTCATAAGCAGCCTTGTTAGCATCCGTTAATCCCGGCTCAGCCAAATAATAATCAATTACACGAAGAAGCTTTCGCTCGATATCATCTTTACTGAAATGTATACCAGCTTTCTTATTTCTTAAATTTATTTCCTCTTCTAAGGAAAATACATGGTAATGTGCTTTTTTCACGCCCATTCCCCACTTAATCAAATATCCTTCTTCCGGATATTTTTCCTGTTTCATACTGTATTTTTCAATAGGCTTCGCATCAAATCTATTAATTCTTGGTGGTTCTTCATAATAAACCTTTGTTCCATTTGGATAATTTTTGAATCCTTTTGGAACACTTCCTTTTTCTTTAGATTCTATATTTCCTATTTTCCAGGATTTTGCTTTATATAAAGCAAAATTTCCTTCTCTGTCTTTATACATCAATGCCGGCTTAAACATCTCCATACTTCTCTTTACCGGATACTCATCTGCATTCAGAAGTCCCATACAAGAGTTTGTCAGTGTCTCATATACATTTCTCACGACACCTCGGATCTCACTTCCCGGAATTACCGGTACATGATATTTTCCATTATAAGTCTTCGTCGGATCTAATTCCGTGTAAGAGAAGAAATCATAAGACTTATGGTCATTCACTTTCTTCGATATTTTAAATGCCGAATCAGAGCTTGAATTAGGTATAAATAATGGAGTCTTGGTCGTGATGGTATATTCTATGACTCCGGTATGTCTGTCTTCATCCGTATATGCTTTTGCTTTTTTTGATGGGAATTTTATAAAATTATATGGATTTACAAATCCTTTCATCACGCCTTCACCTCCTTCAATCGATAATTCGGAATCGTCATCAGATCGTTTTCATCGTAAATAATATAGTTAACAACTTCGATGAGATTTCTTTTGGATGTTTCGTCTAACGTCTCTGTATTATCTGCTAATGTGTAAATCTGCTCTGTATAATAATCATCATGTGAAACTGTCGAATCATCGATACACACTTCCACATCACCTTTTCGTTTTCTGATAAATCGATACTCTTTCGTATCATCAAACAGATGCAATTCCAACAAATCTTTCATCAGATTTTCGTTGTCTTCTAATTGTTCTCTCTTATAAGGCTCATATACGACTCTGTCTCTATATAGTGCATACATAATGCCTTGTTCTGGTGCATTTAACAGATTCATGATTCACGCCCTCCATTCCCTGACAAATTTTCCAGCAGTTCAGCTATGTACATATCTTCTTTTGATGCCTCCCCATCTATCAGGATTGGACCATCTGCCTCAAATACGCCTCTTCCAATTGCAGTTTGTCCCCCTACTGCAAGGAAACCATTCTGCAGATCCTTGAGTGCTAATAATAGCATCCCCAAAATCCATTTCTCATCTGCCGGGTTATCACTTTTTCGCACTTGCAGCTTAATCGTCAGCTCACCTTCGACATAAGTCTTTTCTTTATAGAGTGCCCCGCTTTTTGCTGCCGACTCAAATCGACTGACTCCTGTTCTTACCATTGTCAACGGTTTCGCATTTTTTATCTCAGTCTCTCCGATAATAATGTTAGAAGAGCAGGCTTTTGTTCCATCTACATATCCAAATGCGATATCGATGACATCTGTTATTGTTCCCGGTATGTCTGTTCCACCCTGCTTCAATTCTCCCAGTATGTTCTGGATTCTATGGCGAATTGCTCCGGCAAGGCTGCTGCCCGAAACAACCGGCACTCCGTGGTCTGTTAAATGAATATAATCCGGCTCTCCTTTTCTTGCAGCATATTGACGGATGCTGATTCCACCTTTCATGCGAAGTGGTACTTCAATATGTATCCTCTTTGCCGAACCATTCGCCAACTTCAGCCATTCTTCTAATCGGTTCTGCCCATTCTCCCAGGTAGATAACTCATATGCCTTCGCATATTCCAGATAATTCTCTTTTCCATAATTCTTGCTCTTAACAGAAAGAATCTTAAATTCTCCAAATCCTCTGGTCTTTTTGCTTCCGAGTCGTATCTCTCCAGCATTGATTCCTGCAAAGATATTTGAAATTTCCTGCTCCATCTCAGACTCATTATCATCTTCACGTACCGTCAGTTCCATATAAAAATGTGCCTTTGCTCTTGCCTCTATAATTTCAATATCGAATTTACTCTGAGATTTTGCTGTCTTATTAATATCCAGAGCCACGCCGTCCCTCACACCGGACACCGTCTCATCATCGAATACAAGATCCGAAATGAACAAAGAACTCATCTGCCCAATATCTTCCTGATTCTTATCTTTTCCGGAATACCCCATCAGTCCGGCTTCGTTCTTCTTGATTCCAAGGTAAGCACGCATTGCTCCTGCCAGTGAACTTCCTGTTACAAATGGCTCTCCATTTCCATCTCTGAGTACATCTGAATCTGTCCACTCATTTTCTCCAGAAGATACACTCAATGGTGAAGTAAGCTGTACCTGTACATACAGTACTTTTCTGTTCAAAATTGATTTCATTTGGTATCTCCTTTCTTCTCTACGGTTCTTACAAACTGCTTTAATTCTGTAATGTATGCCCGATATACATTTTTGTATAGTGCTTCGTCACTCCAGGTATTATAAAGCGTCATTCCATAGTCTTTTTCCATCTCCTGAAGCAATTCTTCCTGAAGACTCTTTGGTTCAACCAGATTTGCCAGATTTTCACACAGCTTATTTTTCTGACCGTCTTCGATTCCTCTGATCTGTTTTAACATATCTTCATAAGTTGATTCCGTTTTATATATGATTCGAAGTTTTGCCACTGCTGCATTTAGCGTGTTTGCCTGTTTTTCATAGTTTTTTCGCTTTTCTGCCAATATGTCTCTGACCTTACTCTGCATCCGTCTTTCGAACTCTGACTGCAACAATCTCTGGATAATATCAATATGGTCATCACACGGCTGCTCTTTTTGAGCATCATCACTTCTATTTTTTCTGATATAAACGTCCGGTGTCTCTGCGGCTTTCTCCACTCGTATCTCTCCATATCCTTCTGAGATTCTCTCACCTATGAATGTTCGATTTAACAGATTCATATCAAATCCACGCTCTGACAAGATACGGAATGTACTTCCTTTTCCAAGTGCATAAAAGATAGGCTTTCTCCTTCTCCATTTCACATTGAAGCCTCCGATTGTAACAAACTGCAAAAACGGATTAGTAATCTGAAAATCCTGCACACCTGCTGCATCTTCCAGATATTGTTTCAGCACATTTAATTCCGTAGTTAATACGCCATTTTCATTATAAAGAATGACATCCGAAGCTAATGTAAGCACAGCTTCATGAACAATCTCTTTTTCTGTATTCTCAGATTCGACCGCATCAATCACGAAATCGACTGCTCCAAATTCACTGGATTTTCCATATCCCATGCGAATACTTCCGAGTTTTTCCACAGCATCCAGAATCATCTCAGCCTGCATTTTATTTGCATAGATATATCCTGTGAAACTCTGTCCTGCGCTGATACTGCACAGTTGATAGAAACTTGATCCGTCCTCTCTTCCAGTTGCCCGTCCAATAGATTTATCTTTTGGTCTCTGATGATGATAGCTGATCTCTGTTACCACATCTGCTATTACACAGTCTTCACTCATATAATCTATGTTTGCCGGGGTCATCTGGCGGTTCGTAACATCTGGCTCATATAACATATCCAGTATCATCATGCCACCATTCTCATCATATGGCTGATCCTTTTCTTTCTGAAGAGAGATTCTTCCCGGCGTACATCTCTGATTCTGCTTCGTAATATATGCGTTGGATACGATCATCTCATCATCCTGTGACATTAATTCACGATAACTATCTTCTCCCAGTGCTCCCGCCAGTAATCCTAACACCTTGCTTCCAGCAATGTAATCCTGCGTATCTGCCTGATTTCCTTTTGCCGACTTACAGATCATTGCTGATTTCAATGTAATCTGATAACGCAATTTGTTATGTTCACCTAATTGCTTCTTCTCAATCTGAACATGAGATTCTGAATCTTTCTTATCCTCTTCTAAAATAATATCTACAAGTCCAAGTCCTCTCGTTCTGGACATTCCCATATGCTTTACCAGTGATATTGCCTGCTTTAAAATTTCTTTATCTTCCTGAGAAGCTTTTACATCACATTCCGCTTCAAATACCAACCCTTTATTCACTACACGAAGTGTTCTCAGAGAGTTTTCATCCGCTACTCCCGTCTCAAGGTCTACTGCCGTCTGTGTCCTGGTACTGGTATATTGATTTAATACATTTTGCTGGCTTGCCAATCCTTTGTCTTTACACGCTCTTAATACATTTACCGCAGTATCATAATCTGTGATATATGCATTAGATAAAGAAAATGCTGATTTTTGATTGCCCTCTTTTCCAAATAATCTCTCATACATCTCCGGTGATATGATCTCCATCTGCATCATCTCAAGTGCTGCTTCACGGATGCATCCCTTAATTCTCTTTGCCGGAATATATGGAATACCATATTCATCATAAACGACATCCATGTCAACCATGCTATTATAGGTTTCTCCGGAGCAGGTGCACAGATCACTTAATAATTTAATTGTTATCTTCATTCTCTATCTCTCCTCCTATAAATAAATCCATGATCTCCAACGCGTCATACCATATCTGGTATTCGTCTTGTGACTCCTCGAATATCTTATATCCTCTGGAAGTAAGGAATGATAGATTCTTTTGAATCTCATTTTTTCCCATCGGAATGACATTTCTAAGCTGCTTTGCCTTGCTTCTAGGCATCTTCCTAAATATCTCTAACCAATATTCCAACCGTTCCACACTGTATTTCTGATTCTTTTCGTTCAATCCATCCGTATCTTTTGCCATCTTAACATAGTAAGGTCTCGCAATAAAATATCCCTGATCTGACAGATAATGCTTGTCTCGATACGTATCCAAATGTGCTGCTCTGATATTTGTGCATACCTGAAAATCGAAGAAATTTCCAACCTTTAATCCATCGTTTCCACGATTTTCCTTTATTTTTGCTTTCTTTTTCGCACTGTCACAACATGCTTCGGCAACCTGATATGCATCTGAGAATGGGAAATGACTGTTGAAATAGGCAATTCCACCACAGGCACTATAATCCTTTTCTTCTCCGACATGCGACAGGAAATATTTCACTGCCGGAAGTGCCAGCTTCGCATTGCAGACAAATGTAATATCATCTCCGGCCACGATAATCTTGCGATACAGATTATTCTTTACATTCTTCTTTATCTTCGGAGAGAGCTGTTTCATATAAGCTGTCATATTTTCAAATGTATTACCAAATACTTCTGCTATTTCCAGTGAAAGTTTCCGCATTGTCGGAATTGCATCTTTGTATTCTGTAATATTACACATTTTATTCTGAATACGTTTTCCCATGCTGTTTCCATCAATATGACATACCGCCAGAGTACTGTTATCTCCTTTTTCCGTAACCATCTTATCAAAAACTTTTTCGTTTTCATTTTTCGGGAAACATGCCCTTTTTAATTTTGCTTCTGTACACAGATATTTTCCATTTTCTTTGTATGTTAACGGATATCCTGTAATGGAATCTGCTGCCATAAATGGCAATGCCCCTATTGGCTGTGTCAACGGCATATGCGCTTTAATCCGTCTCATCTCCGTATTAATCGCTTCATAATCATCTTTGTACGATGCTGTCTTTTCTACCACTGCAACTGCCAGATTCAAAGAATACGTCTTTTCCAGAACATATTTCGCCAGAAAACGATTTACCTTCTGGCACACGTCTCCCCTTCGGAAAAGAACGTATGCGTTACCGCCTCCGACAAACATAACCTGCATCTCAATTGTTGAATCCTTTAAAAATGCTTCTGCCTCATCTGACTCCCAGTCTTTCATATACTTGTTCTGTTCTGAAAAATCTAATGTATTTATGTATTCCTGTAAGCCTTCTGTTACGATTTTTTCTACAAGCCTTGAAGCTCCGATGATTTCCTTCGCCACATTACTTTTGAATATGTAACTTTGAATTCCTCTGACATCGTACATCGCCAGGACTTCCTTGCCGCATAACTCTGATTTCATGTCCTTCCTCCTTCGTATCGTATTGAAGATATTGTTGGTGTTATTGGTATAGGTTGTATAAATTATTTCCTAAAAGTTCAAATCTCGCTATTATATTAGATAATTGAGTTTTAGTAATCCTTTTTTCTTTCTCTGACATATGATTAAATTGATTTCTCAGTGCTTTTAATTTGTAATAATTATCAATAAAATCAAACAACTTTTTTCTTTCACTTGATGCCATTCCTATTAATGGCTTTTTCAATTGCACAATTGCTGATTCTCCGCTATCTTGCACAGTAAATTTCCCATTTTCTATATTCTTTTCAAAAGCCTTTTTCATTTTTATAGAATCTTTTGTTCTCGCATTACAAAGAGAAAAAAGCAAATAGTTTGCATCTTCTACATAAAGTTGCTTTCGAACTTTTTTTACTCGATCAACTTCTGCTTTATTATATTTCCAACTTAATATTCCTTTTGCTACTAATTCTTTAGGCACATAAGATTCAATATATGTTAGTGCCTGCTGATAAAATTCTTTTTTTCGAAACCATTTCACAACGTCAATCGTATTGTAGTTTTCTGAGAGAAGTATTCCATAATCTTCTTTTACCTTTTCTACAAAAATATCAAAAAACTGTTCTCCACTTTCTTTATAACTATTGATTCTTTTTCGTAATTCTATCAAGCAATCATTAAATCCTCTTGGATCACACATCTGAATGGCATCCGCAACTTTTTTCATTGTTGACATAAGATTCTCTTCTTGGCTACTGGTTCTTCTATTCTGATTTTTCCTGTTTGTATAATAATTTTCTAATGTATCTGCCCGTCCATAATTCAGGAATTCTTTCATGCCAACTACAAAATCAAAAATCTGATAATTCTGAATCTTACTTTCAATAGGTGTTCCACCTTCTTTTTCAACTCCAAATGGCATAGAATAGATATCTGCAATTTCAATTTCATAGACACTCATAAGGTTTACAATTGCATTTAATACCAATGATATATCTCGAAATCCACCTTGTGTGTTAACCCATAATTTTATCTTCTTATCCGCTGCATTGGCACATTCTCTCTCTAACTTTGCTTTCACCTCTAATATTTGTTTTGCCGCACCCACAATTCCGGCATTTATATTACTCTCATCAATATCTACAGTCTGAAATACAGTAGATGCACTTGGTGGCAATATCGCTTTAATTCTCTCTTGATAAAATTCATAAGCGGTCATATTGAATACTTCATCCGGATTTTCTTCCAGTGCAAATGCCTTCTTTTCAGTTGTTTCTTTCGTGCATAGAGAAAGAATCATATCCGGAATTGTACCGCTTTTAATCATCATAATTGACACAGGCTCTAGTTGACCATAATAAGGCTTCGCTCCTCTTAGTTTTTCCGGCATTGAAAACTTACATTTTTTCAAAACATTTGTTCTTGGTAATGTACTCATCGCCTGCAAGATAATATTGTACGCCATAATCTTTATCCCCCCTGATTTAAAATTTTTAGATAAAAAAACAGAAAGAAGCTAATAATGAAAGCACCAACTTCTTTCCGTTATGTCTTCTCTGCTCTAGTAATTGTAAGTACCTTTTCGTCAATAAATATTACTGTCACACTTTTCGTCGTTTTATAGTATATATTATACAATTCGCTTTTGTACTGCGCAATAATAAATCATCTTTTTTCAGAATTATCAAACAATTTATCATTCTAGTACTCTCTGAATTGAATAAATACAAATTTAGACACCTTTTTAATTTCATTATCCATAACTATTTCTTCTGATTTCCGTTCGCTGCATGCCGCAACTACTTTTATATCTTTCTCTTTTAATCCAGAGATTACATGATAAGAAACACAAAATTCTCCCTGGCACAACACACAATCCGGCTGTAATTTTATGATCTTATCAACATATTCCCTTGCAATTTTTTTAATTTCTTCAGTTGAACATTCCGGATCAACATGTGGAAAAGCAACATCTACTACCTCTCCGTAACACTCCGCTGCTTCTAATTGTTTCTGCCCCCATTTTTCAATAGGGTGGTTCGAAAAATTGACAAACATTTCATTCTCCTTCGATACTCTAACTAATACTCCTGAATCTCTTTTCTTACATTATCCTTTTGTCTGTTTCGATTATATTTTTTCTTATCCTCCATATACATCGTTGGACGAGTCCAAACCTCTCCGTTTGCTAAAGCCTGCTCTCTTTCCATGCCACGACTCGCCTTATAACTTTTTAATTTATCATCCGCTATTTTATTCTTCATATGGTCTCTCCTTTATTTTGCATATACATCTCTTCCAACCTTGATAAATAATTTGATAGCTTTACCCAGCGTCTCTTGGTCAGCTCTTGGTTTACTTTCAGACATATGATTGAAGTTATTTCGTTCAGTTTTTAATAACTTATACAAAAGTAACATATCCATTATTTCTTCTTCTTTTGAATCTTTTAATTCTACCTCAAACTCTCCCAAATTTTTCTCATAAACTTTTATCGGTATTTTCCTTACTCCCTTTGCATTTCTATATTTTCTCTTTCTTCCTTTTTTCATTCTGGAACAATCTTCAAATTCATCTACCGGTTTTACTATTTCATTTTCTCCCTTTCTTTTATCATAATCGCTCGCCAACAAAAACACTCGTAAGCTACTTGAAAAACCATCATATTTGCTTCAGGATCTTCATCCTTACCTAATTTTTTTCTCATCTCTTCCAATATTTCTTTTTCTATACGACCCTTAATTATTCCTTTCTTAACCCATTCCTGTGGCAGTTTTGCTTCTACATAAGTAATCGCCTGTTGATAGAATTTTTTCTTATAAAACCATTCTACAATATCCAGTCCCGTACAAGAATCTTCTAACAAGTTTCCATAATCTTGTCTGATCTGATTTCGAAAAATCCCCAGCAATTCTGATTCTGTTTCCGGCATCTCTTTATACATTTTTCTTAGTTCTTTCAGATATTTGTCGAACTCGAAGATATTACACATCTGAATCGCTTCTGCTATCTGTTTCATTTTCTTAACATCTTCCGGTGTTTCCTGATGAATACTATCATAGTAATCTTCTAACTGTTCTGCCCTTCCACATCTTGTAAACTCATTAATTCCTGACACAAATTGAAAAATTTTATAGGTATTCGTCTGGTCAATAATTCTTTGAACCTTATTACTTCCGTTATAATTAATTGAGTATACGCCACTTGGCTCAATATTATTATCTCTCAGCAAAGAAATAATCGCATTGATCACCATACTCATATTGCGTAACCCGCCCTGCGTATCAATCCACAGATTCATCTTTTCCTTCTTGTATTCCTGTTCTGCCTTACGAATCAGTTCTATTGTCTGTGCAATTGCCGGAACCATACGATTTTCTTCCACATCTACAATTTTTACTTTATCACTGCCTTCAAGATGCATTCGCTCCCGATAAAAATCTACTGCACTAATCTTCTTTTCTTTTCCCTTATATATAAATTCTATCTCTTTCTTAGTTCTTTCAGTTGCAAGTATAATAATCTGATCCAGACTTCCCTCTCTTTCTAAGATCATCTTGCTGATCGGCTCCATCTGACTAAAATACTCTTCACCTATATCATCCGATTCCTTATAGACAAATCTTGACTCTTTAATTTTTCCCTCTTGAATTGATAAAGTACTCATTGCCAATACAATCACATTTTTACTCATAATCTTTCTCCTCCGCATAGCCAAACTGTATATTTATACAATCATTTGTTATTATAATATCATTTTTTGTTTATTTTTCCATGTATACATAAATGATATCCTTGTTTTTTCTTTATTTTAGGGTTCTTTATATATGACGATTTTAATAACCCTTTGGTTTTGCAATTTTATATATTTTTTAAACATTCCTGCAAGGCTTCTATTTTCATCATTTTATGTTCTCTTGTTTCTATGACTTTTCCATTCTGTATTGTTATATCTGCCTGCGCTGACACATCTGCTTTACACAATAATAATAAATTTATCCAATGTTCTTTTTGAATCTTAAACTCTGGCTGTTTCTTTTCTACTTTTTGGATATGTTTCTGAAGATTTTCCAATGAAATTTCCTGTATATATTGACTTTGTCTGCCATGTACATCCTGTTTTAAGTCCCAAGTAATGAAGTCATCATGATGCTTGACATAAAAAATAATCTCTGAAATTTCTTTTTCAGAATACCCCATTTTTGCTAAAATCGGTTTTACAATCTTTGCGGATTTTCCGGCATGTCCATAAAAAACAAGTCGCTCGTCTTTCTTCTTTGCTACATCTGGTTTTCCAATATCATGAAAAAACGCTGCTACTTTTAGCAGGCTTCCTGCTTCATCCGAAAGCCCCTCTACTGTATGCAAGCTATGCTGAAATAAATCATAGCAATGATGTGGATTACATTGATTGTAGCCAACCATTCTCCCAACGTCTTCTCCCAATAACTCTGCTACCTGCTCTTTTGAATAACGACTCCATATATCAATTACATTACATAATGTATCTTCAAATTCTGATTTTTTCATCTGCAATCTCCTTTTTTTCAAGTCGAACGTCCGTGAGACTTGGCGCGTGATTCTGGTCAGCGAAGCTGACATATTCCTATCAGAATCACTGCGCATCCTCGCGGAGCATTTATCTCAGTCGGAGAGTGGACTCCCAAACTTGCTATTACTCACCACCTGAAGATGTGGGAGTCTTCTCGACTGAGATAAAATAGCGGCGTGTTATGTATACTTACTTTTATACATAACACACCGACAATTATATCGCAATTTAATTTACAAAAAGTTCGTATCTTTTTCAAAAACTCCAATTACTTCCTTACTTGAATATTTCAATGTTTCAAATCGATAAATCATAATACTATCTTCATCTTTTTTTATTACCTGTGCAAGTTCGTTTTTCAACCTTTTCAATCTTGCTTCCGTAATCATTCCTTCAAATACCGATTTCTGCACATGTAATAAATATTTTCTACAGACTTTTAATACCTTATTATTTCTCTTAGCATTCACATCATACGTAACTATTACAAACATCTTTTTTCCTTATGCATATTTATATGGTTTGTATTTTTCTCCATATTCAAAGAATTTTTTTAATTTTTGGATTTCATTTTTTATAACATAATCATATGTTCGATCTACTAATATTGGCTTAAATAAATCTGCTAAATCTAAATTTAAACTTTCCGGTCTACTTCCCGCTGCATGTAGAATACCTATGCGTATATCTAGCGATGTTCTGTTAATCTCATTTGCAATTCGTTGATATAATAAAGTATTCCCGAGCATTCAACGGATCTTCCGGCGGACGTCTTGTTCTTTTCTCAAAAATAAAGTCTTCATCATTCAAAATTTCATTAAAACACTGATAATATTTCTGTCTGCTCTGTGCCTCTATTGTCATCAATTTTGTAACATCTTTTGCTTCGTTTAACTGTTGAATTAATCGTGATATTCCAGTAACCGCATCTTGTAATCTTTCAGAATTTTTTCGCCTCGCATAGTACTTCAAATTTGCTCTTATATTGCTTACACTTGCAATTTCCAACTTTTTAGCTAATTCTAATCGTTCTTTTTCATTATCATATACTTTCAGTTGTTTTATTTCTGTTTTAATATTTCTTCTGTTATTTTAAGGTACAAAGCTACCAATTTTTTCTCCATATTTATCAATTAGCGTAACATTAAGCCCTTTTTTATTTACGAATTCAAAAAAATTACCAGAAAAGATTATATTTGAATATACATACAACGAATCTGTCGTTTCTACCGGTATATACTTTTTGCCTGTTGGTCCTTCAAATAAAAGTGTATAATCTCGTTTTGTCAATATGCCTTCATTAATTAAATGATAATTGTGATCGACTTTTTCAATTCCTGTTGTATACCAGTCCCTATATATCGTTGTATAAGCTTTTTTCTCATGTTTTGCAATTATTTTTCCACTTTTTTCTTCAAAACAGTATCCTAAAAATTTTCTGTTTAAAGATTTATAAACTCCACTTTTGCTTTTATTCAATGGAACTTTTTCGATTTTCTCTAAATGTTCTTTCACATCCTGATATTGCTGAAATGCCAGTTCATACAAATCGCAATAAATATTGATATTGTCTCCAAATCTACAAAAACGATATCCTTTTTTCTCCATGTAATGGTCCATTTCATTCATGTAGATACTGCTCAATAATGGATTTAACGGTCCACCTTGTAATATTCCTTTATCCTTTTGATAAAATATGTGATCATCCATTACAGTGCATTTAATATAACCAATCAGCAACTCTATTATTTTAGAATCTTCGATTTTTTCTTGAAGCTTTTCTAACATAATATCGTGATTGATATTATCAAAAAAATTCTGTATATCAATTTCAGCACACCACGAATTTCCCTCTTCTATATACGCTGCTGCCTGCTCCACAGCCTCTTTAACCCCTTTATGTTCTCGATAAGCATATGCATATTCAGAAAATTTAGGATTCCACACCCTACTTAGCACCTGTGTTACGGCTCGAAATATAAATCTGTCGACTGTATTCATCAAAGATATTGTCCGCTTTTTCCCTTTTTGATTCACAATATCCTGTTGCTGAATAATTCCTAATTTGTATTTTCTCTCTATTATTGACTTTTTTATCTTTTCACCATTAATTTCCCAATATTCATCTAACATCGACAATTTAATTCCGTCAATTCCGCAACTGTCTCTTTTTCCTATAAAAGATTCTCTTGCTGTCTTTAAATTTTCATCCGACAAAATAGCTTGAATTGTTATTTTCATAGAATTCACCTCAATTGTATCGTTACATTCCTCATAGGTAAGGTACAACGCGTGTCGGTGGAGATAGTATCAAGAGTCGTAGGAGTGTCAATTTCTCATAGGTAAGATACAACGATATTGCAGAATGTCATTATCGTTCAAATTTGAAAAAAAATGGTGTGTCAATTCCTCATAGGTAAGGTACAACGACGAGAAAGAATGAAGAAATCTCTTGAAGGAAAATGGGTGTCAATTCCTCATAGGTAAGGTACAACGGATACATTGTAGAAGATTTATATTCATTAGAAAAATTTAAAGTGTCAATTCCTCATAGGTAAGGTACAACATTGAAAAATATTTTCATGAAGAAGAATATTATTATTCAAGTATGAGATATGATGAAAAAGTGTCAATTCCTCATAGGTAAGGTACAACAAAACCGAATGATCTTCGGTTATAATTTCCCTGTTTATGGAGGGTGTCAATTCCTCATAGGTAAGGTACAACAGCCGTATTTTAGGCTTTCTGTTAACAGAATACACTGTTTTTGAACTTTATTCAACCATTTTCCCACAAAAAAGTCCGTCGACCTTCATTTCTTAATTTCCCCAGTTTTCTCAGTTAAATCAGCTTTTTTCCACATTTTCACTGCCACTTCATTTCTCATCTCGTAGGTCGACGGACTTTTTTATCCAATCACCTTCTTAATCCTCTCCATCGCTTCCTCCAGCACCTTCCTTGGACACGCCACATTAATCCTCTGGAATCCTTCTCCGCAACTTCCGAATATCTTCCCGCTATCCAGCCACAGCTTCGCCTGATTAATAATCTTATCATCCAGCTCTTCCACACTAAGTCCTGTTCCTCTGAAATCAAGCCATACAAGATAAGTACCTTCATGCTCCACCATATTTACACCCGGAAGCTGTTTTTCCACGTACTGCTTTACAAACTCGATATTTTCTTTTACATAATTCTTCATTGCCTGATACCATTCTTCGCCATGCTCGTAGGCTGCTTCACACGCCACCAGCCCTAATACATTTAACTGGCTGATACCTGCTGCATCCATTTGATGTTTAAATTTTCTTTTTAATTCCGGATTTGGAATCAGAATATTTGATATCATCAGACTGGCAATGTTAAATGTCTTGCTCGGTGCGGTGCAAGTTACTGTAATGTCTTCGTATTCTTTCTTAACATTTGCAAATACCTGATGTTTTCCTTTAAACACAAAGTCTTCATGGATTTCATCACTTACAACAGTTACATGATGTTTGACGCAAATATCTCCAAGTCTTGTAAGTTCTTCTTTTGTCCAGACTCTTCCCACCGGATTATGCGGATTACATAAGAGGAATAATTTGATCTGGTTGTCTACGATTTTCTGCTCAAAGTCTTCAAAATCAATGTGATAGCGATTATCTTCTCCAAGATACAGGGTGTTGCTTACAACATTTCTTCCGTTGTCTTTAATCACTTCTGAAAACGGATAATAGACCGGCTGCTGGATTAAAACAGCATCTCCCGGTTCTGTATAAGCTTTTACAGCCATTGCCAGGGCAAATACGACTCCCGGCGTTTTGACGAGCCATTTTCTCTGAATATCCCAATCGTGATGTTTCTGCATCCATTTTTTCAAAATATCAAAATATGGCGTCTTCACCTCGCTATATCCGTAAATTGCATGCTTTGCACGTTCGATTATGGCATCTTCGATATAAGAAGAAGTCTCAAAATCCATATCCGCTACCCACAGTGGCAACACATCTGCTGGCATATGACGCTCCACTGCGAAATCATATTTCAAACATCTTGTATTTCTTCGGTCTACTATTTTATCAAAATCTAAATTTCTCTCTGCCATGTTTTCTACCATTCCTTTTCTTCCAGTTCTCCAAACACACGCTCCAACTCTTCCAGCAAATCTTTGATATTCTCGATTCCGACAGACAAACGAAGTGTTGCATCGGTAATTCCGTTTTTTATGCGGATTTCCTCCGGTACATCTGCGTGTGTCTGTGTTGTAGGATATGTAATCAAGGTTTCTACTCCTCCGAGGCTTTCTGCATACTGGATCAATCGTACCTTTTCTAATATTGTAAATGCATCCTCTTTGCTCCTAAGCTGGAACGTCAGCATTGCGCCAAATCCTCTCGCCTGCTTTTTCATAATTTCATGTCCCGGATGCTCCTCTAAGCCCGGGTAAATGACTTTGGTAACTGCAGGCTGCGTCTTTAACCATTTTGCAATCTCAATCGCATTTTCCTGTGCTCGTTCCATACGAAGTCCAAGCGTCTTTACCCCTCTTAAAATCAGCCAACTGTCAAATGGTGCCAGTCCTGCTCCGGTTGTTTTAATCAAAAAACGATATCTTTCACTGATTTCTTCACTCTTTGTCACAAGAAATCCTGCCAGCGTATCATTATGTCCGCCAAGATATTTTGTCCCACTGTGAATTACGATATCAGCTCCCAACTCCAACGGATTTTGGAAATACGGAGATAAAAATGTATTGTCAACGATCAATAATAGCTTGTATTTTTTTGCAATCTCTGCCATCTTCCGAATATCGGTTACATTCATCATTGGATTAGTCGGAGTTTCAATGTAAATTGCTTTTGTATTGTCCTGAACATAAGCTTCTACATCTTCTTTGTAACAGTCTACTCTTGAAAATGTAATTCCGTTTTTTTCTGATACATTACGAAACAGCCGGATGCTTCCACCATACAAATCTGAATCGACGATCAGGTGGTCTCCTGGTTTGAACAGCTCCATTGCCATCGTAATTGCTGCCATTCCGGATGAAAATGCAAATGCATCGTTTCCATTTTCCAATGTTGCAATAATTTTCTCCAGATGTTCCCTTGTCGGATTCTGAAGTCTGCTGTAATCATATCCTGTACTTTGTTCCACACCCGGATGTGCATAGGTTGCTGTCTGGTAAATCGGATAACTAATTGCGCCATAATTCTTTATACAGTCTTCTTCCGATTCTAAATGAATACATTTTGTCTCTATCTCTCTTCCCATGTTATGTCCTCCAGATTCTATTTCCATACCATTTCGGTAGGTTTGTTAAATTGCATTTAGTATACATATTTTTGTATAAATTTGCAAGTATTCTTTTAAAAAAAGCCAAAAAGGGACGGAGTTTTCCGGCTTTTTTTGCAAGGAAAAGCCAAAAGGGACGGAGAAAATTGGCTCTCAAAAGCCACTTTTCTCCGTCCCAAACTGGTTCTAGCAAAAAAGCCGGAAAACTCCGTCCCCAACTGGTTCCGTCCCCAACTGGTTCTCGGTTCTATTTTACGATTCCTACCATATCTGCTACGGACTCGAATCCATTTTTCTTCATGTACTGCTCGATGCCTTCTACAACATCCATTGTAATTGTCGGATTGTAGAAGTTTGCTGTTCCCACAGACACTGCACTTGCACCTGCGAGGATCATCTCAATTGCATCTTCTGCTGATGCAATACCGCCCATTCCGATGATTGGGATCTGAACTGCCTGAGCAACCTGATATACCATACGCACTGCGATCGGATGTACTGCAGGACCTGATACACCACCCGTTTTATTTGCTACCGCAAATGTTTTTCGATTGATATCAATCTTCATACCTGTCAGTGTATTGATCAGTGACACTGCGTCTGCCCCACCGGCTTCTGCTGCCTTTGCAATCTCTGTAATATCTGTCACGTTTGGAGTCAGTTTCATAATAACCGGCTGCTTTGCAAGTTTCTTGATCTGTGCTGTCAACTCTTCTACATTACGTGCATCCTGTCCAAAAGCAAGGAAACCTGCGTTAACGTTTGGACATGAGATGTTGATTTCCATCATATCGATTGGCTCATCTGCCAGACGCTCTACAACTGCCAGATATTCTTCCGGTGCATGTCCACAAACGTTGACAATAATCTTTGTATCAAACTGCTTAAGATATGGAATATCTCTTTCACAAAATAATTCGATACCCGGATTCTGCAGACCGATCGCATTCATCATTCCGCTTGGAGTTTCTGCTACTCTCGGAGTTGCATTTCCCGCCCAAGGAACATTTGCCACACCTTTTGTTGTGACAGCTCCCAGCTTATTCAAATCTACAAAATCAGAATACTCTGCTCCTGAACCAAAGGTTCCGGATGCAACTGTAACCGGATTCTTCCATTCTACACCTGCAATATTCACTTTCATATTCATTAGATTTCCACCTCCGTAGATAAGAATACCGGACCATCCTTACAGATTCGTTTGTTATTTACATTGCTGTGATGATCTTTCTCTTTCGACTTACATACACATGCAAGACATGCTCCGATTCCGCATGCCATACGCTCTTCCAGTGAAATGTAGCATTCGATATTGTTTTCTTCTGCATATGCTTTGATCGCACGAAGCATCGGTGTCGGTCCACAGGCATAGATCATGTCCGCATCCAGAGCATTCTCTCGAATTGCATCCATAACATTCCCTTTTGTTCCTACACTTCCATCTTCTGTGGAAATATAAACTTCTCCGTTTTGCTCAAACTCTTCTTTTAAAAATGTCTGTGCATCACGATATCCTACAACAATCTGTTTTTTCTCGCATTCCATCTGTTTTGCAAGCTCAAGAATCGGTGGAACTCCAATTCCTCCACCCATAAGAAATACTTTCTTGCCGGCTGCCTTCTCATAAGGGAATCCATTTCCCAAAGGTCCGACAACAGGAATTGTATCTCCCGCTTCCAGCTTTGAAAACTGCTCTGTTCCTGTATTCTCTCCTGTCACACGATATACAACACGAAGACGTCCATTTACCGCATCAATCTCACAGATACTGATTGGACGAGGAAGCAACTTGCTTCCATCGTTTGTATACATCGAAATAAACTGTCCCGGCTTTGCTGTATCGGCTGCTTTTGTCTGGATCCACATACTGAAGATTCCATCTGCAAGCTGCTCCTGTGATACTACCAATGCCTGTTCTTTCTGCTTTGTCATCTTAACTCTCCTTATCTGTTCGCAAGTGCTCCCTGGATATCAGCAACCATTGCTTCTACTGCTGCACGAGATGCATCACCAAAGTTTTCAGCTCCGAATTTTGCATATGCTTCCTGTTTGTAAGCTGCAATAATTCCACGAGAAGAGTTTACAATCGCGCCAAGTCCATCTTCATTAAAGAAATGTACAAGGTCTTTTCCCTGTCCTCCCTGTGCACCGTATCCAGGTACAAGAATGTAAGATTTTGGCATTACTTTACGAAGTGCTTTACCCATCTCCGGATATGTTGCTCCGACAACAGCTCCGATATAGCTGTACTCATCACCCATGCAGTCAGCTCCCCACTCTGCTACTTTTTCGCCTACCAGTTCATAGAGCGGACGTCCGTCTACAAGACGATCCTGGAATTCTCCACTGGATGGATTTGAAGTTTTAACAAGGATAAAGAGGCCTTTCTTCTCTTCTTTACATACTTCAACGAAAGGTTTTACTCCGTCAGATCCAAGATATGGATTGACTGTTACAAAATCTTCATCAAATGGAGTAAATTCTTTGCTTCCAACTTTAACTTTACCGATATGTCCTACTGCATATGCAGCTGAAGTAGAACCGATATCTCCACGTTTGATGTCTCCGATTACAACCAGGCCTTTTGATTTACAGTAATCTACTGTTTTTTTGAATGCCGCAAGTCCAGGAATACCAAACTGCTCGTACATTGCGATCTGTGGCTTTACAGCTGGAATCAAATCATATGTTTTATCCACGATTTCCTTATTGAACTGCCAGATTGCTTCTGCGGCACCCTCTAAAGTTTCCCCATATTCAGCAAATGCTTTTTTCTGCACGTGCTCCGGAATGTAGTTTAACATCGGGTCCAGTCCCACCACGATCGGTGCCTTTGTTTCTTTGATTTTTGCTACCAGTTTGTTGATCATTTTTTCTTCCTCCCTGTTCTCTAAAAAGGGACAGAACATGCTGTCTGTCTCCTTATTTTTCGTATACGATCTTTCCGTCTGCTAATGTACAGCAGACTTCTCCCTTAACTTCCCATCCGTCAAACGGTGTATTTTTCCCTTTGGATGCAAACGTATCCACATCGATCTGATATTCTCTTCTCGGATCAAATACTACAATATCTGCTTTTTTACCGGCTGAAACACTTCCTCTGTCTTTCAG
>OGIO01000742.1_pt1 | contig 35015 bp, 30 predicted proteins | sample 1571841 | NCBI WGS metagenome assembly OGIO01 (sample SAMEA2582111, study PRJEB24529) | metagenome | biome: Human gut stool | place: China | collected 2011
ATTGTTTAATTTGCATATACAATAAAGATAAATTATGAGTTTCGCAATTAACTAAGAAAATGTAGAAGGAGAAAGGAAACATGACAGATAACGGATTACAGGAAAACAGAATCATTACAGAGGAAAGATTGCAGGCATACCGGTTATGGCTTATTCAGGAGGAAAAAAGGAAACAGACGATTGAAAAATATGTACGGGATGTGCGCAAGCTAATTAATTTTCTTGCTGGAAGGGAACTGACGAAAGAAATGCTTATCTGTTATAAGGAGTATTTGGAAAATAGTGGAAAATATACACCTTCAAGTATTAATTCTTTTCTTTCAGCAGCAAACAGTTTCTGTGAACAGACCGGATGGGATGGATTGCGTATTAAAACTATAAGAATACAGCATCAAGCATTCGAGACGGAGGAAAAGGAATTAAATGGTGAAGAATACCGGAAATTGATAAAAACAGCATTAAAAAAGGGAAAAGAGCAGCTTGCACTTATTATACAGACCTTGGGAAGCACAGGAATCCGTATTAGTGAGCTGCGGTTTGTGACTGTAGAATCTTTAAAAAAAGGAATGTCAGACGTATATAATAAAGGGAAGGTACGGAGAATTATGTATCCGGGAAATTTAGTAAAGGTACTGCGTGTATTTGCAAGAAAGAAAAACATTCGCAGTGGCAGCATTTTTTGCACTAAAAGAGGGAAAAATATAGACAGGAGCAATGTCTGGAGAGAAATGAAAAAATTGTGTAAAGAAGCAGGAATAGCAGAGGAAAAGGTATTTCCGCATAACCTGCGTCATCTTTTTGCACGTTGTTTTTATCGGTTAAAAAAAGATATTGCAGTGTTAAGCGATGTTCTGGGACATTCTAATGTTTCTACTACAAGAATTTATATAAAATCAACAGGAAAAGAACATCGCAGGCAATTAGATATGATGCATATGGTAATAGTCAGTGCGGAAGAAATAAAAAAATCAGGAAACATAAAAAGTAAGAAAAAAGAATAGAAAAGAAAATGCGAAAATAGTTACATAATAAACATCACGTTGTAAAATTACAAATTATCGACTATTAATATAGCACATATTTTTCTAAATTACAACAGAAATCATCAAAAAAATACTAAAAATCGAAAATACAAGTTCGTAGAAAAAGAACAGGATCAAAACAAAGGGAAAAAGAGGCAATAACTTTAAGTGCCTTTTTTCCCTTTTTATGCTGTATTACAAACAATAAGTTTTGTTATATCAAACAACAGCAATAAAGTATTGAGAATACTCTCATTCGTTTTTTTGTAAAAACACAACATAATGTTTATTATGCTGTATTAGAAAGGCACTGGGATACCTTGAAATAACAGGAATAGACAGATGTCAGAAAAGCTCTGATTGGAAATGAGAAGTAGATGCTTCCGTAAAAAAATGGGCAGATATGTTTTGATAGGAATATCGCAGAGGATAGATCCAATGGGGTAGTGGTGTAGCACTGTCATTTTTACATTTAAATTTTCAGGAATACAGGAAAGTGTGGTGGGATGAGATGGAGTATACAATTAAGGATTGCTATGAAATATGGAAAGAAGAAAAACAGAACACATTAAATCCATTGACTTATATAAAATATAACAGCCTGGCACAAAACTATCTTCTTCCAGAACTTGGAAATCGAAAAGTAGAGCAACTGACCATGGAGGATGTCGAGTGCTTTAGAAGAACAGCAGCTGAGCGGGGACTGACAGGCAGTAATGCTGGCCTTGCAGTAACATTGTTAAAGAGATTTTTTAAAATTGCAGGAACAGACACGGTTGGACTTGGATTAGAGCAAAAATCCAGAGAAAAAAGTCCTAAAAAGGAAGTTGTTATTTTAAACAGAATGCAACAGAAATGTATGGAAAATATTTTGGAAGAAGAAAATAACGAAAAGTATCTTTCGGTTGCTTTTGCATTAAAGATGGGACTTATGTTGGGCGAGATTTGTGCACTGGAATGGAAAGATATTAACTTTGAACGAAGAACCGTTCAGATACGAAACACTCTGCAACGTATTCGCAATAATAGCGAAGAAGCCAAAAAAACAGTGTTGGTCAGAATGCCGTTAGCAGAAACTACCAAAAGGGAACTACCGATACCAGAGCAACTCATGCATCATTTGGAAGAAATCCGCAAAGCGGAGGGAAGTGTGTTGGAGTGTAAAAAAGCAAAACTGCCAGACCCACGCAGGGAACAGATACGTTTAGAAAAATTGGTGGAAGACCGAGGAATGAATGCATGTAATTTTAATGTACTACGTGATACTTTTGCTGTACGTTGTCTGGAGGCAGGCATGATGGTGGAAGATCTGAGCTATGTGCTAGGTCATGCAACTGTAACGATCACGGCAGAGAGATACAAAGGATATGCAAAAACAGGACAGGAGCGAATCGCGGTTGTCAGAGGGATTATGGAAAGAGTGTGAAAAATGAAAGAAAGGTTACTATCGGACTGGAATTGTGGTAAAGGAATAAAACATAAGTAAAAAGACAGCAGAAAAAGTAAAGAAGGAGAACGCAAGTGATTATAACAAAAACACCTTTCCGCATGTCCTTTTTTGGGGGCGGAACAGATATGGAAGAATTTTTTAAGGAAAATGGAGGGTCAGTGCTTTCCACCACATTCGATAAATATTGTTATGTTAATGTGAGACATTTGCCACGTTTTTTTGATTACAGCACAGAACTATCTTATTCCAAAACAGAACGTGTTACAAATATCGAAGATATTAAACATCCAGCCATTCGTAATGCCATGCATATGCTTGATATGCATGAAATTCGACTGACATATGAAGCAGACCTGCCTGCACGTTCTGGACTTGGTACAAGCAGTTCTTTTGCAGTGGGAATGTTAAATGCTTTTTATGCATTGAAAGGAAAATATGCAGATAAAAAAAGACTGGCGGATGAGGCTATTTATCTGGAACGGGAACTGTGTCAGGAAGCCGGCGGATGGCAGGATCAGATAGCTGCTTCCTTTGGCGGATTGAACCGGATTAATTTCAATGCGGATGGTTACGAAGTACTTCCAGTTATTATTTCACCAGAAAGAAAGCAACAACTAAATGAAAATCTGATGATGTTTTTTACCGGATTTACGAGATTTTCGTCTGAAATCCAGAAAGCAAATGCACAGAGAAAAAAAGATAGAACAGCACAGCTGAAAGAAATGCTGGCACTGGTAGATGAGGCGGAACATGTGCTGGTAGATAAAAAAAGAGATTTGGATGAATTTGGAAAGTTACTTGACCATACCTGGAGATTAAAGCGGCAGACAGGAGCAGCAGTTTCTACTGATAGCATAGATGGACTTTACGAAAAAGGAATTCAGGCAGGTGCACTCGGTGGAAAACTGCTGGGTGCAGGTGGAGGCGGATTCCTTGTATTTTATGTGCAGCCGGAAAAACAGGAGGAAGTCCGGAAAGCCATGCAGGACTTGATGTATATTCCATTCCGGTTTGAAGATGGAGGGACAAGGGTTATTCATTATACCCCAGAAGATTACATTCCGCAGGGACAGGTGATAGCGATATGAAAACAGTAATTATGGCAGGCGGCAGAGGAACGAGAATTTCCTCAGTAGCACATGACGTTCCGAAACCGATGATTCCTATCGGGGGAAAACCAGTTTTGGAACATGAAATAGAATGTCTGAGACAACAGGGATTTACAGAAATTATTCTTACCGTTGGTTATTTGGCAGAAATTATTATGAATTATTTTGGAGATGGTTCGGGATGTTCTCCGGTAACTGGCAAATCATTTGGTGTAAAAATTGAGTATTATGTGGAAAAGGAACCACTAGGAAATGCAGGGGCATTGTTTCGGATCAGAGAAAAACTGGATGGAGATTTCCTGCTATTGAATGCAGATGCAATGTTTGATGTGGATTTTAACCGCTTTGTGAAATATCACAAAAAGTGCAGTGGATTAGCGACATTGTTTACCCATCCGAACAGTCACCCATATGACAGCGGGCTGATTGTGGCAGACAAACAGGGATGTGTGGAACAGTGGCTGGCGAAAGAAGATGAGCGTCCTGAATATTATAGAAACCGGGTAAATGCAGGACTTCATGTGATTTCAACAGAATTGCTGGATCAGATGGAAATGCAGATAACAAAAACAGGAAAAATAGATTTAGACAGGCATCTGCTCAAGCCACTTGCAGGTACAGGGAGAATGTATTGTTATGACAGTCCGGAGTATGTAAAAGATATGGGAACACCGGACCGGTATGAAGCAGTCTGTAAGGACTTTGTAAGTGGCAGGGTTGCAGGAAAAAATCTGAGAAAGAAACAAAAAGCAGTATTTCTGGACAGAGATGGAACCATAAACCAGTATGTGGGATTTCTTCGGAATGAAGAACAATTTGAACTGCTGGAAGGTGTGGCAGAGGCAGTAAAAAAAATTAATGAAAGTGGCTATCTGGCTATTGTGGTAACTAACCAGCCCGTTATTGCAAGAGGAGAAGTTTCTTTTGAGGAATTGGAGAAAATTCATTGTAAAATGGAGACATTGCTAGGGAAGGAAGGTGCTTATCTGGATGCTATTTACTATTGTCCGCATCATCCGCATAAAGGATACAAAGGAGAAGTGGCAGAACTGAAAATTGACTGTGGATGCAGAAAGCCCAAACCAGGTATGATTTTGCAGGCGGCGGAAAAGTTTCATATCGACCTGTCACAGTCTTGGATGGTTGGAGATGGACAGAATGATATTCAGGCAGGAAAAGAGGCAGGATGCAGAACAGCACTAATCGGTAAAGAAAATTATGGTCAAGATATGATGGTAAATTCTTTACTGGAATTTGTAGAGAAGGTAGTAGGTTAGACTATGCAAAAAAAATTGGATGAAAAGATATCTGTACATTTAGAATTATTAGTAGAAAGATATCCTGTTTTACAGTCATGTAAGCAGGATATCTTGAATGCTTATGGTGTATTAGAAAATGCATATATTCAAGGTAATAAATTACTGGTAGCGGGTAATGGAGGCTCGGCAGCTGACTCGGATCATATTGTCGGTGAATTAATGAAAGGATTTAAATTATCCAGAAAGCCGGAGTATAGTTTTAGAAAAGCATTGATAAAAGAAGATGAAGAATTAGGTACAATATTAGCAGATAACTTACAAGGAGCATTGCCAGCGATAGCTTTAGATGGACATCCTGCATTAGCTACGGCATATATGAATGATTGTGAACCTTTATTATGCTTTGCACAACAGGTAAATGGTTATGGTAAAAGTGGAGATGTCTTTCTGGGTATTTCTACAAGTGGAAATAGTCAGAATATCCTTTACGCAGCAGCAACGGCACATGCGAAAGGGCTGAAAGTAATAGGACTGACAGGCAAAAAAGATAGTAAACTGTCTGAAAGAGCTGACATCTGTATACAAGTACCGCAGATAGAAACCTACATGATTCAGGAACTACATTTACCTGTATATCATTGTTTGTGTCTGATGTTAGAAGAAAGATTTTTTGGAGAAAAATAATGGGTAATCAAAGAAAAAAAATATGTTTTGCGGCATCTTCAGGCGGACATTTGGAAGAATTGTCAAGATTGTCGGAACTTGTTGAACAGGATGATTTTGTATTTACTGAAAAAAGTGAATTTGCAACGATTGGATGGTGCAAAAAAATAGTGTATGTTCCACAGATTAATAGAAAGGAACTGCTGTTTATATTTAAATTTATATGGTTATTTTTTGTTGCATTTTATGTACTATGTAAGGAAAGACCCGGCGTTATTGTATCAACAGGAGCATTAGCGACTTATCCCATTTGTGTATTAGGAAAATTATTTGGAGTAAAAATAATTTATATTGAATCATTTGCAAGAGTAGACCATGCAAGTCTGACAGGAAAATTGTTATATAGGATAGCAGATGTCTTTATTGTACAATGGAAGGAGATGCTTAAAATATATCCAGATGCAGTGTATGGTGGAGGGATTTTTTGATGATTTTTGTAACATTAGGAACTCAAAAATTTCAATTAAATAGACTTTTAATCAAATTAGATGAATTATGTAAAGAAGGATTTATTCAGGAAGAAGTGTACGCACAGATAGGAAATTCAGATTATGAACCAGAAAATTTTCATTATGTTAGATTTTTGGATCGAGATGAATTTGAAAAAAAAATAAAAGAAGCAACATTGATTATAACACATAGTGGAGTTGGAAGTATTATAGCAGCTTTACAGTCAGAGAAGCCAGTCATAGTTTTTCCAAGATTAAAAAAATACAGAGAACATGTGGATAATCATCAGTTGGAGATAGCAGAAGCTTTTTCAAAAAAAAATTTTGTTTTGTGTTGTTTGGATGAAGAAAAATTATTAGATACAATTTATAGTGTGAAAAAACATACATTTGATAAATACATTTCATCGAGAGAAAAGATAATTTCCATTGTGAAAAATGCAATTAACGAATGAAAGTATCATAAAAAATATTGAGGAATATAAAAATGAAAATATTGTTTTTGACACCACAATTTCCCTATCCATTGGATAATGGAGGAAAAATAGGTGCGTTAAATGGGATAGAACCCCTTTCAAAGTATAATAACTTAACAGTGTTGTCTTTTTCTGAAAATGCAAGTGATGCGGCAGGACTAGCATTTTATGCAAAAAAAATACCTGAAGTAAACTTTGAGGAGCCTATAAAACATAAAGTTCATATCAGGCAGGATATCCTTCAGATGAGTAAGGTTATGATAAAAGATCTTATTTTGGGTCATCCCTATATGATGGAAAAATTTCAAAATAAAGAGATGTATAAAAAAATAGATAGAATTTTAAAAAATGAAAAATTTGATTTGATATGGATTGATTATTTAAACATGGCTCCATATGGTGCATATATAAAAAAACATCATAGAAAATCCTATAAACATATTGTTTTTAAAAATCATAATATTGAATATCAGTTATTTTTGCAAGAATCGAATAAAAGAAAAGGAATTATAAAAAAAATAATAGCAAGAGAAGCACAAATTTTAAAACAGAAAGAAATGGAATACATTCAGGATGCAGAAATAGTATTTACGGTTTGTCAAAATGACACAGACTATTTTCTGGATTATCAGAAAAATACATATACGATGCTTCCGACTTATGATATAAAACCATATAGAGCATTATTGACTGACACCCCGGCAGTATTATATATTGGAAATTTATCTTGGAAGCCAAATGTGGATGGGATGAAATGGTTTTTAGATAAAGTCTGGCCTATTGTAAAAGAAAAATGTCCGGAGGCATCTTTGGATATTATAGGAAGTGGAGCAGATATCAGTGAGTTTTCTGATTATTCACAAGTCAATTATAAGGGATACGTAGAAGATATTTCTGGCATTTATTCTGAATATAGGGTTTTTATTGTACCTTTATTTGAGGGAAGTGGTATTCGTATCAAAATATTGGAAGCATTTAATGAGGACATAGCGGTTGTTGCTACGACCATGTCTTGTAAAACAATAGGTCATCTGAATAATGAATTGTGCATGGAAGATGATGAAAATAGGTTTGCAGATGCTGTCTTAAAACTGTTAAGTGACAATGAGTTTAATAATAAAGTGCGTCACAGGGCAAAACAGTTCATGCAAAATTATTTTAGTTTAGAAAGCAGACAAAAGGAGATACAGAAAATATTAGAAGATAGGTTTAATGATAGGAAATAAAGATGGTAATAAAAAAGATAGATATTTTAAAATGGTATATTATCTTATATCCTGTTTGTGATATGTTATATACAGTTACAGAAAATATGGAGATTAGTTCTGCACTTAATATCAGTCAGATTATCAGAGGCCTTGGTCTACTTTTTCTTTTGACGTATTTGAACTGGTCTGCCAAAATGGTGTTAAAAATTGGAGGAATATTTGCATGGATGTGCATATCTTTGGCAATATATCATTTTTCCGGACTCAGTTTAAGTTTGTTTTCTGATTTCTCTTTATGGTTAAAAATGTTTACAGCTATAGTTACATATTATGTATTCAAGCAGAATTTTGAAAATGGCACATTTGATTATGAAAAAATAATGACATGGTTTGTATATTCTTCCTATATAGCCATCTCCAGTATTTTATTATCATATGTAGGTTTGGGAAACAGCTCGTATGGTTCGGAACGTATTGGTGTAAAAGGAATGTTTACGATACAAAGCACCATTACGGGATATCTGCTTCTTTTGTTTCCGTTTATTTATAAATCTCAGAGAAAATTGCTATCTGTACCAGTCTTATTATCAGTTGTAGCACTTATGTCCATAGGAAGTAAAACGGGAGTGTTTGGAACAATTATATGTTATTCGATATTTATTATTTATGAATTGTTTAATGAAGGAAGAAGAAGGGTGAAAAAAAGTACAATGCTTTCAGTTTCACTGGTTATGTTGGGAATTTTGACTATTGGTGTATATTATATGAAAAAATATATTGTATATCTTCTTGGATTGTATCAAACAAAAGATTATTTCTATTCTCTGGATTCTTTTTTATTGTCAAATAGAAATAGATATATTCAGTTGGTGCAAATTTATATCGATTCCTTTTTGAGTGAAAAACAAAAAATTATGGGAAAAATATTTGGATATGGAAATTCTGGAGTGAGGAAAATGATGTCTTATATGCATCCTGAATTAAATGCTATTGAGAGAGACTTTCATGGTTTATATTATTGCTTTGGGATAGTGGTTCTGGTTGTAATATCAATTATAATATGGCAATGCTGGATGAATATTTTGAAAGAATGCAGAAAATATAAATTTCGCAATGATATTTGTTTTTTTTCATTGCTGTCTGTTAGCTTGGGAATAGTGTATGGATGGCTGGGTGGACACATTATATATGAAGCAATGAATTTGTTTCCATTCTGGGTTATCTGTGCATTTTGTAAAAGTAAAAAAATACAGGGAGAAAATATATGAAAATTGGAATTATAACATTTCATGCTGTTTATAATTATGGAGCTGTTTTACAGGCATATGCATTGGAAAATGCACTAATTGATATGGGGTGTGAAGCAGAAATTATTGATTTTCGAAGAAAACAGCAGGCAGATTATACATCATTGTATTCAAATCGGAATGGCATTAAAAGTATAATAAAGAATGCTTTATTGTTGCCATTACATAAAAAAAGAAAAATGAGGGCGAATAAGTTTGAAACTTTCTTTAATACCAGACTTAAACTTTCGGCTGCTCGTTATACAGAAGAAAATCAATTAACAAACTGTGACAAGATATATTCCACTGTTATTGCTGGAAGTGACCAGGTCTGGAATACAACGAAAAAATATGATGTCAGCAGAGCATATTTTTTAGACTTTATCAAAGATAATAAATGTTTGAAAGTTTCTTATGCTGCAAGTATCGGAAGTGCAAGTTATGAGGATCTGCTTTTATATAAGGAAGATATAAAGAAGTTCTCATATATTTCAATGCGTGAAAAACGAGGATGTGAAATAATATCGAAGTTAATTAATCGAGAAGTGGCTTTTGTGCTGGATCCTACACTTATGTTAAATGAAAAACATTATGAAACACTTATCAGTGAATCCGATTATCCGGTAGAAGGAAAGTATTTGTTATACTATTCTTTGGATGGTGTAGACAAAAAAAATAGAAATTTTGATATTCTGGAAAAACTGGCGGAAAAGTTCGGGCTGAAAGTAAAAGCTATATTGCCAGAAAGACCATTCAGATATAAAAATTTTGATATCATTAACGATGTAGGAATTCAGGATTTTCTAAAATTGATTCAGAGTGCAGAACTTATATGTACAAATTCTTTTCATGGGACAGCACTTTCGATTGCTTTACAAAAACCTTTTTTTGTATTAGAAAAATTTGATGGAAAAGATGATAGAAAACAGACTTTGTTACAGTTGTTAGATTGTAAAGAAAGACAGATTTCAGATATACACCAGATAAATGAAATATCAGGTTATGCTATGAATTTAGAAGAAGTTCAAAAGAGACTTCAAATGGAAAGAAATAAATCAAAAGAATTTTTAGAAAATATCATCAAAATGAGGGATTTATAATGGCAAGTATAAAGAAAAATTTTATATATCAAATCATATATCAGATTCTTATTATTATACTTCCATTATTTACTTCGCCATATATATCAAGAGTTTTAGGAGCAAAAAATCTTGGAACGTATTCTTACTATTACTCAATTGCTTATTACTTTGGTATATTTATTTTGCTTGGAGTGAATACATACGGAACAAGAGAAATTGCAAAATGTAATGAAAAACAGGAAATAAGTAAAAAATTTTTCAGCATTTATGGTATGCAGCTTGTTTTTGGAATTGTTTTGACATGTGGATATTTTATTTTTGCCTGTAAAAGTGGAAATATAGTAGCACAGCTGCAAACAATTTATGTGATATCAGTGATGTTGGATATTAATTGGTTTTTCTTTGGAATAGAACAATTTAAAATTACAGTCACAAGAAATATTATCATTAAAATAACTTCAGTTGTCTGTATTTTTACTTTGGTAAAAGGAACATATGCATTGTTGATATACACCATAATTATGGCAGTAAGTGCATTGCTCAGTCAATTGATTTTGTGGCTTATGTTATTTAAGTATGTAACCCGTTATATTCCATCAGTCCGTATGATTCTTGCAAATGTAAAACCTAATTTTATTCTGTTTATCCCAACCATAACAGTTAGCATATATAAAATTATGGATAAAATTATGTTGGGTTATATTGTCAGTAAAGAACAATTGGCATACTATGAAAATGCAGACAAGATTATGTCAATACCATTAGGGGTAATCACTGCATTGGGAACAATTATGATGCCTAGAATTTCAAAATTAGTATCAAAGGGAGATAAATCAAAGATAGGTGAATATATTGATTATTCGATGAAATTTTCCGTCATTGCGGCTAGTGGTCTGGCATTCGGCCTTATGGCAGTTGGGGAAGATTTTGCACCAGTTTTTTGGGGAAAAGAATTTGGATATTCCGGACAGCTAATTAATTATCTGGCAGTGACAGTACTGTTTATATCCTGGGCAAATGTAATTCGGACGCAATATTTGCTTCCATTCAATCTGGAAAAGGTGTACATCGTTTCTTCAGCAGTCGGAGCTGTTCTAAATTTTGGTGTTAATATAATCTTTATTCCACGTATGGGAGCAATGGGTGCTGTGTATGGAACAATCGCTGCCGAATTTTCAGTGGCGGCGTATCAGACTATTGCAGTATGGAAGAAACTGCCTATTGCCAAATATCTGAGGGATAATTGGTTTTATTTTGTAAATGGAATAATTATGATGCTTCTTATTCGAAACTTGTTTCTGTCTAAACAGGCAGGTATATTGATGCTATGTGGAGAAATACTTTTTGGAGCTGTATATTTTTGTATTACTTCGTTGTTATACATGAGATTTTTTGATAAAAAAATATTGAAGATGTTGTTTAAGGAGAGATAAAAGAATGAAAGAGCCTTTGGTTAGCATAGTAACGGCATGTTATAATGGAGAAAAATTTTTAGCTCAGTATTTTGATAGTGTGTTGAACCAAACATATAATAATATTGAAATAATCGTGGTAAATGATGGCTCCACAGATGAAAGTCTGGAAAAATTATATTCCTATCAGGATAAGGTGAAAAAAAGAGGATATCGATATCAGATAATCAATAAACAAAACGGAGGGCCATTGTCTGCTGTGGCATTAGGCATTGAGAACTGTCAGGGAGAATTTCTGACATGGCCGGATATTGATGATGTAATGCATAAAGATTATGTTCAAAAAAAAGTTCAGATATTGATGGAAAACTCGGAATATGATTTTTTAATCACTCCGTATCATATATTTTTATTGGAAAATAAAACAAAAATAGTAGGAACAGCATGGAAAACACCATTTGAAAGTAAAAAAAATTTGATCGATCGCTTTATTTTGGGCATTGATGCTGGATATGCACCTGGTGCATTTATGGCAAAAACAAAAAAACTGTTTGAAATTTATCCGGATAAAAAAATATTTTCGAATATGAAAACTGGACAAAATATTCCAATTGTATTTCCGATGATATGCTTGGGAAACACATTATATGCAAATGAGTGTCTTTATGATTATTATATACATCAGCAAGGTCTTCATCTAAATGATTCGGAAAATCAATATTATACTACAAGGGAATTATATAGAAGGGTACTTGAAACTATAGATATTTCGTTGGAGACTAAAAAAAGTGTTATAAGAAAAGTAGATATAAGGTCGAGTCAGCTGTTGCTAGGAGTTGCGTTGGAAAAAGGAGATAAAAAGTTGCTTCATCAAAGCGTGAATGAATTAAAACAGGAAGGAGCATATAATCTCAAAGATAAAATTAAAAGTATACTAATATATGTGCCTGGACTATATAGAGTATGGAGAAAAATAACAGGTTAAATTGGAAATTGAAAAGAAAGTGAGGAAAAATATGGGTATTGCAGATTATGTGTTGATTATTTGTTTATGTATGATTGTTTTAAGTATATTACTGACACTAATATATTGTTGTGTTCAGGAAAAAATCGACCGGTATAAAGCAAACAACAGTGACCAATTAAAAAGTGAAAATATAATTCAAGAACAACAGAGTCATGTTTCAGTGGCGAAAAGGATTTATCGGTATATACAGTCATATGCAAGAGGATTTGTGAGGTATCAATTAATTCTCACAGGAAAAATTCCAAGTAACAGGATAAGAAAAGTACTATATAAGTACATTTTTAGAATGAAAATTAGTAAAAATACAATTATTGGAGGTGGATGTGAAATTCGTTCCCCTTGGAATATTAAAATAGGAAATAGCACACTCGCATGTGGCTGTGTACTGGATGGGCGAAGTGGAATTGAAATTGGAGACAATGTTGTATTTGGTTCATTTGTACATGTCTGGACAGAGGAACATGATTTCAATGATCCTTATTTCCGTGTATTATCAAAAAATAAACAACCCGTTATCATAGATGACAGGGCATGGGTATGTTCAGATGTAACGCTTTTACCTGGGGTTCATATTCATGAAGGAGCAGTAGTTGCTGCACGTGGGTGTGTTACAAAGGATTGTGATGCATACACTGTTTATGGCGGAGTGCCAGCAAAAAAAATAGCAGATAGAAATAAAAATCTGGTGTACAATATAACTGGAAAACCATTTTATAGATTCTATTAGAGGTGAATATGAAAAAAATATTATTGTTAGGTGGAAGCGGAATATTAAGTTCAAAAATATGTGATATCATTGTCGAAGAAAATGAGGTAGTTATTGTTAATAGAGGAAATCATAGAGAATTATGTAATCCAAAAGCAAAATTAATAGTAGCAGATTTAAAAAAAGATACCAAAAATGAAATTGAAAAGAAATTAGAAAATTTAGTTTTTGATACTGTAATAGATTTTATTTCATATACAGAAGAGGAATTGAAAAAAAATTTATCTATATTTGCGAGTAAAACAAGTCAGTATATTTTTATTTCATCGGCGACTATTTATAAGACTCAGGACGTGAATCATAGATATTTGGAAAGTGACAGTATTGATAATAGAGAATGGAAATATTGTATTGATAAAAGAAAATGCGAAGAATTATTAAAAAAACAAAAAGAGGTAAATTATACCATTATCCGTCCTTATGTAACTTATGGAAAAACACGAATACCATATCAGATTATGCCTTTAAAATACTATACCATTATCGATAGAATACTAAAAAATAAACCGATTCCAATTTGTGGAATGGATACAAAATGTACAATTACGTTTGTGGATGATTTTGCTGTGGGAGCAGTAGGCTTGATAGGTAATGCTAAAGCATATGGAGAGTGCTTTCATATAACAGGTGTGGATGAGACTACATGGAGTGAAATTATAGAAACAGTAGCAGTAAAATTAGATAGAAAAGTGGAGTTTGTTGATTTTTCAAAAAAATTTCTCAAAGAATATGAGCATAGAGGATTAGGAGTTGACGAAATTTTAGGAGATAAGTCAAGAAATATGCTGTTTGATAATTCAAAAATAAAATCTGCTGTTCCAGAATTTTGTGGAAACATAAAATTTTCAGATAAGGTAGATGAAATCTTAGAGTATTATTCGAATGAAGGTATAAAAAATATTGATTATTTGTGGGAAGGATGTTTGGATTGGTACATAAAAAAATATAGTGGGATAAAACCAATAAAAACAAAAAGTATTTCTATACAGGATAAAATTAAATACAGCATAGGATATCATACGGTTCTTTATTATAGTTATAAAATGTTGCAAAAAATTGTAAAGATGCTGAGGAGGTAGCCGAGTGAAGCTGGCAGAGAAAAGATATTGTACAGGTTGTGAAGTATGTAACAATGTATGTCCAAAAGAAGCCATAAAAATGGAAAAAGAGGAAGAAGGGTATTATTTTCCCAAAATAGATTTCAATCGCTGTATTGAATGTGGCTTATGTGAAATAGTATGTCCGGTTTTAAATGATAAAAGTGAACGTAGTTATACGAGTATGTATTATGGTGCAAGTTCAAAAGATACTGAAATTATTTTAAATAGTTCATCTGGGGGTATGTTTTCTGAAATATTAAATGCAGCATATAGAGAAGAATCGCGAAAAATAAATGTAGCTGGTGTTATTTATGAAAACGATTTTAAAAGTGTAAAACATGTTCTTACATCAGAGATTGAAACAATAAATAGAATGCGAGGATCGAAATATATACAAAGTAGAAAAAGCAATATTTATGTAGAAGTGAAAAAAAAGTTGTTTCAAGGGGAATTTGTGATTTTTACAGGAACACCTTGTGAGGTTGCGGCACTGAGAAAATATTTGGCAAAAGATTATGATAATTTATTATGTGTGGATTTTATATGTAAAGGTGGAGCGTGTGAAGATATACTTGCAGGATATACTGATTATTTGGAAAAAAAATATAAAAATAAAGTAATAGATATGAATATGAGGTATAAATGGAAAAATTTGGATGTGTGGATACCACAATTTATCAGGATTGAATTTAGAAATGGAAAGCAGGTAGTAAAAGAATTTTACAATACATTTCTTGGACATGGTTTCAGAATATTACAGCGTCAGGCGTGTTATAATTGTAAATTTCGGGAAAATAACTATAAATCAGATATTACTATTGGGGATTATCATGGAGCTTCGAAAAAGGAGATATCTTATAACCATCTTGGAACGAGTGCTGTCATTGTAAATTCTGAAAAGGGTCAAAAATATTTAGATTTAATGAGAGATAGAATTGTGTTGGAGCAAATTTCAAAGGAAGAAACGTTTCATGATAATAGAAATACAATAGATAAAAAAAGAAATACGTTATCAGAAGCAATGAAAGAAAATCCGGTTATTGATGCAATTAGAATGCAATTGTCATTAAAAGATAAGATTAAAATGGTAATGCCAGTGGGAATTTTACGAAAAAGTACTACTTTATATCGCAAGATAAGAAAGAAATAATAGCCTATCGGATTGTCGATGAGTAGGTTACGATTTGAATTTTGACAATTGAATATTGGTAGATTTTCGAAAAAAGATGAAAAAAGGATGCAAATTTTATAAAAATGTGATACTATTATTTTGTATGTGAACTTCATGATGTGATCAATGAAGAGATACGGCTTTGCGGATACTTTGTCATAATAACATCAGAAAAAATGACAACTGCACAGGCAAAGATATTTATAGAGTTTGTGGCATTGCTAATCCTTAGCAGGGAATTAATGGAAGCATTTGCCAGAAGCGAACGTTCTTTTGAGGAAGTAATGAGATTTTTATCTGGAAATGAGGTGGATATAGAACAGGAATATAATATCCCAGTCAGTCAGGAATTCAGAGAGGAAGTGAAAGTTATGTGTAATCTGAGTACAGGAATTGAGGAAAGAGCTACAAAGGAAGCCACTGAAGAAACAAGTGAAAAGTTTATTCTGAATATGCATCGAAAAGGTTATACATTAGAGCAAATAGCGGATGTAGCTGAAACAAGTGTTGATGAAATTGAGGCGGTTATCAGAAGAAAAGAGACGATAATAGTATAAAGAGCGAGAACCCCCTTTTACCGGACAAAGAAAATCCGGTAAAAGGGGTATTTTTATCTCAAAATTTCTTCAATAGTTGAAATGGTACAGAAACTTCCTTTATTTTTAGAAATAATATCCCGCATTTTATGTAATTCAAAATAATTGATATAGCAGATAAGTGTGGTATTATTCCCTGCGATGGCACCATAAGAATTAATAAGCGTACAGGTTTTGTTTAATTCCTGCTTGATATCCTGAACAATGGCTTCTGGTTTCTTAGTGATAATAGTAACCTGCTTGATCGCTTCAAAGTGATCGGTAAACCGGTCGATGATTGCCGTGGCGATGACGTATACCAGAAGACTTAACATGGCGGAATTCTGGTCGATTAAAGCAAATACGGCTATGTATACCAGTGCGTTAAAGATAATCAGAATGTAGGAAATACTGTAATCTTTTCCTGTTTTCTGATGAATCTTATTGACAATAATATTGGCAATAATTTCGGAACCGTCAATGCAGCCGCCGTTTCTCAGGATAAAAGAAAGACCAATTCCAAGGAGCGCACCGCCGAATGCTACGGCAATAAAATGTTCCGTATTCAGTTCAAACGGTATTTCCTCAAAGTAAGCAATGCCGACGGTGTATACGGCAGATCCGATGAATGCCTTTATAAAAAAGTATCTTCCGAGGAAGAAATATCCGGCAATAAGGAATGGAATGAAAATCAGAAGGATGCATAGGGAGAGATTGCATCCGGTCAGTTTGCTGATGATAATTGCAATGCCGGCAGTACCATAGTCGATGGCATCATTGGGAAGCAGAATACAGGCAACGGAGAAGCTTGCCATCAATGCACCGATGATGACTGCTACATATGAGAAGATTTCTTTTACTTTTTTGCTCATAATAGTCCTTTCTGTGAGAGGTAAATAGTTGCTATAATGTATAGTATAGCATGAATTTTTAGAAAATAGTGTGAAAGTAGTCTAAAAAAATAAAATTTTAAACCAGCAGTTGGTGGCGGCATGAAACAACATTGTTTATTCACGGACAGTATGCTATAATGAATAGACAATGCATTTTTGTTATGCAGATGTGATTTTTTGGAAAGGATTTTATTATGAAAACAAAAGATTCAAAGTTTTACCGGAAACTCTGGTGGCTGATGATACCAATCGTCCTGCAGAATCTGATGCTTGCCATGGTGGCAGTGGCAGATGCGTTTATGCTGGGTGGAGTGGACCAGAATTATATGTCTGCGGTATCACTGGCAACACAGATACAGTTTATCCAGAATATGTTTCTAGCAGCGGCGACAACAAGTCTTGGGATTCTGGGGGCACAGTACTGGGGCAAGGAGGATAAAAAGGCGGTCAATGATGTCTTCTGCATGGCACTGCGGTTATGTGGACTGGTGTCGATGATATTCTTTCTTGCCTGTCTGTTATTCCCGGAATATCTGATGCGGATATTTACAAATGAGACGGTATTAATCAGTCATGGCATATCTTATTTAAGAATTGCCGGATTTTCCTATCTGATAACAGGAATTTCCCAGTGCTATCTGACTATGATGAAAACGAGTGAGCATGCCAGGACAACGGCAGTTATCAGTTCTTTTACCGTGTGTATTAATATCATTTTAAATGCAATATTGATTTTCGGTGCGTTTGGAATAAAGCCGATGGGCATACAGGGGGCTGCGGTTGCCACACTGATTGCGAGAATACTGGAGCTTATCTGCTCGGTGGCAGTGTCTTACCGCAGAGGTTACATTCATCCGGAATTACGGGGATTATTCCACAGGGAAAAACAGCTTTCAAAAGATTTCTGGAAATGCGGTCTGCCGATTCTTGGAGCATGTCTGTTCTGGGGAATTGGATTTACTTCATATTCTTCTTTTATGGGACATCTCGGTACGGATGCGGCGGCGGCAAATTCGATCGCGGCAGTAGTCCGTGATGTGATTTGCTGTTTCAGCGGTGGAATTTCCAGTGCGGCAGGTATTATGGTCGGGAATGAACTGGGTTCCGGGGAACTGGAATGGGGAAAACTCTATGGCATCCGCCTATTAAAGATTTCTTTTGTGTGCGGAATTGCGGCGGCGGCTCTGATGTTGCTGGCAGCTCCTGTTATTCTGCATTTTGCAAATCTGACGGAGGAGGCAGCAGGATATCTCCGGGGAATGTTTTTTGTCATCGCCTTTTATATGATAGGAAGGGCAGTCAACGATGTGACGATTAATGGTATTTTCTGTGCCGGAGGCGATACACTATTTGATATGTACAGTCTTGCCGTGTGTATGTGGTGTCTGGCGATTCCGCTTGCGGCGGCAGGAACTTACTATTTCCACTGGCCGGTGGTTCTGGTATATGCCTGCACCTGTATCGATGAGGTGGGGAAACTCCCTTGGGTCTTGTATCATTTCCGAAAATATAAGTGGGTGAAAAATCTCACAAGATAAAAGAGATAAGAAAAGGAGAATATGGATGAATCAGTTATTATGTATAAATGAAATGTCGGATGGCAGTGTGGAACTGGAATATGTGAACGGTAGTCTTTTTGTTACAATATTTGAAAATGAGATGGTGCATATCTCACAAATCCATGGAAGAAACAGTGTGGCGATTGAGCCGGAAAATATTCCTGCTGTATACAAATCGAAAATCGATAAGGAGAAGCAGGAGATATCGGCGGGAAATATCCGGATAAAAGTATGGGAAAATCAAAAACTGGATATTTTTTATCAGGGAGTACTGGTTCTTTCCGATGTGGAGAGAACAGGACAGGAGACCGGCATAGCAGAAGAAGATACAGAACTTGCAAAACTAGAAGGACATGCAGGCGGCGGTGATGAAGCAGGGTATACCAGTGCCATCGTAAAAAAACTGGGGAAGGAAGATGCGGTTTATGGACTGGGAGATAAGCCGGGCTGTCTGAACAGGAGAGGATATGTTTATGTCAACTGGAACACGGATAATCCGGCCCCTCATGTAGACAGCTTCAAATCGCTGTACAAATCCATTCCGTTTTTTATGGTGCTGGGAGAAAATTACTGCTATGGAATTTTTGCGGATAATACCTATAAAACAACATTTGATTTTGGATTTGAAAGCAGTGAGTATTATGTTGTTTCCCATGAAAAGGGATTTCTGGATTATTATTTCTTTCCGGGAGAAAAGCCTTCCGATGTGGTGAAAAAATATACCGGTCTGACTGGTACGACTCCGCTCTTTCAGCGATGGATTTATGGCAGTCATCAGAGCCGTTGGGGATATTGTTCACAGGATGAGATACTTGGGATTGCGGAAGCATTTGAAAAAAATGAAATTCCATGCGATGTGATTCATATGGATATAGATTATATGGACGGATACCGCGTATTTACCTTTGATAAGGAGCGGTTTCCAGATACCAAAGCATTATCAGAAACACTGGCGGATAAGGGAATAAAACTTATATCCATCATTGACCCGGGAGTAAAAAAGGATGAAGCTTATTTTATGTACCGGGAGGGCATGGAGATGGATGCATTCGCACATGATGCACAGGGAGCAGTGTATGAAAATGCAGTCTGGCCAGGCACATCGGTATTTCCAGATTTTAGCAGGGAAGATGTGAGAAAATGGTGGGGAGAGAAAACAAAGATACTTCTCGACCATGGCATCCGCGGTATCTGGAATGACATGAATGAACCGGCAAGTTTTCGTGGACCATTGCCGGATGATGTGAAATTTGCAGCCGGTGCACATGATGAGATTCATAATATTTATGGACATCTTATGGCAAAGGCAACTTATGAGGGACTTTTGGAACATGATAATGGCAGGCGGCCGTTTGTGCTGACGAGAGCGGCATATGCGGGCAGTCAGAAATACTGTGGCGGATGGACCGGGGACAATCACAGCATCTGGTCACATCTGACACTCTCTCTGGAACAGATATGCAATCTGTCTCTTTGCGGAATGGCTATGTGCGGAAGTGACATTGGCGGATTTGGAAGCGATGTGACACCGGAACTTCTGGTCAGATTTTATCAGGCAGCCGTATTTGCCCCGTTTTTCAGAAATCATTCCGCAGTGGGAACACGCCGGCAGGAACCATGGCTGTTTGATGAGAAAACAAGGGATGCGGTGAGAAAAACCGTGCGTCTCAGATATCGTTTTATTCCGTATATTTATGATTTGGCAAGGGAATGTGAGAGGACAGGAGAGCCGATAGTCAGACCTCTGGTATATGAATATCCGCATGACAAAATGGTTCGCAACATCTGCGATGAATATCTGCTTGGGAAGTTTGTCCTTGTTGCACCGGTAACAGTACCAGGAAAGTTTGCAAGGGAAGTCTATCTTCCGGAAGGTGAGTGGTATGACTATGAGACAAATGAAAAATATACCGGCGGGAAATATATTCTTGCAGATGCACCACTCGATAAAGTACCGGTATTTATCCGGGCGGGAGCGATTCTTCCGGTAGCGGAAGGAAACATACAGTCCACGGAAGATATTACCAGTGAGAACACCAGAATACTGACTTATCCGGGACAGGGAACATTTATCCACTATGAGGACGACAATGAAACACTCGCCTACCGCGAGGGCTCATACAATGCCATGGAATACACACTGAATGGGGAAAAACTGGAGAAAAAAGTGATTCACAAGGGATATAAAATATGATGACCGGACTGGATACGAGCAGGGCAGAACAGCCCTGCTTCTTGCGGTCAACAGAAAAATTATGCAGATTTCAAGTCGGTTTACGATGGCAATTCATATGTTTGCCTGATTGATACTTTTGCGGACCAGAAGATGACGAGTGACTTTATGGCGGCGAGTATCGGGATGAATCCGGTTATTATAAAAAGCAGGCAATAAAAAGTTTAAAAAATTTTCGGTTTTGTGTGACCGGCTGCGGGAAAACGGTAGTAGACAGATGAAAGGGAAAGGATGTGCAGATGGAAGATAAAAAAATCATAGAACTTTACTGGGACAGGGATGAATCCGCCATCGTGGAAACGCAGAAAAAATACGGAAACTATTGTTATTCTATCGCAAAAGGGATTTTAAGACAGAGAGAAGATGCTGAGGAAGTCACAAATGATACCTATGCGGGTGCATGGAACTGCATACCGCCGCACCGTCCGGAGATACTGAGGACATTTCTTGGGAAAATCACAAGGCATTTGTCCTTAAAGAGAATCCGGGAAAAAATGGCACAGAAACGGGGCTGCGGGGAAGCGGAGCTTGTATTGGAAGAACTGGAAGAATGCATTCCATCTGCAAGCCGGGTGGAACAGACTATGGAAGAAAAAGAACTGGCGGAAATCCTGAACGGTTTTCTGGAAAAATTGCCGGTAACACAGCGGAGAGTATTTGTGTGCAGATACTGGTATTTTGATTCGGTGGAAGACATTGCGAAGCACTTTGGGTTTGGTCAGAGCAAAGTAAAAATGATGTTGTTTCGTACCAGAAAGAAGCTGAAGGAAATACTGGAAAAGGAGGGATATCAGGTATGAAATCAGATAAATTACAGGATGCAATCGGGGAAATCAGGGATGATTATATTCTGGATGCACATGGGGAGTATAGGGAAAAGAAGGGGAAGAAACGATATCCGCAGGTGGCAGCAGTATTTTTGTTTTTATTGCTGGCGGCAGGGGTTCTCTGGGGACAGAATCTGTTTCCCCAAAAAACAGTGACGGAAATGCAGAAAAAACAGCAGACCAGTCCGGAGAAAATCACGGAAATCACAAAGATTGCGGAAAATCTGGAAACAAATGAGCCGGAGAAGGAAATAAAACGGGAAGAACAGCTTGAGGTAAATATCGTACAACGGCAGATGCAGGAAGAAAGCTGGACGGAGGCAGACTGGTCGGCAGGTCATGATATGGTCATTATTCAGCCGCAGGTACCGGAAGATTTACAAAAAACAGAAGAAACAGACCGGGGAAAGGAGAAATATGTTGTATATCAATCCGGGGATGTGGGAAGAAAAATTATAATTACTGCAAAAACAGGGGGCGGACAGGAAACGGATGATTCGTATGAGAGTATGAATGCAACGCAGATAAATGGAACAAATGTTTACTTTTTTCGCTATGATGATGAAACGGAAGAAATCATGTATGCCTGTTTTATAGATAAAGACATAAAATATGAATTAAAATTTCAGGCACTGACGGAAAGCGAAATAAGAAAGGTACTTGTATCTATGATAGAATAGGAGGAAAATATGAGAAAATTTATCATTAAAGTATTGGCAGTAGGCATGGTATTAAGTATGTCTGGCTGCGGCAGCAGGGAAATTGTTTCAGAAACCGGGGGAAGCAGTGTGGCAGTACAGGAGGATAACACCGGAGAAAACAGTGAGGATATGTGGACATTTCAGGCTGTGGTTAAGAAGATAGAGGATACGGCAGTTCTTATTGAGCCGGTGGAAGGGGCATGGGCATTAAATTCTTCTGACAGTATCCGCATTGGAAAAGAGGATTTTCCTGAGGGTGAGGATATTAAGACAGGTGATACCATTGAAATAAGCTGCGATGGAATGGTTCTGGAAACATATCCGGCGATGCTTGCAAAGATTTATGATGTCAGGCTGGTAAAGAGTACGGAGAAAATTTATGCAGAGGGAAACGAGGGGAATTTCGGACTTCTGATTCCGGAAGGCTGGAGTTACGAGATTTTCGGGGAAGATAACTCTGAGGAAATATTTGGAAAATACGGAATTCATTTCTATCCGGAAGGAAGTGAAAAGGGATATATCGAAGTGTCTTTGCAGGAGAATTTCGGAGTGTGCGGAACAGGACTTGTACAGCAGGAGATAAACCTTGCAGGGGACAGGGCAGTGGCAGGATATTACGATGAAGCACAGCAAATCTGGGATTTTATCCGGTTTGAGGGAAAGAACGAAAAAATTGTGGCACAGCAGTATGAAGCGGAAGAATGGTTTGCAGAAAATAAAGATACCATTATGGACATTCTTGACAGCCTGGAGTATTATGCCAAGATTCAGTTCTAGCATAAATTACCGGAAGAAAACTCTTTTCTAAAATCCGGGTATGTGGTAGAATGTCTGATGGATTGCAAAAGATTTACATTAGTTAGTTGCGAAGTAAAAGGAGAAAATTCCAAAGATGCGATACAGAGAGAAATGCAGAAATTAAGAGGAGGAACTGGCACAGGATATGTGTAGGAGGTGGGTTTTATGCAGAATTATTCAGGAGAAGAGAACTTACAGTATCATTTGCAAATCAGACCGGGGGATGTCGGAAAATATGTGATTCTGCCGGGAGATCCGAAGCGGTGTGAAAAGATAGCAAGGCATCTCGGACAGGCAGAGTTAGTTGCGGATAACCGTGAATTTGTTACTTATACCGGATATCTGGATGGTGAAAAAGTCAGTGTGACATCAACCGGAATCGGAGGTCCTTCTGCGGCGATTGCCATGGAAGAACTGGTAAGGTGCGGTGCCGATACATTTATCCGTGTCGGAACCTGCGGCGGCATTGACCTTGACGTAAAAGGCGGGGATATCGTAGTGGCGACGGGAGCAGTCCGGATGGAAGGTACCAGCAGGGAATATGCCCCGATTGAGTATCCGGCGGTTACGGATCTTGCAGTGACGAATGCACTGGCAGCGGCGGCAAAAGATTTGGGGTATACCTGTCATACCGGTGTGGTACAGAGTAAAGATGCATTTTATGGACAGCATGAGCCGGAAAGAATGCCGGTCAGCTACGAATTACAAAACAAATGGGAAGCATGGAAACGTATGGGTTGTAAAGCATCCGAGATGGAATCGGCGGCACTGATGATTGTCGCAGGGCATTTAAGAGTGCGTTTCGGGGCAGATTTCCTTGTGATGGGAAATCAGGAAAGAAATACACTCGGCATGGAGAATCCGATCGTACATGATACGGAAGCTGCGATTATGGTAGCGGTGGAAGCACTGCACAGACTGATAAAAGAGAACTGGAAATAATAAGGAATTTGACTTTAGTCAAATTCCTTATATTCTTTTACAAGTTTAATTACCGTACCGGACAGTCCCCATCCGATAATGGTGGAAAATATGTCCAATCGTTGTTTTAATTGCATAGGGAAATTTGCGGATTTGTAAAAATCTGGTTCGTATGCTGAGGTACAGACCGATACCGATGATACAAAGCCTGGCGGGAAAATCAACGGTTTGACCTTTTTTGTGTAACATTGTATAATGGTATCAGGGCTGCAATGAAACGAAGTAAGTGCAATCCGTGGGTATCATTAAAATAAGAGGCAAAAATACAGAAAGGTGGATTTCACATGGGAAGAACAGAAAACGTACAGGTATTTCAGGATACGGAAATGCTTTGTAAGACAAATCAGATTTTAATAGAAAGTACAAAAAATTCAGTAAAGAACCAGAAAGTGATTCTGGAAGGGGATGAACTGCCGGAAATAGATAAGAACCGTTTTGAACAGGATGCAGAGCTTATTGTTTCAAAGAAACGGACTTATGAGGCGGCATCTGCATATAAAGAATTAAAAACGGCAGTACATAATTTCGCATCGGCATCCAATCCGGGCGGTGGTGTGACCAGAGGGGCAAATGCACAGGAAGAATGTCTGTGCCGCTGTTCCAACCTGTATTTCTGCCTGAATGAGCCGGATATGTGGAATTCATTTTATATGCCGCACCGTCAGGCACATAACCCGATACATAACGATGATATTATCTTCACTCCGGGGATAAAAGTATTTAAAACTGACACATCCATGCCGGAGAAAATGCAGGAAAAGGACTGGTATGACGTAGATGTGATTACCTGTGCAGCACCAAATCTGAGAGAACAGCCGAGCAATGGCTACAATTCCGGAGATGGAGATAAGAAGGCTATGATAAGCGGGCAGGAATTGCGGAAACTGCATGAGAAAAGACTGGAAAGAATACTGGACGTGGCAGTGATGAACGGAGAAGAAGCCGTGATTCTCGGAGCATTTGGGTGCGGAGCATTCCGAAATCAGCCGGAAATAGTTGCAGAAGCCGCTGCAAATGTCATTCAGAACTACAGGAAAGCATTCCGTGTGATAGAATTTGCGGTGTACTGTGGACCAAAGGAAGACAGGAATTATCAGGTTTTTAAGGAAATGATTGTTTAGGAAAGGAAGTAACGGTGGATAAGTTTAAGTTTACAAGACCGCAGGCTGTGGCAGGTATTCTGGCAGCGGTTGTGGTAATCGGAGGAGCTGCATGGTATGCCAATGCAAAGTCGGCGGATGGCAGTGACGCGAAAGGGAAAACAGAGGCGGTAAATGTCGCGATGAAGGAAACCGGCGAGACAGAGGAAAGCACAACGGAACCGGAGACACAGACGGAGACAGTCGTGGAAACACAGCCAGAGACGGAACAGGAAACGGTACCAGAGATACAGACAGAACCGGAAAGTGAGACGGAGCCGGAAACCGATCCGGAAAGTGTGGCAGAGATACAGACGGAGCCGGAAACCGAACTGGAAACAGAACCACAGACAGAAGCCATCGAAAGAGTGACGAGACCGGCCAATTCGATGGGTACGGTTATCTGTCTCGATCCCGGACATCAGAGCAGGGGAAATAATGAAAAAGAACCAAATGGACCGGGTTCTTCTACCATGAAGACAAAAGTGGCAGGTGGAACAAGCGGGACATACAGCGGAGTTGCGGAATATGAACTGACACTTGCGATTGGTCTGCAGCTGCGGGATGAATTGCAAAACAGAGGTTATACGGTGGTCATGACGAGAGAGAGCAATGAGGTCAACCTTTCTAACAAGGAGAGGGCGGACATTGCAACAGAAGCGGGGGCTGACCTGACGATTCGGATTCATGCGGATGGGGTGGATAATTCTTCCGTATCCGGTGCATCCGTACTGTCACCGACTACGTCAAATCCATATATTGCAGACCTTGCGGGTGCGTCCTGGCAGTTATCGGAGTGTATTCTGAATGCATACTGTGAGGCAACCGGAATGAAAAACAGAGGTGTGACAGGAAATGATACCATGACCGGAATTAACTGGAGTACCAATCCGGTGGCACTGATTGAACTTGGATTTATGACAAATGCAACTGACGATGCCAATATGCAGGATGCAACCTATCAGGAGCGGATGGTTTATGGGATTGCAAACGGAGTAGATGTCTATCTGCAGAAATAAAATGGAGATGAAATTATGTTACACAATTTATTTTTTATGGAGCAGCATTTCTTATTATGGTTGCAGGACAGTGTCAGAAATCCGATGCTCACAAAGATATTTGTATTTATTACCAGTCTGGGAAATGGAGGCGCATTCTGGATATTGCTCTCCCTGGGGCTGATGATACCCAAAAAGACGAGGAAGGCAGGCTTTTTGTCCCTGCTTTCCCTGGCATGCTGTGCCATTGTCACAAATGTATGCCTGAAAAATCTGGTTGCAAGGACAAGACCTTACGATGTGATAGAGGGACTGACTTCTCTGGTAGGAATCCAGAAAGATTTTTCCTTTCCGTCCGGACATACGGCAGCTTCCTTTGCATCTGCGGTTGTGCTGTTTCGGACATTACCGAAAAAATATGGCATACCGCTTCTTATTCTGGCATTCCTCATCGGATTTTCCAGAATGTATGTGGGAGTCCATTACCCGTCCGACGTGCTTGGCGGGCTGTTAGTCGGCAGTCTGACAGGTCTTGTGGTGTACTGGGCAGGAACAAGGAGAGCAAAGGGTTAGGAAAATAACGAGGAAGCGAAGGAGACAGAAGAATGGATTTACTGCACATAGGATTGTATACAGGGACATTTCTGGAATTAATTATCACCAATTATATTCTGCTTATTATATTCCGGTGTACTCTGACAGAGAGATACCGGACGATTATTACTTTGTCCATATTAACCGCTTTAAATGCGGTTCAGTTATATATACAGCAGTTTGCAAAGTCGCCTGCACAGATGTATCTGCTGTATGCTGCATTAATGTTTGGAATTGCGGTGTTCTTATTTCATGGAAAGTGGCAGAACAGGGTCATGGCAGTTGTATTGTATACAATAACATCATTCATGGCGGAGATTGTAGGACTGCAGATTCTGCTCGGCATGGGATATGGATTTGAAAAAGTGGCAGGACCTGTTTCAAAAGAAAGTTTCTTTATACACACCATAGGAGTCCTGGCAAGTCTGTGTCTGGCAGTTATCATTGTAAATGCACAGAAGTCGCTGAAATATATTATGAAAGCAGGAAATCTGCTGCCAATACTGTTGATCTTCGGATTGCAATTTGATGTGGCATTTCTTTACAGTGGAGTGTCCATGTCATATAAGCTGAGTACAGGATATCTGGTCTGGGTATATCTGCTTGTCACTATATTTGAGGATTTTTATACCCTGCAGTCCATGCAGGAGCTTGAGAACCGACAGATTCTGGAAGAACAGGTGGATCTGATGCAAAAACGGGATAAAGATGTGACTGACTATTATCAGAATGTGACAGCACGTCTGAGAAATGTATCGGAATTAAAAGAAGAGTACGAGGCAAAACTGAAGAGAATCTATGCGGAAATCGGGGTGGAATATGAATCAGAAAAGGCGGATGAGGGAGGAAAACAGGAATTTCATATGAAAACGATCGTAGATAATATATTAAGCAAACGATCGGAAAAATACAGGGAATCCGGCATTGAATATGAACTGCAGGTAGAGGTTCCGGCAGGATTTAAGATTGATATTATGGAATTATCCAGCCTGATGAATAATCTGCTGGACAATGCAGAAGAAGCATTGATAAAGTACAGACAGGAATCAGGGGAAAAAGGATTTATCCGGATGAAGTCTTACATACAGGGGGACGAATTTGTGATAGAAACGGAGAACTGCAAAAGTGAAAACAGCCGTATGCATATGCAGGATGAACGCTATCTGTCCACCAAAGAGGAAAAGGGGCATGGATACGGCTTGCAGATTATCCGTAACATTGCACAAAAGTATGAAGGAAGCATGGAGCTGGAAGATAAGGGAAAAAGTTTTTGGAATAAGGTTATTATGAAACTGAAATAGGAACAGGCCTGACAAACTGAGGAATATTAAAATCTCAGATTTGTCAGACTTTATTTATATTTGATTCTGTCACTGAACTGTGATACTATAGAGATAATAGAAAATTGAGATAAAAACAGGAGGTTATCAGATTATGCAGGCAGTTACGCGAGAACAGATTGAAGCAATGGCACCGAATCAGGCTGCGGTATCAAATGCAGGGAAGATATCACAAAAGGGTGGATTTGTGAAGCTTGCTCATTCAAAGGATGATACATTTTATATGGGGGAATGTAAGGGAAGCGGTGCAAAGAACTATTTGACATCGGTGGATTTTATTGATCCGGAAGCACCGGTATGCCGCTGTTCCTGCCCGAGCAGACAGTTTCCATGTAAGCATGGTCTGGCACTCATGTTTGAAATTCTGGAGAAGAAAGAGTTTGAAGAGTGTGAGATTCCGGAAGATATTCTGAAGAAACGGGAAAAGAAGAAGAGCAGTGAGCAGAGCGGTGCGAAAGAAGAGGGAGCAAAGAAACCTGCTGCCAAACCGTCCAAAGCAGCAAAGTCAGCAAAACTCAAGAAGATGAAAAAACAGTTGGAGGGTCTTGAACTGTTGGATCAGATGATTACGGAGCTGTTGAAGGCGGGACTTGGAACGATGGGAAGTGCCGGAATGAAGTCCTATGAACAGTTTGCAAAACAGCTTGGGAATTATTATCTTCCGGGACCGCAGAAGCTGCTGAACAGATTAATTCTGGAAATCACGGCATTTCAGAAAGATAGAAAAGAAGAACATTATGAAATGGCAGTCCGGCTGCTTGAAAAGTTATGGACGCTGAAGAAGAAATCAAAGGAATATCTGGAGAAAAAGACCGAGGACGGAAATGCCGATGCCGAAGACACGGAGTTATACGAGGAACTTGGCGGTATTTGGAAGATGGAAGAATTAGAAGCGATCGGAAGAAAGCGGGAAGAAGCTGATTTCCTTCAGCTCGCTTTCTGGGTGGAATATGATGCGGCAGCAAAAGAATATGTGGATAAGGGCTGTTATGTGGACCTTGCCACCGGGGAGATCTTTTTAAGCAGCAATTACCGTCCGTTAAAGGCCTTAAAATACATAAAAGAAGAAGATTCCGTTTTTCACGTTATCCATACGGGATCGGCGGTTGTATATCCGGGACATGGAAATCCGCGCATCCGCTGGAATGGTGCGGTAACAAGACAGACCGAAGTGCAGGATTATAAGAAAGTATGCAGCTTTGCGGGAAAATCCATTCGGGAAGAGGCAAAGAAGGCGAAAAACTGTCTGAAAAATATTCTTGCAACGGATCTCTATATCAGTATTATTTCCTATAATTATATCGGAAAATGTGAGAATGTCTATGGAATGTGTGACGAAGAGGGAGACAGTATTTTCTTTGGAAATGCACCCGGAATGGAAGATACACTTGCAAGACTGGATCAGCTTCCGGATAAGAAATGGTTAAAAGGTAAAAATCTGCTGGGAGCATTTTTCTACGATGAACAGGAACAGAGAATGAAGATACAGCCACTGAGTATTCTGACAGATACCGGTGTGGTCAGATTATTATATTAGGAGGCCGGAAATGAACATAACACCATTATATAATTTAAGACTCAGATTAAAAAATGCAATGATACAGGGAACGAATCTGTTATCCGAAGATTTCAGACTGAAACGTGCAATAGAGGAATTCAGTCCCCTGATGAAGGCAGCTCCGGTATTTGCAAAAATCGGAGAACTCAGTAACAGACTGCTTGATCCGGAGGAAAATCAGAAAGAGAAAATGCTGTTAGATGCCATTACACTGCTGGATGCCGTACTTTGTACACAGGCGGCAACCGGAATCAATGAACCTGCATCGCAGGAAGGCAGCAGAACATTAGCAGAGGACGGATATGACATGGCATGCAATACAGAGAGTATTGTCAGCAGCCAGCCATATTCCAGGGTAAAGCCGCTGATAGAGGCACTGACAACCTCAGGCGGGGGACATTATGCCTATGTCATGGAAATGCATGAGAATTATCCTGAAGTATTTGAAGATTACAGGGTACAGGCGGCACTGGTACAGGCATTGGGAGCAGGATATGCAGAACTGGCAGAACAGGTGGAAAGCTGGTTAAAAGAAGCCGGTAGGCCGGTTGTACCATTGTTAAAGCAGGGATTTGATCCGGCGGGCAAAAAAGAAATGGTGCGCAGAGTCCGGATTATCGATGAATTATCGCAGGGAGAGGAGAATGAATTTTATAAAGTCATGATTCCGTCTGCGGTCAAAGAAGTGCGTCAGGCATTGATATATGCCCTGCGTCATTCCAGGGAAAATGAAGAGTTACTGATACAGATGACAAAGACAGAGAGTGGAAATGCAAAGAAAATGGCATTTTATACGCTGGCAGGATACAATAGTGAGCAGGTACGGGAATTGTTTGATAAAATGTACCAGAAAAAGCCACTGGATGTACTGGGATATCTGTATCTGTCGGAAGCGGACTGGGCATCTGCATGGCTTGCAAAAAGGCTGGAAGAGAAACTTCTGGAGTGGGAAGAACGGTTTGAAAGCACCGGTATTGCCACATTGGAAGAGAAGGAAGAAGCATGGTGGTTAAGTGCTTTAAAGGCCTGTGTTGGAAAAGGCGGAAAAGATATGGCTGCTTTTTTCCGTCATGCGGATGAGATGATGAAAAAGAGGAAGCTTTCAATTGTGTGGACAAGAGAGAGAAAAAGATTTGAACAGGCTGGAGAAATATTCTGGGATTCAATGGAGAGGGGAAAGGCATTTGGAAATGAACTGGCATATACCCTGATGCGTTGTTTAAAGGCAGGACAGGATAAGGAACTGTGTGAAACTGCCCTGGCACTGTATGATACGGCAGAGTCCATAAATCAGAAAAATTTCTATCTTGCCCCGGCTTTGCTTGCCAGACTGTATGGAACAGAGGATTGTACGGAATGGATTCGTGCACAGTTTGCTGCAAAGAAGAATTCCGATCAGAGCATCTATGTGGGCGAAGCACTGACCGGTATTTGTTATGATGGAAAGGACTGGATCATGAAGACGGATTTCTATCCGGCACTTCAGATTCAGTGTGTACAGAAGAGAGTTATTTTAAACAGTGGAATAGAAGAGGGACTTACAGAACTTCTGATATCCTATCAAACGGAAGATACGGATAAAATACTGATACAGATGGCAAAACAGGGAAGTAAGACATTCAGGGAAAAGATAACGCCGTATTTTTATAAACGTGCATTAGCATCCAAATCAGTACCGCTGAAGCTGATGGAGGCACTGCAGTCCTGTGGATGCCCGTATTGCGAGAATCTTCTGATACATTGTGTTAGTATACAGCCGGTGCATTACTGGACTCTTACTTATTATATAGAATGTCTGCCGGGAACGGAAGAAGCAAGGGAAGGAGAGTTAAGGAGGATGCTGGAACTGGCAGAGAAACGAAAGCTGGAAATTAAGAACTGGACAGGTAATTTTGAAGAACTTTACAATATGCTGTCAGCAAAAATCAGAGAGCATAAATTTGTAAAATAAACAGGAAAGGGCAAAGAAAATGAAGAAAGAGATATTAAGACAGCCGGCAGAGCAGCTGTTTCAGAAAGAACTGGATGCATTAATGGAGCATGAAACAGATCCCATACCGGAGGGATGGAAGATGTCCCCACGTTCCGTAAGAACTTATATCTGTGGGGGCAAAGCAGGGGATATGGTTATTACCCCGAAATATATCGGACATGAGAGACTGGTTGAAATCGCCATAGCAACACTGGTTACGGACAGGGCATTACTTCTGATCGGTGAGCCGGGTACGGCAAAGAGCTGGCTGTCAGAGCATCTGACGGCTGCCATTAACGGAGATTCTTCCCAGGTTATCCAGGGAACAGCCGGAACGACAGAGGAACAGCTGCGTTATTCCTGGAATTATGCCATGCTGCTGGCACAGGGCCCATCCGAGAAGGCTATGTTAAAGAGTCCGGTATTCCGTGCGATGGAAACAGGGACGATTGCAAGGGTGGAAGAGATCTCAAGACTGGCATCCGAGGTACAGGATGCACTGATTTCCATATTATCTGAGAAAAGAATTTCAGTGCCGGAACTGAATCTTGAGATACCGGCGAAGAAAGGATTTTCCATTATTGCAACGGCAAATACAAGGGACAAAGGAGTAAATGAGATGTCGGCGGCTTTGAAGAGACGTTTTAACATCGTCGTACTTCCGTCACCGAAGGATCTGGAAACTGAGATTGAGATTGTAAAGACGAGAGTAGAGCAGTTATCGGGCGGCATGGATCTGAATGCCAAACTTCCGGATAAAAATGTAATAGAACAGGTATGTACGATTTTCCGGGAATTACGGAATGGCGAAACACTGGATAAGAGTCAGAAAGTCAAAGGAACTTCTGGAGTTCTCTCAACGGCAGAGGCGATCTCTCTGCTCTGTGCAGGCATGGCCCTGGCAGGAAGTTTTGGAAACGGACAGATACAGGAAGAGGATCTGGCAGCAGGACTCTGTGGAGCTGTCATAAAAGAAGATGAAAAAGATCTGGTTGCATGGAAAGAATATCTGGAAAATGTCATGAAAAAGCGTGGCTCGAAGTGGAGCGGTCTGTATCAGGCATGTAAGGAACTTTTATAGAAAAACGTGGAGGGAAAAAATGAGAAATCCCTATATATTTGGAATCCGGCATCTGTCTCCGGCAGGTGCATGGCATCTCAGGCAGTTTCTGGATGAAAAAAAGCCAAAGATTGTACTGGTGGAAGGCCCGGAGGATTTTAATGATCAGATTCCGTATCTGACACATCCGGAGACCAGATTCCCGGTTGCGGTTCTGGCATATACGGACGTGACACCGGTGCAGACGATACTCTATCCGCTGGCAGAATATTCTCCGGAATATCAGGCTGTTTTGTGGTGTAAGGAAAATCACTGTGAATGCAGGTTTATTGATCTGCCTTCCAGTGTATTTCTGGCATTGCAGAAGCAGGAGGCAGGTCATATCAGGCAGGAGGAAAACGAAGAGAGTATATACCGGAAACTGGATCAGCAGACAGGGGAAGACGGGCATGAGATGTTCTGGGAAAGAGTGATTGAACATACCGGAGATACGGATGCCTATTACAAAGGCGTACATATGTTTGGAAAAGAACTCCGGACAATGACACAGGGAAAAGAAAGTGACTGGCCGGAGATTCTGGTCCGGGAAGCATATATGGCACGGAATATAGAGAAAGCCTGTGAGCAGGTTTCACCCGAAGAAATCGTAGTTGTTACCGGTTCTTATCATGTGGAAGGGTTAAAGTCTGCACAGGCGATGACACAGAACGAGTGGGACATCCTTCCAAAGGTGAAAACCAAGCATACACTTATGCCGTATTCGGATTACAGGCTGTCTTCCAGATCAGGATATGGTGCGGGAAATAAAGCACCGGCATATTACCGGCTGATTTGGGAAGGATTCCGCTGTGGAAATGAGCAGTTTGCCGGGCAGCATTATCTGGCTGGAATTGCAGGAATGATGAGGGAAGCAGGAACACCCGCTTCATCTGCACAGGTAATCGAAGCGGTCAGACTGGCAGATGCACTGGCAAAAATGCGGGGAAGCAGAATTCCTGTACTTCGGGATCTGAGGGATGCCGCAGTGACCTGTCTTGGTGAGGGCAGATTTTCAGAGATTAATCTTGCCGTTGCAGACATTGAAATAGGCAGAAATATTGGAAATCTTCCCGAGGGAGTCAGCAGGACAAGTATACAGGAAGATTTCTACCGTCAGTTAAAAGAATGGAAACTGGAAAAGTATAAGAAAATAACGGCAGAACAGTTACGGCTTGATTTGAGGGAAAACAGAAAAGTGTCCTCGGAAAAATCGGCATTTCTCGATCTGAACCGCTCTTTTTTCCTGCACAGGCTGCGGGTACTTGGAATATCCTTTGCCGTTTTACAGGAGACGAATCAGGAGAATGCCACATGGGCGGAAAACTGGCAGATTCAGTGGACGCCTGAGGCTGAGATTGCACTGGTGGAAAATGCATTAAAGGGAGATACCGTGATACAGGCGTTTTCCTTTGTCTTAAAAGAACGGATGGAAGCGGCGGAAGATATCAGCGGGATAGCGGCAGTTATTGAAGATGCGTTCCAGTGTGGAATGGAGGAGACTTTGCAATATGCCGTTCGGGCATTACAGGCGCTTGCCGTGGAAGCCGCTGGTGTGTATGAGATCGCAAAAACGATCGATCACCTGTCCACGGTCATGCAGTATGGTGATATCCGGAATATAGATACCGAAGTTTTAAAACCGGTGACAGAGCAGCTCTTTTATCGTGCCTGTCTGCTCCTGGTGCAGGCATGTATCTGTGATGATGAGGCAGCAGGAAAGATTGCACAGGCGATGGAGTGGCTGAATACGGCAGCAGGAATTCATGATTTTCTAAATCAGGAAAGCTGGGTGGATACTCTGCAAAAAATTGCCGGCAGGGATGATCTGAATCCGCAGTTATCCGGTTTTGGAGAGGCGGTGCTGCTGGAACGGGGACTAATCAGTGAAGAGGAACTGAGGCTGCAGATGAAACGGAGATTGTCCGCAGGAACTCCGGCAGAAGCCGGTGCAGGCTGGTTTGAAGGTCTGGCAAAGAAGAACCGTTATGCATTGATTGCGAGGTTATCTGTCTGGGAGATGCTGGACGGCTATCTGGAGAGTCTGGATCCGGAAGAATTTAAACGTGCATTGGTATTTTTGCGGCGTGCATTTGCAGATTTTTCATCCGGAGAAAAGGACGGGATTGCGGAAAATCTTGGAGAAATCTGGGGATTAAACGGTCAGCAGGTCAGCGAGATGGTCAATGCCGGACTGAAGGATACCGAACA
>OGIO01000749.1_pt1 | contig 34809 bp, 37 predicted proteins | sample 1571841 | NCBI WGS metagenome assembly OGIO01 (sample SAMEA2582111, study PRJEB24529) | metagenome | biome: Human gut stool | place: China | collected 2011
CCTTGGCAAATGAAATAGAAGCTCCACATGAGATTTTAAGAAAATAGGCAAGTCATATTTCAGTTTTTGAAACTGAGAAATCGGGATTTGAGGAGGTGTTGAGTATGAAAAGGTGGCTATCTATTTTAGCAGTATTTGGCTGTATAGTAGCGTTATCTGGATGCAAAAATGAAAATGAAAAGGGACAAGCATATTTTAATGCAAAAGTTTTGGAAATAAATAAAGAATATGTTGATATTAGGTGTATAGAAGCATTTAATAGTGGGATTTCTGTTGATGAGGAATTTTCTGTTACAAAAGATGTGGTATCAGCAGAAGGAGTACCAGAATTGAATGTAGATGATAATATCCGTGTTGTATTTAATGGTGATGTAATGGAAAGTGATCCATTGCAGATAGGAACGGTTTATGCAATCTATCTTTTAGATGAAAATGGAGAAGCGATTCCAAACAACTAACAATTCCAGTTTTCTTAATTGGATAAATCGGAATTTATCGGAGGGTATGTACATGAACAGATGTAAAAAGATAGCATTGGTATGTGTTTTTCTGACAGCATTAAATGTTGTTGCTTGCGGACAAGAAAAATGTGATGAAGTTGTTACTACTGATGAATCTCCTACAAGACTGCAAGAAAGTAGTGTGCAGATAGATGAAAGTACAAATTTAGAAACAGAAGAAAATAAAACAATTGGTGCAAAAGAATCCAATACACAAACGAGTAAGAACATAGATACAGAAATGACAGCAGAAGAATTATTAGATTTGTTTGTCAACGGTTCAATAAGTGCAACCAGTTCCGAGGATTCGACATCGGCATTTTATATTACCGATTTAGATATGGATTCTGACGAATGGGATTCTTATTCTATTGGTGAAAGAGTCGATCTTGATAATGATGGGGAAAATGAACTGATTATTTGCGGACCTTATGGTGGCATATATCTTGATGCACGTGATAATAAGGTCTACGAATTTGCTGTGGGAGAGGGTAATGCGCTTGAGCTTTCTTATGTTGTTTATAATGGCTCCATATGGATTATGCACAGCAACAGAATGAATACAGGGTATGAAGCATACCATATGGAAAAATTTGAAGGAGCAGATAATTTAGTTGCAGAAATGAATTTTTGTGAAGAACTTATTGATGTAGATAATGTGGAAGGCAAAGAAAAATATACATTGAATGGAACGGAAATATCTTATGAGGAATATTTGGAATTATGCAGCAAGATTTTTGCAACTGAAGTAACTACAACAAAATGACAACTTCAAGTTTGTGCAGACTGTCTTCATAAATTTAGTAAGATTGAATCATAAGACTATCTGGAAGCGTTTACTCGAAATTTACTTTTGAACGAGAAAAATGAGCTTCACAATCGAAAAATTCATATAAGTGGACTTTTTGAAAAGTTTGGTTATGATGAGGTGTTTGGAAGAAGTGCAGTTATGGAACTTCTTGAGCTGAAAGCTTCAGGTGCCTCAAAACTTCTTTCCAATGTGGTAAAGGCGGATATTATTGAGCCAGTGTCCGGTCACGGAAAAGGAAAATATAAATTTAATATGGAACAAAAACATGAGCAGTTAGTCTATGAAAAAAATAGGGTAGCTGCTTTTTATGCAAAAAAGGGAGGTCGGTGTATGGAATATGCACGTAAAAATGTAGAGAAAACAAAGAAAATAGCAAAGAAATTTGTACGCTATCAAGATTCAAAATTAATACATTAGGAGAAAAGGATTCCGACACCTTATTGCAGGGTGTCGGGGTCCTTTTTTAAGTTTACCAAATTGTAGATTTATGCTATAATGGGCGCATGTGGCAAAAAGAAGGGTATTTTGCCAGGATCTATATAGATAGACAGGAGTAGAATATGAATATTATCAACAAATTGTTCGGTACTCACAGTGAGAGAGAATTGAAACTGATCGCTCCCACCATTGATAAGATCGAAGCACTGCGTCCGACTATGCAGGCGCTGACCGATGAGGAACTGAAAGATAAGACAAAAGAATACAAGCAGAGACTGGCAGCAGGAGAGACTCTGGATGATCTTCTTCCAGAGGCATTTGCAACTGTCAGAGAGGCAGCAAAGCGTGTACTTGGTATGGAGCATTATCGGGTACAGTTGATCGGTGGTATGATCCTTCATCAGGGACGTATTGCAGAGATGAAGACTGGTGAAGGTAAGACGCTGGTATCCACACTCCCGGCATATTTGAATGCGCTGGAGGGAAAGGGCGTTCATGTTGTAACCGTCAATGATTATCTCGCAAGCCGTGATGCTGGCTGGATGGGTAAGGTTCATGAGTTTCTTGGCCTGACGGTAGGTGTAGTATTGAATGCTTCCACCAAGGAAGAGAGACGTGCTGCATACAATTGCGACATTACTTATGTAACCAATAACGAGCTGGGATTTGACTACCTGCGTGATAACATGGTTATTTACAAAGAGCAGCTGGTACAGAGAGAATTACATTATGCCATCATCGATGAGATCGACTCTATTCTGATTGATGAGGCGAGAACTCCGTTGATCATCTCTGGTCAGAGCGGCAAATCCACCAAGCTTTATGAGTTGTGCGATTATGTGGCTCATACGCTGACTCGTGGTGAGGCAAGCAAGGAATTTTCCAAGATGGATGCCATCATGGGCGAGGAGATCGAGGAGACCGGAGACTTCATCGTCAATGAGAAGGATAAGATCGTTCATCTGACAGCTGATGGTATCAAGAAGGTAGAGCAGTTCTTCAAGATCGAAAACCTGGCAGATCCGGAGAATCTGGAGATCCAGCACAACATGGAGCTGGCACTTCGCGCTAATAACCTGATGTTCCGCGATCAGGATTATGTGGTAAAAGATGATCAGGTATTTATCGTTGATGAGTTTACCGGACGTATTATGCCAGGCCGTCGTTACTCTGATGGACTTCATCAGGCAATTGAGGCAAAAGAGCACGTAAAAGTAAAACGGGAAAGCAAGACTCTTGCAAATATCACGTTCCAGAATTTCTTCAATAAATATGACAAGAAATCCGGTATGACCGGTACGGCATTGACTGAGGAAAAAGAATTCCGGGCAATCTATGGAATGGACGTTGTGGAGATTCCGACCAATAAGCCGGTTATCCGTAAGGATCTGCATGATGCCGTATATAAGACTAAAAAAGAGAAATTTTTTGCAGTCTGCAACGAGATTGAGAAAGCGCACGCAACGGGACAGCCGGTGCTGGTAGGTACGATCACGATCGAGACTTCCGAGGAACTCAGCCGTATGCTTCAGAAGCGCGGTATCCAGCATGAAGTCCTCAATGCAAAATTCCATGAGAGAGAGGCTGAGATCGTAGCACTGGCAGGTCAGCATGGAGCTGTTACGATCGCAACTAACATGGCAGGTCGTGGTACGGATATTAAGCTGGACGATGAGGCAAAGGCAGCTGGTGGATTGAAGATCATTGGTACAGAACGTCATGAGTCCAGACGTATTGATAATCAGCTGCGTGGTCGTGCAGGCCGTCAGGGAGATCCGGGTGAATCACGTTTCTATATCTCATTGGAAGATGATCTGATGAGACTGTTTGGATCCGAGCGTCTGATGGATGTATTCAATGCATTGGGAGTTCCGGAAAACGAGCAGATTGAGCATAAGATGCTTACAAGTGCGATCGAAAAAGCACAGATGAAAATTGAAAATAATAACTTTGGTATTCGTAAAAACCTGCTGGAGTATGACCAGGTAATGAATGAGCAGAGAGAGATCATCTATGCAGAGCGTCGTCGGGTATTGGACGGCGAGAGCATGAGAGATTCTATCTACAAGATGATTTCTGATGTGGTAGAGAACACAGTAGATACCTTTATCGGTGATGATCAGGATCCGCAGGAATGGGATCTTTCAGGTCTGAATGAGACACTGCTTCCTATCATTCCTTTTGAGATGATTACTGTGGAACGCATTGGCTGTAAGAATAAAGCAGAGTTGAAGCATGCACTGAAGCAGGAAGGAACGAAGCTGTATGAGGCAAAAGAGGCAGAGTTCCCGAACCCGGAGATGATCCGTGAGCTGGAACGTGTATTCCTTCTGAAAGTTATTGATCGCAAATGGATGAACCATATCGATGATATGGAGCAGTTGAGACAGGGTATTGGTCTTCAGGCATATGGACAGAGAGATCCGCTGGTTGAGTATAAGATGAGCGGCTATGAGATGTTTGAGGCTATGACAGCAGGCATTCAGGAAGATACCGTACGTCTGTTGATGCATGTGAAGATTGAAGAGAAAGCAGAGCGCGAGGAAGTTGCACAGGTAACCGGAACCAACAAGGATGATTCACTTGGCAAAAAACCGGTACAGCGTGCGGCAGATAAAGTATATCCGAACGATCCGTGTCCTTGCGGAAGCGGCAAGAAATACAAGCAGTGCTGCGGCCGTAAATTGATGAAATAAACACGATTGAAAGTATCATAAATTTTAAAAGAAAGAAGGTGTGGTTATGGTAGAATTAGATCAGTTTAAATATACACTGAGCAGCTACGCAAAACCCATGACAGAACTGAGGGATTCACTTTGACCTGGCTTCAAAGACGCTCAGGATCGAAGAATTAGAACGGGAGATGGAGGCACCTGGCTACTGGGACAATGTGGAAAAATCCCAGGAAGGTATGAAGGAGCTGAACATTCTCAAAGAAGAAAAACAGAAATATGAAAGCCTGGAGCAACAGTACGAAGATATTGAGACACTGTTGGAGATGGGCTATGAAGAGAACGATGAATCTCTGATTCCAGAGATTCAGGAAGAACTGGATCAGTTTACAGAGGCATTTGAGGCCATGCGGATCAAGACGCTCCTGTCTGGCGAATATGATAGTACAGATGCTATCATCAAGCTGAATGCAGGAGCAGGAGGAACCGAGTCCTGTGACTGGGCGGGAATGCTTTACCGTATGTATACTCGCTGGGCAGAGCGTAAGGGTTTTACCGTAGAAGTGCTGGACTATCTGGATGGTGATGAGGCAGGTATCAAATCGGTTACCTTTGAGGTGCATGGAGAAAATGCCTACGGATATCTCAAATCCGAAAAAGGTGTGCACCGTCTGGTCCGTATTTCTCCATTCAATGCACAGGGAAAACGGCAGACTTCCTTTGTCTCCTGTGATGTGATGCCGGATATTGAAGGCGACATTGAGGTGGAGATCAATCCGGATGATCTGCGGATCGATACGTACCGTTCCAGCGGAGCAGGTGGACAGCACATCAACAAGACTTCATCTGCGATCCGTATTACACATATTCCTACGGGAATTGTAGTACAATGCCAGAATGAACGTTCTCAGCATCAGAATAAGGACAAAGCCATGCAGATGCTGAAGGCTAAACTCTACCTTCTGGAACAGCAGAAGCAGGCAGAGAAATTATCCGGCATCCGCGGAGAAGTCAGTGATATTGCCTGGGGAAATCAGATTCGTTCGTATGTGATGCAGCCGTATACACTAGTTAAAGACCATCGTACCAGCTGCGAAGTCAGCAACGTAGATGCTGTGATGGATGGAAAGATCGATCCATTTATCAATGCTTACCTGAAATGGATCAATCTGTCACCGGAGGAACAGGAATGACGGAAAACAGCAAGTATTTCGTGCTAAAGAAAAAAGCAGTACCAGAGGTTCTGCTGAAAGTGGTGGAGGCCAAGCGTCTTCTGGATTGCAATCCTGGCATGACTGTTCAGGAAGCGGCAGATCAGCTTGGCATCAGCCGCAGTTCATTTTATAAATACAAAGAGGACATCTTTCCTTTCCATGATGAGGCGAAAGGAAAGACTGTTACTTTTATGCTTCAGGTGGAGGATGAACCGGGACTTCTGTCCACGGTTCTGAACATCATTGCAGAATTTGGAGCAAACATTCTTACAATTCATCAGACGATCCCGATCAACGGAATCGCTACGCTGACCCTCAGCGTTCAGGTGCTTTCTACCACAGGGGACGTATCTGCCATGATCGAAAAGATTGAACAGCAGCAGGGAGTCAGATATCTCAAAATATTAGGCAGGGAGTAAAATACTAATGATAAAAGTTGCAATTATGGGTTATGGCACTGTTGGATCCGGTGTATATGAGGTGTTCAGAACAAACAAGACCAGCATTGACAAAAAAGTGGGACAGGAACTGAGAGTACAGTATGTGCTGGACTTAAGAGAATTTCCGGGAGATCCGGTCATGGATGTACTGACACATGATTTTGAAGACATCCTTAATGATGATGAAGTGAAGATCGTGGCTGAGGTTATGGGAGGACTTCATCCGGCGTATGAGTTTACCAGACGCTGCCTGGAAGCAGGAAAAAGTGTGTGTACTTCCAACAAGGAACTGGTGGCTGAGCATGGTGCTGAACTGATTCAGATTGCGAAGGATCATCAGGTGAATTATCTGTTTGAGGCAAGTGTAGGAGGCGGTATTCCTATTATCCGTCCTCTTAATTCTTCTCTGACGGCAGATGTGATCGTAGAGATCTCCGGTATCTTAAACGGAACCACTAACTACATGCTGACCAAGATGTCCAGAGAAGGGCTGAATTATGATGATGTGCTGAAAGAAGCCCAGGCAAAGGGCTATGCGGAGCTTCACCCGGAAGCAGACGTGGAAGGCTGGGATGCGTGCAGAAAGATCGCGATCCTGACTTCTCTTGCCAGTGGTAATCAGGTGGATTTTAAAGATATTTATACAGAGGGCATTACCAAAGTGACGGCTGAAGATTTTGCATATGCGAAAAAAGCAGGCTGTGCTATCAAACTGCTGGCTGTCAGCAAGAAGCAGGGGGATACTTACTGTGTCATGGTAGCTCCGGCTTTTGTTCGTAAAGAGAATCCGCTCTACATGGTAAATGATGTATTTAATGCAGTATGTGTGGAAGGTAATATGCTGGGAGCGTCCATGTTCTATGGAAGCGGAGCAGGTAAACTGCCGACTGCCAGTGCTGTTGCCGGTGATATGGTGGATGCAGCAAGACATCTTGGAAAGATCATTACCACGTTCTGGAATCCGCAGAAACTGGAACTGGCTCCGGTAGGAGAGATGACCCATCGTTTCTTTGTCCGTATGAAATCTGATGCCAAAGATGCAAAAGTATTTGGTGATGTGGAGATGATCGATGCAAAGATTAAAGGTGAGATTGGGTTCATGACTCCTGTCATGTCTGAAGATGCATTTGCAAGAAAAGCAAAAAATCTTGATATTATCAGCATGATCCGTGTGGCAGGCTGAGCTTGAAGAGGAGGAAATGAAAAATGATGGATATCGTGTGCCTTGATCTGGAAGGAGTACTGGTACCGGAGATCTGGATCGCATTTGCAGAGGCCAGTGGAATTCCGGAGTTGAAGCGTACTACCCGTGATGAGCCGGATTATGATAAACTGATGAAATGGCGTCTGGGAATCCTGAAAGAGCATGGACTTGGGCTGAAAGAAATCCAGGCAACCATCGAGAAGATCGATCCGCTGCCGGGAGCAAAAGAATTCCTGGATGAACTGCGTTCTCTGACCCAGGTGATCATCATCAGTGACACCTTTACGCAGTTTGCAAAACCGTTGATGAAGAAGCTGGGATGGCCGACTCTGTTCTGCAACTCTCTGGAAGTGGCAGAAGACGGAACCATTACCGGATTTAAGATGAGAATTGAGAATTCCAAGCTGACCACTGTAAAAGCATTGCAGTCAGCTGGATTTGATACCATTGCTGCAGGAGACAGCTTTAATGATCTGGGCATGATCAAAGCAAGCCGGGCAGGATTTTTGTTCCGTACTACCGACCAGATCAAAAAGGATTACCCGGAACTGAAAGCATTTGAGACTTATGATGAGTTCCTGGAAGCAATCAAAAAAGTATTGGAGTAAGATTTTTTATGGATATTATACAGAAACTGACAGAAGAACTTCAGGTGAAGAAATGGCAGGTGGAAGCAGCAGTCAAACTGATTGATGAGGGAAATACCATCCCGTTCATTTCCCGTTACCGGAAGGAAGCTACTGGTGCGCTTAATGACGAGCAGCTTCGTGATCTGGGTGAGCGGCTGACCTATCTTCGAAATCTGGAAGATAAGAAGGCACAGGTGATCTCCAGCATTGAGGAGCAGGGAAAACTGACGGAAGAGCTCAAAGCAGCGATCGAGGCAGCGCAGACACAGGTGGCTGTGGATGACCTTTATCGTCCATATCGTCCGAAACGCCGGACCCGTGCGACTATGGCAAAAGAGAAAGGACTGGAAGGTCTGGCCAATATTATTCTTCTTCAGATGACAACGACACCGCTGGAAACAGAGGCAGAAAGTTATCTGTCTGAGGAAAAAGGTGTGGAAACGGTACAGGAAGCCATCGCTGGAGCCATGGACATTATTGCGGAGAGCATATCCGATGAAGCAGATTATCGCACCTGGATCAGAAATAAGACACTGAAAGAGGGCGAGATCACCTCTGAAGCAAAAGATGAGAAAGAGCAGTCTGTATATGAGACCTATTATCATTTTAGCCAGCCAATCAGCAAGATGGCAGGACATCGGACGCTGGCTCTGAACAGAGGTGAGGCCGAAAAGGTGCTGACTGTAAAGATCGTTGCACCGGAACCGGAGATCTTAAGTTATCTGGAAAGCCGTGTGATCACAAGGGATAATCCAATCACATCTCCGACGCTGGAAGAAGTGGTAAAAGACAGTTACAGCCGCCTGATCGCACCGGCCATCGAGCGTGAGATCCGTAACCTTCTGACTGAGCAGGCAGAAGAGGGAGCAATCCGTGTATTTGGAAAGAATCTTGAGCAGCTTCTCATGCAGCCTCCGATTGCAGGACAGACCGTGCTCGGCTGGGATCCGGCATTCCGTACAGGCTGTAAGCTGGCAGTAGTAGATCCTACCGGAAAAGTACTGGATACGGTAGTCATTTATCCAACCGCACCTCAGAATAAGGTAAAAGAAGCAAAAGCAACCTTGAAAAAGCTGATCGAAAAATACCATATTACGTTGATTTCTCTTGGAAACGGTACCGCTTCCAGAGAATCTGAGCAGGTGATCGTGGAGCTTTTAAAAGAGATCCCGGAGAAGGTACAGTATGTGATCGTCAGTGAATCGGGAGCATCCGTATATTCTGCAAGTAAGCTGGCAACAGAGGAATTTCCGAATTTTGATGTTGGACAGAGAAGTGCAGCTTCCATTGCAAGAAGACTGCAGGATCCACTGGCGGAGTTGGTAAAGATCGATCCGAAGGCTATCGGAGTTGGTCAGTATCAGCATGATATGAATCAGAAGAGATTGAGCGAAGCTCTTGGAGGAGTGGTTGAAGACTCTGTAAATAAAGTGGGGGTTGATCTGAATACGGCTTCAGCACCACTTTTGGAGTACATTTCCGGCATCACCAAGACGCTGGCAAAAAATATTGTGACATACAGAGAAGCGAACGGCAGATTCGCAGACAGAAGACAGCTTCTGAAAGTGCCGAAGCTGGGACCGAAGGCTTATGAGCAGTGTGCAGGATTCCTTCGGATCATGAATGGAGACAACCCGCTGGATACTACCAGCGTACATCCGGAGAGCTATGAGGCAGCTATGAAGCTTCTGACTTCTCTTGGATATTCCGCAGAGGATATTATCGGAGGAGGACTGAAAGGCATCTCGAAGAAAGTACGTGAGCCGAAGAAAACAGCAGACGAGCTGGGCGTTGGTGAACTGACTCTGAAGGATATTGTACAGGAGCTGGAAAAGCCGGCCAGAGACCCTCGTGATGAGATGCCGCGCCCGGTGCTCAGAAGCGATGTGCTGGATATGAAAGACCTGACTCCGGGGATGGTGCTCAAGGGAACTGTCCGCAATATTATGGATTTCGGTGCATTTGTGGATATTGGTGTTCATCAGGATGGACTGGTGCATGTATCTGAGATGTCTGAGCGCTTTATCAAACATCCGCTGGATGTGGTCAAAGTAGGCGATGTGGTGGATGTGAAAGTGCTGGCGGTAGATGCCGCGAAGAAGCGGATCTCTCTGTCCATGAAATTGTAATAAAAACAAGATGTAATAGGAACAGGCCTTGGGAGTGAAGATTCCTGAGGCCTGTGTTCGTGGTGGCAGTGGTGTTGACGATGATTGGGTAAACAGAGATGGAAACAGAGTTATTGAATACAGTTGTAAAACAAAATAAAACAGTTGCAAATGCCACAGATCCGTATAATATTTTTTCGGTTTTATCCATAGAGACGAAAGAAGTTCTGATCTGCCGGGTAATTGGAGATTTTCTGAATCCCAGAGGGAAACATGGAGAAAACAGTAAATTCCTCTCGTTGTTTTTGAAAGAAATTCCGGAGTTGCAGCACATAGCCTGTGAACAGTTGGATCAGGCAATCGTGACAACGGAGTATGTCATAGACGAAAATCGCAGGATTGATATTGTAATTGAAATCGGCGGTTATTTTGTTCCTGTGGAAGTGAAGATTTTTGCAGGGGAACAGAAAGCACAGTGCCTGGATTATTATCAGTTTGCAAGGCAGCGCGATCAGACAGCAAAAGTGGTGTATCTCACCAGATTCGGAACGATGCCGGGGGCATATAGCTACAAATCAGGAGAAGAGTGTGTTCCGGAAAAAGATATCATCTGCATTTCCTTTCAGAACGCTATTCTGCAATGGCTTATCGCATGCTGTCAGGTGAGTTGTGGACGGACAAAAATGGTGTTGGAACAATTGAGAGAAAGCGTGGAACATATGACGGGAGCAACAGAAGAAAAAACAATGCAAGCGGTTGCAAAAGAGATTGGCAAATCAGCAGATTCTCTTCGGGCAGCTATTCAGATATCGGATTCTTTGAAAAATGCAAAAACGAAATTGTTATTGCAGGTGATGGAAGAATTTAAACGACAGATGGCTCCTTTGAAAGAAACCTATCATCTGGAAGAGGAGACACAGATTGACTGGTATGGATATGAGAAGCAGGCAGATCAGTTCTATGATCATGCATATTCGACTTATCCGGGAATCAATTATATTGTGACGAATATTCCTGTGTTTCGTACTTATCAGCTTTGGTTCCGCATTGAAATTGATAATCGCCTTTTTGCCGGATTCTGCCTGTTTGATCCGACAGCGAATTCACCGGAGGGAAAAGGAAATCAGGTGGATGATTATGATACGGATACCAGAACATGGATCGAACGTATTTTGAAAGTCTCAAAATCTGACCAGTCGGCTTGGTGGGCGGTCTGGCGTTATCTGCCCACGGGCTCCACGCAAAGTAGTAAAGAGGTGCCTGATTTTCGAGCGATGAATGATGCAGCGGTTTCATTGGCTGATGAAAAGGTGAGAAAAGTATTTGTGACGAATGCAATAAAGCAGATAGAGCAGACGTTATTCAATTTATTGAAATAAAGGCGAAGGAGAAGCAGACATGTCTATTATAAAAGCAAAAGAATATTTAAAATTTGTTGGTTATGAGGATCGGGTGATTGAATTTGCAGAATCAACAGCAACTGTGGCAGAAGCAGCAGAGGCTGTTGGTGTGGAACCGGCAATGATTGCAAAGACTATGTCTTTTCTGGTGGGAGACAAAGCAATATTGATCCTTGCGGAGGGAACTGCCCGGGTAGACAATCGAAAATACAAGGATACATTTCATATAAAAGCAAAGATGATCCCATTTGACGAGGTGGAGCAGTACATTGGCCATGCACCGGGTGGTGTGTGTCCATTTGGAATTAACGAAGGTGTGGATGTGTATCTGGATGAAAGTCTGAGACAGTTTGATACAGTCTATCCGGCAGCGGGAAATGATCACAGCGCAGTGCGTCTGGCAGTGCCGGAACTGGAGAAAATCGCGGGAGCAAAAGGCTGGATCGATGTATGTAAGGAGCCGGAGAAATCGGAATAAAATAATTCTTGCATCACGGTACATATAAGCGTATAATATCATGTGTAAAAATAAAAGAGATCTTCGGGGCGGGGTGTAATTCCCCACCGGCGGTATTCAGGCTGTCAGGAACAAAAGACAGTAGGTAAGTCCGCGACCCGCGTAAAGCGGCTGAACCGGTGTGATTCCGGTACCGACAGTTATAGTCTGGATGGGAGAGGAAACAAGTAGTATTGCAGTGTATGAAGATGCCCCGGATTGTTGTGATCCGGGGTTTTTATATGCGTTTCTCCAGTTACAGGATCTCTGCTAATCTGAAAGGAGAATTATCATGAAAACAACATCAACAACCGCAACTGTAAGATCAGGAAGAGCGGCAACCAGAATGATCGTCTGCGTGGGAATGCTGGCAGCGATCTCCACCATTCTTATGCTTTTTGAATTCCCACTGCCATTTCTTGCACCGGGATTTTACGAGCTGGATTTCAGTGAAGTGCCGATCTTGATCGGAGCATTTGCATTAGGGCCGGTGGCAGGCGTGCTCACAGAGCTGGTAAAGGTACTTCTCAATCTGGTAGTCAATGGAACTCAGACAGCGTTTGTCGGTGAATTTGCCAACTTTGTAATGGGTTGTATGTTTGTACTTCCGGCTTCGCTGATCTACAAGATGAAGAAATCCAGAAAGCATGCAGTCATGGGACTGGCAGCAGGAACTGTGACTATGTCAGTGGCTGCAGTGTTTATCAATGCACTTGTATTGCTTCCGGCTTATGCAAAGGCATTTGGAATGCCGATTGATGCATTCGTGGAGATGGGATCAGCCATCAACCCGGCAATCAACAGTCTTTGGACGTTTGTAGTTCTGGCAGTGGCACCATTCAATCTGATCAAAGGTGTGCTGGTGTCTGTGATCACCGTACTGCTGTACAAACATATCAGTCCGATTCTGAAAGGAAATCTGTAGATCATATACGTATAAAATAAAAACGCTGAGCGACAGAAGATAGCTGCCGTTCAGCGTTTTATTTTATGCGTATTACTGAGCAAGATAAGATATCTAAAAATAAAAGCGAGAATGTCAAAATTGATAAAAAATAGTAAAAAATCATACTAGAAAAACAGATAAAAATCTGCGATAATGAATCTATCAAAGACGTGGGGTTTCTTCAGGGGAAGAAACAAAAATAAAGAGACACAAGGGGGAAAACACATGAGAGTCGGCTGCGTAAAAGAAATCAAAAACAATGAATTTCGAGTAGGTATGACACCTGACAACGTGAAGAATTATGTGAGAGCGGGTCATGAGGTGTATATCGAACGTGACGCAGGAGTTGGATCCGGTTTTACTACGGAACAGTATGAGAAAGCGGGAGCTCATATTCTGGATCAGGCAAAGGATGTATGGGATAAGAGTGAGATGATGATCAAGGTAAAGGAGCCGTTGAAAGAAGAGTATGGCTTCTTCCATGAGGGACTGATCCTCTATACGTATCTCCATCTGGCAGCAGACAGAGAACTGATGGATGCTATGCTGGCAAGCAAAGTAAAGGGTGTTGCGTATGAGACCCTGATCGAGCGTGATGGAAGTATTCCGTTGCTGGCACCCATGAGTCAGATTGCAGGAAGACTTAGTATTCAGGAAGGTGCAAAATATCTTGAGAAGCCGTTCGGTGGTTCCGGTGTTCTGTTAAGTGGTGTTCCGGGAACTCCGAAGGCGAAGGTTGTTATCCTCGGCGCAGGTTCTGTTGGAACCAATGCATGCAAGATTGCAGTCGGCATGGGCGCAGATGTAACGATCATGGATATCAATCTGAAGAGACTGGCATATCTGGACGATATTTTTGGTGCACGGATCCAGACGCTGGTAAGTACCGATGCGGCTGTGGAAGCAGCAGTTTCCAATGCAGATCTGGTGATCGGCTGTGTACTGATTCCTGGTAAGGCGGCACCGAAGCTGATGAAGAAAGAATATCTGAAACATATGAAACCGGGCAGCGTGATCGTGGACGTGGCAGTAGACCAGGGCGGATGCTGTGAGACCACAAAGGTTACCTATCATGATGATCCGACTTTCGTAGTGGATGGCGTGGTTCATTACTGTGTAGGAAATATGCCGGGAGCAGTGCCGTATACTTCTACCATCGCACTGACCAACGCAACCCAGAGTTATGGTCTTCAGATCGCGGCAGCAGGTCTGGAAGAGGCATGTAAGAAGAACAGCGTAATGTACTCTGCGATCAACACCTATGATGGACTGATCACCTGCAAGAATGTGGCAGACAGCTTTGGTCTGGAATACACAGATCCGGCAGAACTGATCAAATAAAATCATTCATATCTGAGCAAACCGGGCGGATGGTTCCTGCAAGAAAAAGGGACGGTCTGCCCTCTTTTTTTCATGTCGTGAGTTCTCATACCCGGAAAATCTAAAGTTTCCTTAAGACTGCTCTGACGCTTCGTACACAAGCTTTCCCCCGCAGATGGTATAGCGCACTCTTCCTGTAAGCTTTTTTCCGATAAACGGAGAATTGCCGGACTTGGAATGAAAGCGTTCCGGCGTCCACACTTCCTTCTCGTCAAAAATCACCAAATCCGCAGCCGCTCCTGCTGCAATTCCCTGATAGGGAAGATGATAAAGCTTCGCAGGGTTTTGGCTCATTTTTTCCATCAGCTCCAGAAGGCTTAAACAGCCGGGCTCTACAAGCTGCGTAATGCCCAGGGCCAGGGCCGTCTCGAGACCGATAATCCCGCTGGGCGCATCTTTCAGTCCCTTTTCCTTCTCTTCTGCACTGTGGGGCGCATGATCGGTAGCGATCATGTCAATCGTACCGTCCCGAAGCCCCTCTATCACAGCCAGACGGTCGTTTTCCGTCCGAAGAGGCGGATTCATCTTCGCAAGGGTTCCGTAAGTAAGAACTGCCTGATCCGTCAATGTAAAGTGATGAGGTGCAGCCTCCGCGGTCACGCGTGAGCCGCGCTGCTTGGATCTGCGCACCGCATCCACGGCTCCCGCCGTACTGATATGCTGAATATTCAGGGCCGCTCCCGTCTCCTCCGCCAGACGGCAGTCCCGCTCCACCATGGTAATCTCAGCCTCTGCCGGCGATCCGCCCAGGCCCAGCTTCTCGGACACCGCTCTCCGGTTGATTCCGTTGTTTTCAATAAGCCTCGGATCCTCCTCATGAAGACTGATGGGAACCTGCAGGCGCGCCGCTTCCTCCATGGCGCTACATAGAAGTCCTTCGTCAAGAATCGGAATTCCGTCATCGGTAAAGCCTGCCGCACCCAGCTCGCGAAGCCTTTCCATATCGGTAAGCTCCCTTCCCGCCATGCCCTTCGTGACGCAGGCGCAGGTCAGCACATGGATTCCCGTCTCTTTCTTCTTCTCCAGCACATAACGAAGGGTCTCTTCATTATCCACCGGCGGCTTCGTATTTGCCATACAGATCACCGTCGTAAAGCCTCCGGCCGCAGCGGCGGCGGCTCCCGTGAGAATGTCTTCTTTATAAGTAAGACCCGGATCCCGAAAATGGACATGCACGTCCACAACCCCGGGTGCAACCACAAGTCCCTGCGCATCAACGATCTGCTCGCAGCGGCTTTCGTCCAGCGGTTCGCCCACCGCCGCAATTTTTCCGTTCTCAATCAGCAAATCTGCCTGCTTCTCCGTTTTGCTCAGCGGATCTACCAGTCTGCCTCCCCGAATTCCTATCATTCCTCTTCCTCTTTCTGCTCCAGCGTCTGATTGGCATATTCCACAAAGGATTCTGTCGACGCGTCTACGCTATATTCCTCGTTCAAGATCTCCGCTTCCATCTGGTACCAGTATACGCGCATTTCCTCGAAACCGTTGACCTTGTTGTAATATTCGCCGCAGTACGACATCAGCGCTTCATAGAGGCCCGCCTCCTCATTGCCTTCATAGACGCTGCCCATAGAGGCTCTGACCGGAAACGCTCCGCTTCTTATCACGTTTTCTCTGGCTACACTCTCATCGTTGCAAAGAAAATCTATAAGATAACGCGCTGCCTCTTCCTTCTGTTCGTCCTCTTTTTTAAAGCTGCAAAAGCCGTTCAGCATATATTCAAGCTCCGGCGTTCCGTCAGCGGACGGATAGGGCATCACAACTACTTCCACACCGTTCTCCGCCAGCGCCTCACGGTTGCTGAGCGCCTGGGGCAGACTCCAGAGAAGACAATAGGAATTTTCTCCGCTCACAAAGGAAGAAACCGCATCCGCTCCCGAAAAGGCGGAACCATTGAGAAGCCACCCCTTCTCCATCCATTCTTTTATCTTCGAAAGGGCCTGTCTGTTCGCATCGCTGTCCAGATCATAGGCCGTCTTTTCTTCATTCATCAAACTGCCGTCATAAAGGTTTGTCACAAAAGAACGGGTCGCGTAATCGCCTGCAATTCCCGAGCAATAAAGCATGCCACTGTTGAAACCCGAAGCATTGAGCCGCTCCAGCACCTGCTCAAAGGCCTCTGTCGTCCAGGTGCACGCTCCCTCCCGGTTCATCAGCTCAATCGCGCCCGAAGCCTCTATCATGGAACGGTTGAAGGCCATCACATAATTCGAGCCGCTCAGAGGGTACATCATCTGTCGCCCCAGCGACGTTTTCTTCCTTCTAAAGGCTTCATCTTTTCATACTCCAATCTTAGGACTTTTCCTACCTTCCGTGCACAAGGGGATACACCCTTATACACTGAAGGTATTGTATAATAAAACAGAAAAACTTGTTAAGTTAAGAACAGGTTGAGTTTGCACAGTTCTGTCCGAAGAACCGCGTTTTCTGTTTCTAAATGAATACAACTTTTAAAAAAGATTCCAAAATATAAGGACTCTATAAACGCTTGCCGCCACTGAAGCGAAAGTAAGGCAGAAAGAAAAGCATATCTCCACCCGGCTGTTCAAGCGGTCGGGCGGAGATATGCTTTTGGGCTTATCCGTTCACATAAGAGGAGGACTGGAACTTGAATTTGTCTCCTCGGACGATGGTATGGTGAATCGCGATCAAATTTTCTTTCTCGTAGCAAAAGAGTTCGTCCAGCATACAGGGAATATGTTTTGAAATCTGCAGCAGGGCTCGCTCGCGGGCGTTGGGAAGCCGTGGCGATAAAAACTCGTTGGCATCCGTAATTACCATATTGTAGTATTTTCTGAGGTATGCGTACAAGGAAGTATCGCGCAGAACGTTGGTTTCAATTTCGTAGAAACGCCATTGAGGGAAATAGCTTGTCTCAACCATAAGCGGGATGCTGCCTGAGGATCTCAGCCTCGTCAGCTTATTCCAACGGATATTTGCCGCAAAACCCGGATTGGGCAGAGTCAGAGAGTTGAGATACTTGTCTGTTGTAATTACCTCATAATCTATGATCTGGTTTTTAATGGAAGTATGCTGTGCCTTCAGGCTGGTCGTGAATGAGTTGAATTTCGTCATTTTCCGCTCAAACATCTTCGGTTTGACAAAATTTCCATTGCCGTGTGATTTGACAATATAGTTGTTGCGGCACAGCTCATCCAGAGAAGAACGTATGGTAGACCTACTTACGTGGTATATCTGGCACAGAGCGCGTTCCGACGGAAGAGCGACGTTTTCTGAGTAGGTGCCATCCTCAATCTTTTCTCGCAAATCATCATAAATTGTCTTGTATAATGGCATATCTTTCATCAAAATCCCCTCCTGCAGCCAGGCGGCGCCGGAATCAGTAATAGGTTACTTTGTTCTCATTATAGAGTTGATTGACTTTGATGTCAAATAAAAGATACCTCTTTGCAAATGGTATGCATACCAGATACATACCACTGGTAAAATGGACAAAAATAGGGCGAAAATATTGAAAATAATATACAAACATAATAAAATTTAATCAACGAAAGATACCTGATGGTACGAGATTTGATAACAGATAACATCTAACAGGAAGCGTGGTCTGTGGAATCCGGTTTGCCTTGGCGCCGAACGGATAAAGAAAGGATTGGTGAGAGAAGGAATGGTTAACATCGTAGTAGCGACTCATGGAAATTTTGCAAAAGGAATTCTGGATTCCATAAAGCTGATATGCGGCGAGCAAGAGAATATCACTTATTTTTGTGCGTATGTCGATGGCGATATGGAGAACGGTGAGGCTCAAATTTCAGGCCAGCTTATGGATTTGCTGGACTCGTTTCCGGAAGACGAAGAAGTCGTTGTTCTGGTGGATCTTCTTGGAGGCAGCGTATGCAACGAGTTCATCAAGTTAACGGGACGAAGACCCTTTCATTTGATTGCCGGATTAAATCTCGGACTTTTGGTGCAGTTTGTTTTTGCTCCCGAAGAGCTCACGAAGGAAATGATAGAAGAAATCATCGATGATGCAAGAGCTTCCATAGTGTATGTAAATCAACTTGTCGAGGAGGGAGACGACGAGCTTGATTCATTTTAAAATTTTTAAAAATAACAGAAAGGAATGAAAAACATGATTAAGTTGATGAGAGTTGATGACAGATTAATCCATGGACAAGTTGCTGCTACGTGGACGAACACTATCGAAGCAGACTGTATTTTGATTGCAAAGGATAATATGACACCCTTAGAGATTACAGCAGCAAAAATCAGTGTGCCTGCAGGTATCAAATTAGTAGTGAAAAATGTGGAAGATTCTATAAAAGCAATTAACAGCGGTGTAACAGATAAGTACAAGCTTTTTATTGTAGTAGACAGTGTAACGGCTGCTTATCAGCTGATGAAAGGCTGTGAAGCAGTAAAAGAGTGCAACCTTGGCCGGACAGTAAAACGTGAAGGAACAGAACCGTTGGGGCAGCATGTTCACGTTACGAGTGAACAAAGAGCCATGCTGAAAGAGCTCGCAGGTGAGGGATACAATATCTATTTGCAGACGATTCCTACCGCATCTGCGATTCCTTTGACAAAAGTTCTTTAGTTTCTGCCTTGTGTTACGTTTTATCGAATGGCTTTTGAAATACATTGCCGTTTGCGCTTGCGGTGAGTTGGAGGTGGTAGATGCAGCCTTGGGTTCGGAAGTTTTTTGTAATGCAGATTTAACATCAAATTAAAGGAGGAAATTATCATGTCAACATTTACACAAGCAGTTTTGCTTGGTCTGCTGGGAGCTTATTGCCACATTGACTGGTCAGTTGGTTCTTTGTATTTAAACAGACCTATCGTTCTTGCACCGCTGGTAGGCTTAATTTTTGGCGATTTACAAGCCGGTCTTTTGTTAGGTGCTACACTTGAAGCGCTATTCCTTGGTTCTGTTACCATTGGTACCTATATCGCTCCGGATGCCGGTATAAGCAGCATTTTGGCTACTGCGGTTGTTCTCTCTTCCGGCTTAGATACGGAGGCCGCGCTGCTTTTGGCCGTTCCGATTGCGGTTTTAGCTACATCTCTTCAGAACGTATTATGGGCGCTCTTCTCCTTCACATCCAAAATTGCTGACAATTATGCCGAGAAAGCGAATGAAAAAGGCGTGTATATGATCATGTGGCTGGAGGGATTCCTGAACACCTTGCTGATGTTCTTAATGGTGTTCCTTGCATGGCTTTACGGTTCAGACTCTGTTGTTGCTATCATCGATAAGATCCCGGATGTTATCTTAAACGGAATGGCTACTGCAGGCGGCGTTCTTCCTGCAATCGGTCTTGCTATGCTGGCTTCCACCATAATGAACAAGAAAAATTTTGTTTATCTTCTTCTGGGTTATGTAGGCGCAGCATATTTGAAACTTCCGACGATTGCTCTTGCACTGATCGGTGTGATTATTGTACTGATCAAATTTAATTTCGGAGATTTCAAAAACGCGCTCAGTGGAGCCTCTGCGGCTGGAAAGGAGATTGACGATAATGAATTCTAACACTAATTCGAATGAAATTATTACGAAAAAAGATTTAAGACAGATATCGTGGCGTGCCTTACAGGGCGCAACCTCAGTAAACTATGAGCGTTTTGTTCACAAACCGCTTGTATGGCAGATCGGCCCCGCATTGAAAAAGATTTGGGGAGACGATCCGGAGGCATTTAGTGCAGCACTTCAGAGACACCTTTCTTTCTTCCTTTGTACACCGCAGGTTAAGAGCTGGTTTGGAGGCTTGATAGTTGGCCTGGAGGTTGAGCTGAAAAATAATCCCGATATGGACCCGTCCTCCATTAATGCTATAAAAACTTCATTGATGGGTCCGCTGTCAGGTGTTTTTGATTCCCTGTTCTTGAACTGTATACGTATTGTTGCCTGCGGCGTCGGTATTTCTTTCGCTGCACAGGGAAGTATTCTGGGACCGATTCTTTATGCTTTGATTTATAATATTCCTGCTTTCCTCATGTACTTTGGCACTACTTCTATCGGTTACAGAATGGGTACTGCAGCAATCACGAATTTGCAGGAATCCGGACTGATCAACAAAGTTCTGGAAGCGGCATCTATCCTTGGCCTGATCGTTATTGGCGGAATGGCTTATGGAAATATTGCTGTAAATACGGCAGTAACCTTCGGACCGCCGGAAGCATTAACCTCTCTGAATGATATTTTAAATGGTATCTTCCCGGGACTGCTCGGTTTTGGCACCTTCTTCTTGTTCTACTGGCTGCTCAAGAAGAAGAAAGTCAACACGCTCTACTTAGTATTCGGCGCTCTTGCCGTTACGATTGTTTTGGTTGCACTGGGCATTATGTAAGTTTTTCATTCAGCAATAAGTGAGCAACAAGCTGTAGGATATGGTAGTGTCTATCATGTCCTACAGTAATTACATGACATTTTTTATTACGGCAGGTACCGTATAAGTTTCTGATTACAATAAGAATAAGGAGCATTTTATGAAAACATTGTGTTGGTTGATAAGCGGTCATCCGTCGATGGATGGCTGCATGGCAGTTATTGATGCTTACGTAAAGGGCGGCTGCGAAGGAATTGAATGGACAATCCCCTATTCCAATCCCTATATTGGACAGGCATACCGTTTTGCGAACGAGGTGAATGCTTATAATAACTGTCCTGATATGGAAAAACATTTGGAATTACTTGCTGAAACCAGAAAAAAATACCCGGATCTCGGTATCTTTATTTCTATTTGTAAAGAAAACACGCTTGCAATTGGAACGAAAAAGATGATTAGTTTCTGCAAAGAGAATAAAATAGACGGCATCATAACAATCGGGGAATATGATCCGGAGATTTTAGAGGAGCTTCATGAAGGCGGAATCAAAAACATAACCGAAGTCTCTTATTATATGACAGAAGCAGAATTAAACGGAGCAAAAAATGCGACAGGATATGTAATCATGCAGGCCCTGCCTTATTCGGAGGAAATTGAAGCCGGTTATACAAAGGAAAGGCTTCGCGAATGTTTAAAAACCCTGCATGAGCTTTGCGGAGAACGTCCCGTTTACTGTGCGCAGGGGATTAGAACACACGACGATGTGAAGTTTGTGAAAGAGGCCGGCGCTGACGGATTCATTTTAGGCAGTTCTCTCTTTGACGATTATGATAATCTGGATGCTCTTTCTGAAACCATCCGTGGTTTCAAAAAAGCCAGTGAATAAGGGGAAAGGAGTCTATTTTGATTACACGAAAAGAAAAGATCTTTGGAGGCTTGCTCGGCGCCTCTATCGGCGATTCGATGGGCGCCGCTACCGAGTTTATGACTCTTGATCAGATTAAGGAGTGGTTTGGCGGAAATGTGACAACTTATGTTGATTTGCCGGATCATATGTTTTTAAAGGGCGCCGTGAAAGGAATGGTAACCGATGATTTTTCAATCGGATATTACACTGCCGTGTCAATGATTGAAAAAAAGCAGAAGATGAACGATGCGGCGGCTATTGAAGGCTTGCTGAATTGGAACAGCGATCCGTTATATTCACAGTGTGCGGGTCCGACAACGAAAATAACAATCGCCCGGCTCAGAGGCGAAGAAGTTCAGGAAAAACAAAACTGGCTGTGCATGAACCAAAGAGTAACCAATGGCGGCGGCATGAAAGCAGGTATCGTAGGATTGTTTAATCCGGGCGATGTGGATGCAGCCATTGAGGACGCTCTTACAATGTGCCGTATTACGCACGACAACACGCTGGCCTTGTCTGCAGGCTGTGCGATTGCCGCTGCAACCGCAAAAGCATTCGAGGACGGTGTTTCCTATTTGGAGCTTATTGAAGCGGGAATTTACGGTGCAGAAAAAGGGTTCGCTCGTGCAGCGGAACTTGGCGTAAAACCGGTAGCAGGCTGCAGTATTGCGAAGAAAATCGCACTGGCTGCAGAAATCGGGCTTCGTTATCAGGGCGATTTTGAAGGTGCCATGCGGCGAATTGCGGATATAATCGGATGCGGACTTTACGCTTATGAATCCGTTCCGGCAGTATTCGGCTTCATCGCTGCATGCAAAGGCCATGCGTTAGGTACCATTTACATGGCGGTCAACGGCGGTGACGACACGGACACCGTTGCATGTATGGCCGGCTATATCGTAGGTGCATTTCATGGCGCAGATGCTTATCCGGAATCGCATCTCAATCTGATTAACAGCGCAAACGGATATGATCTTGAGAAAATGGCTGCCGATATTGATGCAATGATTTGAGATAAGGAGATGATGAAATGACACAGTATGATAGAATTCTTGGCGCTATGGTCGGAGCCGCTATCGGAAACGCTATGGGAGCACCTCTTGAAACACGTCCTCCTTATCTGATTAAAGAAGAGTTGGGAAAAGGGGAATTTGTCCGTGATTATATAGAGATGCCGTATGATTCTCCTCTGCAGAATATACCGTTGGGAACGGTTTCCTATGACTTTGCAATATCATATCTTAGCTTGGTCGAATTTGTAAAAGCCGGCGGCGTTACAAAAAAAGCGGCGATTGATGCACTGCTTGAATTGAAGAATAACGACAAGTACGCAGTTTATTCTGCCCGGGTTGATCGCGCTTCGGCAGTTGGAATTGAAAAACTTGAGGGTGTCGTACAAGAAAGAACGCCTTATGATGATTTGCCTGTGGACAATAGATATCTCACAAACGGTGCGGCTATGAAATCCTGGGTTTGCGGCTTATTCAATCCGGGAAACATGGAAAAAGCGATTGACGATTCTATTTTGATGTGCAAACCGGCCCATGATAATGTAATTGCTTTATCGGGCGCAGCTTCTATTGCAGCAGCCGTGTCTGTTGCCATGACTGCTGGCGTTTCCCTCTCCGATGTGATCGAAGCCGGAATTGCCGGTGCGCGGATCGGATACGATAAGGCCATGTACGTAGCCCGAAAGGCGGCGGGAGCTAGTATAGAGGAAAGGATTAAGTTGGCTGTTGAAATTGGCGTTAAATATTCGAATGATTTCGAGAAGTGCGTTACCGAAATGACTGAGTTAATCGGTACGGGAATCAATGCAAACGAAGCGGTTCCTTCTGTATTCGGCTTCCTTGCCGCAGCAGGCGGAGATGTGATGAAATCTATCTATCTTGCGATTAATGCAGGAAACGACAGTGACACAACCGGTACGATGGCAGGCGCTGTAGCAGGTGCGTTCAAAGGCGCCGGCAGTATTCCCAAGGAGCATCTTCCCTTCCTGTCCGGCGTAAACGATATGGATATCGAACGCGTGGCAAGAGAGATCAGCGAAATGATTGCGTAATCATTAAATAAAAGACCGGGTATACGGACAAGAGAGAATGGAAGAGTAGGTGTCATTTGATGCTTACTCTTCTTCATGACATACGGAACATTCAAGGTGTGAGGAACAGAAGCTGAAAACAATATGTTATCTTGCAAGCGGATATCCAACCTTGGAAAAGAGCTTGGAGATGGCGGAGTTGTATGTTCAGGCAGGCTGCGATGCCATCGAGTGGTGTCTGCCTCCAGAGGATCCTTACATGGATCCGCCCTATATCGGAGCAAAGCTTCGCCAGGCCCGCAATAGATGCGGTGATTATGAGGTATATCTGAAAGCATTGGCCGCGTTTCGTAAAAAATTTCCGCAGGTGGAGATTATTTTGCTGCTGTATCAGGAGACGGTGCTGGAGCTTGGAACAAAGCGGCTGATTGCATACTGCCATGAGCACGGCATCGGCACGATTCTTTCGGGAAATCTGAGCGATGAAACGGCACGCAGAGAGATCATGGAGAGCGGGCTTGAGATTGCCGCTTCCGTGAACTATACCATGTATCCGGAGGAGTTTGAAGCCGTGTGCAGCGCCAACGGATTTGTCTACGTGCAGGCGATGCCTTCCCCGGAAGACCTGAAGGCGGGAAGAGGGCGCGGGACACTGAAGACTATCATTGATAAACTGAGGGAATCGGGAGTGGATTGCCCGGTATATTGCGGCATAGGGATCCGCAGTCCCCAGGACGTCACATTTATCAGAGAAAGCGGAGGTCAGGGCTTTTTTCTGGGAAGTACCATTATGCAGTACTATGAGGAACCGGAAAAGCTGACAGAGACCATCCGCGCATACAAAGAGGCGGGGAGAGAGCCAAGCTGATATCCTAAATTTCGAAAACCGTTGATCGTAAGAAAAACATGAATTATAAGAAAATCATGAATCGTAAGAAAACCGTCAATAGGAGGAAATTTTTATGCAGAACTTTATGTATCACATTCCTACAAAAGTGCTTTTTGGCCGCGGCGAGATCGGCAAGCTTGGCGGCGAGATCAAAGCCTACGGCTCCAAGGTGCTCCTGGTTTACGGCGGAGGCAGCATTAAGAAGATCGGCCTTTACGACAGGGTCGTGAACATTTTAAATGAGAATGAGATTCCTTTTAGGGAGCTTGGAGGAGTGGATCCCAATCCTCGGGTTACCAGTGTGGAAGAGGGCGTTAAGATTTGCCGGGAGAATAAGATCGATGTCATCCTTCCGGTGGGCGGCGGCAGTGTAATCGACTGCGGAAAGCTGATTGCAGCCGGTACAAGATCCGGCAGCGACGATATGTGGGGAATTGTGACCGGAAAAGTCCCCATCAAGGAAGTACTTCCCGTGATTGCCGTGCTCACCCTGGCTGCAACGGGCAGTGAGATGGACACCAGCGCTATCATCAGCAATATGGAGACGCAGGAGAAGACAGGCCCCTCAAATCCCGGCATGCGGCCGAAGGTTGCCATCCTGGATCCCGAGTACACATTCACGGTTTCCAAAAGACAGACGGCAGCCGGTACGGCTGATATTATCAGTCATGTCTTGGAAGTGTATTTCAACAATCATAAGGGGGCATATCTTCAGAGCCGTTTTGCAGAGGCAGTGCTCAAGACCTGTGTGAAGTACGGACACCGCGCCTACAACGCCCCGGAGGACTACGAAGCCCGTGCAAATCTCATGTGGGCGGGAAGCTGGGCAATTAACGGTCTGCTGACCAAGGGCGCGCCCGTGAGCTGGAGCTGCCATGCTATGGAGCATGAACTTAGTGCTTACTATGACATCGTTCACGGTGAGGGTCTGGCGATTTTGGTTCCGCATTGGCTGAGCTATATGCGGAAGGAGGAAAATCTCTGGAAGTATGTGGAGTACGGCGTGAACGTCTGGGGCATAGATCCTTCTCTTCCGGAGACGGAGATTGCAGACAGGGCTATCAGAGCCACAGCCGACTATTTCAAAGCCATGAATCTGCCTTCCGCCCTGCGGGAAGTGGGAATCGATGAGAGCAAGTTCGAGGTCATGGCGAAGAGAGCCGGAGCGGGACTTAATAAAGCATTTGTGGCCATGGACGCCGATGATGTGAAAGAAATTTATCGGAGGTCTCTGTGACGGCTGCTTTCGGAACAAGAATTTACAGATAAAGAGAGGTGGATATTTTGACAGCACAGCTTGCTATTGCCGGAATTATATTTGTGACGTTTCTTTGGGGGTCTTGGTTTCAAACGGTAAAACATCTTGGGAGTTTTCCGGTTCATGCATTCATCAGTGTCATGTATGGCATATCTGTTATCATCGTGTGGGCGGCGATAGGCCTTCTTGGAAAACAAATGATTCCGCTCGGTGTTTTTTCGGAAATCAGCGGCAGACCGGGACTGACATCGGCTATTTTAGGATGCGGAATTGTTTTTGGCATCGCGATGCAGCTGCACTTGACGGTGGTCAAACGAATTGGTTTGATTCTTTCTACGTCTGTCAGTGCGACCTGTGCTATTTTAGGCGGAACCATGATATCGGTATTATTTGCGGGAATTCCGGAAGGCGTGTCGGTGATATCCTTATTTGCGGCATCTGTTCTGCTGATTTTAGCAACGATTACGTGCCAGTATGCCGGAGTCTGCCGTGACAGAGAAAAGCAAAGGGCGGATGAAAAACAGCGGTCCCGCGGGCAGGATATTCTGCTGCTGGCCTTTATTAATTTGATTTTGATGTCTTCTTATCCGCTGGCGAATTCCATCGGCCTTCGCTCTGCTTTAAATCCGGACGGTTTTTCTTCCTTGACTTGTATGGGCATTTTGGTGATAGGCGCGTTCGCAGGCTCTTCCTTGTTTACAGTGATTTTGCTGTGCCGGGAAAAAGAATCCGCTGCCAACGTTATGGCGTGCATTCCCTTCGGCAAACTGTTGGTATTGGCATCCGTTGCGGCATTCTGCCATTTCGGCGGAAATGTTCTGCACGCTGTCTTTGCACCGGTAGTCAGTGTGGCGATTGCTACGGTTATCGGCAACAGCTATCACTGCTGGAGTTATATTTGGGGCCTGCTTTACGGTGAATTTAAAGGTACCGGCAAAAAAACGAAGGGAATTCTGTTTGGCGGCATTTTGCTGTTCGTGTCCGGTGTGATTTTACTGTCTGTCAATAGCGTTTTCTAAGCAGAAACATAAAATCTGCCGCGTAAATCCCCTGTAAGCCAGGAGGTGGGAATTGGTGGCACAGGGGATTTGATCTTGTTCCTGATTCGTATCTGTGGTATAGCAAAAAAGCTAAGGAGGCTTACGATATGGGTGTATGGAAGAAGGCTGCGGCATTTGCGCTTGCCGGCGCGGTTGCTGTTTCTATGGGAGGCTGTGGCAGAAAAGCCCCCGAGGAGGACGAGATTCAGGTGACAGAGGCAGTGGAGGAGGAGCTTCCGGCTGTCAAGGAGAATACGGAGATTGTTTCGGATTTGAAGGCTGAGATTTCCTGGTGGACCTATCCGGTGTTCGTGCAGGATGAGGGACAGGAGGACGGTAGCTATGAGAAATCCCTGATTGCGGAATTTAATAAAAAGTATCCGAATATCACGGTAGATTTAAAGCTTTTGGATTATGGAGAGGGGCCGGATGAGATTCAGAATCTCATCGATACGGAAGGCGGCGAGCTGCCGGATGTGCTTCTGGATGAACCCGGGAGAATCAGCTCCTATGCGCAGAAAGGGCTGCTGTCAGATATCGGAAGTCTGTTTACCGAGGAAGTGACTTCGGATATGGTGAGTGAGGATATTTTAAGCGCCTGCAAAAGCGGAGACGCTTTGATATGATCCTTGTCAAGTAGACAGGTAAAATATCTAAAATTAAGTGGTGCATAATACCTACATTTCTCTTTGAAGTGTAGGTATTTTTCTATGCACACCATTTCTCTTTATACTTGTTTATGCGTTTATTTTCAGGAATCGGGTATTCTGTTGGAGTGCCAAATTCCAATCCTTCCTGACGCACTTCTAATGGTGTTTTACAGTGATATCTGTCCTGTAGGTGTTCTTCACTGTAGAAACGCAGATAATCTTTGATCGCATATCTTAATGAAGCTTCATCACTTATCTTGTACATTTGGTACATTTCTGATTTGATTGTCCCCCAAAAGCCTTCGGTTGGTCCATTATCAATACAATGTCCAACACGTGACATGGATTGTTTCATTTCTTGTTTTTCAAGCTTCTTTTTAAACATTTTGCTGGTGTACTGAAACCCACGATCCGAATGGAAAATCGGTTTGGCGTCCGGATTTTCCTCGATTGCTTTATCAAATGTTTTGAATACCAACCGGTTATCGTTTCTTGCACTTATCACATATGCTACAGGATATCTGTCATATAAATCTATAATGGCACTTAAATACAGCTTCTTTGCTTCTCCAGGTACCTTAAATTCAGTCACATCCGTAGCCCATTTTTGATTAGGCGCGGTTGCATAAAAATTTCTTTGAAGTATGTTTTCTGCAGTTTCATCTGGTTTGGCATATGTATATTTTTTCTTCTTTTTTCGTATGACCGAATGGATATCCAGCTTTTTCATAATTCTGTGTACTCTGTTTCTGCTATACTTTGTGTGATTGAAATGATTGATCCAAGAGGTCATTCTTCGATATCCCAGGATATGATTAAAGCGTTCATCATACTCCTTAATGAGTTCTGCAAGTCTGATATTTTCCAGTTCATCATCAGGCACTTCGCGATGTAGCCATTTATAATAAGCTGCTCTTGAAATCTCTAGATGTTTACACATCCATTCAATACTCCAGTTTTTCTCTTCATGAAAATATTTTACGGCAAGGTATTTTGACTCATATCGTACCCTGCCAAGCCTCACATCCTTTCGAATTCTTTCACTTTTTTTAACAGTTCAACAACTCTGTCCTTTTCTTCCAACTGACGCTTTAATCGTAAATTTTCACGTCTCAAACGTTCTAATTCATCTACCTCATTATCTGCTTTGTGTTGCCCACGCCTGTCTGTCAATCCGGATTCTCCATCCGCATCATATTTCTTTACCCATGAATAGACCTGACTGTAAGAAACATCGAATTTTGCGGCTGTATTCTTAAAATCACGATTATGATCGATACAATAATTAACGATTTCTTTCCGTTCCTCGATTGTTGTTTTTCTCCGTGCCTCTGCCATATAGACCTCCTGTTTTGGATTGTAATCCTTAAGCTCCCTATTGGCATTATACACCTTGATCCAGTTCCTTAAAACAGAACGACTGGATATTTCATATTTAGCAATGATATCATCAACAGACCCTTCTCCATTTAGCACCGCTTCTACACAGTTGATCTTAAACTCCTTTGAATAAGTTCTATTTTTATCTGTTGGATGACAGAATGCAGATATTCCATGGATTCGATATTCATTAATCCATCCCCTTAACGTCGTATAACCGATCCCGTATTTATCAGCAAGAAAATGAACAGAGCCTATGCCATCAAGGTATTCCTGTGATACTTTAGCCCTAAATTCAGGTGAGTGCTTTGATTTTGACATGAAAATACCTCCAAAGTAACAGATTTTTATATTTAATCTGTCTACTTTAGAGGTATCATATCACACGGTTACGGTTATTTTTAATCTGTACTCGGGCTAACCGTCTATCGGCAGCACCTTCTATATGTTTATCATAGCACAGAATGCCCAAAAGTCAATCCTTATTTTCTTCCTCTTCAGCCCCTGCACAGCGTCCTGCTATCTGGCGCACCATGCCGGCCACCTGGACATCATTTTCGGAGAACAAAAAAAGAACCCTCTGCCCGTTCTTTTTGCCAGATTCATTGTAAAAATCAAGGGCGTGTGTTAAAATGAGCACATTGGCGGCAGATAGGAGAGAATTTCATGGCTGTGATAGATTCATTTTGCGCAAAAGATACATATGAACTTGGAGAAAAAATAGGACAGATGGCAAAGCCGGGGATGGTGATCTCACTGACTGGTGATCTGGGAGTGGGAAAGACTGTATTTACCCAGGGACTTGCAAAAGGGCTGGGCATTGAAGAACCAGTCAACAGTCCTACATTTACGATCGTGCAGGTGTATGAGGAAGGGCGGCTTCCCCTGTATCATTTTGATGTATATCGGATTGGCGATATTGAAGAGATGGACGAGATCGGTTATGAGGATTATTTCTATGGAGAGGGCATATGCCTGATCGAGTGGGCAGATCTGATCAGAGAGATCCTGCCGGAACAGATGTGCCGTGTGACTATTGAAAAAGATCTGGAAAAAGGTTTTGATTACAGAAAGATCACCCTGGAAGGATTCAAGGGGATCGAAGAACAGGAGGCATAACCGAATGGAGACATCCAAAAAAATACTTGCACTGGATAGTTCAGGACTGGTAGCCAGTGTGGCGGTTGTGGAAGGTAACAGCACATATAGTAATCTGTTGGCAGAATATACCGTGAATTATAAAAAGACACATTCTCAGACCCTGCTTCCCATGCTGGATGAAATCGCGAATATGACAGAGCTGGATCTGACAACCATTGACGCAATTGCGATTGCAGCAGGTCCGGGTTCCTTTACCGGACTGAGGATTGGATCTGCCACAGCAAAGGGTCTGGGATTGGCATTGAAAAAACCGTTGATCTCCATTCCTACAGTGGATGCTCTGGCATACAATCTCTACGGGACGGACCGGTTGATCTGCCCAATCATGGATGCCAGAAGAAATCAGGTGTATACAGGTATTTATGAATTTCGTGGAAATACCATGGAAGTGCTGGAGCCACAGATGGCAGTGGACATTGAAGTGATTGCAGAAAAGCTTTGCGAGAGACAGCAGGATGTGATCTTCCTTGGAGATGGAGTTCCGGTATTTAAAGATAAATTGTGCAATGGCCTGATGGACAAGCTACATGATTGTGGAAAAGAATTTTATTTCGCACCAGCCCATGTGAATAAGCAACGCGCCGGCGCAGTTGGTGCACTGGCCCTTCGTTATCTGGAAGAGGGTAAGACAGAGACTGCAGAAGAGCATCAGCCGGAATATTTAAGAATGGCACAGGCAGAGAGAGAGCGGGCGGAGAAGCTTGCAAAGGGAGAAAGCATATGCTGATCTCTCTGATGAAAGAGGAAGAGATTCCGCAGGTGGCAGCATTGGAGCAGGTGTGCTTTTCTGAACCGTGGACGGAGCAGGGTCTGCGGGAAAGTTTTGCAAGGCCGGAGTATCTGTTTGTGACAGCTACAGAAGATGGTCAGGTTGTAGGATACGCAGGGCTGTATCAGGTGTTGGATGAGGGCGATATCACGAATATAGCAGTATTACCGTCTGCCAGAGAAAAAGGGATAGGAACGGTGCTGACCCGTGCACTTATAGAAGCCGGTGAGCAGCGTGCGATCCATGCTTTTACACTGGAGGTCCGCGTGGGAAATGCGGCTGCGATCCATATTTATGAAAAGCTGGGATTTGTCCCGGCGGGAGTCCGAAAAGGATTTTATGAAAAACCAAAAGAAGATGCTCTGATCATGTGGCGCAGACAGATGCCTGCCCAGTAATCCCCTGTTTTCAGGAGTACATGTGCTGGTTTATAATTAGCCTGTACAACGGACGAGGAGGAGAAAACCATGCGGAGTTATGAAAAACAATCAGAAAATAAATTAGAAAAAGTGATCTGCAATCGATGTGGACGGGAAATGAAAGTGGTAGGTGGAATCCTTCAGGAAGGAGTATTTGAAGCTTCTGTTTTGTGGGGATATTTTTCAGACAGGGATGGGGAACGACATTCCTTTGACCTGTGTGAGGCTTGTTATGAGAAAATAATCCATACATTTCAGATTCCGGTACAGATCGAGGAGCAGACAGAATTGATATAGGAGAGAATATGTTAGATATTTGCTTGCTTGGAAGCGGTGGTATGATGCCGCTTCCCTATCGCTGGCTGACGGCATTGATGGTGCGTTACAATGGGAGCAGCCTTCTGATCGACTGCGGAGAAGGAACACAGATTGCGATCAAGGAAAAGGGTTGGAGCTTCAAACCCATTGATGTGATCTGTTTTACTCATTATCATGGAGATCATATCAGCGGTCTGCCGGGACTTTTGCTGACCATGGGAAATGCAGAACGTACGGAGCCTTTGACATTGATCGGTCCCAAGGGGCTGGAGCGTGTGGTTAATGCCCTACGTGTGATCGCGCCGGAACTGCCGTTTCCTATCATTTATAAAGAGATCAATGGAAATGAAGAGACTTTTGAACTGGCAGACGGTTACCGTCTGAAAGCGTTCCGGGTGAACCATGGCATCCTGTGTTACGGATATACCCTGGAACTGGATCGGGCAGGCAAATTTCAGCTTCAGAAAGCCATGGAGCAGGAGATTCCAAAGCAGTATTGGAGCCGTCTGCAGAAGGGTGAGACTATCACTGACGAGCAGGCAGTCTACACGCCGGATATGGTGCTTGGACCACCGCGAAAAGGTATCAAATTGACTTACTGTACTGACACCAGACCCGTACCGGCCATCGTGGAAAATGCGAGTGGATCAGATCTGTTCATCTGTGAAGGTATGTATGGAGAGAAAGATAAGGATGCCAAAGCCAGGGAGCATAAGCATATGACCTTTTATGAAGCAGCGAAACTGGCAAGAGATGCACAGGTGGGGGAGATGTGGCTGACGCATTACAGTCCGTCTCTGACGAGACCGGAAGAGTACATGGACGATGTCCGCAAGATTTTCCCGGCTGCCAAGGCAGGAAAAGACCGGAAATCCGTGGAATTGGATTTTGAAAAGGACGAGTGATAGATATGGAAGAAAAGAAAGATGTGTTGATTCTGGCAATCGAGAGCTCCTGTGACGAGACAGCTGCAGCCGTAGTGAAAAACGGGCGAGAAGTGCTTTCTAATGTGATCTCTTCTCAGATTGCGCTGCACACCCTTTATGGAGGAGTGGTTCCGGAGATTGCATCCAGAAAACATATAGAGAAGATCAATTACGTAATTCAGGAGGCACTGGATCAGGCCCATGTGACTCTGGAAGATCTGGATGCCATTGGCGTGACTTATGGACCGGGTCTGGTTGGTGCGCTCCTGGTTGGAGTTGCTGAGGCGAAGGCAATTGCCTATGCGGCAAAACTGCCATTAGTAGGCGTTCATCATATTGAAGGTCATATTTCGGCTAATTATATTGAAAATAAAGAGCTGGAGCCGCCATTTATCTGTCTGGTGGTGTCTGGTGGACATACGCATCTAGTAGTAGTCAAAGACTATGGAAAGTATGAGATCATTGGCCGGACCAGAGATGATGCGGCAGGTGAAGCCTTTGATAAAGTGGCCCGTGCCATCGGACTTGGCTATCCGGGCGGACCAAAGATTGATAAACTGGCAAAAGAGGGAAATCCAGATGCAATTCATTTTCCGCGGGCAAAAGTGGAAGATGCTCCTTATGATTTCAGCTTCAGCGGTGTAAAATCAGCAGTGCTGAACTATCTGAATGGCTGTCAGATGAAGGGAGAACCTGTTGTGGAAGCAGATGTTGCAGCATCCTTCCAGAAGGCAGTCTGTGATGTGCTGGTGGATCATGCGATTCAGGCGGTAAAGGACTATAAGATTCCGAAACTTGCCATGGCAGGTGGTGTGGCATCCAACTCAGCACTCAGAGAAGCTATGAAGACAGCATGTGAGAAGAGGAATATTCCATTTTACTATCCGTCTCCGATTCTGTGTACGGATAATGCGGCCATGATCGGTGCGGCGGCTTACTATGAGTATATGAATGGTTCCAGAGCAGGGCTGGATCTTAATGCTGTTCCGAATCTGAAGCTGGGAGAGCGATGATGGAGAAAAAAAGATGTACAGTCATTGTGCTGGCGGCAGGCCAGGGAAAGCGGATGGGGACTAAGACACAGAAGCAGTATCTGAATCTTTGCGGTTACCCTGTACTCTGGCATTGCCTTCATACATTTGAAGAGTCGGCTGTGATTGATGATATGATCCTGGTGACGGGAGAAGATCAGATTGATTACTGCCGGACGGAATTTGTAGAAAAATATGGATTTCGTAAGATCTGTAAAATCGTGGCAGGAGGAGCAGAACGCTATCACTCTGTTCTGAACGGACTGCGTGCCATGGAAAAAAATGCCTGTGAAGACGGGTATGTATTCATTCATGACGGGGCAAGACCTTTTGTGGATGAACCTATGCTGGAGCGGGTCTATGAAGATGTGTGTAAATATGAGGCATGTGTGGTTGGCATGCCGGTAAAAGATACGATTAAGATCGCTGATACGGACGGCTTTATCAAGGAGACGCCAAAGCGCAGTCTCGTATGGCAGATTCAGACACCACAGGTATTTTCTGCGTCATTGATCTGCTATGCATATGAAGAGCTGGGCAGACGGGAGAAGGAACTGCTGGATCGCGGAATCCAGATTACTGATGATGCCATGGTGGTAGAGGAGATCTGTGGACGCAAAGTACGTCTGACAGAAGGCTCTTATGAAAATATGAAGCTCACCACACCGGAAGATCTGGAGATTGCAGAGACCTTCCTTCGACGTAAAAACCGTTGATTTCAGGTACTTATAAAGAAACTGTGAAAAAAACATAAAAAAATGAAAAAATACAGTTGACAAATGAGGGCCATGCTGTTAGAATAACGATTGTCGCTTGTGGAGAGCGCTATGGAGAGATATCGAAGTGGTCATAACGAGGCGGTCTTGAAAACCGTTTGTCCGCAAGGGCGCGTGGGTTCGAATCCCACTCTCTCCGCTTGCCAAGTCACTTAAAAAGTTTTGAAAAAAGTACTTGACAAACAAATGAAAAGTGCGATATAATGCACAAGGTTCTCGGTGAAAACTAAATAAAGACACGAGAGTGTGAAGAAAGTCGTTTCTGTGAAATGACGAATCTAGGGCAATTTGGAGAAGTACCCAAGCTGGCCGAAGGGGCTCCCCTGGAAAGGGAGTAGGTCGTTAATAGCGGCGCGAGGGTTCAAATCCCTCCTTCTCCGTTCTTTCTTGAAAAAAAGAAAGTAAAAAAGTTCTTGACAAAGCGAAAGAGTTATGATAAACTCGAAAAGCTGTTGAAAAGAACAAATGTTGAAGAAGCTTGAAAAAACTTATTAAAAAAGTTCTTGACAAACAGAAGACAACATGTTAAAATAGCAAAGCTGTCGCAAGACAGACAACCTTGATAACTAAACAGTGAAACACATACGATTCTCGAAAATTCTTTACATTTTTAAGAACGGTTTGAAAAACCAAAAACAGTAAAACGAGAGATAGCTAGTTGTTATCTTGAGTGAATCAAACATTTTATCAGAGAGTTTGATCCTGGCTCAGGATGAACG
>OGIO01000750.1_pt1 | contig 34793 bp, 37 predicted proteins | sample 1571841 | NCBI WGS metagenome assembly OGIO01 (sample SAMEA2582111, study PRJEB24529) | metagenome | biome: Human gut stool | place: China | collected 2011
GGACTGCTACAAGGCCGAGTATGCCCGCCGCCATCTGGGCGAGTGCTACGAGGGCCGCATTTCCGGCGTGACCCAGCGCGGCCTGTTCATCGAGTTGGAGAACGGCGTGGAGGGCTTTGTGCCGGCTTCCAGCCTGACCCCCTCCGGTACCATGCTCACCGAGGGCATCCGCCTGTCCGACCCCGTCTCCGGCAAGAACTGGAGTCTGGGCGACACCATGATGATCACCATTGTGCGTGCGGATGTGAACCTGGGCAAGATCGACTTTGAGGTTGCTCCGGCAAGCACAAAGTAAGCAAAAAAGATCAGAACACCTGTACTGCGTTTTCCTGCATAGGAAGAGACTGTACAGGTGTTTTTTGTCCGCGGACAAGAAGCGATGGAAAAGGGGAGAACGACATGCTGAAAAACAAAACACTGCGCAGAGATGCAGATGCCATCATCCGTGCCAGCCTGAACGCTGTTCTGCCGGACGAAGCGGTGCGCCGCGCGCTGAAAAATTTCCGGCCGCAGGGCGGCAGGGTGCTGCTGGTGGCTACCGGTAAGGCAGCATGGCAGATGGCCCATGCGGCGGTGAAATTTCTTGGCCGGGTGGATGGCGGGGTGGTCGTGACCAAATACGGCCACGTGAAGGGCACGATCCCCGGCGTGGACTGCTGCGAAGCCGGGCACCCCGTGCCGGATGAGAATGGCTTTGCCGCCACCCGGAAAGCGCTGGAACTGGTGCAGGGCTTAACGGCAGAGGATACGGTGCTGTTTCTGCTGTCCGGCGGAGGCAGTGCACTGTTTGAGAAGCCGCTGATCCCCGGCGCAGAGCTGCAGCAGATCACGGGCCAGCTGCTTGTCAGCGGTGCCGATATCGTGGAGATGAACACCATTCGCAAGCGCCTGTCCGGGGTCAAGGGCGGGCGGTTTGCACAGAGCTGTGCGCCCGCGCAGGTGTTCAGCATCGTGCTCAGCGATATTCTGGGCGACCCGCTGGATATGATCGCCAGCGGCCCTGCGGTGCCGGATACCTCCACCTGTGCACAGGCCCTTGCCATTGCGGAAAAATATCACCTGCAGCTTTCGGCACAGGCCAAGGCTCTGCTGGCACAGGAGACTCCAAAGGTGCTGGACCGTGTTGCCACGCAGATCACCGGCAGCGTGCGGGAGCTGTGCAGCGCAGCAGCCAACGCCTGCCGGGAGCTGGGCTATGAGCCGGTGATCTTGACCGACAGGCTCTGCTGTGAAGCGCGGGAGGCTGGCAGCTTCCTTGGTTCCATAGCCCGCACCCACGCGGGGCAGGGCAAAAAGCTGGCCTTTCTTGCAGGCGGTGAGACGGTCGTCCATCTGACCGGAACAGGTCTGGGCGGGCGCAATCAGGAGCTGGCCCTTGCTGCAGCACCGGTGATCGCCGGGCTGGACGCAGCGGTCTTTTCGGTGGGCAGCGATGGCACCGACGGCCCAACCGATGCGGCGGGCGGCTATGTGGACGGCAGCACGGCCGCGGCACTGGCGCAGAACCAGCTGAAGGTGTACGATGTGCTGCAGAACAACGATGCCTACCATGCCCTCAAGGCGGTGGATGGGCTCATCATCACCGGCGCGACCGGCACGAATGTCAACGATGTGGCCGTGGTGCTGATCGGAAATCAAGGATAGAACAAAGCCACCGGGAGTTCTCTGCAAAAGCGGAAAGTTCCCGGTGGCTTTTTGTGTGATACAGGGAATGGACTTTTTAGAAATTTTCCTCCGGTGCAGCAGACGGGGCGGTGATGTCCCGGTCAAAGACGGCCCACGCGGATTCTTCATAGGGGCGCAGGAAGAAGCCAATGCGTAGCGGAGCCTTGAACAGCATGCAGGCAATTGCCAGCGGGAAATGCGGAAAGTACTCGGCAGAACAGAGCGCCAGAAGGCTCCAAAGGCGGCGGAAGGCCGCTCTGTGCGCGAATCGACCGTTTTCAGGCGTGAATCGACCATTTCGTGCATTGACACCCATTTTTCGGAAATGGTATAATTTCTCTGGGAAGATATAAGAAAAGTAGAGGGAACAGCTTATGAAACAGCGGAGGAAGAATATCCTTCTTGGGGCAGGGCTTGTTCTGGTAATGCTGCTCAGTATTGTGGCATACAGCCGCTATACCCAGCGCCAGATCCACCACGAGAGCACGCAAAATCTGCTTTCCACCTATGGGCAGGTAAGCAAGACCTTTACCATGTTTGTGCAGCGCAACTGGAACATCCTTGAGATCTGGTCTGATGATCTTGCGCAGCTGGCAGAGGAAACGAATACCGAGGTAAAGTGGCGCAGATATGTGAACGAAAAAGCCAACTGGCAGTACAGCGAGGTGGCCCTGTTCAACGCGGATGATCAGTTCTGGACGGTCAGCGGCAGACGGGGAGATGCCCCGCATATGCAGTCTGCACTGGAAGAAGTATACACTATGGACGGCCCTATCGTGACCAGCTACATTTCCAGTAAGGGTGTGCGCAAGGTCATGTTTGCCCAGCAGATCGAGCCTGTCACGATGGATAGCGTTACCTATACCTCGCTGGCGATCTGCTACGATAACTCCGTACTGGAAAACATGCTGGGCGGCTTGGCTTATGAGGGACAGAGCGATTGCTACATTGTTCGCTCCAATGGCAATATCGTGCTTTCCACCGAGCCGAAGAGCGAGATCCCGGAGCAGATGACCAACCTGTTCGACTATCTGGAAGCAAACGTCAAGGCCGACCAGCCGTATTTTGACGAGATGCGCAAGAACCTGCCGCTGCAGTACAAAGGCAGTGTGAGCTATACCTTCAACCGCAAGCGCTACTATATGGTATACCAGCCGGTAGGTGTAAAAGACTGGGCCATCATCGGCATTGTGCCCACCAATGTGATGGACGCGGGAATGCGCCAGGTGCAAATGTTTACCATTGCACTGCTGGTAGTGCTGTCTCTGATGATCTTGGGCGGTATCGGAAAGATCTTCTATGATAAGGAAAAAACGCGAAAAGAAAAAGCGGAAGCGGAACGGATAGAGCTACAGCGCCGCAAGGAACTTACGGAACAGATGTTCCACGGGATGGCCCGCATCGTGGACCGGTTTGTGGTGTGTGATCTGGAAAATGACCGCTATGAATACCACGAGCGCAGGAGAAAGGAGCTGTACCCGACCGAGGGCAGCTATCTGGATCTGCTCAGCTGGCTGTCCCGGCAGTATGTGATCCTGACCGACGGCGAGAACACAAAGCTCGTGCAGATGCTTGCACCGGAAAACCTGCGTGCAAAGCTCAAAGAGGAAAAGGACAGCATCAAGTTCGAATATGCCACCCGTGACCGCAAAAGCTTTTTGATGATGACGGTGGTGCCTGTCGGCTGGCAGAATGGCCGTCTGACCCAGATCATAATGATCTCGCAGGATATGAGCGGCCAGCACATTCTGCAGGAACTTGCCAACACGGACGGCCTGACCGGCCTGCTGAACAAGCGCTATTTTGATGCTGTGACCCGTGCACTGGTCCACCAGGAACAGGCGTTTGTGCTGTTCTATCTGGATCTGGATCGTTTCAAGTCAGTCAACGATACCTATGGACACGAGGTGGGCGACAAGCTGCTGCAGGCGGTGGCAAAGCGCCTGCAAAGCTGCATCCGCAATCAAGATTATGCGTTTCGCATGGGCGGCGATGAATTTGCCCTGCTGACCATTGGCGCAATGTCCCCGGAAGAGGCCCACCGCAAGGTCGAGCTTATCTGTAAGACTGTTGCAGCACCCTATCATGTTGCAGGCAGTCTTCTGACGATCGGCACCAGCTGCGGCTTTGCCCTTTACCCGGAAGAAGGCACGGATACAGACAAGATCACCCGTCTGGCTGACCAGCGGATGTATAAGCACAAGCAAAAGAACCACGCCCTGCAGGATCATGGATCATAGGGGTAAAAAATAAGGTGCTGTCCGCATAGACAGCACCTTATTTTTATGGTTTACATGTGCAGCAGGCTGCGCTGCTCGCTGGCGCGGAACTTGAGTGCCGCAGCAATGAATGCCTTGAACAGCGGGTGAGCACGGTTGGGACGGCTCTTGAACTCCGGGTGGAACTGTGCGCCCAAATGGAAGTCACGGCCGGGCAGCTCTACAGTCTCTACCAGACGACCGTCGGGGCTGGTGCCGGAAATAACAAGACCGGCGTCCTGCATCTCCTGACGGAACTCGTTGTTGAACTCGTAGCGGTGGCGGTGGCGCTCCCAGATCTCGGCCTCGCCGTAGCACTCGGCCATCTTGGTGCCGGGCATCACCTTGCAGGGGTATTTACCCAGACGCATGGTGCCGCCCTTGGGAATGTTGCCCTGCTGGTCGGCCATCAGGGCAATCACATTGTGCTTGCCATCCGGGGTGAACTCGCTGGAATTTGCATCCTTGTAGCCCAGAACGCCCCGGGCAAACTCCATCACCATGATCTGCATGCCAAGGCAGATGCCAAAGTAGGGAACATGGTTCTCGCGGGCATACTGTGCAGCCTGGATCATGCCCTCAATGCCGCGGTCGCCGAAACCGCCGGGTACGATGATGCCGTCCACATCTGCAAAGGCTTCCTTGCAGGCGGCCTGATCGGTCAGGTCTTCACTTTCCACCCACTTGATCTCTACCTGACTGTCGTTCTCAAAGCCGGCGTGGTACAGGCTTTCCATCACGGAGAGGTAAGCGTCGTGCAGCTTGACGTATTTGCCCACCAGTGCAATGCTGCAGGTCTTGCTGCGGGTGGCAATGCGGCTGACCACCTGCTTCCACTCGGTCAGGTCGGCAGCGGGCACATCCAGCTTGAGCTTCTGCACCACTACCTCGTCCAGACCACCGGTGTGCAGCATCAGCGGGCACTGGTACAGGCTGGGCATGGTCAGGTTCTCGATCACGCACTCCGGCTTCACATTGCAGAAAGTGCTGATCTTGCGGCGGATGTCGCCGCCCACACTGCCGTCTGCGCGCAGGATGATGATGTCCGGGTTCACGCCCATGCCCTGCAGCTCTTTCACAGAGTGCTGTGCGGGCTTGGATTTGTACTCGTCCGAGCCGGAAATGTAGGGCACCAGCACCACATGGATGTAGCAGCAGTTGTCGCGGCCCTGCTCCAGACCCACCTGACGGATGGCCTCGAGGAAGGGCTGGCTCTCGATATCACCGGTCGTGCCGCCGATCTCAGTAATGACCACGTCAGCCTCGGTGGAAGAGGCCAGATTGTAGATGTAGCTCTTGATCTCGTTGGTGATGTGGGGAATGATCTGCACGGTCTGGCCCAGATATGCGCCCTGACGTTCCTTGTTCAGTACGTTCCAGTACACCTTGCCGGTGGTCAGGTTGGAGTATTTGTTCAGATTCTCGTCGATAAAGCGCTCGTAGTGGCCCAGATCCAGATCGGTCTCAGTGCCATCGTCGGTCACGAACACCTCACCGTGCTGCAGCGGGCTCATGGTGCCGGGATCCACATTCACATAGGGGTCCAGCTTCTGGCTGGCCACCTTCAGACCGCGGCACTTGAGCAGACGGCCCAGCGATGCGGCTGTGATGCCCTTGCCAAGGCCGGAGACGACACCGCCGGTGACAAAGATGAATTTGGTTTGTTTCTCTGCCATAGAATTTCCTCCTCTATTTTTGTTTTTCTGAATTCTTTCCCTTATAAACCTTTGTGAATTCTTTCAGGTGAACGGTCTTGCTCTCAGCCTTTCCCAAAATGAGCCGGTGAAAGCAAGGATACTTTTCCCAATCCAATATTATACACCCATGTCCTCATAATTTTCAAGGACTTCCTGTGCAATTTCTGTGCGGTCACGACGGGTATCCATGGCCTGTTTTTCTATGTAGCGGTGCGCCTCGGCTTCGGTCATGTGCTCGTGCTCCACAAGGCAGCATTTTGCCCGGCTGACCAGCCGCACCTGTGCGATCTTTTCCTGTAAGCGGGCGTTCTCCTGCCGGGCACGCAGCAGGCGGTGGTTGCCCGCCGCCGCCATGTGCATGGCCTGCACAAAAAAGGCGGTGCTGAAGGGCTTTGACAGCAGCAATACCCCCTGCTCGCTCAAAGGCCCCAAAAGCTGCTCAGCCTGTGCGGCCTTGACCAGAAACACAACGCCGGCATCTGTTTTTTCCACAGCATTGATGCACACCTCATGCCCGAATTCATCGGGCAGGGGAGAGTTGACCACGATCAGCTCAAAATCCGATTCCGTCATGCGCCGCCGGGCTTCGGCCCCGCTGGGAATGATCACCGGGCGGCTGTAGCCCATTTCGGTCAGCCGTGCAGCGATATACTCGTTGGAGCTTGCACCGGCACTTACGATCAGTGCACGTCCCATTTCCTTCGCTCCTTTCTCCTACACACCCTCTTTTGCAGGGGTCAGATGGCGTTGAAGTAATGGATACGCTCATACTCAACAGGGTCGGACGCGTGCTTCAGTGCTTCGCAGCGCTTCAGTTCTTCCGTAAAGTAGCGGCTGGCAAGCTGCTCGGGCAGCACTCTGCGCAAAAATTCGCTCTCCTCCGCAGCCTGCACGGCCTCTTCCAGACTGGCGGGCAGAGTCTCAAGGTTGAGGCCCTCAGCCATAGAGGGGTCGAACAGATTCTTGTTCACGGGGGCAGAGAGCACCATGCGGTTCTCGATGCCGTCCAATCCGGCAGCCAGAACCAGACCAATGGCCAGATAGGGGTTGCAGGCAGGGTCCGGGCTGCGCAGCTCCATGCGGCAGTTGTCGCCCTTTACCTGCGGGATGCGCACCAGCTGGCTGCGGTTCTGGCGGCTCCAGCTCACATAGCGGGGCGCTTCATCGCAGCCAAAGCGCTGATAGCTGTTGGGCAGAGGGTTTGTGAACACGGTCAGCTCCCGGCTGTGGGCCAGCACACCGGCCATAAAGCTGCCTGCAATGCTGTCCGGGGCAATGTCGCCCTCAAACAGGTTGCGGCCATCCATGTAAAGGGACAGGTTGATGTGCAGGCCGCTGCCTGCCTGATCCGGCAGGGGCTTGGGCAGGAAGCTTGCATGGATGCCGCTGCGGGTGGCAATGGCGCGCACGATCTGCTTGAACATCATCACGTTGTCGGCGGTCTTGAGGGGGCCTGCGTGGTGGCAGTCGATCTCGTTCTGGCCGTTGCCGCTTTCGTGATGGCTGTGCTGAGGGCTCATGCCCATCTGCTCCATGGTCAGGCAGATGTCCCGGCGGAGGTTCTCGCCTGCGTCCAGCGGGGCCACGTCAAAGTAGCCGCCAAAGTCGATGGGGATACGGGTGGGGCGGCCCCGGTCATCATTCTCGAACAGGTAGAACTCACACTCTGCGCCCACATTGCAGGTGATGCCCAGCTTTTTGAATTTGCGATTCACGCTGCGCAGAAAGCCGCGGCAGTTGCCGCCAAAGGGCTGGCCGTCCGGTTTTTCCACATCACAGAAGAACTGCATCACCCGGCCCTCGGTAGGCCGCCAGGGGAGAATGGTCACGGTGGAAAGATCCGGCCGCAGCACAAGGTCGCTTTCCTCCACCTTCATGAAGCCGGCAATGGAGCTGCCGTCGAAGCAGACACCGTCTTCCAGAGCTTTGGGCAGATCGTTTGCCAGCACGGCAATGTTCTTCTGAGTGCCAAAGATATCGCAGAAGGCAAAGCGCACAAATTTGACGTTGTTGTCCTCCACAAAATCAAGGATGTCCTGTTGGGTCGAATAGCTCATAATGGTTTCCCTTTCAAATAAAACGCCTAAAGGCCTGCCCTCAGAATGGGAGCAGGTCTTTAGGCTGGTGTAAGAAATAGGAAAAGGAGAATGGCAATTTTAAATTCCGCAGCCTACGGATGCTATTCTGCTGTTACGCTGATGAAAGATCAGACGTAGTAGAGCATCTTGCTGTAGCTGGGCAGAGGCCAATAATCCTCACCGCAGATGGTCTCGGCGTCGTCCGCAGCGGCACGCAGAGCATCCATTGCAGGCAGCACGTTGTCGTGGAAAGCAACGGCCTTTTCTGCCTCGGTGGGCAATGCCTTGGAAGCATCCACTGCATCCTGCAGGGTATCGACAGCGTCGCTCATAGCATCGGCATCGGCAGAGAGCTTGGTCAGGGTCTTGGTCTCACTGCGCACGCTGATGTTCTCGCTGACGGCCAGTTTGGATGCTGCGGTATTGGCAAGCTCACTCATGTAGGAGTTGACGGCAGGCAGCAGCTGCTTGCGGGCCATTTCCAGCATGGTCAGAGCCTCGATGTTGATGATCTTGGAGTAGTGCTCCATCTCCACCTCGTAGCGGCTCTCCATCTCTACCTTGGTCAGCACGCCGAACTCTTCCATCAGGGCAATGTTCTTGGGCTCGATCAGGGCAGGCAGAGCAGCGGGGGTGTTCTTCTTGTTGGGCAGACCGCGCTTTGCGGCTTCCTCTTCCCACTCGGCAGTGTAGCCGTTGCCGTTGAAGATGACGCGGCGGTGGTCGCGGATGGTGCGCTTGACCAGAGCAATCACGGCGCTGGTAAAGTCCTCAGCGCTCTCCAGCTCGTCGGCGTAGCCCTTCAGTTCCTTTGCAACGGCGGTGTTCAGGATGGTGTTGGCATCACTCAGGTTCTCAGCGGAACCGGGCATACGGAACTCAAACTTGTTGCCGGTGAAGGCAAAGGGAGAGGTACGGTTGCGGTCGGTGGTATCCTTGCTGAACTTTGGCAGGACATCAACGCCCAGATCCATCTTCATCTTGACGGGGCCGGCATAGGGGGAATCGGATGCGATAGCATCGATGACAGCTTCCAGCTCTTCGCCCACGAAGATGGAAATGATAGCCGGAGGTGCCTCGTTGGCACCCAGACGGTGATCGTTGCCGGGAGTGGCAACGGAGGTGCGCAGCAGATCGGCGTACTCGTCAACAGCCTTGATGACAGCAGCCAGGAACACAAGGAACTGCAGGTTCTCCATGGGGGTGTCGCCCGGGTCGAGCAGATTCTCGTGGGTGGTGGACATGGACCAGTTGTTGTGCTTGCCGCTGCCGTTGACACCCTCGAAAGGCTTCTCATGCTGCAGGCAGACCAGACCGTACTTGGGAGCAATCTTCTTCATCATCTCCATCGTCAGCAGGTTGTGGTCGATGGCAACGTTGGTGGTGTCGAAGATGGGAGCCAGCTCATGCTGGCAGGGAGCAACTTCGTTGTGCTTGGTCTTGGCGGGAATGCCCAGCTTCCACAGCTCTTCGTCCAGCTCCTTCATGAACGCGGAGACCTCGGGACGAATGACACCGAAGTAGTGCTCTTCCAGCTCCTGACCCTTGGCAGAGGGGGCACCGAACAGGGTGCGGCCGGTGAGGATCAGATCCTGACGGGCTTCGTAATCTTCCTTCTTAATAAGGAAGTACTCCTGCTCGGGGCCGACGGTGGTGGAGACGTAATCCACATCCTTGCCGAACAGCTTCAGGATACGGACCGCCTGATTGGACAGTGCGTTCATGGAACGCAGCAGCGGGGTCTTCTTATCCAGAGCCTCGCCGGTGTAGCTGACGAATGCGGTGGGGATGCACAGCACGTCATCCTTCACGAATGCGTAGCTGGTGGGGTCCCATGCAGTGTAGCCGCGGGCCTCGCAGGTGGCGCGCAGACCGCCGGAGGGGAAGGAAGATGCATCGGGCTCGCCACGCACCAGCTCCTTGCCGGAGAACTCCATGATGGCGGTGCCGTCGCCCACAGGGGAAACAAAGCCATCGTGCTTCTCACTGGTGATGCCGGTCAGTGGCTGGAACCAGTGGGTGTAGTGGGTGGCACCCAGCTCCATGGCCCAGCGCTTCATCACGCTGGCCACAACGTTTGCCACCTCAATGTCCAGCGGAGCACCCTTGTGCAGGGTGTTCTTCAGGCTCTTATAAGTTGCGCTCGGCAGGCGCTCCTTCATCACATGTTCGTTAAAGACCTTGCTGCCGTAGATTTCCATAACATTCGCTGCCATAAATCCTACTCCTTACTTGATCTTATTTTTCTTACCCTTTCGTCTGCATTCTGGTCTGCCGCAATGCCGCACCCAGAAGTACGAAAGCATCTTAACAAAAACGGCGCTGCGAGTCAGGAGGTGACCCACAGCGCCGTTGCTGTCTATGGTTTGATTATAGCCCCGGCGGGCCAAAAAGGCAATTGACAAATCTGACGATTCTGTACAAACAGCTTCCTGCATTTTTGGAGCATCCGCACTTGGTATGACTTTTGAACCTTTAAACCGGAACAGAACGATTTGGAATTGCCTCCGCTTGCGCTCTGGCAATATCAGCGGAAATAATATTTTTAAATTTGCAGTTCCGGCAGGCCTGCGGGCCCGCCGGAACTGTTTTTTCACGGGAGGAGTCGTTACGGACAATTGCATTTGCAAAACCTAGGCTTATCCGTTGCGTGACAGCCGCAGATTCTACTACCCGCTACGACCCCTTTTGTGAAAATGCGTTTGGAGCGGCCCGCAGGCCGCGACAAACGCCAATATAAAAATAATATTTCCTTTAAATATGCCCAGAGCGAAGCGGAGGGCATTCTAAATGGTCAGATCACCTGGAACAAAAAGAACTTGAGGTAGTTGGTCTCCGGCACACCCCACAGGATCGGATGATCCGGTGCCTGCTGCTTCACCTCGATCTGCCGCAGCTGGCGGTGTGCATCCTTTGCAGCGGCGTGCAGCATCTTGATGAACAGCTCCTCGGTGGCAAAATGGGAGCAGCTGGCAGTTGCCAGATAGCCGCCGCGGGGCAGCAGCTTCATGGCACGGTAGTTGATCTCCTTGTAACCGCGCATGGCGTTCTCCACAGTGCGGCGCGCCTTGGTAAAGGCCGGCGGGTCCAGAATGATAAAATCGTAGGGGTGCCCCTCTTTTTCCAAGCGGGGCAGCAGCTCAAAGGTGTCCTCGCACAAAAAGTCCATATTGGTCAGACCGTTGCGCTGGGCATTGCGCTGCGCCATGGCAATGGCCTCGGCGCTGATGTCGGCGGCGGTCACACGGGCAGCGCCGCCCGCAGCGGCGTTCAGTGCAAAGCTGCCGGTATGGGTAAAGCAGTCCAGCACGGTGTGGCCTGCGGCAAGACGTGCCACCGCCCGGCGGTTGTACTTCTGATCAAGGAAGAAGCCGGTCTTCTGGCCATTCTCAAAGTCCACATGATAGTAAATTCCGTTCTCGCAGATCTCGGTCTGGGTGCTTGCCGGGTGAGTCTCACCGGGCAGCTCAAACCAGCCTTTGTTCTGCTCAAGACCTTCCTTTGCGCGCAGAGCCTCATCGTTGCGCTCGTAGATGCCGTCGATGGTCTGGCCGTCGGCGCGCAGGACTTCTGCCAGAATGGGGAAGAGGATGGGCTTGAGCTTTTCCATGCCCACGCTCAGGGTCTGGGTGACGAGGATGTTGCTGAACCGGTCCACAGTCAGCCCGGGGAACTGGTCGGCCTCGCCAAAAATGACGCGGCAGGCAGAAAGGTCTGCGGGTTCCAGCACGGTTTTGCGGTAGCTCCATGCATATTCCACCCGGCGGCGCCAGAAAGCTGCATCAAAGGTGTCATTGGCGTTGCGGGAGATCAGCCGCACGCGGATCTTGCTTTTGAGCGAAACGAAGCCGGTGCCAAGGTAGGAACCCTTGGTGCTGACCACATCGGCCAGAGTGCCATTTTCCGGCTCATTTTCCGGGGAATGGAGGATGTCGTTCTCGTACACCCATGGATGCCCGCCCACCAGCAAGCCCTCGGCGTGTTTGTTAACGGTATACACAGGGTAAGCGCGTTCTTTCATATGGTTCTCCTTATCATGAACGAACTCCCTTCGTCCCGCGTTTGCAGACAGAAGGAGTAAAAATCTACTCTTTATAATAGCACAAAATCATGTTATTATAAATAAGAAATGCCAAAAAACCGCATGAAAGAGGGATGCATTATGGAAATCGAACGCAAATGGATGGTGAAGGGCTGGCCGGAGGGGCTGCCCCTCAGAGAGGAATTTGCCATGCGGCAGGGCTATATCAGCGTGCGGCCCACTGTGCGCATCCGGGAAGAAGCCCTCACCGGCGGCAGAACGGACTACATCCTCTGCTTCAAATCCGGGGGCGGCCTTGCCCGCGAGGAGATCGAGCGCAGCATCGACAAAGAACTGTTTGATGATCTGGAATACAAGATTATCGCTAAACCTCTCATCCCGAAGCTGCGCCGCAGCTACACCCTGCCGGACGGTTCTGTGCTGGAAGTGAACCATGTGGACGAAGGCCAGCCCACCGAGTTCTGGTATGCCGAGGTGGAGTACCCCACAGTGGAAGCAGCCCTTGCATGGCAGCCGGAAAGCTGCGGCCTTGGCGATTACCTCAAGGATGAAGTGACGAACCAGCCCGGCCAGAGCATGGGCGAATACTGGGTGGAGACAAGAGGATGAAAAAAGTAAAACTCAAACTGGAACTGCAGTACAACTCCCCGGTGATCCTCACATTTTTCCTGCTGTCACTTCTGGTGCTGTTCCTCGACCAGTGGACGGACGGGTGGACGACGATGCATCTGTTCTGTGTCTACCGCTCCTCGCTGAAGGACCCGCTGTTCTACATCCGGCTGTTCGGCCATGTGCTGGGCCATGCCAGCTGGGATCACTTTCTGAATAATATGCTGTTGCTGCTCGTTGTTGGCCCGCCAATGGAAGAAAAGTACGGCAGCAAGCCGCTTTTGTGCGGCATGGTGTTCACCGCTCTGGTCACCGGCGTGCTGCAATGCGTGCTGTTCCCACGTTCGGGGCTGCTGGGCGCGTCCGGCATCGTGTTCATGCTTATCATGCTTTCGTCGCTGGCGGGCTTCTCCGGCGGCATCCCGGTCACCATGCTGCTGGTTGCAGCGCTGTACTTTGGTCAGCAGGTGTACGATATCATTTTTGTGCACGACAATGTAGCAAACTTCATGCACATTGTGGGCGGCTTATGCGGCACTGCCTTTGGCTACTACAGTGCGTTGCACAGCCGCCGCAGGCCGGCAAAAGCGGTGAAGTTTTCCAGCACGAATGGCCGCCGGAAGCACTGAACCCACTGCAAACATAGGCTAATTTTGAAAAAATTTGCAAACAGGGATTGACAAACGAAAAAACCGTGGTTTAATATAGCCAAATTCAATACACTAAACCGTTGAAGTGGAGATAACGGCGAACCATGCCTGTACAGAGAGCCTGCGCAGCTGAGAAGCAGACCGGAAACAGTTCGTCAAGGAAAGTGTGACTTTGCGTTATATTTTCCCGAAATGGACCGCTGAGGGTGCAGGGAACTGCGGAGAACTTTCGCCGCACAGTATTCTGCAACGTAGGGCATACGTCAGTTGCCGGGGATGTGTTGGCATCCCGCCAAGTGCATGGGGTCATGCCCATGAAGTCAGGGTGGCACCGCGGATAAAAGGTCATATTTTATTCGTCCTTGACAGAAGAGAGTTCTTCTGTTAGGGGCTTTTTTCTTTTCCACTCCCTCGGCAGAAGAGCCGGGGGAGTTTTTGTTTTAGGGTTCCCTTGTTTCCGGCACGAAGGCTCATGCCTGTGGTTGCGGCCACGAAAACCTGAACAAAACAAATGCACCCGGTTGCTGCGGTTCTGCCCACAGGCCGGGTGCATTTTATATTTTAGGAAAAATTACAGATCACTGCGCGGGGAAGCTGCCATGGCCCAGAAGCTCAGCTCGTGCTCCGAGCAGGCATGGAAGATCTCGCGGCAGCGGGCAAGGCGCTCGTCGCTCAGGCCTTCGCAGACTTTTTCTGCAAACGCGGCCCAGTCGCGGCAGGCCGCCTCATAGCCCTTGTCAGCATAGTCCACCACCAGTGCACCATAAAGGGTATCCTGCACGGAAGGCTTTTCTTCCAGCAGTTTCTGGAAGATCCAGCCATAGCTCAGCATACAGGGCAGGCAGGCCATCATGCACTCGGCTGCGCCCTCGCCGTTTTTGGCGGCTTCGATCATAGAGTCCACATAGGCACGGTTCTCCGGCCGCAGCGGCAGGCTCTGGATGCCTTCATCGGTCAGTCCAAAGTGCTTGAGATAGTGCAGGCGGGCTGCATCCTCGCTCTCATTCACGAAGGAAAGCAGGGAATAGTAGGTGCGGATGGTCTGCATATCCTTTGCCTTGGTCATGCCCCAGGCAAACACCTTGGCATATTCCCGCAGGTAAAGACTGTCCTCCACGATGTAGCTCTTGAAGCAGGCTTCATCCAGTGTGCCATCCGCAAGGTGGGTCAGAAATTCTGAGTGCAGACATTTCTCCCACACAGGCAGACTTTCCTGCACCAGCTGCTGCACAAAGGTCTGCTCACTCACCCACAAACTCTCCCTTCAGTGCAAACATGTGGTTCATGGGGCCGGAGCCGTGGCCCAGATCCAGCATGGCAGAAAGACAGCCGGAAATGTAGGCCTTTGCGCGCTCCACAGATGCATCCAGATCATAGCCCTTTGCCAGATTGGACGCAATGGCGCTGGATAGGGTGCAGCCGGTGCCGTGGGTATTGGGGTTTGCAATGCGCTTGCCGCGGAACCATTTGCCGCAGCCGTCCCGCCACAGAAGATCGTCGGCATCGTTGATCTGGTGGCCGCCCTTGCACAGCACGGCACAGTGGTATTTCTCGCTGATCAGCTTTGCAGCGGCCTCCATTCCGGCCGCATCGGTGATCTTCATGCCGGAAAGGATCTCAGCCTCCGGAATGTTGGGGGTGACCACCTCTGCCATGGGCAGCAGCTTTTCGGTCAGTGCCTGCACGGCATCGTCCCGCAGCAGCTTGGAGCCGGAGGTGGCAACCATCACCGGGTCCACCACGATATGCTTTGCGCCGTAGGTGTGCAGCTTTTCGGCGATCACACCGATCAGCTCTGCCGAGGATACCATGCCGATCTTGACGGCATCCGGGTAGATGTCGGTAAAAATGGCATCGATCTCCTGTGCCAGAAATTCGGGCGTGGCTTCAAAAATGCCGGTCACACCTGTGGTGTTCTGGGCAGTCAGTGCGGTAATGGCGCTCATGGCGTACACGCCGTTTGCAGTCATGGTTTTGATATCGGCCTGGATGCCAGCACCGCCGCTGGAATCGCTGCCGGCAATCGTCAATGCAGTTTTCATGGTTACAACTTCCTTTGCAAAAAATGCGGAAATGCCCGCAAGGAGGCATCTCCGCACTTTGAAGCAGCAGTATCTCCCTACGTTGGCATTGTCCAAATCAGGTCACAGGTCTGGGCAAACAGCCCACTCTCAGCCTGCTTTTGCAGGCTCCCTTTTTTCTGCGTTCAAGAATACCACAGTGCCGCTGCATTTGCAAGGGGATGGCCCTTTTCAATCGGCCCGCTGCGTGGTAAAATGGAAAAAACAAAGGGGGAAATACCATGAACATCACGGTCTATCTTGGAGCAAATGCGGGCAATGATCCTGCGCTGGCGGCAGCTGTCCGGGAACTGGGCAGCTGGATCGGTGCAAACGGGCACCGCCTTGTGTACGGCGGCTCCCGCAGCGGCCTGATGGGTCAGCTTGCCCAGAGCGCGCTGGACGCAGGCGGCACGGTGACCGGTGTGGAACCGCAGTTCTTTGTGCAGCAGGAGCTGCAGCACGATGGCCTGACCGAGCTGATCGTCACCAAGGACATGACCGAGCGCAAGACGAAGATGATCGAGCTGGGCGATGCCTTCATCGCATTCCCCGGCGGCACCGGCACGCTGGAAGAGATCGCAGAGGTAATGTCCAAGGTCTCGCTGGGCCAGTTGGACGCGCCCTGCATCCTGTATGATCTGAACGGCTACTACGACAGCCTGAAAGCACTGCTTGCCAAAATGATCGAGAAAGGCCTTTCCACGCCGCAGCGCCAGCAGGGCATCCGATTTGCGGCGAATCTGGAAGAGATCACAACAATTTTGAATAAAGCTTAAAAGGAAACGCTTCCCCGGCCGGGAAGCGTTTCCTTTTTATATCATTCTCCCAGTGCAGTGCGGATATTTGCCAGCACCTTCTGGCTCAGCAGCACAAAAGCCTGCTTGGTGCGTCCGGCAGAAACATTCGCGCAATGCACATTCTCACGGGCAAAGAAGTCTTCACCCACCGGGCCGGCAGCGGCACGGGTGTCACAGAAGAAGTGGGTGCCCGGCAGAGCAAGCCACTGTTCCAGAGCAGCAGAGTCGAAGCCCGGGCCGATGGAGGTGTTGAACAGCACCTTGCCTGCGCCCAGCTGTGCAAATTCGTCCTTGCCCAACAGCAGTACGTTCTTGTTCAGGCAGGTGAACACCACCTCGCTCTCGGTCAGCAGCTGTGCCAGCGGCTTATAGGCCATGCCCACAGCTTCGGCATCCGGCTTGCGGGTGCGGCTGTAATAAGCAATGTCGGCACCCATGAACTGCAGCGCGTCGGCGATCATTTTGCCGGACACACCCAGCCCGATGATGCCTGCCTTCAGCCCGGTGATCTCCACCGGCTCGTCCCGCAGCATGGGCATCCCAAAACCGTGCAGGATGCCGGTGAGCTCATGCAGGACGTACTCCACAACGCCGCGGTCGCCGTAGTCCCGGATGCCCAGCACTTTGATGCCGCGGGTGCGGGCGTAGGCGATATCCACATTGGCGCTTTCCTCAGAATACAGGCTGCAGCACATGCCGATGTAACGGATATTCGGGCAGCGCTCGATCACATTTTTGCCCATGCGGGAGGTGTAGCTCAGAAGCACGGCATCGGCATCTCCGATGCGCTGCACGATCTGGTCATCGCTGGCCGGGATATCGCGGTACAGCACCACTTCTTTTGCGTACTGATGCAGCTCTTCCTCGGCGGAAGGAATCAGGCTTACCGGCTCAATGGCCACCAGTTTGTTGAACATCTGCAAAGCCCTCCTTTAATAGAAGCATACGGGGGAGGAGAGGTTGCGCAGCAGGGCAACTACGCTCCAACCGGCAATGGCGCTGGTGGAAGAGCAGATATCCACCACGGCCTTCACGCCCTCGATCTCGGCGGTGATGCAGTGGTCGTCGCCCACCCAGCCGGGTACCGAGTGCATGGTCACGCCGGTGATCTCCGGGCCGGTGGTGGCCAGCGAGGTGGCAACAGCCACATTCACGCGGCGGGGGAAGGTGGCAATGGCCTGTTTGGCATTGCCGGTGAACACGGTGGTCTTTTCGGTATCGGTCAGCAGGTGGTCGGCCCATACCGGCGTGTTGCGGAAGCCCTTGGCTCCGGTGTGGGTCTCAATGCCTGCCGTCTCGGCCAGCTTCTGCGCCTCGGCCATCAGAGTGACGGTCTGCAGCACATCAAAGCCGCCAATGGCACCGCTTGCCAGATGCACCTTGGCACCGCCCTCCACGGCAGCGGCCTTGACCTGCTCGTAAAAATCAAGGTCCGCAAACGCGCCAATGGAAATGATGACCAGGTTCACGCCTTTTTTCAGTACAGGCACAGCCATGGCGCGCACAGCCTCCACCGAAGCAGTCTCCACAATGTATTCCGGCTGCAGTGTCAGCAGAGCATCCACATCATCGCAGACGGGACAGCCGACCTCGGCGGCAAGTTTTTCTGCCGAAGCACGGGTGCGGCTGGTCACGCCCACCAGCTCATAGTCCGGCAGCAGACCGTTCTTCCATGCATCGGCCACAATGTTGCCCAGAAATCCGCAGCCTACGATGCCAAATTTTGTTTTCATATCCTAAACTCCTTTTTCTGCTTTTTCCAAAGAAAGCAGCATATTCCATTAAAGTATATCATATCAAAACAAAAAATGATATAATAAGGCGCAAGAAAGGAGAAAGCTATGTCGAAAACAAAGGAGCTTTTCTGGACGTTTTTCAAAATTGGAGCGTTCACGTTTGGCGGCGGCTATGCCATGGTGGCTTTGCTGCAGAATGAATTTGTAGAAGAGAAAAAGTGGGTGACAAAAGAAGAATTTCTGGACATGGTGGCAATTGCGGAGTCTACGCCCGGCCCGGTGGCGGTGAACAGTGCCACCTATATCGGCTACAAGATCGAGGGTGCGGCAGGTGCGGCAGCGTCCACGGTGGCGGTATGTCTTCCGTCCTTCGCGGTCATTTATCTGATCTCGCTGTTCTTTGACCAGTTCCTCCGCCTGTCGGTGGTGGCAAGTGCGTTCCACGGCATTCAGGTGTGTGTGATCTATCTGATCCTCTCGGCGGGCCTGAAAATGCTGAAGCAGCTGGAACGGAGTGCTTTCAATATGGTCATCCTGGCCACGGTTGCGGCAGCGATGGTGGGCTGTTCCATTGCAGCAGTGTCCTTCTCTTCCATTTTTTACATCCTGTTCAGCGGTGCGGCCGGGCTGCTGGTGTATGCAGTACAGCAGCTGCGGAAGGGGGAGAAGAAGCCGTGATCTATGTAGAACTTTTCTGGAATTTTCTCATGATCGGTGCGTTGTCCTTTGGCGGCGGCTACGGGATGATCTCGCTGGTGCGGGAAACGGTCTTAGGACGCGGCTGGCTGACAGAAGGCGAATTCCTCAGCTTCATTGCCGTGTCGGAATCCACACCCGGCCCGCTGGCCATCAATATGGCCACCTTCATCGGTGCTTCACAGGGCGGCTTCTGGGGCGCGCTGTGTGCGACGCTGGGTGTGGTGCTGCCGTCCTTTGTCATTATCCTGCTCGTTGCATCGGTGCTGCAGAACCTGATGAAGTATGCCGGTGTCAACGCAGTTCTTGGCGGCGTTCGTCCCTGTGTGGTGGCGATGATCCTGGCAACTGCAGTCAACATGGCGCTTTCTACGCTGGCCGGGTTTGCAGCGGACAAGGCAGGCATTGCACCGGATCTCCGTTCCATTGTGGTGTTCCTGCTGCTGTGGGGGCTGCATGCCCTTTGCCGCCGGAAAAAGGGCAAAGCACCATCGCCCATTGGGATGATCCTGCTCTCTGCAGGACTAGGAATCCTGTTCTGGGGAATATAAGAATAAGCATTGCACGCTGCCTGAGGGGCATCCTGCTTCTGATGACAGCTTCTGAAAAATGCGCCGGGAGGTTCCCAATAAACCTTTCCGGCGCATTTTGCTACAAAAAGCCGGGCACAGAAAAAATTCCGTGCCCGGCTTGATCGTTCCTTGAACTGGGTGCGCTGCCTGATTATGCGGCAACAGAAGAAGCAGCTTCGCTGGAAGCAGCCTCACTGGAAGCGGCCTCAGAAGAAGCGGCCTCGCTGGAAGCAGCCTCAGAAGAAGAACCGTTCTCCTCTGCAACAGCGGAAGAAGCGTTCTCCTCGGTCTCAGCAGCAACAGAAGTGCTGGTAGAAGCAGCCTCGGAAGAGGATGCAGCAGTGGAGGAAGCAGAACCGCCGCAAGCGGTCATGCCAACAGCCAGAGCCAGAGCAACAACAGCAACACAAACATTCTTGAGTTTCATATCTAAAATCTCCTTGCCATACGCAAATGTATTTTGCAGAAGGCCCTACAGGAAGTGCCTTTCTGCAAGTGGATATTCTAGTCTTTTTTGCGAAAAAATCAAGAGCTTTTTTGGCTAAAAAGTGAGATTTCAATGATAATCTACGATTTTGTTATAATTTATCGCTAAAAGTCAAAGAGTTTTTGCTAAACTGATCGAAGCGCAGAGAAACTCAGGAAAGAATTTCTTGCCACGTTGTAATCACTTTGTAATTTCTTTCGTTGTTTGTTCACTTGAATCAAGACGGGAATGCATGTTTCCTGAAGAGAAATAAAGATGAAGTACTATGTTACATTGACCGGACTCAACTACCGCTTCGGCACTCAGCCGTTTACAGTAGGCCAGAAGGTAAAGCTGGTCAAAGAACCGGAGAATGACTTTGACAGCGAAGAAGATGCCATCGCATTCTGACAGAAAAGCCCGTCGCACTGTATTTTGTGTGACGGACTTTTCTGCACCTTTTTGCTTCGGCGCACATACACCGGGCAAAGGGGGAATGCATCGTGAACCAGATCGTTTTCACTGCATGGGTGCTGCTGTTCCCGGCGGCGTGCACTACACTGGGGGCAGCAGGTGTGTTTTTGCTGCGGCGGCAGTCGCGGCCCTGCACGCAGCGCATCCTGTGCGGCATGGCAGCGGGCATTATGCTGGCGGCCAGTGTGTGGAGCCTGCTGCTGCCTGCTATCCAGCGCGGACAGACTTTGCCGCTTCCGGCATGGATCCCATCGGCAGTGGGGCTTGTGCTTGGCGCAGTGGGCCTTTTGCAGGTGGAACAGTTTGCCGGGCAGCTGCTGGAAGGCGGGGCCGGGCACGGCGGACGCATGGTGCTGGCTGTAACATTGCACAACCTGCCCGAGGGTATGGTGGCGGGCCTTGCCGCTGCACTGGCTTTGACCGGGGAGCCGGATGCTATCAGCGGTGCGCTGGCGCTGAGCCTTGGCATCGGTCTGCAGAATATCCCGGAAGGTGCAGCAGTCAGCCTGCCGCTGGCCCATAATGGCCGCACCCGCAGTCAGGCGTTTTTTGCGGGAGCGGCTTCCGGGCTGGTAGAGCCGTTGGGGGCATTGCTTGCCTTTGCTCTGGCCGAATGGGTCAGTGCTGCGCTGCCGTGGCTGCTCAGCGCAGCGGCGGGCTGCATGGTGTGCGTGACCGCACAGGAGATGATCCCGCAGGCCGTGGAGGGCGATGAGCCTGCCGGTGTTGTAAGCATTGTGCTGGGATTTGCGCTGATGATGGCACTGGATGTGGCATTGTAAGAAAAAAGGGGCTGCTGCAAAATCAATGCCGTTAATAAAATAACAGGATAAAAGCAAAGCGCGGTACAAACATAACGCGAAAGCGCAGAGAATGTACTGCGCTTTTTTGGATTTTTGAGAGCATCACATTTTCTGACCTTGGGCTATCCTATTTGATCGTTTCATACGTGGGCCGTGAAATGATACCTTCCACCCCTTGCAATCTGCCTGCGTTTATGGTACAATGTTCTGGCATTCAGAAGAATGTGTCGGACAGCGCCTGCTGCGTGGTTCGGCATACGGATGCGGGTCCTGTACGATGGATTCGCTGTGAACCAGGTCAGGTGGGGAACCAAGCAGCCTTAAGCAGTGCGTTCGTGCGTTTCAGTAAGCCTGCATCCGTATGCCGAGTTACGCAAGGCGGGGACAAAACCCCGTCAGCGCTGTCCTTTTTATTTTGCAGGAAAGGGGAGAGAACCATGTACCGTGCCTTGTACCGCAAATGGAGGCCGCAGCGTTTTGAGGATGTGGTAGGCCAGCGGGCCATTGTTACTGCGCTGAAAAACCAGATCACGGCAAACCGTGTGGGCCATGCCTACCTGTTTACCGGCGTGCGCGGCACCGGCAAAACCACCTGCGCCAAGATCTTTGCAAAGGCGGTCAACTGCCTGCATCCGGTCAATGGAGACCCCTGCGGCGAGTGTGAGATCTGCAAGGGCATCGATAACGGCAGCATTCTGGACGTGGTGGAGATGGATGCGGCTTCCAACAACGGTGTGGACGATATCCGCGACCTGCGCGACGAGACAGCCTACACTCCCAGCGCCTGCAAATATAAGGTATACATCATCGATGAGGTGCACATGCTGTCCACAGCAGCATTCAATGCGCTGCTCAAAACGCTGGAAGAACCGCCTGCCCACGTCATCTTTATTCTGGCAACCACTGAGATCCAGAAGGTGCCCGCCACCATTCTTTCCCGCTGCCAGCGGTACGATTTTACCCGCATCGGGCCGGAGGATATCGCCCGCCGGGTGGAATACATTGCAGGGGAGGAAAAGCTGGAGCTTTCGCCGGATGGTGCGGAACTGATCGCCCGTCTGGCCGACGGTGCGCTGCGCGATGCGTTGTCCATTCTGGATACCTGCGCAGGCGTTACGGCGAAAATCGACGCCGATGTGGTGCGCCGCATGGCAGGTGTGACCGACCGCAGTTATCTGTTCCGCATTTCGGACGCACTGGAAGCGCAGGACGGTGCAACAGCACTGGCCCAGCTGGCACAGCTTCGCCAGCAGTCTGTGGATGTCAAGCGTCTGACAGAGGAATTGATCGCGCATTATCGTGCTTTGATGCTGGCAGCATTGCCGGGCGGGCAGAGCCTTCTGTCCGGCGTTTCGCCGGAGGAGGAAGCTTTGTATCTGGAAAAAGGCCCGCAGCTGGGCCAGCGGGAGGCCATTCGTGCCATCCGTGCGCTGGGCAGTGCGCTGGAACATATGACCCGCGGCAGCGACCAGCGGATCGAGCTGGAACTTGCACTGTTTGGCTTATCCGAACCGCCCCAGCAGCCGCAGGCAGTTCCTGTGCAGGCCGCGCCTGTCCGTGCTGCAGCTCAACCCGCAGCGCCGCAGCCGTTTGCATCGGCAACTGCTGTGCAGCCCTTTGCAAGCGCTCCGATTTCCCAGCCGGCAATACCGTCCGTTCCTGTGGTGCAGCCTGCAGCAGAACCGAAACCTGTAAAGGCAGAACCTTCCGTGCCGTCGGAAATACCTGTAGAGCAGACTTCACCCGTCCAGACCGAAGAGCTGCCGCCGCTGCCGGAGGAACCGCCCGTGCAGCAGGCCGGAATGCTGCCTTGGGACGAGCCTGCCGCGCAGGCCGCACAGCCAGCTGCACCCGTGTCGGCAGAGTTGGAACCTGTTCCGCAGCCAGAACCGCCCAAACCTGCACCCACGCCCGCTGCAAAGCCTGTGCCGGAAAAGTCACAGGATGCCGGGCAGGAAGGGACTGCGCTGTATCCGTACTGGCCGCAGGTGGTACAGCAGCTGCAGGAAAAAGATCCCATGCTCTACACCTATCTGCGCAAGTCCAAGGCTTACTTTGATGGCACCCGCGTGCTGATCGACGGCGGCAAGACCTTCCGCGATTTTATCCGCGCCAACAAGGACAGCCAGCGCCTGATCAAAAAGCTGATCAAGGATGTGTCCGGTACGGCGGTGCCCATTGGTCCCTATGAACCAAAGAGCGCTGGCAAAACGGTCTCCAACGCAGAGCAGTCGCTTCGTGCACTGGAAAAGCTGGGGTTGGATGTGTCCATTGAGGATTCCGCAAGGAAAACGAGATCATAAAAATACATTGCATCAATAAGGAGAAACGATTATGAAAGCAAGAATGCCCGCAGGCTTTGGCCGCCCCGATATGAACGCCCTCATGCGTCAGGCACAGAAGATGCAGGAAGATATGAAAGCCAAACAGGCCGAGCTGGAAGCTGCCGAGTACACCGGCAGCGCTGCCGGTGAGATGGTCACTGTTAAGATGAACGGCAAGCACGAAGTGCTGTCCATCACCATCAAGCCCGAGGCTGTGGACCCGGATGATGTTGAAATGCTGGAAGATATGGTGGCTGCTGCCATCAACGCAACCGTCAAGCAGGTGGACGAAACTGCCGAAGCTGAAATGGGCAAGCTGACCGGCGGCATGAACATCCCCGGTCTCTGATCCGGCAGGAGGGAAGAACATGGGCTATACTGCTGCCCCGCTGGAAAAGCTGATCGAAGAATTCAGCAAGTTTCCGGGGATCGGGCGCAAGGGCGCTACCCGCATGGCGTATCAGGTGCTGAGCATGTCGGACGAAGATGCCGCCGCACTGGCGGGAGCCATTCAGGGTGCCCACACCAAGCTCCATCGCTGCCGTATCTGCCAGAATTATACAGAAGCGGATATCTGCCCCATCTGTGCCAGTGCAAAACGCGATCCTTCTGTGATCTGCGTGGTGGAAACGCCCCGCGATGTGCAGGCGTTTGAACGAACAAGGGAGTATCACGGCTTGTACCATGTGCTGCACGGCCTGCTCAGCCCGATGGACGGCATTACTGCCGAACAGCTGTGCGTCAAGGAACTTCTGGCCCGCCTGGGCGACGGCAAGGTAAAAGAGGTCATCATGGCCATGAACCCCACGGTGGAGGGTGAAGCTACCGCCATGTATCTGGCAAAGCTTATCAAGCCTCTGGGCATCAAGACCACACGTCTGGCCTATGGCCTGCCGGTGGGCGCAAGCCTGGAATACACTGACGAAACCACTTTGTACCGTGCACTTTCTGGCCGCGGTGAGCTGTGAATTGGGAAAAATTTACAGTTTCTTCAAAAACAGCCCTTGCAAAACCATAAAAAAATGGTATACTGATACAACAAACCACAATGGAGAAAGGAGGCGCGCGGAATGGCACCCACTAAGGAGCGTCCGGCAACAAAAACCATTGCCACAAACCGTGAAGCGCGCCATGAATACTTCGTTCTGGAAGCGCTGGAAACCGGCGTTGAACTGAAAGGTACGGAGGTCAAGAGCCTGCGTGCCGGAGGGGTCAACCTGAAAGACAGCTGGGTCGATATTGAGGATGGCGAACTGCTGGTAAAGGGAATGCATATCAGTCCCTACGACCACGGAAACATGTTCAATCAGGATCCGATGCGCGTCCGGCGCCTGCTGGCACACAAAAGTGAGATCCGGCGGCTGCATCAGCAGTGCAAGCTGCAGGGATATACCCTTGTGCCGCTTTCGCTCTATTTCAAACATGGCCGCGTGAAAATGGAAGTGGGCCTTTGCAAAGGCAAAAAGCTCTATGATAAGCGTGCCGATGCCGCCCAGCGCGATGCAAAGCGTTCCATTGACCGTGCCATGAAGTCCAACGGCAAATACTATTGATCTTTTCAGACCGCTTCCTGAAGCGGAACTTTTTCAAAGCTTTCTGCACACCGCAAGGTGTGCTTTATAAGGGGGCGTAAAGGTTTCGACGGGGAGAGCGAGGTCTGGGCAGCGGGTAGCAGTGGGGGAACTGCTCTATAACTCCTCCAAAAAAATTAACTGACAATAACAATTCTCAGTTGCTCGCAGCCTGAGTGCTGCGCGTTCCGCCCACTCTTGTGTCGTGTGGGGCCGGGGCGTCCTTTAGACACAGCACCTGAACGGACCTAAGCTTTGCGGACCGGCAGGAACTCATGAAGCTACCAATGCGCTAGCCTGACGATCGGCGTGGCGCGGCGGGAATGTTGTAGATCGCCTGCACCCGGAGACACCTACACTGAACTCTTTTCGGACATGGGTTCGACTCCCATCGCCTCCACCAACAAAAAGCACCTGGATTCGTTGAAATCTGGGTGCTTTTCTTTTTGCTGAAACTGGTTTATAAAGCACTCTATAGCACAGAACGATTCGCTATTAGGGCGGCTTTTGTCACAATTTGTACGTATTTCCAGCAAAACAGAATGATTGTATAAAATTTATACACCCGCTAAAGTTTGTTTGTTGTTTGCTGCGGCGGCGCGGGGTATACTGTTGCCATAAGGACGGCGCAAGGATGCCGAAGAAAGCAATAAAAAGCAGGGAGGCTTTTCTATGTACTATTCCAGTGGCAACTATGAAGCATTTGCAACTCCTAAAAAGCCGGAGGGTGTCGATCATAAATCTGCATATATCATTGGTTCCGGTCTGGCCGCACTGACGGCTGCATGTTATCTGGTGCGTGACGGCCAGATGAAGGGCGAGCATGTGCATGTGTTTGAGAAAGACCCCGTCCCCGGCGGTGCCTGCGACGGCTACAAATACGATATCGGTTACGTGATGCGCGGTGGCCGCGAGATGGATAACCACTTCGAGGTCATGTGGGATCTGCTGCGCTCCATTCCGTCTCTGGAGACCGAGGATGCCAGTGTGCTGGATGAGTACTACTGGCTGAACAAGGAAGACCCCAACTATTCACTGTGCCGTGCTACCGTCAACCGCGGCGAGGATGCCCACACCGATGGCAAGTTCGGCCTGTCTGATAAGGGTGCTATGGAGATCATGAAGCTCTTCTTCACCCCCAACGAGCAGCTGCAGGATAAGAAGATCACCGATTTCTTTGATGATGAAGTGCTGAACTCCAATTTCTGGCTGTACTGGCGCACCATGTTTGCTTTTGAGAACTGGCACAGTGCTCTGGAAATGAAGCTCTACCTCAAGCGTTATATTCACCACATCGGCGGCCTGCCGGATTTCACTGCCCTGCGTTTTACCCGCTACAACCAGTATGAGTCCATCATCCTGCCCATGGTCACTTACCTGAAGGACCACGGCGTGCAGTTCCACTATGAGACCAAGGTCGTGGACGTGAAATTTGATATCAATGGCAAGCGCAAGCAGGCAAGCAGTGTGGTCGTGGAGCATGCGGGGGAGACCAGCACCATCGGCCTGACCGAAAATGATCTGCTGTTCATCACCAACGGCGGCTGCGTGGAAAGCTGCACGATGGGCGCACAGGACAAGGCAGCAGGCTTTGATCCCACCATCAAGCCGGGTAACGGCTGGGACCTGTGGAAGAAGATCGCTGCACAGGATCCCGCTTTCGGCCATCCCGAGAAGTTCTGCTCCGACCCGGAACATTCCAACTGGGAGAGCGCTACCATTACCACCTTGGACGACAAGATCCCGCAGTATATCCAGAAGATTTGCAAGCGTGACCCCTTCAGCGGCCACACCGTCACCGGCGGCATCGTCACGGTTAAGGACTCCAACTGGCTGCTCAGCTGGACGTTGAACCGTCAGCAGCAGTTCCGAGACCAGCCCAAGAACCAGCTGTGCGTCTGGGTCTACGGCCTGTTCAGTGATAAGCCCGGCAACTACGTCAAAAAGGCCATGCGCGACTGCACCGGCAAGGAACTGTGCATGGAATGGCTGTACCACATTGGTGTGCCCGAGGATCAGATCGAAGAGCTGGCCGAGCACAGTGCCAACACCATCCCGGTCATGATGCCGTATATCGATGCATTCTTTATGCCGCGTGCGATGGGCGACCGTCCTGATATCGTGCCGGAGGGAGCTGTCAACTTTGCCTTCCTGGGCCAGTTCGCCGAGACCGGCCGTGACACCATCTTCACCACCGAATACTCCATGCGCACCGGTATGGAAGCTGTATACACCCTGCTGGACATCGACCGCGGTGTGCCCGAGGTCTGGGGCAGCACTTACGACGTACGTGCCCTGATCGATGCAACGGTCAAGCTGCGCGACGGCAAGAAGATCACCGACATGGATCTGCCGCTCATCCCGCGCCTTGCCATGAAGGAAGCTTTGAAAAAGATCGAGGGTACCGACCTTGAGAAATTCCTCAAGGAATACAATGCGATTTGAGCTCGTTGCTCTGATCTGTTTTTGAATCCCCCCCTTTGAAAATAGCCCGCTTTTGCAGTCAACGACTGGCTGCAGATGCGGGCTGTTTTTTGCTCTGAAAAGGAATAATGTTGCACAAAAAGTGTGACCTAGTACCGTGAATTATGAACAAATTGTGCGATTCCGGGTTGTTCTTGGGTGTTTTGTGTGTTATGCTTAATATAACAAGCGTCGGGCTGGTTCTGTGCGCCCGATAGAATACAAAAGAGAGTTTTATGAGGAGGTCGTTTTTCCATGAAACAGCTTATCTCCCGCCGCAGCTTCCTGAAAGCCGCAGGTGTCACCACAGCCGTTGCTGCCGTGAGTCTGGGCGCACCCGCTGCGTCTGCATGTTACCCCGGCAGCTTTAAGGACATTACGATCCTGTACACCAACGATGTTCATACTTACATCGACAAAAAATCGCCGGAACTGACCTATGCTGCCATCGCAGCTTTGAAAAAGAGCTATCAGGATGCAGGCAAAAATGTCCTGTTGGTAGATGCGGGCGACCATATTCAGGGTACCGCATATGGTTCCATGGACGAAGGTGCATCCATCATCCAGCTGATGAACGCCGCTGGCTACGATGCTGCAACTCCCGGCAACCATGAATTCGACTACGGCATGGCCCGTGCAAAAGAGGTAATGGCTGAGGCGGATTTCCCGTACCTCTCCAGCAACTGGGTTAATCTGCCGCTGGGCAACCGCGTTCTGCCGGATGTCAAATACTTCACCATCGGCGGCCGCGTGATCGCATTTGTGGGCATCACCACGCCCGAGACCTTCACCAAGTCTACTCCGGCTTACTTCATGGATAAGAGCCAGAGCCGCTATATCTATGATATTCTGGGCGGTGACGACGGCCAGAAGCTGTACAAGGCTGTGCAGAAGTCCATTGATAAGGCCAAGGTTCTGGCTGACTACGTGATCGGTCTGGGCCATCTGGGCGTTGATCCTTCCTCTTCGCCCTGGACCAGCAAGGAAGTCATCGAGCACACCTCCGGCCTCGATGCATTCATCGACGGCCATTCTCACACCAAGATGGAGTGTGAGTGGGTGAAGGATCTGTCCGGCAAGGCTGTCGCCCTGACCCAGACCGGCTCTTATTTTGCAAATGTTGGCGAAATGACCATCAAGGCTGACGGCTCCATTGCCACCCGTCTGATCTCCTCTTACGAAGGCTCCGACAGTGCCGTTGCCGATATCCAGAACGCATGGGTCGCTTCTGTGGACGACATGCTGGGTGAGAAGATCGCTGTTGCCGATACGAACTTCTACATCTCCGACCCCGAGACTGGCAAGCGCCGCATCCGCATGGCAGAGACGAATCTCGGCGACTTCGTGGCCGACGGCATTTACTCCTACTTCAATGAGGTGGAACAGCTGCATTGTGACATCGCTATCATGAACGGCGGCGGCATCCGCGCCGATGAGAAAGCCGGCTACTGGACCTTCAAGACCTGCAAGCAGGTCAGCCCGTTTGGCAATGTGGCATGTCTGATGTCTGTCACCGGCAAGCAGATCCAGGATGCACTGGAGTTTGCAGCCCGCTTTGCCGGAACGGAAAAGGAGAACGGCGGCTTCCTGCATGTGGCAGGCGCTTCCTACGAGATCCACACCGATATCCCCAACACCGTGCAGACCGACGAGAAGAATGTCTGGATCGGCAGTGCCACCGGCACTCCGCGCGTGCAGAACGTGAAGATCTACAACAAGGCTTCCGGTACTTATGAACCGCTGGACGAGAGCAAGACCTACGCTCTGGCTGGCATGAATTACACTCTGCGCAATCTGGGCGATGGCTTTGCCATGTTTGATGGCGCAGAGCTGATCAAGGACTATGTGTCTGAGGATTACCTCGTGATGTCCACTTACGCAATGAGCTTTGGCGGCGTGGACGGCGAGGGTCTGCCGCATCTGACCACCGCAAACAGCCCGCTGGCCGATTACCCGGGCTATCTGCTGGATTACGAGAATCCCTACGGCGCAGGCCGCATCAGCATTCTGTAATAACTGCATAAAAATGGGCGTACCGTCGCAAAGACGGTACGCTGTTTTTGTATAACAATATAGAACGAAAAAAGCCATCCGGCATAAACCAGATGGCTTTTTTGGTTGACCGACGGAGAGCATAATCGAACTTTTCCGCTCCATCGAAAAATGCTGATTGATTATCAGTTTCACCAAAATCAATAGGCAAATCAACGGTGTTGTTGTCTCCGAAAGCGTTAAATACAATCTTTAAGTGCCCGTTGTCATCGTCATCGTAGACGTACGCAGATATCAGGAATGTCTTGAAAAGATCTTCCTGATATTGGCGGTCGTGGATGTCACCGTTTCTGAAAAGCAGCAGGCTGGAAATCAGTTTCTTACGGTCAACATGGACAACTTCCTCTTTGGCAAGTGCCAGCTTTGACTTCAAGTCGGTACGCTGCTTTTCCAATTCTATGAGCCTGTCACGAGTTGTTTCTGTGACCACACCCATCTCGATGGCTTTCATCACGTTCGAGATAGACGACTGCACGGCGGCCAGATCGCCCTCGATGGAATCAAGCTGGAGATTCCTGTCTGCCTTCTCCCAGTATTCCACAGTTTTATCGGCAATCCATTCGATGGCATCATCGGTCAGACAGTATTCCTTGATGGCCTGTGCTACCGCTGGCTCGATAACATCCCGGCGGATATTCTTCTTGTCACAGGTGCGCCCGACACGCCTGTTCTGACAAGCGTAGTAGTAGTGGATATCTCCGGTCTTTGATCTGCCGGACATTCCGATCATGTAGCCACCGCACTTCCCACACCGAAGTTTCCCGGTCAAAAGATAGTCCTCGTCGCCGGGACGGTGACGGCCATTCCTTTTCAGTTTTTTCACTCGAAGTGCCTCCTGTACTTTGTACCACAGGGTATCATCAATGATGGCCGGTATGCCACCCTCGATGCGAACATCGCCGTATATGTAGATGCCACGGTATTTCTCGTTGGAACACAGCCTGTGAAAACTGTTCTTATTCCATTCGCCTTTATCGGCCGTTTTTATGCCCCGGCGGTTCAGATCACGGGCAATGTCCGTGAATAACTCGCCAGAAGCGACACGAGTGTAGACCTCCCGGACGATAGCGGCCGCCGGTTCATCCACCACGACCTTGCCATCCTCGCCCCGCTTGTAGCCCAGCGGCTGTTTGCCATTGGCCATGCACTTGCTGGCATTGTCCATTAGACCGCGGCGTACGTCTTCTGCGAGGTTGTCCGAGTAGAACTGGTTGACATTCATCATGCTGCGCAGTGCAAACCGCCCGGCAGCTGAATCGTCAAAATCTTCCTCGGCGTAGTAGACCTTTATGCCACAGTCCATCAAGCGGGATTCGTTGACCATGGCCTGCATCATGTTTCGCCCCATACGGTTGGACTTCCACGCCAGCACATAGCTGAACTTTCCATTTTCGGCATCGTGCATCATACGCTGGAACGCCGGGCGGTTATCAGTGCGTCCGCTGATCGCCCGGTCTTCATAGGTAGCAATAATGGTCAGGCCGAGTTCTGCAGCGTGCTTCCGGCAAGCCTCAATCTGTTGCTCGATGGAAACATCCCTTTGGTTATGGGACGAGTAACGGGCATAGATGATGGCAACGCCTCCGGCAGGCTTCTTCTTTTTTGCCATTATCCATCACCGTCCTTTTAATCGAGGTGCATACTAACGAAGTACATGTGTTTACACGGAAGACCGCGCATCTGGAAGTCCATGCAAGAACATTCTCCGTGCCGGATGGTGTAGACTTCATCGTGTTCACCCAGCACCTCATATTCCTTTTTCTGCAAGTCACAAGAAACCAATTTCATCTTTTTGGTGTTGAGAGCGCGACCAACACGCTTAACCTGCTCTGGATCTCGCAGCAATGCCACAGGCCAATAACCAAGCCCCTCCTGTTCCATCTGCTTTGAGATGGTTCGGCTTAGTTCTTGGATTTTGCGCGCATCACTATTTTTGGAGTATTCCTTCAAAAGATATCCGGCAGTGAATGAGATCCCTACGAGTATAATGGCAGCAATAAGCCAAATCATGTTTACCCTCCGTTATCTTAATTTCACGGCTGTTCCAAGCAGCATGAAGTTGTTGCCCTGCGTGGCAAATTTCAATCCAATAACGGCATCTGCGCCAAGTTTAGCTGCCTTTTTCTCCAAATCTTCCTGCGCCTGTTTTGTGAAATTGTCGATGGCATTGCCCATCATCTTGTTTCCACCCGGCAGGACGGTCAGAATGACAGAAGCTACGATACCCAAATATTCCGTTACATTTTTGCCTTGTATGTTGTCAGTTGTAGTCAAAAACATAATTATCCCTCGCATTCTGGCATTATTTTACAAACGGCTGAAAACCATGTGCTATTCTGGTATAATCAGATAAACTGCTGGCAGTAATTTTACAGAAAGGAGCGGAATATTATGGACGTTTCCATCGATTCCGATGATGTCCGAGAGCAGCTTCGCGCCATGCTGGCACTTGAACTGTTCTTGCATCTGTCAGCAGAAGATCAAGAACGTGTCATTGCTTTTCTAAAAAGCCTTTCATAACATAAAGAACGGCCTTTTTCTGCTCGGTGCTGAGCTGATTAAATAGTTCGACGAACTCTTTACTGCGCTCATCCTCTTCCATGGGGATGGGCGCAGTTTTTCTTTCCATGGGAACATCGTAGCCCATCAGCCATACCTCTGAAACATCAAGGGCTAATCCCAAGATGGTTAGCTTATCTTGCCGAGGAACGATTTTCCCTGAAACATATTGGGTCAAAGCGGTTTTTCCAAGATTGACACCGTAAGCGCGGCAGTACGGCTCTGCAAGCCTCAAAACATCAACCTGTTTCAGACCTCTGATATTCATAGCTTCTTGCAGACGTTCTGCGGTCGTTGATGGCTTCATTTGGTTCACCTCCAGTATGGTTACATCATATCATGGTATAAATAAAAGTTCAAGTATTCCAGCCGAAAAGTTCAAAAAAAGTGAATTTTTGTATTGACAAGGAGAAATCGTTGTGGTAAAGTGTGAACAGTTCAGTTAAACTGAACCGAACGGAAAAGAGGTGAAAACGATGCAGAGAAGCTATAACAAGCTGCTGGGCCGAATCGTTGAGATTTTCGGAACCAGAGGGGCATTTGGCAAGAGTATGGGATGGTCGGACCGCACCACATCTCTCAAACTCAACGGTAAGGTTGACTGGAAACAGGACGAAATCGAAGCTGCGTGTCAGGCACTAAAAATCGAAGTGTCGGATATCCCAGACTATTTTTTTGCCCTGTAAGTTCAGTTAAACTGAACAACGGAGGTTTACATGGATAGCGTTCCACACATCCACTTGGATGAAATCAGCCCCGAAGATACCGCCCGGCTGGCGCGGGGCTGCAAGAGGCTCTACCTCAAAATCATGGCCATGCCGGACGGAGAAGCCAAGCTGGATGCCGCATGGGAGGCCTACCAGCAAAGAAAGAAAGGGGAGAACAAGACGTGATTAAGATCCTGATGACCGTGTATGGCATCACCGCAGAGCAGGCAGCAGCCCGGCTCCCGGCGGCGCAGTTCGTTTTGACTGCTGCCGTTGCAGCCGTGTTCGTCTGGCTGGACAGCAACGGCGCACTGGACGGCGTAGGCCGCTGGATTGGCCGGACACTCCGGGAGGTGCTGGATGCTGTATCCGAGGACTGATGCGGAGGCTGGCTACCCTGACCCTCCTGTGTGCCCCATCTGCCACCAGCGGTGCGATACCATCTATCGCGCCGAGGATGGAACAATCGTAGGCTGCGACCGCTGCATAGAGGCCGCAGACGCATGGGAAGTCAACGAGTGCTTCCCGGAAAAGGAGTGATTTTATGAAAGGTTTGGCAATCAACACCGAGAATCAGATGCAGTTTAAGGACTTCGGCGAACCGCTGCTGGACAACCTCCAGAAAGAGGTCGGCGGTTGCATCGAGGTGGTTCATCCCAAGTATCTGCCGGAAGGACTGTGCATGGTGATTGATGATGAGGGACTGCTGAAAGGCTACGCCATCAACAGCATTGCCAGCATTCTCTACGGTACGCTGGAACATGGTCATCCCATTGTGGGCACCGCTGTGATTCTCCGTGAGGGCTTTGTGGCCGGGGAGCTCGACTTTATGAGCCTGGATGACGGAGATGAAGTTGGCCTGATGCTCTTGTTCTCTGCACTCGGCATCAGCATCAAGAACGAAAGCGAGGCCGAGTGATGGATCTGGAAAAATTCTACTTCACCTACGACAGCGATGGCGGCCAGCCATACTGCGGTGGATGGTCCGAAGTTCTGGCCCCGAACCGCAGTCTCGCATGCACGGCGTTCCGCATGATTCACCCGGATAACTTTCCCGGATTTTTGAACTGTGCCAGCGTGTACAGCGCAAAGGAGTTCGAGAAAACCAAGATGTTCGGCTCGGAGGGCAACTTCGGCCGCCGCTGCCGGGAAACCATCACACTGAACATCGCTGTCAGCAAGACCGAGGAGGTGATTTTTTGAAAGTAAGAGGTAAAAAGCTGACCCGCCGCCAGAAAGAAGCCCTCTCTGCCGCCGGCTGGGACTGCACCGCATATCTCTGGGTTCGGGATGTCCCGAATGGCATGGTGCTCCTGAATAAGGACACTGGGAAAACCATCATTTTTGGAAAGTAAAAGGAGGATGCCGCATGGCACAGGAAACCGCATTGCAGGTTATCGAACTGCAGCAGTTGCCCATCATCGTTGAGCGGCTGCACAGCGTAAAAGCTGACATCGAGCAGCGCACGGCTGACGCGCTCTCGCTGGTCTGCACAGAGCAGACTTATAAGAGCGTCAAGGATGCTCGCGCACAGCTGACCAAGGAATTCAAGGAATACGAAGCACAGCGCATTGCTGTCAAGGACAAAATCCTTGAACCGTATACCGAGTTTGAAAAGGTTTATCGTGAGTGTATAACGGTGCCGTTCCAGACCGCAGACGCAGAACTGAAGCGGAAAATCACGGACGTTACTTCCGGTATCGTGGCGCAGAAGACGGATGCTGTTCAGGAGTATTACAACGAGTTGGTGGCGGCCGCAGGTATTGACTGGATGGATGACTTGACCTACCGGCCAAAAGTCAACATGAGCGACAGCGTCACTGCTCTGAAAAAACAGGCAAAGGCGTTTGTGGATGGCATCGTGTCCGATGTTACTGCAATCGACGCTATGGAAAGTTCTGCGGAGGTCATGGTGGAATACCGGAAGAACCTCGACCTGCCCACAGCGATTAAAGTTGTGGATAACCGTCACAAGGCTCTCGAAGAGCAGCGGCGGCTGGAAGAAGAACGCCGTGTCAGGCAGGCAGAACGTGAAGCTGCGGCAGAAAAAGTTCGCGCCGCTGCTGCCGCAGCAGCCCAGACGCAGCCTGAACCAGCGCAGGAAATTTCAGTAGACCCGGAAATGCCTGTGCAGCCCGATGTCGAACCGGTCTCGCAGCCCAAGCCGGAGCCCATTCTGATGACCCGCTTCTACGCAAAGGGCACGAAAGCGCAGCTTATCGGCCTGAAAAATTATCTTGAAAAGGAAGGTATCGAATATGGCAACGTATAACAACCAGCTGCAAGCGCAGCAGAAGCCTAAGTTTTCTGTGGCGATAACCACTAAGGGCTATCAGTCTTTGATTGCCAACACCCTGCGCGACCCCGCCCGCGTTCGTCGCTTTACGGCAAGCATCACCTCAGCAGTCGCGGTCAATCCGGCTTTGCAGGAGTGCGATGCCGGCACGATTCTGGCGGGTGCCCTGCTGGGTGAAAGCCTGAACCTCAGCCCGTCCCCTCAGCTGGGGCAGT
>OGIO01000751.1_pt1 | contig 34780 bp, 32 predicted proteins | sample 1571841 | NCBI WGS metagenome assembly OGIO01 (sample SAMEA2582111, study PRJEB24529) | metagenome | biome: Human gut stool | place: China | collected 2011
CATCAAAATTAAAAAGTCTGCTATCTGTTATTCCTTTTTGTATATCTATCACAAGCAGTTTCATTCGTTTCTCCTTTACACATAAAAACTCCGATTTTCTCAATTCTCCAAACTTGAAATTGTCAAACACTTTTTCTTTAATGCTATCTTTATTCGCATGCCAAATGTTTGAAACAACTATAGCTAAAACAGTGCTTATTCCTTACGCTGTCTGTATATTTTCTCTCTAATAAAAATTCTCAATTCAAAGAACAGCATAAATAGAGTAGCAACCAAAAATCCAATCATCAATATTTTATGGCAGATTACAAAATAAACAATATATGCTACGATAGCCACCAAGTATACAATCATCAAAATGTGCCACTTTTTAGCTGAACTATCAGTAATTATTTTCTTTTTTACGGCAACATCATCCTTAATCAACTCGTCCAAACTCAATCCAAATTCATCGCTAATCGCTATTAGATTAGCAATATCGGGAATACCTTTATTAGTTTCCCATTTTGTAATTGCTTGTCTTGATACATTTATTCTTTCAGCAAGCCGCTCCTGTGAAAAACCTGCCTGCTTTCTGCATTCTTTGATTTTTTCTCCTAAATTCATTTCTGAGTCCTCCTTATTATTTGGTAAACTCATTATAACGATTTTCGAGTTTTTAACAAGAAACCGCCATTTACAATGCCTGCTACAATACGTAGCAGACATTGTGTACAATTACTTTACAAATGAACAAATGCGATTTTTACTTTGTCACTATGACTTTTCCTTCTGAATCCAGAAGAGGTGTAATAGCCGCTCCATATCCAGATTTCCAACAAAGATAGTTAACCCCAGTCTCCTTATCTACAAGGATTTGGCGAACTCCTTCATCCTTAAGCTGACTTCCGTCTCTAAATGTAACTTCAAATCTTTCTTCTTTCTCCGGCAACACAATTAACCATTTAATTTCTGGAACATTTTTCTGCATCAATTGCAAGTACAAACATCAACGCATCTAATGCATTTTCCGGATCCTGTACATCAATAACATATGTGTCAGTCATACGAAGCAATTCTTTACTTATTTTTGCTATCTGATAACCGCTTCGATCAAGAATACTATAATCCCATTCCATAATGGTTCCATCAATATGCCATCCGTTGTAATCAATATTGTAATGTGGTGTCAGGAATGAGAATTCTTTGCTCAGGCATCCGATATAACTGCCGTTTTTATAAATTTCGAATTTAGGAAGGAAGGTAAGAACTTTCTGAACAACCATTCCTACTTCATTTCCATAAGCATCATAAATTGCAAGTTTATGTCCCCAGGAAAACTGGCCTTTTACTACATAAACAGTATTGCCGGCTTCATCATAAATATCATAGCTGTCAAACCATGAAAACAACCTTTGCTTAAACAATAATTTCATAACTTTTCACCACTCTCCAACAAATATAATCATTCCTTATGCGTCTGATCTGGAGTATGCATTTTTCATCTGATTGCTCAGCTCATACAATACTTTATTCAATGTATCCTGCGTTTCTTTTTTTACCATGTCAGCGATTTTTTCATTTGCCTCCTGACGAAGCTGCATGCGTTTTTCTGCGTTGCTTTCCTTCTCAAGAAGTTCATCATATTGGTTGATATATTCATGTCCTTTTGACATAACTCTTTCCTGATAACGTTCAATATGGAAAATGGATTTACTATAAGAAGCATCTGCCATGGCTGCGATCATCCTGCTTGCCCAGTAAAAATTATCTGTTGAAGCATCTCCGGTCGTATTGGAAAAATACTCCGGTACTTTCTCTACATCTGTGTAGAACGGTGCGGCTGTATTAAATACGTTTGAAGCAAATGCTACCCATTCGATTGCCCGGCTGTCTTTTCCTGCATCCGGTCTCATCTGTATGATTCCCAGGAAATCTGTCCGGTTTACACCAATTGCACGATATGCACCTTTCATAGATTTATCTCCATAAGATGCATACGGATCATACGGTGTTCCCTGAAAATGAGAAGAAAGAACGTATTTCACATCTTCGATCGTCACCTTTTTCTCCGGAACCATGCACCATGGAATATCATCAGAAAGTGGTGTAAAATCTGCATCCGGTCCATCCCAGTTCATTGTACTCGGATTCAGGCAGCGTGCCATATACCATGCTCTCGGTGTATTGTATACATGATCAGAGTCATCATGACTGCCAAAAATATCTCTTGGATTAAACGTTCCATCCTGCGAAAGGTTCAAATGATATTTTTCAACAAACTCCTTCAGATCGGCGGAACACATATATTCTTTCTGGTTTGAAAGTGCATCCTCAAGATCGAACTGATCCATTCCAAACTGATTTGGCATCATGACATAAACATCATCCGGTACTTTGCGTGCGATCCAGTGATGTCCGCCAATTGTCTCAAGCCACCAGATTTCATCTGCATCCTGGAATGCAATTCCATTCATTTCATAAGTACCATACTGTTCTAACAGGCTGCCAAGACGTTTGACACCTTCCCTTGCACTGTGTATGTATGGAAGTACAATGTATACAATATCCTCTTCCCCGATTCCTCCAGGAATTTCTTCTTTTCCGTCTTTTGCAGGCTGATATCTTACAAGCGGATCAGCTCCGAGAACTCTTGGATTGGATGTGATCGTTTCGGTTGCTGTCATTCCGACATGTGCTTCATTCACTCCGCAGGCTGCCCAGATACCTTCGCCCTCTTCTGCATTTGGCATTGCAGTATAGCGCATCGGATTTTCCGGAAGCTCGATTTCGACATGCGAAATGACCGATTTATAGATTTTCGGCTGTTCTTCCGGTTTGATCACTGCAAGTTTTTTTGAAGTATAATGCCCGGATCCTGAATCATCATTTCTTGCGATTATGGTTGATCCATCATAACTTGCTTTTTTTCCTACTAAAATTGTTGTACATGGCATATCTGTCACACTCCTTACTTTCTTTCAATTTTTTATCATCAAACATGCATCCGCATAACTGCCATCTGCATATTATATCTTCTTTTATCTCTCGTAAAATCCGTTATCATGTTCCAGTGGGATGCTTTTTGCATCCATATTTTCAATCCAGACGTAGGTACGATTTTGCAAAAAAATAATCAGCTGGTCGATCAGCGGTTCCTCGCCTTCTACTTCCATTTCCACGCTGCCGTCATATAGGTTTTTCACCCAGCCGGTCAGTCCGAGCTGGTTTGCTTTCTGTACTGCATAATAACGGAACCCTACTCCCTGAACTCTGCCATAAAAAATGATATGTTTTCTTATTTTTGTTTTCTTTTCCCAAAACATACTGATCCGCTCCTGCTGTCTTTCCTGATATCTACATGAATTCAACTTGAACTTTAAAACTTCAGTCTCATCTGATTCCACACGATATTTCCATGCACAGATTCTGAAACTCCTTCATTTTCAAAACCAAATTTTGCATAGTAATGCACCAGCCGGTCTTTGCACGTAAGGACAAGACCTTTTCTTCCCTGGTCTTTTGCATCTGCGATCGCTCTTTTTAAAAGTTCTCCGGCATAGCCGTGGTTCCGGTATGCCGGGAGCGTATTGACACCAAATATCATCTGCCATGCTCCATCCTCATGATGCATGGATGCATTCTCATACATTTCATCTGTCAGGTCTTCCTGATCTGTCACCATACCATCAACAAATGCGATTAATGTGTCATCCTCGAACAGCAGCCAGAAATGATCTGCATAATGTGAAAGTCTCTGCTCAAATTCCTCTTTTGTTGCCGCCTCTGCTGCCGGAAAACACTCTTTTTCTACTGCCGCAATCTGGTCGATGTCTTGTAATGTTGCAGTTCTTATATTCATTTTCATCATCTCCTGTTTTTTTCCGGATTTATATCTAATGGTGTTTGTTCTGCAAATGTTATCTTTTTTCTAACGTTCCTTTTCATTGTTTCTGGCACGGTAATCCGGAATTTTATAATATACGGCTGCCTCTTCAAAATATTTTTCATCAATGTGCGGCCACTTTGCCTGAGCATTGTCCTCTAACGCAAGTTTTTCTGCCAACTCAACCATTTTGGCTGAACAGTCGATTCCGGTAAGAATTGTCAGAATGTTGCTGTTCACAAACCACGGTGCTATGGAAAGCAGGCCGCCGGTGATCATATCCTGTGCAACTTTCTGATTGTCATAAGGTACTTTCAGAAATTGAGGTTTCCAGATTGTTGTTCCATTTTCCACACCGGACTCTAACAACATGCACTGTGCATATCCGGCATCATCAATGGATATTCCAACACTGCCTGAATTAAAGTAATGTTTGTTTTTGTATGTCATCTCTCCCGGATAATGCGTATGAGCACAGATCATGTAATCAGTGTCAATCTTTTCTAACCATTGTTTTACCGGATCCTCATTCAACTGCAAAAGTTCCCTGCTGCTCGCCGGTGATCCGTGACAACAGGTAATGGACGGATAACCTGCTTTCTCATAAATAAATGTGATTGGAAGATTCCGAAAGAAATCAAAATCTTTATCCACAAGCTGCCCGTAAGTGTAGAGTAGGTTTCCACTTGCTGAGTTACTTATCCACATCTGCTCTGTGCATTTCTTTTTTCTGGCTTCCTGCTGTGTGAGCATGTACTCCTCACGATTGCCCCTTAACAGATAACAGGTATGGTTTTCCATAAATTCATACAGATAATCCATGGTTTCTCTTGTGTAAGGTGTATCGGAAATATAATCTCCAAGAAAGAAGTACTCGTCACATTTGTGTTTTTCCATATACTCTGTGCATGCCTTAAAAGCGTAAATGTTGCTGTGTATGTCTGATATAATACCGATTTTCATAATAATACTCCTGTATTCCCGTTGTGAGATTATCTCTCTTCTGTCCGAAACGGAATCTCTGTCTTATCTGCCATGATCTCGTAATATCTATAGTCACTATAGATGACGCTGCTGCTTGAGTTTTTATTTCTTCCTGCAAAAATAAGATAACCGTAGTAATAACTCTCATACATTGTTTCCCAGGAATCATATTCATTCTGCAGATAGACTGCAAGCGGTGCGGCATGAATCAGATATTCGTCATACGAAATATAACCACATATATAGCCAAATGCAAATAACCGGATGCATCTGCAATAGTCCCATGCATCCACTCCTGCATCCCCAATGTTATTGTATGCGTAATAAGTTCCCAGATATTTGCACATTTCATCTGGGGCATACAATTTGTATGTATAATAGATACTGTCCTCCGGTAATGTCAGCGCCTCTTCCCCTAATTTTTCCAAAGTCTGTGCATAAGTATATTTATCGCCTTTTTGTAACAGGGAATCGGTTGTTTTCATAAGGCTTTTTCTGTCATGAATTCCCCAATAATCGGAGATATTTTCCCGGATAGCTTCCACCTTATCCTCTCCCATGACGTCCGCATAATTTTCCACATCAAATGCATCAAACTCTCCAAAGCTGGTACTGTTCACATAAAAATATGGATAGAAGGACTGTTTCAACCATTTTTCCAGTTCTTCCCGCTCCATTCCTGCAGCCTCCACCGCTGTATTTGTCTGTTCATCTGTGACAGCATCACGCGCTGTCCACTCTGTTTTTAAGTTTCTTCCGTCATGTGTGTAAATAAAAATCTGCGCTTTTCCAAACTTATATCCACGAAAACCAATCCATACAATGAAAGCGATACAACCCACGGTCAGGATAGGATGCCGTTTGATCCATTCACCCGGGGTAAGTCTTCGTCTATCCATGAACATTTTAAACTCTAACGGCTCCTGATCCAGTAAGTATGGAACAAACGGACTGTACCATAAGATTTTCTTTTCGCCAACACCCAATCCCCATGCAGTGTCCGAAGCGTTTACTTTGTCCGATGGCCGCTGATGTTTCACTCCATATTTATCCTGAAATTCATAAATCAGGTGACGATCCGAATCGGAAGATCTGAATGCAAAATCTTTTTCATTGACAGCAGTCCCTTCCACACGATAGAACGTCGGCTTTGTGATTTCAAATTCTTTTCTGCGGCAAAGATATTTACTCAGTAACATTCCAATAACTCCACCGAAAAAGAAAATGACCGCCAATTTGCCACTTGTTCCACCAGGAGTGTTAAAAGCCAGCATAAACATTCCTCTTAAAAAAATAATCAGGCTCACAATCTGTGCTATCTGGAATATTTTTCTGTTTTTTTCAATCTGCTTTTTTATATTCTGGTCAAACTGACTGTCCTGCTCCTGCTTTTTGTCCGATACAGAGGAGGTCTGTGGCACGTAGTATAACGATTTATAGCTATTGATTGTCTTGGAAACTTCTCCCGTTGCAAGATAATCGGTAAAAATTCTGTCACTACCTTTTACGACAACCTGTTTTCCGTTTCTGACGGAAAATGTAAATGTACAAGTTCCTGCTTTTTGCAACGTTTTTAAAATGATCTGCTCTTTATCCTGAGTACTTTTATATTTACAGATCAGATTTGATTTTTCATCGAATAATCGGATCTGTTTTCTTCGTCCAATGGTGCATACTTTTACATCCTGAACCGGGATATTTTTTGTTCTTCCTACAAATGGCGTTACATAGAAAGTATTGATATCTAATACGGTTTTCTCCCTGTTTACTTTAAAAATAAACGGTATTGAAACTATCATCGGAATGATACAGGACACTCCGATATATCCCACAATTCTATCTGCTGTTGATCCATATTCCAGAAAGTTCACACTGATTGCCGCCAAACCAAACATACACAAAAAACTGATTGCTGGCATGAGTGTGACAATCACTCTCTTTGCCACAGAATTACGTACTACCACTGTTCCCATAACCTCTACTCCCCCTGATTTCACTATTCCTTTATAAAAAATGTGTATTTTCCTTTTCCATGTCCGGTTACTTTTTGGATGATATTTCTCTCGAGTAGTTCTTTTAAGAACAATGATGCTCTTGTATTTTTTAACCCGGTTACCTCTTCAACCCTGCTTCTTCCAAATATTTCATTTTTATCAAAGGAATCACACAGTTGTTCCATATGCTGTATTGTTTTCTTTGAAATACCGGAAATTTTCTCTCCAAACATTCCAATATTCACTTTTTCCAGTTGAATGTTCACTTTTCTATTTTCAATGTTCGCTTCTGATGTTTTATATTCTATTTTTGGCTCTCTCACAAGCATTTCCTTATAATCAACATGCATAAGACGATTCTGTAATAAATTTTTTTCATCCAACAACAGATTTCGCAAAAACAGTTCCAGATACTCTGTTGTTTCATGAATCTCATGTTTCAGATCATTATAATTTGCCCGAACCAATGCATTTCTGAAATACCATGCATTTTCCGCAAATATATCATTCGTTGCATCAAATCCAAGTGTTCGAAGATACTTGATAAAAAATACGGCTGTCGTTCTTGTATTTCCTTCTCCAAATATATGGATCTGCCATAAATTTGCAACAAATACTGCCAGATGGTGAATGATTTCATCCATGGATAATCCTTTGTAACTATAATGTTTCTCCTTCATAAAATCATATTCTAACGTTTTCCTTAGTTCAGAAGCACTTCCGTAAATAACAGTTGCTCCATTCAGCACCCATTCTTTTTTTGTAATATTATAATCACGGATTTTTCCTGCGTGGTCATATATTCCGGTAAATAATTTTCTGTGAATTGAGATATACTCATTTGGTGTAAAAGAAAATGCATGTTCCGAAAGTATTTTCGCAATGCGTATGGAAACTTTATCAGCCTCTTCTGTCCTGTCATGATTTTTCTGTGGTTTTTCTTCATAGTAAGAATCTAATAAATTTTTTACTTCATCCAGCGTAATTTTACCTTCAATATTCTGAATTGCTGCATCAACGAGATATTCGGACGGCTTCAATCCATCGACTGCCTGCAATCCAATCGCAGTCTGCCATGCATAACCTTTATACTTTTTATCTGGCTCCTGCTGTTTTAGATATTCTTTAAATGGATCTGTCTGCATGAACACACCTCCAAAAATGATAAAAAATTACGCTTCAAATGTTATTTCTCGTACATAACCTCTACTGCACCGCAGAATTCCTTTGCTTTTTCCATCCACATATCCAGTGACTTGAAATGCTATATTTTCTTCCAATTTTTTTATTCTTTTGTTCTCATTTTACTCCAACGTGCAATATTTTTTGATTGCTGTCTCATACAGATTGTTTCCCTCACTGTCAATGACAACGATCACCGGAAAATCTTTCACTTGAAGCTTACGGATTGCCTCAGCTCCAAGATCTTCATAACATACGATCTCAGATTTTGTGATACATTTGGATAAAAGCGCCCCTGCTCCGCCGACTGCTGCAAAGTAAACTGCATGGTTTCTGACAATCGCGTCAATGACTTCTTTCGAACGTTTTCCTTTTCCGATCATCGCCTTTTCTCCGAGATCTAAAAGAGTTGGCGCATATTTATCCATTCTGGTTGCAGTTGTCGGTCCTGCAGAACCTATTGGACGTCCCTCTCTTGCCGGAGATGGTCCCATGTAATAGATTGTGGAATCTTTGATGTCGATCGGGAGTTCTTCGCCACGCTCCAATGCCTCGATCATTCTTTTGTGTGCAGCATCTCTTGCCACATAAATGGTTCCTGTTATGTAAACGTAATCACCGGACTTTAAATTTTTTGTCACTTCCGCGGTGATCGGTGTTGTAATATGTTTGTCCATATTCTGCGCTCCCATTTCTAAATTTATATTTTTCTTCATTTATGACTGTAAAATAAAAACTACATTTGTAGTTATATGTTTTTTCTTACACTTCTCTTATCACATGTCTATTCACATGACAGCAGATATTGACTGCCACCGGAAGTCCTGCAATATGTGTCGCGTAAGTATTCACATTCACTGCGAGAGCAGTGGTTGTACCGCCAAGTCCACCCGGTCCGATTCCAAGCCGATTGATTTTTTCTAACATTTCTTCCTCTAACTCTTTCACGTATGGGATAGCAGAATGTTCGCCCACCGGTCTGGTCAACGCCTTTTTTGCTAAAATCGCACATTTTTCAAAAGTACCGCCAATACCAACTCCGACAACCATTGGCGGACAGGCATTCGGTCCTGCATCCTTCACTGCTGTAAGAATTGCATTTTTTACACCCTCAATTCCATCAGCTGGTTTTAGCATGAACACACGGCTCATATTTTCACTTCCGAATCCTTTTGGAGCCATTGTAATTATCACTTTATCTCCCGGAACAATGCTGTAATGAATCACCGCTGGGGTATTATCTTTCGTATTTTCGCGGATGATAGGATCACCAACGACTGATTTTCTTAAATAGCCTTCCGTATATCCCTGACGGACACCTTCGTTTACCGCATCTTCGACTGCCATTCCCTCAAAATGAACATCCTGTCCGACTTCCAGAAAAATAACTGCCATTCCGGTATCCTGACAGATTGGAATCATCTCTTCAGCTGCAATTTTCAAGTTTTCCTGTAGCTGGTTTAAAATTTTTTTTCCAAGGTCTGACTTTTCTGAAGCAGTGGCATCTTTCAGGGCTTTGTCCATATCTTTGGAAAGATAATGGTTTGCCTCGATACACATTTCTTTTATATTTTTTACGATATCCTCTGTATTCACTGTTCTGATCATATTTGTTTCTCCTGACGCTATTTTGTTTTATATTCTATCGCTTAATTTTTTCTATCAAATTAATCTCTGTATAAAAAATATTACTATATTTGCAGTTTAATATATATTTTCTTACGATTCTTTTTTATGATCCGGTTTGCGGATGTTAAAGTATTTCTTGTATTTCTCCAGAGATTCATTCTGTTCACGGGAAGTCATATCTGGGAACGCCTTCATCAAACGCTTGAAACCAAAATTCTTCTCTGCAAATAATTCTTTGTATCTGCGCTCAAGTTCCTCTTTCTCATGCTGTTTTTCCAGACGAGCCGCCTCGCGTGTTTCTTTGTAAGCAGCAATCTTTTCTTTTACATTGATATTTTCTGCAGACTCAGAAAGTTTTTCTCTGGCACTTGCTGCAGTAGAAGCAATCTTCTCTTTTGCAGTGGATGGCAGATCCATAAGATTTTCTTTCGTATCAGAAATTTTTGTGAGAAGTTCCTCATGTGTTTCCTGGAACTCCTCCGATTTTTCTACTGCAGTTGTCACATTTTCGTAGATATTTTCACCGATTTCATCGGATAATTTATGTATTTTCGCAGCCAGTTCATCCATAACTTTTAATCGCTTGTTAAACTTCAAAATTGTAGTAACAGTAACACCGCAGTCAACAGCGAAAGCCGACATGATAATACAGAGCAGCACAACACCCAGAATATGTGGAATCATGGTGATTCCTTTGTAAATGATTGGATGAATCACATCCATAATAAATGTACATGCGAGTCCCCAGTAGATGGAAAATTTCAAACATATATATCCGTGAAGATTAAACGGCTTATTGCTATAGTCCCACCATTTATTGTGAAATACTTTCTCCAGAATAAATCCTGTAATGTATTCCAAAATGGAAGTCAGTAAGAAAGAACCCGCAAATAATATCAGCAGGTTGTCCTTTAGCGGAGTCAAAGCAGCTACAACAATCACCACTCCACATCCGTAAATTGGACAATACGGTCCATTTAAAAATCCCCGGTTTACAAAAATTCCCCGGTCCAATGCTGCATAAGATACTTCTGTGCACCATCCGATAAATGCATAAATAATAAAAATCCATACTAACTCATAAAAATTTTGCGGCACTTTTCATTCCCCCTGTTGTTCTGCTTTCTATTGGAGTTTTACTACAATTTTAAAACTCATGTATTCTATATTTACGCAAAAGTATAAACGAAAGTTTTTGCTATGACAATGAAATTTTTCCACGGAAGTTGGATTTTCGCAACACGTTATCCACATTTGCACTATGGATTTCTTGATAACATATGTTGTTTTTCATTTTTGTGTTGACATCATTCATTTTTCAAATAATCAAAATTGAACATCCTTTTTTTTAAATCAGGCTTGTTATCATGAAAAATAATTTGTTTTTAGATAGACAAATCGGCTGCTACATAAAAATGTGGCAGCCTACTGTCCTGACCATAGTGAATTCTTTGTATCACTGCGGTCAAAATATTCTTTTATTCTTCTTCCGAATCAGACTCAGCACGGCTTAATAATTCCTGCATTAATTCATCATCCGTTTCTGTCATCTGACCTGCCGCTTTTTTTGCAGCCTCTGCTGCAGCCGCAGCACTTTTGGCTTCCTCTTCCTCTGTGACAAGTTCAGATTCATCTGTATTGTCCATGAGGGATTTGTCCTCACGTACTTTTGCAATGCTTGCAACCGTGACATCATCCGCAAGATTCATCAGTTTTACACCGGAAGTAACTCTTCCGAGCAATGCCGTATCACTGACTTTGATACGGATAATAATTCCTTCCGTTGTGATCAGCATCATCTCGTCATCCTGATTGACTGCTTTCACACCGACGATATTTCCGGTTTTCTCTGTGATCTTATAGCATTTCACACCTTTACCACCACGGTTCTGGGCTGTAAATTCAGATGCAAGTGTGCATTTTCCAAGACCTTTTTCAGATACGATCATCAGTGATTCGCCCTGGGATTCCATCTGCATTCCGACAACTTTATCTCCATCTGTCAAATTCATACCGATCACACCCATAGAGGTTCTTCCGGTACTTCTGACATCTCTCTCATTGAAACGGATACACTGTCCGTATTTTGTCACAAGGAAAATATCCTGTTCGTTATCTGTTTTCTTTACCTCAATCAACTCATCATCTTCACGCAATGTGATTGCTGCAAGACCTGTCTTTCTGACATTCGCATAATCGGTGATCGGTGTTTTCTTCACAATACCATTCTTGGTTGCCATAAACAGATAATGTCCTTCCGTGTATTCCTTGATTGGAATTACAGCAGTAATCTTCTCTCCCGGCTGAAGCTGCAACAGGTTTATGATTGCAGTACCTCTCGCGGTTCTGCTTGCCTCCGGAATTTCGTAGGCTTTCATTCTGTATACACGGCCGGTATTGGTAAAGAACATCATGTAATGATGGGAAGTCGTCATCAAAAGTTCCTCGATGTAATCTTCATCGATTGTCTCCATTCCCTTGATTCCCTTGCCTCCACGGTTCTGGGCACGGAAATTATCAAGGCTCATTCTCTTGATATAGCCAAGTTTTGTCATTGCAATCACAGTGTTCGTTACCGGAATGAGATCCTCCATGGAAATATCATACTCGTCAAATCCGATGGAAGTTCTTCGCTCATCACCGTATTTTTCTGCGATCAAAAGGATTTCCTCACGGATAACACCAAGAAGTTTTTTCTCATCTGCCAGAATTGCTTTTAACTCTGCAATACGATCCATCAACTCTGCATACTCAGCTTCGATCTTCTCGCGTTCCAGACCAGTCAGTGCGCGCAGACGCATATCGACGATCGCCTGTGCCTGGACATCTGTCAGGGAAAATCTCTCGATCAAACGATTTTTTGCTTCCGGTGTATTTGCACTGCTTCGGATAATATTGATCACTTCATCGATATTATCAAGCGCAATCAGTAAGCCCTCCAGAATGTGAGCGCGTTCTTCTGCTTTGTTTAAATCATATTTTGTTCTTCTGGTCACAACATCTTTCTGGTGATCCAGATAGTAGCCTAACATTTCCTGAAGATTTAATACTTTCGGCTGATTGTCCACAAGGGCTAACATGATAACACCAAACGTATCCTGCATCTGGGTATGTTTGTAAAGCAGATTCAAAACCACATTCGGATTTACATCACGGCGCAGCTCAATACATATACGCATACCCTGACGGTCAGACTCATCACGAAGATCCGTGATTCCGTCAATTTTTTTATCTCTTACAAGCTCTGCGATTTTCTCGATCAGTCTTGCTTTGTTGACCATGTATGGAAGTTCAGTCACAACAATACGGTTTTTACCGTTTTGCATTGGTTCGATATTGTTGATCGCACGAACTCTGATTTTTCCACGTCCGGTGCGATAAGCTTCGTTAATTCCGGTTGTTCCAAGAATCATCGCTCCGGTTGGAAAATCCGGACCTTTTACAATACTCAAAAGTTCTTCGATATCTGTCCCCCGGTCCTCTAGCACTTCGTTGTCGATAATTTTTACGACAGCATGAATCACCTCACGCAGATTGTGAGGCGGAATGTTTGTTGCCATACCGACAGCAATACCGGTTGTTCCGTTTACCAGAAGATTCGGATAGCGGGAAGGAAGCACCGTCGGCTCTTTCTCAGTCTCATCGAAGTTTGGTACAAAATCAACGGTATCTTTATTGATGTCCGCGAGCATCTCCATGGAAATTTTACTAAGTCTTGCCTCTGTATATCGCATTGCAGCGGCACCGTCACCGTCGACGGAACCAAAGTTTCCATGACCATCAACAAGCGGATATCTTGTAGACCAGTCCTGTGCCATGTTGACCAATGCTCCATAGATGGAACTGTCTCCATGTGGATGGTATTTACCCATGGTATCACCGACAATACGCGCACATTTTCTGTGTGGCTTGTCCGGTCCATTATTTAATTCGATCATGGAGTAGAGTACACGACGCTGTACCGGTTTCAAACCATCTCTTACATCCGGCAATGCACGCTGGGCGATAACGCTCATCGCATAATCGATGTAGGATGTCTCCATTGTTTTTTTCAGATCGACATCATGGATTTGATCAAAAATTTTGTCATCCATTCTATTTACCTCATTCCTGCAAATTCTTTTTGGTTAAAAATCTGCATTTCTCTAATTAAACTACATTTGCAATTATATTATAAATAAACTTTCTATTTTTTATTGAACTACATTTGCAGTAATATATATAATTTCTAACACATGCAATCTTAGATATCGAGATTCTGCACATACTTCGCATTTTCTTCAATAAACTCACGTCTCGGCTCTACTTTATCTCCCATCAGAGTTGTAAACGTAATATCAATTTCAGAAGTACTCTCATCATCGATCATGACTCGTTTTAAAATTCGTTTCTCCGGATCCATGGTAGTTTCCCAGAGCTGCTCCGCATCCATTTCACCAAGTCCTTTGTAACGCTGGATCTTATTATTTCCGTCACGTCCGATCTCCGTTAAGATTGCATTTAACTCATCGTCACTGTAGGCGTACCATACATTTTTGTTTTTTTCGATCTTGTATAGTGGCGGCTGTGCCAGATATACATGGCCTTCTTTGATCAGATCCGGCATGAACCGATAAAGGAATGTCAGCATTAACGTACTGATATGGGCACCATCGACATCGGCATCCGTCATAATGATAATCTTGTTGTAACGAAGTTTGCTGATATCAAAGTCTTCATGAATACCTGTACCAAACGCAGTGATCATAGCTTTGATCTCAGCATTTCCATAAATCTTATCCAGTCTTGCCTTCTCGACATTTAAAATCTTACCACGAAGTGGGAGGATTGCCTGGGTTGCACGGCTTCTCGCAGTCTTAGCGGAACCGCCGGCGGAATCTCCCTCGACGATGAAAATCTCACAGTTCTTTGGATCTTTGTCAGAACAGTCTGCCAGTTTTCCCGGAAGAGACATTCCCTCCAGTGCTGTTTTTCTTCTGGTTAAATCTCTCGCTTTTCTTGCTGCCTCTCTCGCGCGCTGTGCAAGAAGTGACTTTTCACAGATTGTCTTGGCAACCGTCGGATTCTGCTCTAAAAAGTAAGTAAGCTGCTCGCTCACAATGGAATCCACCGCACCGCGGGCTTCGCTGTTACCCAGTTTCTGCTTGGTCTGTCCCTCAAACTGAGGTTCCTCGATCTTGACACTGATAATGGCGGTCAGTCCTTCACGGATATCATCACCCGTCAATGCCGGTTCACTGTCTTTTAATAATTTATTCGCTCTTGCATAAGCATTAAATGTTTTCGTCAATGCATTACGGAATCCGGCAAGATGTGTACCACCTTCCGGTGTGATAATGTTATTGACAAAACTTAACGTCAACTCATTGTAGGAATCATTATGCTGCATGGCAACTTCCACATAGACACCATTTCCACTGCCCTCACAGTAAATGACTTCCGGGTATAAAGCTTCTTTGCTCTTGTTTAAGTAAGTAACAAATTCCTTGATACCGCCGGCATAATGAAAATCATGGGTTCTAACAGGATTTTCCCTTAAGTCTGTAAGCACGATCCTCAATCCTTTTGTCAAAAAGGCCGTCTCACGCAGACGTTGTTTTAAGGTATCATAATCAAAAACAGTCTCTTCAAAAATCGATGCGTCCGGCCAGAAAGTAACCTTGGTTCCGTGCTTGTCGTCACCACACTCCCCGATTACTTTTACCGGTTCATCCGGTTTACCAATCTTATAACTCTGGAAATAAATCTTCCCTTCACGGTAAACTTCAACTTTCAACTTTGTGGAAAGTGCATTTACAACTGACGCACCTACGCCGTGAAGTCCACCAGATACTTTGTAGCCTCCACCGCCAAATTTTCCACCGGCATGAAGTACAGTGTATACGACTTCCAATGCGGATTTTCCAGCTTTGTGATTGATGTCGACCGGAATACCACGTCCATCATCTTCTACGGTAATAGAGTTATCTTCATTTATGGTCACTTCAATATTTTTGCAGTATCCGGCAAGTGCCTCATCTACTGAGTTGTCTACAATCTCATATACCAGATGATGTAAGCCCCTGGCTGATGTACTACCGATGTACATACCCGGTCTTTTACGAACAGCCTCAAGTCCTTCCAAAATCTGGATCTGGTCTCCACCATATTCGTTTTCTGTACCCATTTATTCCTCCATTCTGCACATAAAAAAATATGTACAATGCAATTATATTTCTTTTCTCTCTTCCACAGTCCCCTGCACAACTTTAAATATCTTATTGATATGAAATCTGTTTTTTACAAATTCATCCAACCCTGTGCAGGTGATCAGCGTCTGTGTGTCATGAATACTGTTGAGCAGATAATTCTGCCGGTTACTGTCAAGCTCCGACAACACATCATCGAGCAGCAAAACCGGTGTATCATGAATGGATCGTTTGACCAGTTCTATCTCTGACAGTTTCAAAGACAAAGCTGAAGTTCTCTGCTGTCCCTGGGAACCGAACTTCCGGATATCCACCTCACCGATGGAAAAAAGAAGATCATCCCGGTGCGGTCCCACCGATGTCATACACTGCCGCATATCCCTCTCTTTGACTCTGGAAAGTTCATCCTCGAAAAAAATATCTTCAATACTTGGTTCATACTGCAAAAGCAGATCTTCTTTTTCACCGGAAATCCGATAGTGAATATCATGCACGATCTCATTTAGCTCATCAACAAACTGTTTTCTTCGCCGAATGATTTTCCTGCCAGTTTCTACCAGTTGCATATCCCATACCGGAAGTGTATCCTTTAAATCCGGTCTGTAAACCATATCTTTTAATAATTTGTTACGCTGATTCAAAATTTTATTGTAAGTTGTAAGATCTGACAAATATATTTTATCCAACTGGCATAATTCAGAATCCAGAAATCTGCGGCGCTCCGCCGGACCATTTTTGATAATATTCAGATCCTCCGGCGAAAAAAATACCATATTGAGAATTCCAAAAAGCTCACTGGCTTTTTTGATTGGAACTTTATTGATTGCGATTCCCTTGGAACGATTGTGTTTTAAATGCATATCAATCTGATATTCTTTTTCTTTTTTTACAACAACCGTTCTGATATGGGACTCCTGCTCCCCGAAACGGATCATTTCCTTGTCCTTACTACATTTGTGGGACTTAGTTGTTCCACTTAAGTATGCAGCTTCAAGGATATTCGTTTTTCCCTGCGCATTGTCCCCGTAAAAAATATTGGTTCCCTCATCAAATGAAATATTTAAATCTTCATAATTTCGAAAATTCTGCAATTCAATTGACTTTATGATCATTTTACAATCTGAATTGTCTCGCCGTTAAAGGAAACAACATCTCCATTGTATAATTTTTTTCCACGCTGAAGCTCTGTCTCGCCGTTTAATTTTACCTGTCCATCCTGAATAAAAAACTTTGCATCTACTCCGGATTCTACAAGACCTGCTTTTTTCAAAGCCTGTCCCAGTTTAATAAATTCGTCCGTCTCTCTGATATTTACTGTGATCATCTTTCTGCCTTTCTTAGTTAGTGGCTGCGTTAAAGTTTACCGGAAGAATCAGATAAATGAACTTTCCTTCATCATCCTTGATAAAACATGGAGCCTTCGGGTTTACCATATAAAGAGAAACCTCTTCCTCATCGATGACTCTCAATGCATCGATAAAGAATTTCGGATTAAATCCAATGAGGATATCTTTTCCCTCTTTTGTGATATCAATATCTTCATTCATGGAACCAATAAAAGAATTGATCTTTAATTCCATATTTCCATCTGTGATATTCATGATAATTGGTTTCTTGTCACCCTCTTTTACGAGAAGTGTTGCACGGTCGATACAGTCTAATAATTCACGCTTATTAATCTTAACTTTTGTATCATAATCAGAGGAAAGCATCTGCTCAATCTTGAAATACTCCCCTTCAATCAATCTGGATACAACTGTAGTATCATCAAATTCAAATACAATATGATTCTCTGAAAGGAAAATATTGACTTCTTCCTCTGCACTTCCAGGTAAAATCTTACTTACTTCCTGAAGTGTTTTACCAGGAACAACTACTTTCTTATGATCGTAATTATTCTTTAATTCAATATTACGGATGGAAATTCTATGTCCATCCAGAGAAACCACTTTTAACTGATTCTCCTCAATCTCAAAAAGTTCACCAGTCATCAGTTTATTATTGTCATTGTCAGCAATTGAGAAGATTGTCTGACGGATCACTTCTTTTAAAGTAAACTGGGAAATTGAAATACATTCATTTCTTTCAATAAATGGAATATAGGAAAAATCATCCCCTGATTTTCCAACGATATTAAATTTTGCTTTTTCACAGGTAATGGTAGTTTTAAAATTGGAATCTGTTTCGATCACAACATCACTGTCCGGTAATTTACGGACAATCTCAGAAAAAATCTTAGCATCTAATGCAATGATTCCCCTCTCTGCAATCTCTCCTTCAATCTTAGTTTCAATTCCAAGTTCCATATCGTTTGCTGTTAATTTGATTTCATTAGCAGAAGCATCAATTAAAATGCATTCAAGGATTGCCATTGTAGTTCTGGTTGGAACAGCCTTGGACACAATGTTAACTCCATGAAGCAGATTTGATTTAGAACAGATTAATTTCATAATGTGAATAACTCCTTCCTGCTTGGCGAAAGCCAAAATAAATATAATTAATAAAAGATATTAAAAGTAGTCGTATTAGTGTGTGTGAATAAGTGAATAACCCTGCAACCCTTGAAAAAATAAGGGCTTGTCCGAAAAATCCGACTGTATAACTATGTGAAAAGCATGAGGATTAACCTTGGATAAAATGTGAATTAAAATTCTAAGCTTCTTCAAAAAAAATTTGAAATTCATCTTGAAAAGTAGGTTATCCAAAACTTTAAACATAAATTAAACATGATTTGAACAGGTTATCCACAAAATTTTGTTAATAACTCGAAAAAAAGTTGATAACTTTAGTTTGGATTGATTTTTTTCTTGATAGTTTCAATTAAATTGCGTGTCTGTTCGTTGGAATCGTACTCATCCGCAATTTTTTTGATGCCGTGGATAATGGTCGAGTGATCTCTTCCGCCCAGTAAGGAACCGATGGAATCCAGTGGAATATCCGTCATGGTTTTACAGAGGTACATGGCAATCTGTCTTGGTCTTGCAATCTCATTACTTCTGTTTTTTGAGATCATCTGATCCAGTGAAATCTGGAAATGTTCCGAAACAACTTCAATGATAAGCTGAGGAGTGATTTCTCTTGGCTTGTCCGGTGTGATAATATTCTGAAGTTCTTTCTTGGCAATCTCCATGGTGATCTCTGTTTTTTCCAGATTCGAGTAAGCGAGGAGTTTGTTCAAAGCTCCCTCTAATTCACGGATGTTGGATTTAATATTATTTGCGATGTAATTTAAAATGTCATCGCTTAAGGACATATCATCAGATTCCACTTTCCGGCGAAGGATTGCCATTCGCGTCTCGTAATCAGGAGCTCCGATGTCTGCCATAAGTCCCCATTCGAAACGGGAACGGATTCGTTCTTCTAACGTTTCCATATCCTTTGGCGGTTTATCCGATGTTAAAATGATCTGTTTGCCTGCGGAGTGGAGAGCGTTGAACGTGTGGAAAAATTCTTCCTGTGTACTTTCTTTTCCTATAATAAACTGAACGTCGTCGATCATGAGAACGTCGATGGTTCTGTATTTTTCACGGAATTTATTCATCGCAGAGGCGTTACCACTACGGATAGATTCGATAACTTCATTGGTAAATTCCTCGGAAGTAACATACAAAACTTTTGCTTCCGGATTTCTTTCCAGGATGAAATGTCCAATGGAATGCATCAAGTGGGTTTTTCCAAGTCCAGGTCCACCATAAATATAAAGAGGGTTGTAAGCTTCTCCCGGAGATTCCGCTACTGCCAGTGAGGCAGACTGTGCAAAACGGTTATTGCTGCCGACAACGAAAGTATCAAATGTGTAATTTGGATTTAAGTTGGAACGTTTGGAAGCTTCAGGTTCAGGTGTTTTCTTTCCTTTATTATTGGAAGGTCTGATATTCTTGGTTTGTTCCGGTAAAATAAACTGAATCTCATATTCGGTTCCGATAATTTCAGCAATTGCTACTTTTAAAGGAAGATAATATTTTTTTGAGATATAACTTAAAGTCATCTGTTCAGATGGAACAAGGATATAGAGGGTATTTCCCTCAACACCAAAAACTTCCAGAGGTTTGATCCAGGTATCAAAAGAAATGTCGCTGACATCATGCTCTGTTTTTACTGTCTGTAAAATTTCATCCCATTTTTCCAAAATCTTGTCCATTTTCTAACTCCGTTTTCTGATAGCACTAAAATATAGCAGTTAATCTTAACTGCTTAAAAAACTCTAAAAAATTCTATATAATGCTATCCTACACTATTTTTGCGGAATTATCAACGTTTAATTGTGGAAGGACTGGGGATAGGGCGTTGATAAAAAAAGTGGCTATATGGGCGTTTTAACGCTTAATGTGAATATACTAGAAGTTATTGTTAATAATGGAAAAATAGTTATAGACCGGGAAAAATAAGGATTGTACACATTTATACACAAGTTATGATGACATTATCAAGAAATTGTCCACAAGTTATCCACAAATTGAGGATAACTTATGTAAACGGCATAAATACTGGGTTTTCTGTGGAAAAAATTTTGATTTTCTATGTGTATAACATTATACCATATATAGATAAAATGCATTTCTTCCTTATATATATAGTAGTAAAAAAACAAAAATGACAGAAAGTGGAAAACTAAATATTGGCAAAAGCCTTATTTTATGAGATTTTGCTTGACTTTGTCCGATTATTTTGATATAAATAAAAATGATGTTTTGTCGCTATTGAAGTAGACTTATCATAACATTGAGTAAAATATATGTTTGAATTGTAGAGGAGGTGTATGTGACATGAAGATGACATTCCAACCTAAGAAGAGACAGAGAGCGAAAGTTCATGGATTCAGAAGCAGAATGAGTACTGCAGGCGGAAGAAAAGTATTGGCTGCAAGAAGATTAAAAGGTAGAAAAAAATTATCAGCATAGGCCACATATTTGTGGTCTTTTCTTCTTTTATGATCAATTTTTGGCAAAGGATATTAGATGAAATATTCAGAATCATTAAAGAAAAACAGAGATTTTCAGAACGTATATAAAAAAGGAAAATCTTATGCAAACCGTTATCTGGTGATGTACGTTCTGGAAAATGATACAGACAGAAACCGGTTAGGCATATCGGTAAGTAAAAAAGTAGGAAATAGTGTTATAAGACATCATGTAACCCGATTGATCAGAGAAAGTTACCGGCTACAGGAAGACATGTTTAATAGTGGTTTAGACATTGTAGTCATCGCAAGAAATACAGCAAAAGATATTTCATATCATGAAGTGGAAAGTGCTTTGTTACATCTTGGAGGTCTTCATAAAATTTTGAAGTAAAGATTTTAGAAAAGAAGATGGAATCATTTTGAAAAAAATATTGATTGCTTTGATTAAATTTTATAGAAAGTATATTTCTCCGATGAAAACAACAAAATGTCCATACTACCCGACCTGTTCCACCTATGGGTTAGAGGCTGTCGAAAAGTATGGAGCTGTCAAAGGTGGGGCGTTAGCGCTTTGGAGAATTATAAGATGTAATCCTTTTTCAAAAGGCGGATATGATCCCGTTCCATAATTGGAGGTATTTTCAGTGTCAGAGATGTTATTAACAGCATACAATGGTGCCATTCTTGGACCAATTGCAAAATTACTTGGCTGGATAATGAATGGCATGTATATTTTAATGGAAAAAGTTGGAATTACCAACGTTGGACTTTCTATTATTTTATTTACCATTGTTATTTATGCTTTAATGTTCCCATTGACTTATAAACAGCAGAAGTTTTCGAAGTTATCCCAGAAGATGAACCCGGAACTTCAGGCGGTCCAGAAAAAGTATAAGGATAAAAAAGATACCGTATCCATGCAGAATATGCAGACTGAGACACAGCAGATCTATGAGAAGTATGGTGTTTCACCGACAGGCAGCTGTGTGCAGATGTTAATCCAGATGCCTTTACTGTTAGCTTTGTACCGTGTGTTTATGAATGTTCCTGCCTATATCAGCAGTGTGAAGGATGTTTATCTTGATCTGGTTGATAAGATCATGGCAACAAGCGGCTATCAGGATATTATGACAAACCTGATGAGCACATTAAAATTGAACACAGTACAGGTTGATTTTACGGCAACAGATACAACAACATTACAGAATTATGTAGTAGATGTTTTATCAAAAATGAGTTCTACCGGATGGGATTCCTTAAGAGAGTCATTCCCGGCGCTCACAGATTCCATTGATTCTACATATGGTGTAGTTTCTCATGTAAACAACTTTATAGGATTAAATATTTCAGATACTCCATTTCAGATCATCAAAGCTGCATTTGCAGGTGGAAGTATTCTGATGGCAGTTCTTGCATTGCTGATTCCTGTGATTTCTTATTTGACACAGGTTTTAAATATCAAGTTAATGCCAACGGCTGCAACAGCAGGCGGAGATAATGACCAGATGGCTCAGCAGATGAAGATGATGAACCGTACTATGCCATTATTCTCACTGGTAATGTGTTTTACTGTTCCGGTCGGTCTCGGTATCTACTGGATCGCAAGTGCGGTTGTAAGAAGTATCCAGCAGTTCTTCTTAAATAAACATTTTGATAAGATCGATCTGGATGATATTATTGCAAAGAATCAGGAAAAAGCAAAGAAAAAACGTGAGAAAATGGGAATCTCCGAAAACCAGATTTCTAATGCTGCACGTATGAATACAAGACAGGTTACAGCAAGTTCCAAGAGTTCCGTTAAGACAACGGCAGAGAAAGAACTTGAACTTGAGAAGGCAAATGCATTGAAAGCGAATGCAAAACCTGAAAGTATGGCTGCAAAAGCAAACCTGGTTCGTGAATTTAACGAGAGAAATAATAAGAAAAACTAACAGATTATTTTTCAAAAACGTGTTGGTAAGATAACGTATATGTGGAGGTTATTGTTATGGAGTATATTGAAGTATCAGCAAGAACAGTCGATGATGCTATCACAGAAGCTCTTATAAAACTTGGAGCTACCAGTGATCAGATTGAATATGAAGTAATCGAAAAAGGAAGCACAGGATTTTTAGGAATCGCAAGAAAAGATGCTGTGATCAAAGTTCGTAAGAAATATTCTGTAGAAGGTGATATCACAGAATTTTTACAGAAAATCTTTGCTGCTATGGATCTTAAAGTTGAGATCATTATTGAAAAAGCAGAAGATGGTAATACTTACAACGTAGAACTGAAAGGAGATGACATGGGTATCCTCATTGGTAAAAGAGGACAGACTCTCGACTCCCTGCAGTATCTTGCAAACCTTGCAGTGAATAAAAATTCTGAGGAATACATTAAAGTTAAGATTGATACAGAAGATTACCGCAAGAGAAGAAAAGAGACATTGGAGAATCTTGCAAAGAACATTGCATACAAAGTAAAGAGAACAAAACGTCCTGTTTCTTTAGAACCAATGAATCCTTTTGAGAGAAGAGTTATCCATTCTGCATTGCAGAATGATAAGTTTGTAACAACACACAGCGAGGGCGAAGAACCATACAGACATGTGGTTGTTACTTTAAAAAGAGATAGAGAAAGATAAATTCAAGTATAGAATTTAAAAGATCAGAAGCTGCACGTTACAAAGCTTTATGAAAATGCCGGAAATGATATGGCAGGTTCTTATGAAGTTTTGCGGCGTGCAGTTTTGTACATGGAAAGGATATCACTATGGGAACGGATACCATTGCTGCAATTGCAACTGCAATGACAAGTTCAGGAATCGGAATCGTAAGAATCAGCGGAGACGAGGCAGTTTCTATCACAGACCGTATTTTTGAAATGAAGAATCAGAAAAAGTTAGAAGATATGCCAACGCATACAATTCACTATGGTCATATTCATGATGGAGATGAAGTGATCGATGAAGTTATGGTTGTTCTGATGAGAGAACCGAAAAGTTATACCAGGGAAGATACGGTTGAGATAGACTGTCATGGTGGCGTTTATGTCATGAAGAGAATTTTAGAAACAGTGATCAAATATGGTGCGCGTCCTGCAGAGCCGGGTGAATTTACAAAACGTGCATTTTTAAATGGAAGAATTGATCTCTCACAGGCAGAATCCGTTATTGATGTTATCAATTCCAAGAATGAATTTGCATTAAAAAGTTCGTTGAGCCAGCTTTCCGGTTCTGTTTCAGAAAAAATTAAAGAAATCCGCGGAACTGTTTTACATGAGATTGCATTTATCGAAAGTGCATTAGATGATCCGGAGCACATAAGTCTGGATGGATATCCGGAAAAACTATCCGGTATAGTATCGGATGTGATAAAAAAAATTGATAAACTGCTTGCAAACAGTGATAATGGAAAAATGTTAAAAGAAGGTATTTCAACTGTTATTGTTGGAAAGCCGAATGCCGGAAAATCTTCTCTTTTAAATTCTCTGGTTGGAGAAGAGAAGGCAATCGTTACAGATATTGCGGGAACAACACGGGATGTTCTGGAAGAACAGATTAATTTAAACGGTATTTTATTGAATATCATTGATACCGCCGGAATCCGTGACACGGAAGATGTCGTGGAAAAAATCGGTGTGGAACGTGCAAAGAAATATTTGAATAATGCTGATCTTGTCATTTACGTAGTTGACACATCCACAGCGTTAGACGAAAATGATCATGAAATCATGGAATTGTTGAAAGACAGACATGCAATCGTTTTGTTAAATAAATCTGATTTAAGTCCGGTCACAACTGTGGAAGATATCAGAAAACATCTGGATAAAAAAATGATCTCAATTTCTGCAAAAGAGCAGACCGGAATGGATGATCTTGAAGAAACGATCAAAGAAATGTTCTTCTCCGGGGAAGTTACATTTAATGATGAAGTTTATATTACGAATATCAGACATAAAACATCTTTACAGGAAGCTTTACGAAGTTTACATTTAGTATTGCAGAGTATTGCAGATGATATGCCGGAAGATTTTTATTCCATTGATCTGATGAATGCTTACGAGGAACTTGGAAATATTATCGGAGAATCTGTGGAAGATGATCTGGTAAATGAAATCTTCAGTAAATTCTGTATGGGTAAATAAAAAATAATTTGCAGATTGTAATGTGAAAGAGAATCATTCAAAATCTTATATGAGTTGAGGACAGAAAAATGGAAGAGAAGAAGATTCCGTATGTAGAGGAAGAATATGATGTGGTTGTAGTCGGAGCCGGTCATGCCGGATGCGAGGCAGCATTGGCGTGTGCAAGACTCGGACTGGAAACAATTATTTTTACCGTGAGTGTAGACAGTATAGCGATGATGCCGTGTAATCCTAATATTGGAGGAAGTTCCAAAGGACATCTGGTCCGTGAGATCGATGCGCTCGGTGGTGAGATGGGAAAAAATATCGATAAGACATTTATCCAGTCCAAGATGTTAAATAAATCCAAAGGTCCGGCCGTTCATTCACTGCGTGCGCAGGCAGATAAAATGAATTATAGTATGGAGATGCGTAAGACGCTACAGAATACCGATCATCTTACCATCCGTCAGGCAGAAGTTTCTGAAATTATCACGGAAACAACAGTGCTGGAAAACGGAAAAGAAATTCAGAAAATGACAGGCGTGAAAACGTTTTCAGGTGCGGTTTATCATTGTAAGGCAGTCGTATTGTGCACGGGAACTTATCTTCGCGCAAGATGTCTGACCGGTGAGATGATCACATACACCGGACCAAACGGTCTGCAGGCAGCCAACCATCTGACAGATTCCCTGAAAGCGCATGGAATTGAAATGTTCCGTTTTAAGACAGGAACGCCTGCACGAATCGACAAAAGGTCTGTTGATTTTTCAAAAATGCAGGAGCAAAAGGGAGATGAGAGAGTTGTACCTTTTTCCTTTACAACTAATCCTGAAGATGTGCAGATCGATCAGGTTTCCTGCTGGCTGACTTATACAAATGAGAAAACACATGAAATCATCCGGAATAACCTGGACCGCTCTCCAATTTATGCAGGAATTATTGAAGGTACAGGACCAAGATACTGTCCTTCCATTGAAGATAAGGTTGTAAAATTTGCGGATAAGGACAGACATCAGATTTTTATTGAACCGGAAGGAATAAATACGAATGAGATGTATGTTGGTGGAATGTCTTCCTCTTTACCAGAAGATGTCCAGCATGAAATGTACCGCACCCTGCCGGGACTTGAACATGTGAAAATTGTCCGTAATGCTTATGCGATTGAGTATGATTGTATCAATCCAAATCAGTTGTATGCTACTCTGGAATTTAAAAATATTAAAGGACTGTTTTCGGGTGGTCAGTTTAATGGAAGCAGTGGTTATGAGGAGGCTGCCTGTCAGGGGTTAGTTGCCGGAATCAATGCAGCCATGAGCATTCTCGGAAAAGAACCGCTGATATTAGATCGTTCCGAGGCTTATATAGGAGTTTTGATTGATGATCTTGTGACAAAAGAAAATCATGAGCCGTATCGCATGATGACTTCCCGTGCGGAATACCGTTTGCTGCTTCGTCAGGATAATGCTGATCTCCGTTTATCAAAAAAAGGATATGAGATTGGTTTAATTTCACAGGAGCGATATGACTGGGTCTGCCAGAAGGAAGTATTGATCCAGAAAGAGATTGAACGTGTTGCCGGAGTCAAGATCGGTGCTAATAAAGAGGTTCAGGCTCTTTTGGAAAGTTACGGAAGTATTCCGTTAAATACCGGAACAACTTTAACAGAACTGATCCGCAGACCTGAGCTTGATTATGAAAAATTAGCAGTGATCGATAAGGAAAGACCTGAGCTGCCTTATGATGTAGTTGAACAGGTTAATATCAATATCAAGTATGATGGATATATTGTGCGGCAGATCAAACAGGTAGAGCATTATAAAAAACTGGAAAATAAAAAAATAGCAGAAGATTTTGATTATGATGAAGTACCAAGCCTCCGTATTGAAGCCAGACAGAAGTTAAAACTTTACAGACCGTTATCAATTGGCCAGGCATCGAGAATTTCAGGAGTCTCCCCGGCAGACATTTCGGTACTTTTGGTTTATATGGAGCAGATGAAATATCATAAAGGAAATATAAAATGACATATAATTTAGAAAAATTTTTAAAAGGTCTGGAAGAACTTAAGATTGAATTAAGCGATAATCAGATACAGCAGTTTATCAGATATTATGAGATGCTGGTGGAAAAAAATAAAGTTATGAATCTGACTGCAATCACAGAATTTGATGAAGTCATTGAAAAACATTTTCTGGACAGTCTCTCCCTGATCAAAGTGTATGATCTCAAAAAAGAAGTTTCAGTGATGGACATGGGAACCGGCGCCGGATTTCCTGGGATTCCTTTGAAAATCGCATTTCCAGATCTGAGGATGACACTTGCTGATTCTCTGAATAAAAGAATATTATTTTTACAGGAAGTGATAGAGGAACTTGGATTAAAAGAGATTGAAGCACTTCACGCGAGAGCAGAGGAGCTTGGAAAAAATAAGGAATATCGTGAAAAGTTTGATCTGGTTGTCTCAAGGGCAGTCGCAAATCTTTCTTCCTTAGAAGAGTATTGTGTTCCATTTGTAAAATTAGGTGGAAACTTTATTTCATATAAATCCGGTGAAATCGAAGAGGAAGTGGCAAATGCAAAAAATGCAACATTTCTGCTTGGAGGAAAAATGAAAGAAGTTTATAAATTTGATCTGTATGAGCAGAAAAGATCGTTTGTCGTGATCGATAAGGTGAAGGGAACGCCGAAAACTTACCCGAGAAAAGCGGGAACACCGACAAAGACACCGTTGTAAAAATAATAGTTACTGAGTGATGTAATAATTGGGTGATAAAATAAATCACCATATACACAAACTCCTGTCTTTTTTATGATGCAATAACATGCTTAAATGTAAAAAATTTTTACATTCTATTATAAAACGTGTTTTTAATGCATCATTTGGAGGACAGGAGTTTTTTCTTTTTATTATTAAATTCGAAAATAATCCTACTTTAAAAACATATCAATTGCTTCCACAACTTTGTCGGCAACTTCCAACTGAGGATAGTTTTTACAGTTGGATAAGTATACGATTTCATTTCTGGAGTTTGTCTTTTTATAAGAATCTGCAATTGCAATTGCATCTTTCATGTTTCGACTCTCAATCACATAAATTGGAGTTTCTAATTTTTTCAGCGCATGTTCGATACTGTTCTTTGTGTAATTTGCTTCCATGCTTGCCATTAAATATTTACCATGACTGAAATTCATGTGGGCTGCCTCATAATATGCGTCAATCAATTTGGAAGAAACCAGCTGTGGCCTTGCATAATATTCCTCACGGAAATACTTGGTGATGTTGGTATTGCTCACTTTGATATTGTAAAGGAAGGTTCCAATCACAGGGAGTTCCAATAAAGTTTTTTTCACAGATGCATATTTATCGGTTGTAATATGAAGCTCTTTCAAAGAAGTCGGATTGATCGCAATAATAGAATTTGCAAGATCTTTATTCATATTGCAAGCTAACGTTACAAATGAGATTGATTCATTCGATGCAATAATATCTGTTTTTTCTCCAATTATATTTTGGATAAAATCCGTCACAAGCTGAACATATAAATAATTGGTGTAAGTTAAGTATGGTTTTGCAGAGCGTCCACATCCAAGTAAGTCCAGTGTGTAGACAGTATGTTTCTTTTCCAGTTTTCGAATCACTTTGCACCATTCATAAGAAGAGCTGACCGGATTCAGATCGTGAATCAGCAATAGCGGACTGCCTGATCCGCGTTTCGTATAATAAATCTGTCCGTTTTTCCAATCGTAAAAATTGCCGTTCTCTGCTTTCAAAATATTCTTGATATCAGCTGTCATATTAATAAATCTGTTAACAAAATGGATTGTTCCAGCGGCAAGAGCTGTCAACAGAAAAAAATGTTTGATATTCTTTTTCATAGAAACCTCCTTATTTATTTTATGATCATTAAAAAAATGCATTTCATATAATTGAAAAATCGTTTCACCATTTCATAATCATAAATCTTTATTTAATAATATTATATCCGCTTTTTATAACATATACAAATTAATTTTTGAAAAATCATTCATTTCTTTTACATATTTTGAAAATTTTAGTTTAATTAGAAAAAATAAAATAACTATAAATGTAGTACAATTGTTTTTAAAATAATGATATGGTATAATGTGCGTATGCAATGAGCAGTGCCATAGACAGAGAAAATAGTTTGTGACTGCTTGCAGGCAAAAAACTATTTTATTTGTCTATGATAGGGCGAATGCCCGTCAGCCAGGATAGCAGCTTTATTAATGATTACTCAAAAGTAAAGGAACAAGTGATTATGGTCATAGAATATTTACAGCAAATAAAAGATTCTTATTTCGAACAGAAACATGCATTAGAAAAACAGTTAAATTTATTAGAAATTCAATTAAAAGAAAATACTGGAATGATAAAAATGTTGGAGGAAACAAATGATTCGTGCTACGAACTGTTTACACCTAGAAATGTTAATTCAAAGAATAAAGCTAAAATTAATGAACTGATGGAAGAACAGAAAAGTATCAATGAGTCTATAGAAAATTTGAAAAATTCTATCAAAGAATATTCTAGTAAGATCGAACAATTAGATCAGATAGTGGAAGAAGAAAATCGAGAAATTGAAATTGTTCAGGAATATACGGAGGCAATGACACAACAGAATATAGTAAGTGACGATGAAAAGGAATCATCGGAAGATAATTTACTTGATGGTATCAAGAACGTTTTAAACCGGGTGGAGTTATGCAGCCGGTTGATTGATATTGATCCAGTTCGATGCAGATTGGAATTAAGTTCTGTTATGAAAATTCTTACTGATCTGATTGAAGAAAAAGATGAATCGGATTTTTGAAATACATATTTCTAAAAGAGACACTTTTCCCAATTAAAATAAATTCATAAATCTATTAGGCAGATAAATTATATATAAAGGAAAAACACATATGAGTAACAAAATATATAAGAGTAAGATGAAAGACGAAAATAGATTACTTGGAAAATTTGTGAATATATCATTAATCGCATTATCAATTATCTTTGTGTTATTATTTTTAAAAATAATAGTAACAGAAATATCATTTCATAAAATGATTGCGGAAATGGTTGAGGGGATTGATTATTACATTGAAGATATAGTAATAACAGATAAAGAAACTGTAGAGGCTATAATGGTTCAGAATCAGGTGCAACGAATTATTTCTTTCACTATGGACATGATACTGATAAGCGGATGCAAGTAAATCAAAAAGTGTATTCTCAATATAATGTAGGAGATATGTTTCCAGCTTATACAAAGGATCATTATTATTATGGTTCAACAATTAATTCGGTTTTGCCAAAAACTGAGTATAAAAATAATGAATTAAGTAAGGCTGGTATCGTAACAATCGGTTGTCTAATACTATTGCTGCTTATATATAAATGGATTGATAATTTAGAAAAAAAGATAAACAATCAATGGTCAAGATCTTAAAATGTTTCACGTGAAACATTTTAAGGTCTATTTTATATTTTAACAATATTTAGTAGGCTCTTATAATATGAAATACTATAGTTTGAAGTGACACAATAAAAATATGAATGTTTCACGTGAAACATTTTTGGATAATTAATCATAGCATTTGAAATATAGAAGTGTTATAATATACAACGTAGAAAAAAACAACAAAAATATCTGCTTATAAAATAGTAAAAATATCCAGCTATTACGGAATGAAAATTGATTATATCATGAAGCACAAATCTATGATCGTTATCTATACCCGCTTCGCTCGGTAGATTATATCATACACGAAAAAACAAATGATTCACAGAACAGTCTTTATTTATATTATAATAAAGAAACATAATAGCTAATAACAGAACTATGGGAAAGGAAAATATAATGGGTAGAATTATAGCAGTAGCAAACCAAAAGGGTGGTGTTGGTAAGACAACAACAGCAATTAATCTGGCTGCTTGTCTTGCGGAAGCAGGAAAAAAAGTATTAACAATTGACCTTGATCCACAGGGAAATATGACAAGTGGACTTGGAGTAGATAAAAATGAAGTGGAAAATACAGTTTATGAGTTAATGCTTGATGAATGTTCCATTAAAGAAAGTATGACGGATACGGTTGTAGACGGAATGAAAGTAATTCCATCAAATGTAAATCTTGCCGGAGCTGAAATTGAATTATTAGGTATTCCAGAAAAGGAATACATATTAAGAAATGCTGTTGATTATATCAAAGAAGATTATGATTTTATTGTAATTGATTGTCCGCCATCTTTAAATATGCTGACAATTAACGCAATGACAACTGCAAACTCTGTCCTGGTTCCAATTCAATGTGAATATTATGCGCTGGAAGGATTGAGCCAGTTAATACATACCATTGATCTTGTACAACAAAGATTAAATCCAAATCTTTTGATTGAAGGGGTTGTCTTTACAATGTATGATGTGCGCACAAATCTTTCTAATCAGGTAGTTGAAAATGTAAGAAATAATTTAGATGCAAAAATATATGATACATTGATACCAAGAAATATTCGTCTGGCAGAGGCACCATCTTATGGATTGCCAATTAACTTATATGATTCCAAATCTGCCGGAGCAGAAAGTTACCGTTTACTTGCAAAAGAAGTAATAGATAGAAAGGATATTTAAAATATGGCAACCGCAAAGAAAAATGGATTAGGCAAGGGACTTGATTCACTTATTACTAATAAAGTAAATACTGCAAAAACAACAACAGCAACAACAAAACCAGCTGTTAAAAAAGATGAAAAAGTAGTGGAAGGTATACTTGTTAACATTAATAAAGTAGAACCAAACAGAGAACAGCCAAGGAAAAATTTTGATGAGGATGCACTTTTGGAATTAGCAGAGTCCATCAAACAGTTTGGTGTTTTACAACCATTACTTGTACAACAGAAAGATGATTACTATGAGATCATTGCTGGCGAAAGAAGATGGAGAGCTGCCAAACTTGCTAATTTAAAAGAGGTTCCTGTTATTATCAAAAAATTAACAGAACAGGAAGTTGTAGAAATTTCACTTATTGAAAATATCCAGCGTGAAAACTTAAATCCAATTGAAGAGGCAATTGCATATAAAAGACTTTTAACAGAATTCAATTTAAAACAGGATGAAGTAGCGGAACGTGTATCTAAAAGCAGAACAGCAGTAACAAATTCAATGCGTTTGCTGAAATTAAATGAAAAAGTTCAACAGATGGTTATTGATGATATGATTTCTACCGGCCATGCCAGAGCACTGCTAGGTCTTAATGATCTGGAAAAACAATACACGGTAGCACAGCAGATATTTGATGAAAAGCTAAGCGTTCGTGAAACAGAAAAATTAGTAAAAAAAATCCAGCAGGAAAAAAATCAGAAAGATACAGAAAAGAATAAAAAAATAGATCCGAAATTAGAAGCAATCTGCAATGACCTGGAAGAGAAGATGAAAGGAATTTTAGGAACAAAGGTTGCTATTAATCAGAAAGATAACAAAAAAGGAAAAATTGAAATCGAATATTATTCCATGGATGAACTGGATCGCATTATGGATTTATTCAGAACTATAGAAAAATAATAGAGTATTTTTATAAAAATCGATTCAATAAAAATAAGTTCGTTATATGAAACAGCAGAAGGAGAAAAAATGATTTCACAGTATTTAGGATTTGATTCAGATTATATTATCATTGGACTGGCAGCACTTGTTTTCATACTTATTATTTTAATGATTATAAATGTAGTTCAAATGAGTAAATTAAAAAAGAGCTATAAGATTTTTATGAAAGGAAAAAATGCAAAAAACTTAGAGGATACACTGATTAAAAGGTTAAATCAGGTAGATGATCTGATAAATGCAAATTCCGCAAACGAAAAAAATATAAAAACCTTATTCCAGAACATGCAGAGAACATATCAGAAAATGGGACTTGTAAAATATGATGCATTTAATGAGATGGGTGGCAAGCTGAGTTTTTCTCTGGCAATGCTTGATGTGAAAAATAATGGATTTATCATTAATGCAATGCACACAAGAGAGGGCTGTTATACCTATATTAAAGAAATCATTGATGGAAATTCAGTGATTGTTTTATCTGGTGAAGAACAGGAAGCATTAAACAACGCAATGGGGGAAAATAACATTGCAAAATAGAAAGACATATTATATAATAAAGTCCGTCTTGTAAATAATAAAATTGGTTTACATAATTTAAAAAAAATCGGAAAGGAGGATAGTAGTATGCACAAATTTTTAAGAGCAGTCGGTTTTTCAAAAATCACAAAAGAAGAGCTGAATGATATTTTTCAAAAAATAATAGAGAGACCAATGCTGCAGAAAGTGGCAGAGGATTCCGAAGGTAATGAGTTTGCAGAACTCTCTATCGAGTTTGGAGATTTTTTTGGACTGTCTTTGAGAGGAACATTTAATGAGAATGATTCTTTTGAGATGAGCTACTACTATCCTTATTTTTGTGGTAATAAAATTTCAACGACAGAACAGATTGATATTGAAAAACATGCGGAAAAAGAGTCTTATGCAGGAATCTGTGATGAGGTAAGACTTGGTGTTACATTGATTTTTTATTTGCAGAATGTGGCGGATTATCTGGCTGTGAAAAATAATAAATTTTACATGAGTCAGGCAAATGGAACAGTGCTTGCTGCGCTTTCTACAGAAGGAAAAATTTTACTTCCTATTAATAAAGATGAACATAAGCAGAAGCTGACAGAACAGACTATGAACGAAAGAAATGGATTGATCGCTGCAGCCAGAAAGGGAGATGAAGATGCTATCGAGAATCTGACTTTGGAAGATATCGACACTTATTCCCTTCTTTCAAGACGTGTACAGCATGAAGACATTTTGAGTATTGTGGATTCTTACTTTATGCCTTATGGAATTGAAAGTGATCAGTATTCCATTCTTGGTGAAATCATGGATTGCAGGCTATTGCAAAATTCGTATACAGAAGAAAATGTTTATGCGATAGATATCAAATGTAATGATGTAGAATTTCCAATCTGCATCAATCAGAAAGATCTGATTGGTGAACCAGCAGTTGGAAGAAGGTTCAAAGGAAACATCTGGTTACAGGGAAGTATTAATTACAGAGATTAGTGATTTTTACAAAATCACTAATCTGATGAAAGAAAAAGATTGAACTTCTCTGATAGTTGGAATATAATAAACAAGTATTTGTTCCCTTAGTTAAATGGATATAACGGGGTCCTCCTAAGACTCTATTGTAGGTTCGATTCCTATAGGGAACGCTCATTTTTAGCGGTAATGAAGATAGTTTCATTGCCGCTTTTTTCATGCAGAATTGTAATTTCAGTGACAAATTTGTCAGCGAAACAAGGCTGAAAATACTGATTTTGTCAGCGGGGATGGATGCTTGTCACCAATTCACACTTTCCTAGCCGTCACCCAGAGGGATTAACTACAGTGTAGACCATAATTTGGGAAAGAAAAGCATTGAGCTGATTGGAGAGGAATGTGGGGACAGCCCCAAACAGGTTCAGAGGTATATCAAAATCACAGAACTTATTCCTGAATTGCTTGAAAAAGTGGATGACGGAAGCATGGGATTTACTCCGGCAGTTCAGTTGTCATTTCTGAAAAAGAAGGAGCAAAAGGAAATGCTAGATGTAATGGAATTTGCACAGTGTACACCATCTTACCAACAGACATTATCAGGGTGGATTTCCCCAAACTGTGCGAAGAGAGTGTGTTGGAGGAAGGGGTATTAGATGAAGATACAGCTGATTGATTTTGGAGGGAGAAGTCCAGAGAGAGCTCATGCCAATGATGCCGGTGCTGATGTATTCAGTCCCAAGGATGCTGTGATCCGGCCGGGAGATATCTGTAAGCTGCCTCTGGGATTTGGATGCCAGTCCTGATACCGGATTTTACTTTTGAAAACTGGAAGGAGCGTGGTACGG